>Ga0208849_1001080_pt1 | contig 20812 bp, 20 predicted proteins | sample NGESurdeep072012_10_FD_184470 | JGI IMG/M metagenome (GOLD analysis project Ga0208849, IMG submission 184470) | Arctic peat soil microbial communities from Barrow, Alaska - NGEE Surface sample 53-3 deep-072012 (SPAdes) | ecosystem: Environmental > Terrestrial > Soil > Wetlands > Peat ... | reverse complement strand
GCCGCCGCCGATCGCATCGGCGCGCTGGCAGCAGGAGCTAAAGACGCGTGGTTCGCATCGACGCCACGGCTCGACAATGTTCCCCGCGGTGCCGGCGACCTTTTCGCGGCGCTGTTTCTATCCGCGCGCTTGGAAGGCCACGACCTTCAACCCTGTCTCGAACGCACAACGTCGTCCGTGTTCCACGTTCTGGAAAAAAGCATCGCCGCCCATTCGAGCGAAATGTTGCTGATCCAGGAGCAGAACTGTCTGCTCCAACTGTCGGTTCGCGGCGAAGTCCGGCTGGAGCAAATCAGTCCGGGAAAAGGATACTGAACCCCATACGTGCCATGGCGCGAGCGACAATCCCGGACCCGGAATGCAACCTTCGGGAGCGAACCAAACGCTGTTGCCGCCAACCGCAGAAACGCTATTCGGATTTCTGTCGCGACGAATCGGGAGCGCTCCCGCGGGCAACGTTGCGAAGCTCGAGAAACTCGGCGATAGCGCCGACGTCGCGTTGGATGGGCAGCGCGGCGCCGGATACGGCACAACTCAAATCCGGCGAGTGATCCGTTCCAACTGCCACATGAGTCGAACTCCCGAATGACGCTGACTTCATACATGACGTTGCCGACAGGCCCGACAAGGGCAAAGCTGCAGCAATGTCGCGCTTGAATCGATCAAACATCCGACGCGGAAGGGACGCACGGCCCCAACTTTCGCCGCTCGAATAGGTGGCTTGTCCGTTCGATGAAATACTTACACGGTAGCCAGTCGTATTTGTGGAGCCGGAATTGACGATAAGGATTGTTGCGGGCGCGGCAATCGCGTTCAAAGAGTGTCGGTCTGTCACACAGCCGACCACCAATATCCCGATCAGGGACGATACGCTCAATCCTGCCCGTCTCGATTTCATCGAATCGTGCTTTTCCGGAGGAATTTGTCGAATCCCTTCAAACTCGCGCAAGACAGGTCCTCCGGCAAGACCGCAGCAAACTGCGGAGGCGAAGTGTTCGGTTTGTCCTTGCGGGCAGCCCGGCCACCGGCGCGGCCGGCACCCGATCAGGTGAGGGGAAGGCGGCGACGGAGGCCGTCGCTCATGCTTTCCTTTGCCACGGAAAACCGGTAACGTTTCCTCCATCCGGGCTCGCGTGGCGCATGTCGCCGTGAGGGTGCGTCTCAAACAAAAAACCACACGACTCAAAGGGGAGTTAAATCATGCGTCGAATTTTGTCGGGCGGGCTGCTGTCAGCGCTTGCCGCAATAGGCCTTGCCGCGAGCGCCAATGCAGAGGCGCCGATCGTGGAGCGGTCGGGGAACACCTATCATGTCGCGGTCTGTGGACAAGTTTTCGGGATGGTGGCTCGCTGCCTGGCCCATGTCGTCACTGATCGGTTTGGGCATGCTCTGACCGGCCAGAAGCCGATCGGCGGTTTCGCGCCTTCCAGTCTGCGCAGTGCCTACAACATCACGAAGAATGGAAGCTCATCCACGATCATCGCGATCGTCGATGCTTATGGCTACACCAACGCAGAATCCGATCTCGCCGTCTACCGCGCGCAGTGGGGACTGTCAGCCTGTACCACCCAGAACGGCTGTTTCAAAAAACTGAACCAAAAGGGCAAGGAAGGTAACTACCCGCCGGATAACAGCGGTTGGGACCTGGAGCAGGCGCTCGATCTCGATATGGCGAGCGCCATGTGCCCCAGTTGCACCATCTATATCGTTGAAGCGAACAAGCCTTCCTTCAAGGATCTGGGCAAGTCGGTCGATACAGCGGCGACGCTCGGTGCCCATGTCATCAGCAACAGCTATTGCGGAGGCGAGGCAAAGATAAACAGGATGTTCGCACCTTACTATGACCACCCCGGCGTTGCGGTCACGGCCGCCAACGGCGATAGTGGCTATGGCGTGTGTGCCCCAGCCAATATTCCGACGGTGGTCGCGGTGGGCGGAACACATCTCGTGACGGCCAATAATAGCCGCGGTTGGACCGAGACGGTCTGGGATGGCACCGGCAGCGGCTGCAGCACGGTCTTCAAGAAACCCACCTGGCAGACCGATACCGGATGTTCCAAGCGAACGATCGGCGATACCGCCGCCGTTGCGGACCCGGCCACGGGCGTGGCGGTGTATGAAGGGACTTGGTACGTCGTGGGGGGCACCAGCGTGGCGACGCCTCTCGTCGGCGGCATCTTTGGTGTCAATGGCGGTGCCGTGAATGCGGCCAGCACCATCTACGCTGATCCGACCGCGCTGTTCGATGTCACGTCCGGGAGCAACGGGACGTGCAGCCCCGCATATCTCTGCAACGGCGAAGTAGGCTACGATGGGCCCACGGGCATGGGTACGCCGAACGGAACCGCCGCTTTCGGAAACTGAGTACAGTAACCTCCGGTCGGGAAACAGACCCGCGGAGCGGATTGGTTTGAAGGGCGGCGACATTCGCCGCCCTTTTTTCTTTGGGAAACCGGCGCCGACAAATGGGACCTGAAAATTCCCCTTACGCGGCCTGTCGTATCAGCTTGCGGTTGATCAGGCATTCGGCAATCTGCACCGCGTTAAGGGCGGCGCCCTTGCGAAGATTATCGCACACCACCCACAGCGCCAATCCGTGCTCGACCGTCGGGTCCTTGCGGATGCGCGAGACGTAAGTTGCATCCTCGCCGGCCACTTCAATCGGCGTGACGTAGCCGCCGTCCTCGCGCTTGTCGACCACGAGAACGCCGGGCGCCTCGCGCAGGATTGCGCGCGCTTGCGCCGCCGTAATGGGGCGCTCGAACTCGATGTTGACCGCTTCCGAATGACCGATGAATACCGGCACGCGCACGCAGGTGGCGGAGAGTTGGATCGACGTATCCAAAATCTTCTGGGTCTCCACCATCATCTTGAATTCTTCGTTCGTGTATCCCGAATCGTGGAATTCCTGGATCTGCGGAATCACGTTGTATGCGATCTGTTTGGTGAAATGCCCGGTCTCGACCGGATCGGCCACCAAGATGGCGCGCGTCTGGCGGAACAGCTCATCCATTGCTTCCTTGCCGGCGCCGGAGACGGATTGATAGGTGGAGACCACGACTCGCCTGATCGTCGCCGCATCGTGCAGAGGTTTTAATGCCACGACCAGCTGGGCGGTGGAGCAGTTGGGATTGGCGACAATCCCCTTCTTGATGCCCTCAAGCGCATGCTCGTTCACTTCCGGGACCACGAGCGGGACATCGCGATCCATGCGCCAGCATGACGAATTGTCGATAACGACGGCACCAGCGGCGACGATCTTCGGCGCCCATTGTTTGGATACGACCGAACCTGCCGACATGAGAACAATGTCGGTACCCTTGAAGTCGTAATATTCAAGCGCCTTCACCTTAAGGATGGCGTCGCCGAACGAGATTTCCGTGCCAATAGAATTGGTGGAAGCAAGCGCTGCCACTTCGCTGGCCGGGAAAGCGCGCTCGGCGAGAACATTGAGCATCTCGCGTCCAACATTGCCGGTCGCGCCAATGACGGCGACTTTGTATGGCATCTTCAACCTCTCGATCCCCAAGCCAGGGGCGAGAGCAATACAAGAAGACCGTTCGCGGTAAAAGCGGGTCTGTATGCTGCCGCCTATTGCATCGGCAATGTAAAGAAGACGTTGGCACCGTGCCGATCGATGCTTCCGCTGATGCTCGAATTCCAGAACACCCGCGTGTCGATCACATAGCTAGCCAGATGGCCGTGTCCGCGACCGCCGCTGGTGCCCGCCCCGCCCAAGGTCCCATGGAACAGACCCATGTTGACGCCCGGGAGACCTCTTTTCTCCATTACCGGCGGCGGTGTAAGCGGTTTGCTCAGCAAAACGTCTTCATCCGTTTCGCCTGGTCTGGGAGCGAACCTGGCCGCGTTCCCAAAATCGATTGCGGGTGCGGCCACGATCTGCCGGTCCCGCAGGGGTGAGCTTTCCTCCGCCCAGTTCGGCGAACCGGCATACGCCGGCAGTGCCGCCAGCCCTGAGATGACCAAGACCAAACCTGGGCGCATTGCGCAGCCCTCCCACTCAAAAAAGTAAACGCGGGTCCTGACGTGTCGTTGCGCGGTAAAAAAAAATTCAGACGTCGGCCAGTTTACGACAGGACGCACAATCATGCCGCGGCGCAGTTCGGAATGTTCGATTTTGAGACGTCTCATGCAGAAAATAAGACATTCGCGCGAACAGTGGAGTTCGCCACCGCGGCCAGACCGTTTGCGGCTAATGCGTCGGCAACGTAAAGGTGAGCTTGGCGCCGTGACCACTCGCGCTGGCGGCGATACTCGATTTCCAGAAGTCCCGTGGATCGAGCCGATCTTCGGCCGGATTGGAGACTCCCGTATTGATGCCACCAAGCGTGGCATGGAACGGGCCAACGTGAAGGCTCGGGAGCAGGTTCCTCTCCTCCTGGGGAGGGCCTAAAAGCGGTTTACGCAGCATCAGACCGATATTTTCGTCACCAGCACCGAAGGCATTAAAGCTGCCCGTATGACTGAAATCGATAGGCGGTAGCGGAAAAGGCTTCTCGCCATGCATCGCATGCGATCCGGCAACGGCCGGCATGACGCCAAAAGTGAGTATTATAAGAACCAGACCCGGGCGCATGCATGCACCCTCCCGCTCCGAATTCTAGGTGCCGGACCCTAACACGTTCTTGCCTCAAAGGGGAAATTCTTAACGATCGAGTTCCGGATAGTGCCGGAAGATACCCTCGGTCGAGAAAGCCACACCCCGCGGCCCTGAAGGTCCGGCCAGTAATAAAGATCGTTGCGTATAAAATTCCTTCCCGGCAAAGCTAGATGATGGCCTTGTTCCGCAGTTCCGCAATCTCTTCCGAGGAAAGCCCTAGCGCCTGGCGCAGGATCTCGTCGGTATGCTGGCCAAGCAGCGGCGGCGGCTCGCGGTAATCCGGAGGCGTTTTCGACAGTCGTAACGGACTCGCGACAAGATCGACGGCGCCCGAGGGGTGCTGCATGGAGATTGTTAAGCCCCGCGCAATCGCCTGCGGATCGGAAAAGACCTGGTCGATACGGTTGATCGGCCCGCATGGAACATTCGCCTGCTCCAGCACCGCAATCCAGTCCCCGCTCGTGTGCGTCGCCAGCACGGGTTTGAGGACTCCGATCAGCGCCTCGCGATTGTGCACCCGCGCAGCATTGGTGGCGAAAGCTGGATCGGCAGCGAGACGTTCGAGCCCGGAGGCCCCGCAAAAACTCCGGAATTGCCGATCGTTTGCGATCGCGAGGATGACATGCCCGTCCGCGGTAGGAAATACCTGGTAAGGAACGATGTTGGGATGGGCGTTGCCCAGCCGCTCGGGAAGCGTCTTCCCGTCGAGAAAATTGATCGCCTGATTGGCCAGCGCGGCCGCCTGGCAGTCGAACAGTGCCATGTCGATGGTCTGGCCTTCGCCGGTACGGGACTGGTGGAGCAGCGCGCCGAGAATCGCGATCGTGGCGTAAAGGCCGGTGAACAGATCGGACACCGCCACGCCGACCTTCATCGGCTCCGCGCCCGGCGCGCCGTCTGGTTGGCCGGTGATGCTCATCAAGCCGCCCATGCCTTGCACAAGATAATCGTATCCGGCTTTATCCTTGTACGGGCCATCATGGCCGAAGCCGGTCAGCGAGCAATAGACGAGGCCCGGATTTTCCGCCGTCAGCGCGTCCGCGCCGAGGCCGTAGCGCGATAGCGTACCGGTGCGGAAATTTTCCACCACGACATGCGCGCGGCGCGACAGCCGCCTGATCAGCGCGGCGCCTTCGGTCTTCGCGAAGTCGATGGTCGCGGACTTCTTGTTGCGATTGGTTGAGAGAAAATACGCCGCGTCGCCGCGCGTCCCGTCGCTGTTTTGCAAGAATGGCGGTCCGAAGGCGCGCGTCTCGTCCCCTTCGCCAGGTTTTTCGATTTTGATGACTTCCGCGCCGAGATCGCCGAGGATCTGCGTTGCCCAGGGCCCCGCCAGTACCCGACTCAAATCCAGCACTCGAATATGCGAAAGCGCGCCCAGAACCACCTCCATCGCTTCACGCTTAACGCCTGGCGCTGCAAACGAAAAGGGCGCGAGAGAACCGCCCCTTTGTGAACGCACACGACATCGTCTCACCAACGGGCGCACTGCCGCCGTCGTGACAGCGCGATAAGGCCATACCGATTTTTCAATCCCGCCCTAGATTTCGGTGCGGACGTCCCAAAGCTCCGGATAAAATCGAAGATCCAGCGCGCGCTTGAGATAGCCCACGCCGGAGGTTCCGCCGGTTCCCGGTTTCGCACCGATGATGCGTTCGACGGTCTTCATGTGGCTGAAGCGCCAGAGATGGAAGCGGTATTCCAGATCGACCAGCTTCTCGGCGAGTTCGTAAAGATCCCAATACGTCTCGACATCGCGATAGACCTGCCGCCAGCATTCGGTGACACGCGGGTCGGCCTCGTAAGGTTCGGAAAAGTCGCGCTCGAGTTTTTCGGCGGGAACGGCTAACCCGCGGCGCGCCAGAAGCGCCAGCGCTTCATCGTAGATGCTGGGTTCGTTTAGAGCCCTGTGCACTTCGCCCGCAATCGATGGATGCGATTCGAACACGCGCGCGGTCTGGCGATTCTTGTTGCCGAGCCGGAACTCCAGCACGCGATACTGGAAGGACTGAAAGCCGGATGATTTGCCCAGCGCATCGCGAAAGCCTGAGTAATCGGATGGTGTCATCGTCGAAAGAATTTCCCACGACTGGATCAGATTGACCTGAACGCGTGCGACCCGTGCCATCATCTTGAAGGCCGGCCCGAGCTCGCCTGCCCGGATTTGGCGAATTGCGCCGTGAATTTCATGAAGACAGAGCTTGATCCAGAGTTCGGAAGCCTGGTGCATGACAATGAAAAGGATCTCGTCGTGGCGGTGGCTTTGCGGCCGCTGACAACTCAGAAGCGCATCGAGACAAAGGTAATCGCCGTAGGACATCGTCTCGCGGAAATCCCAATGGACTCCTTCTCCGGAGAGATCGAGGCCTGGAGGTTCGCTCATGCAATCGGTTTCCTTTAGCGGTTCCGTGGTCTTGGGAGTCGCCTCGCGCTTCTCGCGATGCTATTCTGAGGATTGCCGTTAAGATACGCGATGGTGGGCATGAAAAGCAGGATTGGTGCAGGGGCGTTGGCGCTTTCGGTGCTGGCGGCGGGTTCGATGGCCTCGGCCGCACCGCTGAAATGCGCGAGGCCCGATGAGGTGACTGCCATTCAGGCTTCGGCAATCCAGCAGCAGCTGATGGTCGCCGCCCTGACCTGCAGCGAGATACCGCGCTTTAATGCTTTTCAGAGGGGGTACAGCAAAGAGTTGAGAGGCTCCGACGGAACGCTTCACAGAATGTTCCTGCGCCTTTACGGCGCCCGACAGGGCGAAAGCGAGTATCATGCCTTCAAAACAAGACTTGCCAACAATTCATCCATCCGCAGTATTCACGGCAACCAGGATTTCTGCCGTGAAGCGAGCCAGGTTTTTGCGGCGGCACTCGGCTCCGAAAAGCCAAGCCTGGCCGGGTTTGTCTCCGGTATCGAGGTGACCGAGCAAAGTCCGGTCGATACCTGCTCGATCAATGTAGCGATGGGGCTGGCCGGAGCCAGGGTCGCACCGAATGTGGTGCCGCGCCCCAATCCGATACGGAATGCCAGTCTGGCTGCGCCTGCCGAAGCGCCGGTGCCCCCCGGAGGACAGACTCCCTAGCTATTCGTGGGCTGCTGCCGCAAGCGACCAAATTTCTGACGATCAACCCAGGCTTCACGACGGGCGGTCTTTTGTTGGATCGTGCCCTGGAACCTCAGCCTTGCGCCGGTGCAAAAAAAGAAGAGCGGACTTTCGCCCGCCCTTCTCGATTCAATAAGGATGCGACCGGCGCGAAGCCGGCCACACCAGCAGATCAGCCACCCAGATCGATGACGGCGCGGCGGTTCTGAGGCTCGCGAACGCCGGGGCCGGTTGGTACCAGCGGATCGTGGAAGCTCTTGCCCTCGATGGAGACGGTCGAGCCGTCCATGCCCTCGTGAACCATTTCGTCCTTGACCGACTCGGCACGGCGAACCGAAAGACCTTGGTTGTAGCTATCGGAGCCAACCGTGTCCGTATGTCCCGTTACCAGAACGCGGACGGCACCGGTTTCCTTGGCCGCCTTGACAGCTTCAGACACTACGGCCTGGGCTTCCACTGTCAGATTCGACTTGTTGAAGTCGAAGAAGACAATAAAGGTCTTCGTCGCCGGAGGCGGTGGGGACGGCGGAGGCGGTGGCGGAGGCGGCGGTGGGGGTGGCGGGGGTGGAGGCGGCGGCGGCGAGGCCCACGGATAAAACCGCACGCTCAGCACCAGAGCCTGATCGTGCAGATCCTTGAGGTGCGCGCCAACCCCGGCGAAATAGAGCTGGTTTTCGGAGAGCGACCGGTATCGCCAGTCGAGATTCAGGCTGACATCCGGACGAAGCCAGTAATCGAAGCCGGTAAAGGCCTGCCACATGAAGCCCTGATGCGTATCGCTGGCACCGTATGCATCGGCCCTCATGCTGCCGATGCCGGCGCCCGCGCCCACCGTGAAGTCCCACCTCGGGCCGAGAGGAAAATCGTAGGCAAAGTTGCCGAGGAAGGAAAAGGTCCGGTCCCTGCCGTCAGCGGCGGGAACATCATGAGAGTCCCAACCGAATTCGCCTTCCACCCGAAGCCTGTCGGGGAAGCGATAGCCAAGTGTGCCAAGGACCAGCGCGGAAGAATTTGTCTTGTCCGTGATGTTGCCGGTGCCGGCCACATCGTACTGCACACTATCGGCGCGATCGTAACCGCCGCCCAATCCCAGATACCAGCCCTGCGTCATCCATCCCGGCGTGGGCTCCATCATCGGAGGAGGCGGTGGAGGGGGCGGGGGCGGGGGCTGCATCATAGGCGCGCTTGGCGCGCTGGAGGTCGCACCACCTGAAGCAGCTCCGCCCGAGTCTTGCGCCGACGCGGCCAAAGTGAGTGCCAGCAGCGAGGCGCCCGCAAGCGCAACGATCCGTACTTTCATATCTGAAACCCCCGCTAATACCATCGGCCGGCAGGGAAATCCCGCCGACAGCCGTGGTGCTTCACTTTGAAACGCATAGTGGACGATGCTTTGCGCGCTTGTCCACCGACAGGAGGGGGAGAAATCCGCGCTTTTAGGGTTTCGTCAACCTCTGTGACTCCTCTGCAACATCGGCCAGCCCCAGCCGGGCGAGATCGCCCGCCCGGCAGCGCCAGGAAAATGCGTAGCGGCCGGGAGAAATCCACAGGTTCCCCCCCATATCGCGTGCTACCGGCTCGACGACCCCCAATATCTCGGCCCTTGGCGCCACATGAAACAGCTTGAGCCAGCCGCGCAACGCGCCGCCCGCCAACCGGCCCAAGCCGGCCAGATCGCCGAAATCGACGATGTCGATCACCCCGTCGGGCTTGAGAACGCGGGCCGCGGCGGCCAGCGCGCCCCGCCAATCGGGGATCATCGACAGGCTGTAGGAGAACAGCGCGCGGTCGAACGAGGTACAATCGGTGCCGAAAGTATGGGAAGACAATGCCGCAGCGAAGTCGTGTTTTAGCCGGATTTTGCCGGAGTATGCCGGGTTGAGGCGGGCTTTTGCGGTTTTCAGCATTTCCGCCGAGGCGTCCAGGCCGTAGAGCCGCGCTTCAGGGTAGCGCTTGGCGATCGCAACAAGATTGCGCGCCGTGCCGCAGCCGATTTCCACCAGCGTGTCGCCCGGGCGCAACCCCAAATTGCGGATGGTCCGGTCGCGCCCGAACAGATAATATTTTCGCGTCAGATCGTAGATGTGGCGCTGGCGCCGGTAGACCCGGTCCATCAGCGCCGAGTGGCCGCCCTCCTCCGCCGCGTCCATGCTCTAGGACGCGAGCCGGCGGCGATAGACGTGAAAGCCGCCATAGATGGAGGAGCGGTCGCGGGCGTGGAAGTCGCGGCTCTCGGCGGCCAGATAGTCCCACGGCGCCAGCAATTCGGGCGGCAGCTTCTTCGGCAGCGGCGACTCTTCCCCGGCGGTGCGGAAAATGACGCGGGCATCGCGCGCGTCCGCCGTGCGGTCGATCTCGCGCCACAGATCGGCCGTCACCTCGGGCGTCATCCAGTCCTGGGCGTCGAGCAGCACATAGCGGTGCAGCGAACCCGGCGCCTCGCTTTTCAAATGGCCGGTGAGCGAGGCAAGATGCACCGACACCCGCTTTGTCCGTGTACGGATGACGTTGTAGGTGTCTTCGCGCAGATAGGCGGGAACGGCGGTGCGGTGCTTTGTATCGTAGCCGCGGGAAAACGCCTGCCAGGCGAAATAATTCTGCTGCATGGGAAAATCGCAGGCGAGCTTCTCCACCCGCGCCCGCAACACCGACGCCGCATCGCCATTGCCCGCCGCCACCAGCTCGTCATATTGCGCCGGCGGAATGCCCAGCGCGTACAGCGAAACCGGCGTCTTCGACAGGAAGCGGATGGATTTGTAGTCGAACAGCGGCGCGATGGTGCGATCGAACAGCTCGCGCTGCTCGGCCGCGCTTTGCGCGTTGACGATCGGGCTCAGCCGCTTGCCGTGCAGCCGCGCCACCGCATGCAGCACCCCGATGAAGCGCCCCAGCAGGCCATAGCGATAGAGGTTGCGGGCAAACATGTTGATCCGCCGGCCATGCAGCGGGATGAACTTCTCCCAGTATTTCCGCGTCACCGGATCCAGCCGGTGGCTGAGAAAGGTGTCGAAGGCCGCGCGGTTGGATTTGTCGTTGGCCTCGCCGAAGAAGCGGAAGAAATCCTCGAAGGACGGCAGATCGGCCAGCGCCGTCAGCTTCAGCCGGGTCAGCGCCACATGATTGGGGTTGAGATCGACGGCGACGATCTCCGCCGGGTCGGCGGCCAGATAATTGAGGATGTTGCAGCCGCCCGAGGCGATGGTGATCAGCCGGTGATGCGACGCCAGCTCGAGCGCCTCGAGGTCGATATCGGGGTCTTCCCAGATCTGGTTATAGACGAAGCCCTTGAACATCAGGGTGAACAGGCGCTCCAGCGCGCCGCGTCTGGTATTGGCGGGGCGCGTATGCGCGGCCCGTTCGAGCAGCGTGCCGGTCAATGGGGAATGGCTCCGTTTGCGGCGGTCCGCGCGAGCCCCCGCGCGCCTGTCCGTCAAGGCCGCCCTGTCTATGCCGAAAAATCCCGAAAAGCAAAGGGAATTACGGGGTTGACAGGGGGGATACGATCTCTTCGGCAATGTGAAGGGTGCTAACGCCGAGCGGCGGCAGAGAAGAATTCCCGTCGTGCTCTCACGCCAGTTCGACCTCGACCCGCTTCAAATCGGCCTCCGGCAATCGCTGGCGAATGTTGAGCATTTCGACGCCCACCACCCGGCCGCCGGCATCGAAGTCGAGCACGACACCGGGGCTTACTTCCTCGGATTCGACAATCTCGGACTCCTGGAGCCGGATGTAGAGCGCGTCGTCCGCTTCATCCATGCGCAGTTTCATTTCGCGGCACTCCTTTTCGCCAGCCCCGGTCGAAGAACACGGTGATGATCCGGCGCCCGGCCGGCTCTTCGCAATAGACCACGCGCAGCACGCGGTTGCCAAATGCCGCGACGGGCGCAAAGGCGCGAATGGCGTCCTTGTGGTAGAGGTCCGGCTCCGTTGCGAGGGGTCGCTCGATTGTCTCGATGATCCACTCTTCGCGTATGCGGCGCTCCGCAACCACCCGCGCGGCGTGCAAAGTAAGCTTGATCGGCTTGGGGCTCACTGCCTGCGGCCTCGAATGCGTTAATATGTTCTTGGCGTAAGCGGCGCGCCAAGGCAATTGCACGGGAGCATCGGTCTCATGGCCGCCCGAGATCGCAGAGCACATGGGTGAAGAAGGCGTTCTTGAGAGGGAAGCCAACCGGTGCGCCCGATTCTGCATCGCTTAAAGATTTGCGCATGCTTCTCCGGTATGATCTGTTTTTGATCCCGGCGGGCCTGTGGATTTAACCGACTATCACGCAAAATACTTTGCCTATGAGCTGACGAAGCGCAGTCCGTCGGACAGCGTGGAGAAGCTTGCGGGCGCCTTGGCGGACGCACAAGTCGATCTCAACCCGCATCAGGTCGAGGCAGCGCTCTTCGCATTTCGAAGCCCGTTTTCCCGCGGGGCGATTCTCGCCGATGAAGTGGGCCTCGGAAAAACGATCGAAGCCGGCCTGCTACTTTCCCAGCGATGGGCAGAACGCAAGCGCAAGCTGCTGATCATTCTCCCTGCAAATCTGCGCAAGCAATGGAGCCAGGAGCTTTCGGACAAATTCCATTTGCCGTCGGTGATCCTGGAAAGTCGCAGTTTCAATGAAACCATTCGCGCCGGGAATCTCAATCCGTTCGCGCAGGACGCCATTGTGCTTTGCTCCTATCAGTTTGCGCGGAGCAAGGAAGCCTATGTTCGTCAGACGCCATGGGACCTCGTGGTGATCGACGAAGCCCACCGGTTGCGCAACGTCTACAAGCCGTCGAGCCGCATCGCCCAATCCATCAAACAGTCGGTGGCGAATTTTCCGAAGGTTTTGCTGACCGCCACGCCGTTGCAGAATTCGCTTCTTGAACTTTATGGCCTCACCAGCATCATCGATGATTTCACGTTCGGTGACGTGAAGAGCTTCCGTTCGCGCTTCTCGCGGCTGTCCGATCAATCGGATTTTGCCGAACTGAAGGAGCGTCTGAAGCCGATCTGCAAGAGAACGCTGCGAAGGCAGGTGCTCGAATACGTCCCCTACACGGACCGGCACGCTCTCGTGCAGGAATTCATTCCGTCCCCCGACGAGCAGCGGCTCTACGATCTCGTCACCGACTATCTGCAAACACCGACGCTCTACGCATTGCCGGCAAGTCAGCGCCAGTTGATGACGCTGATCCTGCGAAAGCTCCTGTCGTCTTCCACCTACGCGATTTCGGGCACGCTCGACGGCCTCGCCCGCAAGCTTGAAGCAGCGGCCGGCGCGGCGGAGGCCGTCAATTCTCCACCGGAGGAGTTGCCGGACAATCTGGAGGAATTCGACGAACTGGCGGACGAGTGGGATGACGAGCGCGAAGCGGTTCCTCAGCAGACCAAACTGACACAAGAACAGCTTGGCGAATTGCGGGCGGAAATGGCGCAACTCCGCGAATTCCGGCAGCTCGCCGAGTCGATCGTCAAGAATTCGAAGGGTGAAGTTCTCCTCATGGCATTGCGGCGCGGCTTCGAGGCAGCGGCCAAAGCGCAGGGAAAGCAGGATGCCAAAAACGACGGCGCCAGATTCCAGCAGAAAGCCGTCGTGTTCACGGAATCCCGCCGTACGCAGGACTATCTGTTTCGCGTCCTGGAACAGACGGAGTTCAAGAGGCGGGTGATGATCTTCAACGGGGTGAACAACGATCCCGGTTCGAAGGCCATCTACCAGCGCTGGCTGGCGAAGCACGCGGGAACAGACCGCATCAGCGGCTCGCCGACGGCGGACATGCGGGCGGCGCTTGTCGACTGCTTCCGGGACGAGGCAGCGATTCTGATTGCCACCGAAGCGGCCGCGGAAGGCATCAACCTCCAGTTCTGCAATCTCGTCGTGAACTACGATCTGCCCTGGAACCCGCAGCGCATCGAACAGCGGATCGGCCGATGTCACCGCTACGGCCAGAAGTTCGACGTGGTCGTGGTCAACTTCCTCAACAAGATGAATGCGGCCGACCAGCGCATCTATCAGTTGCTCGATGAGAAATTTCAGCTCTTTAATGGCGTGTTCGGTGCCAGCGATGAGGTATTGGGCGCGGTCGAGTCGGGCGTCGATTTCGAAAAGCGTATCGCCGCGATCTATCAGAAGTGCCGCACGCCGAAGCAGATTTCGTTCGAGTTCGACCAGCTGCAGAAGGACCTGGAGAGCGAGATTGCAGAGGGTCAGCATGAAGCGCGCGAAAAGCTGCTGAACAATTTCGACCAGGAAGTGATCGAGAAGGTTCGAATCCAGAGCCAGGATGTCCTTGACCGGTTCAACCGTCGGCTCTGGCTGATGACACGGCGTGTTCTTGCGGACCACGCCGCCTTCGACGACGCGAACTACAGCTTCGTGCTGCGCGACAATCCCTTCGAAGGCGAAACGATTCATCCGGGGCCGTACCGGATCGGCAGAAATGTCGAGGATGCAAACACCTACCGGGTTGGCCATCCGCTGGCACAGCGTGTCATCGAACGGGCCAAGGATACGCAGACACCGGTCCGCGAGGCGGCGTTTGATCTTTCGGGCAGCGGCAAGAACATCGCGGTCTTGAAAGCGCTTGTCGGCAAGTCGGGATGGCTGCGTTGCGCGAGGCTCTGTGTCACAGCACTGGAAGCCGAAGATCATCTCATTTTCGGTGCTTTTGCCGACGGCGCAGAGCCGTTGGACGATTCGCAATGCCGCCGCCTCTTCGATCTGCTGGCGGAGGAGAAAAGCGCGAGCGAGCCGTCAGCAGAAGCAGAATCGAAGCTGGCCGACAGTATCGTGCGCGCAAGGCAGGGTGTCCTCGAGGAAATGGGGACGCGAAACGGCCAGTGGTTCGACGTGGAAATGGAAAAGCTCGAACGCTGGGCGGAGGATCGCCGCGTTTCACTCAAGGCGGAGCTGGAGGACCTGGACGAAGCGTTGAAGCTCGCAAAGAAGACGGCGCGCATGGCGCCCAATTTGCCGGAAAAGCTCGAACGGCAGCGCGAGGTCCGCAAGCTGGAGGGCCGGCGCGACGAAGCCTGGCGTGCCTTCGATTCTGCAAGCCGCGATCTGGACAAGCAGAAGGACAAACTACTGGACGATATTGCCGCCCGGCTGGAACAGCAGGTACAGGAGACGGTGTTGTTCACGTTGCGCTGGAGGTTGGCGTGACGCGCACTTGGCAGGCCGTGGCGACCCGGCTTTGCGTTGCGAATCGACCGAGGCTATGCTTCGCGCGCCCTGGAGAGTGAGCGGAAATGTCGCTGGCCGAGCTGATCTACGAAGAGGTAAAAGCCCTGCCCGAGCAGTTAGCTCGCGAGGTTCTCGATTTCGCGGGCTATCTTCGCCACCGTCAGAACCGCGCAGACTGGCGCGATCTTCTCGCGGCCCAGTCGCGCTCGCTCGAATCGATGTGGAACAACAACGAAGATACCGTCTGGGATGATGCCTGAACGGGGCGACCTCCTTCTTATCCCGTATCCGTTCACCGATCTCTCGGCCAGCAAGCGCCGCCCGGTGCTGGCGCTGACGGCGGCCGATGCCTACGGCGATTTCATAGCTTTGCCCGTCACCTCCCGCCCGCGGCCGGAAAGCGGTATTCCGCTGTCGCAGGACGACATGGAGCATGGCAGTCTGCCGGCGGTGAGCTGGATACGGACCGACCGGATCGTGACACTCAATGGCAGCCTCGTCGTCAAGTCGGTGGGCCGTGTCCGCGAACGGCTGGTTGCCGAAGCCGTCGAGCGGTTCTACGCAAGAATTCGGGGGCCGCAATAACACCCTGCTCCGCGCGTCAGGAGCGGCAACGTTCCGCAACAAGCGACACCCTTTCCTGCTGAAGGGCCGGGCGATGAACAAGGCTGACAAACCCGAGAAGCTGGAGCTGGCTTCGTTCGATGTCGCGGGGGAGAAACGGGCGGAACTGCTTCGGCTGTTTCCCGAGTCGCGCACCGAGGGCGGAAAGATCGATTTCGACCGCCTCAAGCGCGCGCTCGGAGAAACGGTCGATCCCGGCAAGGAGCGCTATGGGCTCAACTGGCCGGGTAAGGCCGACTGCTTCAAGACGATTCAGGCGCCGAGCCTTGCCACTTTGCGGCCCGCGCCTGAAGAGAGCGTGAACTTCGATACGACGGAAAATCTCATCATCGAGGGTGACAACCTCGAAGTCTTGAAGCTGCTTCAGAAGTCATATCTCGGCAAGATCAAGATGATCTACATCGACCCGCCCTATAACACCGGAAACGATTTCATTTACCCAGACAACTACGCCGAAAGCCTTCAGACCTACCTCGAATATACGGGCCAAGTGGACGCGGAAGGCCGCAAGTTCGGCACCAACACCGAAGCGGATGGGCGCTTTCATTCCAAGTGGCTGAACATGATGTACCCGCGGCTCTATTTGGCGCGGAATCTGCTAAAGGACGAAGGCATTATTCTTATAAGCGTCGATGATGCCGAGGTAGACAATCTGCGCCGCATATCGGCTGAAGTCTTTGGCGAGGAGAATCTCGTTGCATGTATGGTTTGGGAAAAGGGGCGAAAGAACGACGCAAAATTAATCTCAGTCGGGCATGAATATGTATTGGTTTACACTCGCTCGATTGAACGTCTTAAGGAGCTCAAAACAGTTTGGCGCGAGGAGAAGCCTGGGGCGCGCGAAATTTGGGATGAGTATCTTCGCCTTCGCGCAATGCATGGCCCGCATGACAAATTAATCGAGCGGGACATTCAAATCTGGTTTCAAGCACTTCCGAAGACTCATCCGTCAAAAAAGTGGGCACGGTATCGTCGTATCGACAAAAACGGCCCCTGGCGCGACCAAGACATTTCATGGCCCGGTGGCGATGGGCCGAAGTACGACATTATTCACCCGAGGACCAAAAAGCCTTGCAAAACACCGGAACGTGGTTGGGTCTATGCGACACCCGAAAAGATGCAACAGATGATTGACCTTGGAATCGTTGAGTTTCGCGAAGATCACACTGAACCACCGCTTCGTAAGGCACACATTCGACCTGTTTCATACGAGCTCGACGATTCGGAGGAAATAACCGAAGAGGTGGAGGCGGCGGACGACGAAATGGCAAACCAGGTCCGAGGCAGCTATTTTTACAAACAATCCCAAGTGTCAGTGAAATACCTGCGCCAACTAATGGGCGCCAAGCTTTTTGATAATCCGAAGGACCATGAGGAGATCAAGAAGTTGATTTCCTACATGATTGGCAATATTTCAAACGAGACGGTGCTGGATTTTTTTGCTGGATCAGGAACTACAGCGGAAGCCATCTTGCGGCTCAATCATGAGCGGAACGTCGACCATAAGTTTATCCTCGTTCAAATGCCCGAAAAGTGTAATCCAAAAGATAAAAGCGGAAAATCGGCTTTGGCAGCGGGTTTTATGACGGTCGCTGACATTGCCAAGGAGCGTGTTCGGCGAGTCATTAGCACGCTTGAGGAAGGAAATAGCGGCCAACTACAGTTTGATACGAAGAAGCATGATATGGGTTTCCGCGTATTTAAATTGGGTGAATCGAATTTCAAAGTATGGAGTGCTGATGCCGCGCGGGATACGCAGCACCTTGAAAAACAACTTACCCTCAATGTCGATCATCTACGCGAGGGACGTAAGGCTCAGGACTTTCTATACGAAATCCTTCTCAAGAGCGGCTTTCCGCTAACGGCACTCGTCGAGAACCTAATGCTTTCAGGCAAGCAGGTCTTTAGTGTGGCAAACGGTGCGCTACTTGTTTGCCTCGAGCGGGAATTGACGCTCGATCTTATTCGCGCGATGGCGGATCGAAAGCCGGAACGTGTGGTCTGTCTGGACGAAGGATTCGCCGGCAACGACCAGCTTAAGACAAGCGCCGTACAGACGTTCAGAACCAAGGGTGTCGTGTTCCGCACGGTCTGATCACTCATGAAAATTCAGTTCGACGCAAACCAGACATTCCAATTGGACGCCATCGCGGCCGTCACCGATCTATTCGAGGGGCAGCCCCAAGGTGCGCCAGAGTTTGCGGTCATCAAATCCATAGTGGGCGGGGAGTTGTTCGCAGGTCAGGAGCGCAGCGAGCTTGGACTTGGCAATCGGCTCCTGGTCGCCGATGACAAGCTCAAAGCCAATACGCGTGCCGTTCAGGCGCGGAATGACATCGAAGCGGCAGATGAGGCCGCATCGTTGGACGCGTGGGAAATATTCGACGCGGCTGCGAACACGCCTCGCGTGTGTCCCCATTTCTCCGTCGAGATGGAGACAGGCACGGGCAAAACCTACGTCTATCTTCGAACGGTTTTTGAATTGTCGCGCCGCTACGGTTTCAAGAAATTCATCGTCGTCGTCCCGAGCGTTGCGATCCGCGAAGGCGTTCTCAAGAACATCGAGATCACGGCGGATCACTTCCGCGCGCTGTACGACAACATGCCGTTCGAGCATTTCGTCTACAGCGCCAGAGACTTAAGCAAGTTGCGCCAGTTCGCTGTTGGCAACACGCTGCAAATTCTCATCATCAATATCGACGCGTTCCGCAAAAACTTCATAGGTACTGAGGAAGAGCGCAAGAGTAACGTCATCTATCGCGAGAACGACAAGCTCTCCGGACGCCAGCCTATAGAGTTTGTGCAGGCAGCACGGCCCATCGTCATCATCGACGAACCGCAATCTGTGGACAGCACCGAAAAATCGCAGGAGGCGATCAAGTCACTCAATCCGCTGTGTACGCTGCGCTACTCGGCAACGCATCGCAATACGTACAACCTTGTTTACCGGCTCGATCCCGTTCGGGCATTTGAGCTTCGGTTGGTCAAGCAGATCGTGGTGGGCAACGCTCGTGGCGATGGCGCCACGACCGATGCTTACATCACAGTGCAGGACATCGTGCACAAGCCGACGATCCGCGCAAAGCTGCGCATTCATGTCCAAACCGCCGATGGCGTGAAAGCGAAGACTGTGAACGTCAAGAATGGTGACGACCTTTCCGTCCGCTCCGAGGGGGTGGCCGCATATGCGCAAGGCTACTCTGTTACAGGCATCAGTGCCGAGCCGGAGCGCGAGTTCATCCGCTTCAGCAATGGGCTCGAATTGCGCAAGGGCCAGGAAACCGGCGGCATGCGGGAGGATGTGTGGCGCAAGCAAATCCAGAAGACCATTGAAAAGCACTTGGAAAAGGAGCTGCAGCTCCACAATCGCGGCATCAAGGTGTTGAGCCTTTTCTTCATCGATCGAGTGGCGAACTATCGGGACTACGATGAGGCGGGAAAGCCCGTCAACGGCAAGATCGCCCGCATGTTCGAAGAGGAATTCAAGGCGCTTGCGAAGAAGAAAGATTACGCCGTTCTCGACTGGCTCAAGGAACCGCTGGACAAGCTGCACAATGGTTATTTCGCCAGCGACAAAAAGGGAGTTCTGAAGGATACCAAGGGTGACAGCCAGGCCGATGACGATGTGTACAACCTGATCATGAAGGAGAAGGAACGGTTGCTCTCGCCCGAGGAACCGCTTCGCTTCATCTTCAGCCATTCCGCTTTGCGGGAAGGCTGGGACAGTCCCAACGTTTTCCAGATTTGCACCCTGAACGAGACGCAAAGCGCGATGAAAAAGCGGCAGGAAATCGGCCGTGGCCTGCGCCTGCCGGTGGCCAGCGACGGCAAGCGTGTGTTTGACGATTCCATCAACAAGCTTTTCGTCATGGCGAATGAATCCTATGAGGAATTCGCCCGCACGCTTCAGAAGGAATACGAGGAGGATTGCGGCGTCACTTTCGGGAAGGTTCCCGCCACGGCTTTCGCGAAGCTTGTGCAGGTTGTGGACGGCGAGGAAATGCCCATCGGCAAGGTGAGCGCCGAGGTAGTACGGCAGGCGCTCGTCGCGCAAAAGATGCTGCAAGCGGATGGCCGCATCGGGACAGCCTTCGAGCCGCGCCGGCTCGATTTCAACCTGATGCTTCCTGCAGGTTTTGAGGATTTGACACCAGCGGTCGTCGATCTTCTTTCATCCTATCAGATTGAACGGCACATCCGCCGCGAGCGGGACGAACGCAGTAACCGGCTCAAGAAGGAAGTCACGCTCAGTCCAGAATTCCAGGAATTGTGGAAACGCATCAAACCCAGGACAACCTATCGGGTGGAATTCGAGACAGACGCGCTGGTGCACCTTTCCATCGCCGAACTGAGGCGCATGGCGCGAATCGAAGCGCCGTCCGTCACTGTCACGGTAGGGCGCATCGAAATCAAGAAAGCAGGAGTCGAGGGGCAAGCCGAGTCTGTGGTTCGCGAAGAGATAGTCCCGTTCACGCATGGGCTACCGGACATTCTCTCCTATCTGCAAAACGAAACCGAACTGACGCGTTCGACTCTTGTCCGTATCCTGAAGGGCTCGGAGCGGCTGGGCGAATTCTTTGCCAACCCGCAGCGCTTCATGGACCAGGTGGCGTCGATCCTGAAACACGTGCTGCATCGGCTGCTTGTGGACGGTATCAAGTATGACCGGATCGCCGGTTCCGGCCCGGAAGCCGAATGGGAAATGCTGCTCTTCAAGGACGAAGAGTTCATCAACTTCCTGACGGCGCAGGAGGTCAAGAAATCGATCTACCAGTTCGTGCCCTACGATTCGGAGATCGAGCGCGAGTTTGCAAAGCGCCTGGACCAGCGCAGCGATATCCGTCTGTTCGTAAAACTGCCCGACTGGTTCAAGGTCGACACCCCAGTCGGCACCTACAATCCCGACTGGGCCATCGTGAAGCATGAAGACGAAACCGTTTATCTCGTGCGCGAGACGAAGGGAACGAAGGATTATCTGAAGCTGCGCACGTCCGAAGCCGACAAGGTCCGCTGCGGCCAAAAACATTTCGAGGCGCTGGGCGTATCCTTCGACGTGGCCGTCAGCGCCAACGAAATCTGACGAAGCGGACAGTTCCGCAAACCGGTGAACCGGAGTAACGATATCCCTCCGAAAGTCTTTCTGTTCGCCAGCGGCGCCGAAGGGACGCCGGGCCGCATCGCGGTGAAGGTCATCAACCACTTCGGCGACGAGGTAATGAAGGTGTTTGGGGTGTGAGAGTATGGCCTGTTGGTGGTGACGCGTTTTCCTTATTTGTCATGGCCCGCGACTACGGGCCACCCAGGTGAAAT
>Ga0208849_1001078_pt1 | contig 20832 bp, 22 predicted proteins | sample NGESurdeep072012_10_FD_184470 | JGI IMG/M metagenome (GOLD analysis project Ga0208849, IMG submission 184470) | Arctic peat soil microbial communities from Barrow, Alaska - NGEE Surface sample 53-3 deep-072012 (SPAdes) | ecosystem: Environmental > Terrestrial > Soil > Wetlands > Peat ... | reverse complement strand
CTCCTCGAGTCGAGCTTCACGGTCAAGGGCATCTTCACGACACCGTCGAGCGGCGGGCTCCAGGTCTGGAAGGCGCTGTTCACGCCGTATACGCCGGCGGCGGGCACGCCGAACCTCGCGGGGACGTTCGAAGCACGCGCGCTCGTGCCGCTCCCGCTCTCCTCCACGGTGAAGGCCCTCAAGAAGGGCGCCCGCTATGCGGTGAGCGGCCGGCTCACCGAGGCCGGCCTACCGGTCTCGGGCGCGTCGGTCGTCGTCTATCGCGGCATCACGCCGAAGAAGCTGACGAAGACGGGCTCTGCGACGAGCACGAGCGGTAGCTGGTCGGTGACCGGCAAGCGCGTCCCGAAGAAGACGCTGTACTTCAAGTCGACCGCCACCGTGGCGGCGCGCGACGACACGACGCTCGGCTGCCAGAACCCGCTGCCGGCGACGGTCGCGCCCGCGGGCTGCGTCAGCGCGACGCTGTCGCCGTGGACGATCAGCAGCCCGGTGGCGAAGCTGAAACCGTAGTGACGCCGATCCGCATCGGCACGTGCTCGTGGGCGGACGAGGCGCTGTCGAAATACTTCTACCCGCCGAAGCTGCCCGCGAGGGAGCGCCTCGCGTGGTACGCAGAGCGGTTCGACACCGTCGAGGTCGACTCGACGTACTACCGGCTGCCGGGCGAATCAATGGTCGCGGGCTGGGCTGAGCGGACGCCGCCCGGGTTCACGATGCACGTGAAGGCGTTCGGGCTGATGACACGGCACCCGGTGAAGGTCGAGGTGCTGCCCGAGGATCTGCGCGCGGAGATGCCGGTCGACGAGCGCGGCCGCGTCGACCGGCCGCCGAGCGAGCTGCGCGCCGAGATCTTCCGGCGCTTCCTCGACGCGCTCGCGCCCCTGCGCGGCGCGGGCAAGCTCGGCGGCATCCTCTTCCAGTTCCCGTCGTACGTTGTCTTCAAGGAGACGTCGCTCGACTATCTCGAGTGGTCGCGCGAGCAGCTCGGCGGCGACGAGATGCTCGTCGAGTTCCGGCACCGCTCGTGGCTCGACGAGGAGCATCGCGCGGAGACGCTCTCGTTCCTCGAGCGCATCGGCGCGAGCTACGTGACGGTGGACGCGCCGCGCTCGGAGTCGGCGAAGAATCTCGTTCCCAGCGTGCCCGCCGTGACCTCGGCCACCGCGTACGTGCGCTTCCACGGGCGCAACCTCGCCACGTGGAACAAGCGGGGCGGATCGGCGGCGGAGCGATTCGACTATCTCTACTCGGACGAGGAGCTCGGCGAGTGGGTCGGCACGCTGAAGGAGCTCGCCGGACAGTCGGAGCAGGCGTTCGCGGTGTTCAACAACAACGCCACCGCGCAGGACCCGGAGAACCCGCTCGGGCGCGTCTCGCAGGCGGCGACGAACGCGCGCCAGCTGCGCCGGCTGCTCGACGTGAATCGCATTCCGGCCACCGGGGCCACCGACCCGGTCGCTGCATAGACTCCGCCGGTGCAGGTTCTGTCCGTGATCCACGGCGGCGAGGCGCGCGCGGAGCTGTTCGCGCCGGTGATCGAGCAGGGCGGGCACCGGCTCGACGAGTGGAGCTTCGCGTGGGGCACGCCGCCGCCGCAGCCGCTCGACCGGTATGACGCGGCGCTGATCTTCGGCGGCGCAATGCACGCCGACCAGGACGCATGGCATCCGTGGCTGCGCGAGGAGACGACCTGGCTCCAGGAGGCGCTCGCGCGGCAGACGCCCTTGCTCGGGATCTGTCTCGGCGTGCAGCTGCTCGCGCGCGCCGCCGGTGCCGTCGTGCGGCCGCTGCCGGAACCGGAGATCGGCTGGTACGACGTCGAGCTGACGGACGCGGGCGTGGACGATCCAGTCGCCGGCGCACTGCCGCGCCGCTTCGACGCGTTCCAGTGGCACCACTACACATATGAGATCCCCGCCGGAGCGGTCGAGCTCGCACGCAGTCCGGCGTGCACGCAGGGGTTCCGGCTCGGCGACGCCTGCTGGGGCGTGCAGTTCCATCCGGAGGTGACGCGGATCCAGGTCGAAGGCTGGGTCGCGAACGCGGACGACCCGCCGCCCGCCCCGCAGGCGCTGCTGGCCGAGACTCCGGTGAAGATCGACCGGTGGAACGAACTCGGCCGCGCGCTCTGCAGCGCGTTCCTCACGGCCGCGGAACGCGTGCTCGCGCGCGCCGCGTAGGCACGGTGCCCCTTCCAGTAATGCCGTCCAGCTTCTGGGGCGCGAGCGCCAAGCGATGCAAGGACGCAGGGAGCGCTCGTAGTCACTACTACGGGCGCGACCGAGGACGCGGCAGCGCGCCGCGTGATCGCGTTCCAGAAGCGGACATGTATTGCTGGAAGGGGCACTAGGTGCCGCTCGACGCGCTCGGCCTCGCGCTCGCCGCGGCCGTGCTGCATGCCGGCTGGAACGTACTCCTGCGCGGCTCGCGCGACGTCGAGGCGACGACGGCGGTTGCGCTCGGGATCGCGATCGTCCTCTTCTCCCCCGTCGCGGCACTGACGTGGAACGTCCATGCCGCGGCCTGGCCATACATCGCGGCGTCGGGCGCGCTCGAAACCGTCTACTTCTTCCTGCTCATCGCCGCATACCGGAAGCGCGAGCTGTCGGTCGTCTATCCGATCGCCCGCGGGTCGGCTCCCGTGCTCGTGCTCGCGGGCAGCGCCGTCGTGCTCGGCCGCAGCGTCTCCGCCAGCCAGGTGGCAGGCGTGACGATGGTCGCCGTCGGCGTCGTGCTCGTGCGCGGGCTCTCACGGCGCGCGGACGGGATCCCGATCGCGCTCGCAATCGGGATCTGTATCGCCGCGTACACGCTCGTCGACAAGAACGGGATCCGCCACGCCTCGGCGCTGCCGTATCTCGAGCTGTCGATGACCCCTTCCGCGGTGCTCTCGTGCGGGTGGCTCGTCGCGCGGCGCGGCACCGGCGTCCTGCGCGGACAGCTGCGCTGGACGACCGCGGTCGCGGGCATCGGCAGCTTCGTCGCGTACACCCTCGTGCTCGCCGCGCTGCGGCTCGCGCCGGCTCCCGAGGTCGCGGCCGTGCGCGAGACGGGCGTCGTCTTCGCCGCGCTGCTCGCCGCCGCGTTCCTGCGCGAGCACGTGACGCCGCAGCGTCTCGGCGGCGCCGTCGTCGTTGCCGTCGGCGTCGCCCTGCTCGCGCTCGCCTAACCCGCGGCTTCGGCCTTCCGCAGCCCGCGGAGCGCCCAGAGCGAGAAGAGGAAGGCGAGCCCGATCGCCGCGCCGAACGCAGCCGCGACCTCGACCGGCGAGCCGGCGACGAACCCTCGGCCGGCTTCGAGCACGCGCGTGAGCGGGTTGACGACTGCGATCGCGTGGATCCAGCCGCTCAGGAGGTGCAGCGGCACGTAGACGGGCGCGAAGAAGAGCGCGAGGAACACCGGCATCTGCATCACCGGCCCCGCCTGCATCGAGCGCAGGCGCATGGCGACGCCGGCCGCCCACAGGATGGCCGCCGAGTTGACGAACGCGGCGAGCACGTAGAGCGCGGGCAGATCGACTCCGCCGCCGCCGACCTTCATCCCCACTGCGAACGCGACAACGGTGAGGAACGTCGCGGTGACAAGCCAGCGGCAGAGCGCCGCGACGGCGTAGCCGAGCACGATCCCGGTGCGGTGCGGCGCGGCGAGGAGCAGCCGCCGCGCGAAGCCGCCCTCGAAGTCACGTGCGATGCCGAAGCCCGTGAAGACGCCGCCGAACGCCGCCGACTGGAGGAGCACGAAGACGAACTGGAACGCGGTGTAGCCCTGCGGGTAGTCGAATCCGGGCACGTCGTGGATACGCGACAGGCCGCCCGCGAACGCCGTGAAGAAGAAGAGCGGGAACGCGAGCTGCGGGATGAACAGCGACGGGTTCGTGAAGACGTTGTGCAACGTCCGCCACGCCACGCCCTGCGCGACCGAGAGCATGCGCATCAGCGCGCGAGCCTCCGGGGCAGCGCGTACGCGGCGAGCGCGATCGCGACGATGCCGATGGCGAACACGATCGCGAAGCCGAGACCGAGCGCCTCCCCATCCCAGCCGGTGATGATCAGGCTGCGGACGCACTCGAGCAGATACGAGACCGGGTTGGCGGTGGCCGCGTCGCGGAACCACGTCGTGCCCATCAGGTTCCGCGGGATGTTCATCGACGAGATGAAGAGGAAGACGAACATGACGGGGAAGAGGCTCTGCACGGACTCCGCCGAGCCGGTGCGCAGCGCCGCCCACGCCCCGACCGAGCCGAACGCGAGCGCAATGAGCGCCGCGAACACGAGCAGCACGCAGACGCCGCCGACGCCCGACGCGGGCCGGACGCCGACGATCAGCCCGACGGCGAGATAGACGCACGCCTGGATGAGGCCGAGTGCGACGACGCCCCCGAGCTGGCCGGCAAGCAGCGCGGCGCTGCGCAGCGGTGTGAGCGCGAGCCGGTTGAGGAATCCGGTCTGGACGTCACGCGCGAGATCGGTGCCGGCGTTCATCGTCGCGAAGAGCGCGCCCTGGATGAACGGCACGGCAAGCGCGAACGCGAAGAACGAGTGTGTCGGGAAGCCGGGCAGTCGGGTCTCCGAGCGCAGGCCTCCGGAGTTGACCGCGAGCAGAAGCAGCGGAAAGAGCAGCGGTGCGATCGACGACCCCGGCTGCCGCCAGGTGCGGACGACCGAGCGGCGGGCGAGCAGCCCGACCTGGTCGAACGTGACGTTCACCCGTCGGACTCCGGCTCGTCGTCGCCGCCCTCGAGCGAGCGGCCGGTCTTCGCGAGGAAGACGTCGTCGAGCGACGGGCTGTGGAGCTGGAGGTTCTCGACGCGGAGGTGCTCGCCGTCGAGCGCGCGCACGACGTCGACGAGGCCCGCCTCGCCGGCGTCGATCCGGACGGCGACGCCGCGCGACGACGGCACGAGCTCGCCGAAGCGGGTAAGGAGAGCGGCGACGCGGTCGCGGTCGGCGGCCACGGCCGGCACCGCCTCGAGCGTCGGCCGCCCGATCTCGGCCTTGAGCGCGGCGGGCGTGCCCTCGGCGACGATCCGGCCGTGATCGATGATCCCCACGCGGTCGGCGAGCACGTCCGCCTCCTCGAGGTACTGGGTGGTGAGGAAGACGGTGACGCCGTCCTCGCGGGCGAGCCGCCTCACCTCGTCCCAGAGCGCGGTGCGACTCTGAACGTCAAGGCCGGTTGTCGGCTCGTCGAGGAAGAGGACGCGCGGACGGTGGACGAGTGCGAGCGCAAGGTCGAGGCGTCGTTTCATGCCGCCGGAGTAGCCGCGCACCTTTCGGTCGGCCGCCTGCGTGAGGCCGACGCGCTCGAGCAGCTCGGTGGCGCGCGACTGCCGCTCCCCGCGCGGCAGCGCCTGAAGCGCGGCCTGGAGGCGCAGATGCTCGCGGCCGGTCAGCAGCGGGTCGAGCGCCGCTTCCTGCAACGCCGCGCCGATCTGCAGGCGCACCTCCGGACCTTCCGAGACGACGTCGTGGCCGGCGACCCGGGCGGTGCCGGAGGTCGGCGGCAGCAGCGTCGTCAGCATCAGCACCGTCGTCGACTTGCCGGCCCCGTTCGGGCCGAGGAAGCCGTAGATCTCGCCAGGCCCGACGTAGAGGTCGATGCCGTCGACGGCGCGCGGCCCCTTCTTGAACTCGCGCACGAGCTCGTGCACCTCGATTGTGTTCGACCGGTCCATCGGTCCGGCGCTGCTCAGCGCTCGAGCGGCAGCTCGGCGTGCCGCGACCATTCGTGCCAGGAGCCTGCGTAGTTGCGCGCGTCGTAGCCTGCGGAGCGCAGCGCGAGCGTCGCGAGCGCGGAGCGCGAGCCCGAGTGGCAGTACACGACGATCTCGGCTCCTTCCGGCAGGCCGACGAGCTCGCGCACACGTTCCGGCGGCTGCGGCTGTCCCGATCCGGAGAAGAGCTCGCTCACCTCGACCCAGTGCGCACCGGGAATGTGTCCCTGGCGCGGGTCGCACGGAGAGCCGCCCCTGCCCGTGTACTCGTCTTCGCGACGGACGTCGAGGATCGTCAGCGTCGGATCGTCGAGGCGCGCGGCGAGGTCGTCGCGCGTCGGCAGCGCCCGCGGCGCCGCGATGAACGAGGCCTCGCGCACGGGCTCGAGCTCGACCGGGCCCTCGGCGAGCTCGCCCGGCCAGCCCGCCATGCCGCCGAGCAGAACGGCCACCTGCGGATGCCCGGCGAGCTCGGCGAGCTGCACGGCGGGCATCGCGCCGACGCCGTCGCCGCGGTCGACGAGCACCAGGCGCTCGTTGCCGGTGATGCCGTGCCGGCGCAGCCGCAGCGCGACCTCCTGGGCGAGCTCCTGCACCGTCGCGGCGTCCGCGCCCGGCGGCGGCGAGCCGAGCACGAGCGGCCGCGAACCCGCAATGTGGCCGCGCGCGTGTGCATTGGGGCCGCGCACGTCGCCGACGACGAGATCGTCGTCGTCGAGGTGTGCGGCCAGCCAGGCTGCGTCGACGACGCGTGGCAGGCTCGAGCTCACAGCGTCGCGACGACGCCGGCCTCGGCGGCGACCGCGGGCCGCGCCAGCAGCTGCTCGAGCCATCCCGCAAGTGCCGGATGGCGGTCGAGCGGAACGCCGAGCATGTCGCGCGCCCGCAGCACCCACGGGACGTAGGCGATGTCGGCGAGCCCGTAGTCCGAGCCGCTGAGGAACGGCCGCGCGGCGAGCGCGCCGTCGAGCTGCGCGAGCTGCGCCATGAACGCAGGCAGCGCGCCGTCGTCACCGCGCCGCAACGCGTAGTACGGGCGCGTGAAATCGTCGTGCCGGAAGATCCAGAGGCGGGCAAGCGCGCGGTCGGCCGGATCCGCGGCGAGCAGCGGCGGCTCGGGGTAGCGCTCTTCGAGGTACTCCATGATCACGGCGGACTCCGGGAGCACCCAGGCGTCCTCCTCGATCACCGGCACGCGGCCGGTCGCGTTCTTCTCGTAGATCCACGCGGGCCGGTCGGCGAGGTCGATCTCGACCGCCTCGTACTCGATGTCCTTCTCGGCGAGCGCGATGCGCGCGCGGGCGCAATAGGGGCAGCGGGGTGCGTCGTAGAGGGTGAGCATGACTAGGACGGTACCCATCCGTGGCCGGCCTCGGCGACGCCGATCACGTCGGCGATCGCCTCGAGCAGTTCCTGGGCCGGCGGCAGCTCGGCCGGCGACGCCGCCGTCCGCGCCACCTCGCGCACGCGCACCGGATCGGCGCCGGTGAGCCGCGCGACGACGGTGGGGTTCGCGCCGAGGGCGACGACGTCGCCGGGCGGCAGCTCGCCGTAGTACTCGGGAACGGAGAGGTACTCGTCGACGTCCGAGCCGCGGTCCCAGAGGTTGTAGCGAACGACGGTTCCTTCTTCGACGCCGACGCCGAGCACGACGGCGGCAAGCGCATACGAGAGCTCGCGGGCGAGGCGCTGCAGCGACCTGGGCTCTCGGTCGCACAGCTCGTCGTGCACGGCGACCCAGCCGTTGCTCGGGCCGGTCACGGTCGTGCCGGCGGAGCGGCCGAGGCGCGGCAGAACCTTGTGCACCGTGCTCTCGACGGCGCCGGTGTCGTCGGTCTGCACGTGGATCGAGCCGAAGGTCGGGCCGGCAGGCCTGGCTCCGAGCCGCTGCTCGAGCAGGTCGAGCGGCGCGGCGAGCTTCAGCTCGACCGGGGCGAAGCCCCAGCGCTCGTAGACGGCGCGCGCAGGCTCGTTCGCGGTGAGCACGTCGAGCTCGAGCACCTCGGCGCCCAGTGCGCGCAGCGCAGCGGACGTCTCCCGGACGAGCTCGGCGGCGACGCCGGCGCGTCGCGCGCGAGGCTCCACGTAGAGCATGTCGAGGAACCCGAGCCGCGCGCCGGTCTTCGCGGCGACGGCGAGACCGACGGCTCGACCGTCCTGCTCGGCGAGGAACACGATCCCGTCCCGGATCGTCTGCTCGAGCACGGCGAGATCCGCCTCGCTGTCGTCGTCGCGCCAGGGCGCGTCGGCAATCTCGTGCTCGAACGCGCGCCAGAGCTCGCGGACGCGCGGGAGATCGTCGTGGGTCGCGGGTCGGATCACGGGACGCGCTGTGCGAGCAGGAGGTAGTGGGCGGAGAGGTTCTCGAACGGATGGAAGCGGGCGCCTGCCTCCCGCACTTCGAGCCCACCATAGAGGTCGGCCACCGCCTTGCGCAGCGCGAGGTCGCCCCACGGCCACGCGTGCGGCCGCGCGAGGTGGCGGGCGAGGAACCAGTCGGCCGACCATTCGCCGAGTCCGCGCAGCGCCGTCAGGCGCGTCTTCACCTCCGCGTCGGGTAGCTCGGCGAGCGCGTCGAGATCGAGGTCGGAGCGCGCGAGCCCGACGACGTACTCCGCCTTGCGGCGAGAGAAGCCGAGCGCGAGCAGCTCCTCCTCGCGTGCCGCTGCGAGCCGTCCACGCGTCGGGAAGGCCCATGCCTCGACGGCGCGCTCGCCGAAACGCTCGATCAACCGGTTGCGAATCGCGAGCGCCGAGAAGAGCGAGACCTGCTGGGAGACGATCGCGCCGACGAGCATCTCGAACGGGTCCGGCGTCAGCGGCGGACGAAAGCCCGAGAGGCGCACCACGATCTCGGCGAGCACCCCGTCCGCGGGTGCCCACGCGTAGAACGCGTCGAGGTCGAACGCGACCCCGAGCAGCGCGCGCACGACCGGCTCGGTCTCGACGTCGAGCGGCTCGACGGCGACTCCGCCGTCGGCCGGCTCGATGCGCAGCTCCCGGCCGCCGACGACGCGGTGCAGCCCGCCCTCGTGCCAGAGATTGGCGCGATCGAGCCCGAATGCGCGAAAGCGCTCGGAGCTGAGCGCGAAGTCGAACGGCTGCGGGACGGCGAAGAACGTCAACGCGCCGGAGAAGCTAGCGGCGGACCGCCGGGGGGCGGTCCGCCGCGCTTGCTGGGCTAGCCGTTGACGCCGGACTGCTGGGCGAGCTGGCCAAGACCGGCCGCTGCCTGGCCGAGCGTGGAGTCGCTCGTGCCGGTCGTCGTGGACGAGCTCGTCGTGCTGCTCGTGCCGCTGAGCCAACCCTGGACCTTCACCACGAGCGCCTGCACCCGGGCGTCGATCTTCTGCAGCCGCGCGATGCGCTTGTCGGCGTTCGCACAGCGGTCATGCCCGCGGGTCGGGGGCGTGGGGGTCGTGGTCGTCGGGGTCGTCGACGCGGCGGTCGTCGTCGTCGTCGGCGCGGTCCCGGTGACGCTGCACGACTGCTGGATCTTCGCGATCTGGGCCTGGATGTTCGTGTCGAGCTTCTGGAGGCGCTGCTCAACGTTCGTCGCGAAGTCGACGCATTTCTGCGGTGCACCGTTGGCGCCCGTTCCGCAATGCTTCACGAAGCGGAGGCCTGCGATCTTGAGGTGCTCGCGCAGATTCTGGATGCGCTTGCCGGCGTCGCCGGAGCGCTGCGTGTTTCCGGCCGGCGCCGTCCCGGTCGCGGGCGGGTTGTTGCCGTTGTCGCCGAGAGCGATCGGCACGGCCGAGAGCGCGAGGGCGACGAGGGCGAGGGGAATGAGTCGCTTCATCGAGTGATTCCTTCCGATACGGGGGGAGGGTCGTCCTGTTCGCACCGTGGTCCGGCCCGGTAAGCCGTACCGCTGAACGAGGTAACGGCTTTGTAAAGACGTTTCGAGACCCTCGACCGATGGAACACCACGCCCATGGCTTCGGAGCCCGACGGAGAAGCGCGAACCGGCGGCCGGAATCCGCTGAGCCGGTCGCTCGACGTCGCGGAGCGCGCGCTCGCCGCCGGGCGCACGGACAACGCGCTGGCGGTCGTCGCGCGCGTGCTCGACGCGCTGGAGGATCGCGCGCAAGCGGCGCGCCGCCCACGGCGACGCTAGAGGTGGGACGTCAGGCCGGCGCCGGTGGCGTCGTCCGCGCCCTCGGTTGCGCCGCCGAGGCTCTCGTACCACGAGCGCCAGTAGACGCCGTCGTCGAGGTCGTGCGCGAACGTCGACAGCTTGAGCGGGTGGAAGGTGTCGCACATCACCGCGAGCTCGGAGGTCTCGTGCAGGCCGATCGCCTTCTCGGCGAGCCCCGGGTGGGGGCCGTGCGGCAGGCCGGACGGGTGCAGCGTGATCGAGCCGACGTCGACGCCCTTGCGCGAGCCGAAGTTGCCGGAGACGTAATAGATCATCTCCTCCGACTGGAGGTTCGAGTGGTGGTAAGGGATCGGCACCGCCAGCGGGTCGAAGTCGAGCTTGCGCGGGCAGAACGAGCAGATGACGAAGTTCCGGCCCTGGAAGGTCTGATGCGACGGCGGCGGCTGGTGGATCCGGCCGGTGATCGGCTCGAAGTCGTGGATCGAGAACGTCCACGGGTAGAGGTAGCCGTCCCAGCCGACGACGTCGAACGGGTGGTAGTCGACGACGTACGTCTGGTAGCCGTCGCGCACGCGCACCTTCACCCGGAACTCGCCCTGCTCGCGCACGGTCAGCAGCTCGGTCGGCGGATGGATGTCGCGGTGGTAGTACGGCGCCCCTTCGACGATCTGGCCGTACTCGTTGCGGTAGCGGCGCGGGATCTCGATCAGCCCCGGCGTCTCGAACACGAGATAGCGCTGCGCGCCCTCGGGCCGGAAGCGGTACGTCGTGCCGCGCGGAATGACGACGTAGTCGCCTTCCTTGTACGGGACGTCGCCGAACGTCGTCTCGAGCGTGCCCGATCCCTCGTGAACGAAGATCACCTCGTCGCCCTCGCCGTTCCGGAAGAAGTACTCCATCGATTCCGTGGGCCGGCAGAGCGAGATCTCGACGTCGTTGTTCCACATCAGCAGCCGGCGGCCGGCGATCTCGTCGCCTGCCGGCCCGACGTCGTGCGTCTTGAAGTGACGGTGCGTGTGCTGCTCGGGGACCCATTCCTCGCGCGCGATCGGCTCGAAGCCGCCGAGCTCCATCACGCGGCACGGCGAGTAGAGGTGGTAGAGGATCGACTCGTTGCCGGTGAAGCCCTCGAGCCCCATCACCTCCTCGGTGAGGAGCGTTCCGTTCTCGCGAAACTGGATGTGGCGCTTCCGCGGAACGTCGCCGAGGCGCTGGTAGAACGGCATGGTCGAAGGTTACTCCAGCGCGAGCGCGGCGAGCCTGCGCCCGATCGCCGGCGCGAACTTGTAGCCGTGACCCGAGCACGGCGAGCCGACGAGGAGCCGGCCGCTCCGCTCGAGCACGAATTCCTCGTCCGCGGTCGACGTGTAGAGGCAGCTCTCCGCCCCGACCGGCTCGGGATCGACATCGGGGAAGCGGTCGCGCACCCATGCGGCGATGCGCGCGACGAGCTCGGGGTCGGCGGCGCCCTCGACGTCGGGGTCGGCCTCGCCGCCGCTGTGATGCGCCCCGGCCTTGAGGCCGACCGCCGGATCGTGCAGCGCGTACATCGCGTGGCCGCGCGTCGTCTCGTCGAGCTCGACGACGGACGGCGACGGCGGCCCTTCACGCCGGAAGTAGGCGACGGTCTCGCGCGTGACGCGCACCGGCACGTCCGGCACGAGCTTCCTCACCCACGCACCCGCGGTCACGACGACAACGTCTGCATCGACGTCGTCCAGCGAGTCGACGCGCCGTCCCGTCTGCACACGCACGCCCGCGACGTCGAGGAACGCCTGCCGGGCGAGATCGGCCCGGACGACACCTGCGTCCTCCTGCCACAGCGCGGCCCAGCCGGCGGGAAGCGCAACGCCGAGCGCCCGCGCCTCCGCGGCGTCGAGCAAGCGGTGCTCGATCCCTGCGCCCGCGAGCACGTCGCGCGACGTGAGCTCGGTGCGCGAGCAGACCTCGACGAGCCCGTACAGTTCGAGCAGGTCGAGCCCCGCCTGCTGCTCGAGCTCGCGCCAGCCGCCCAGGGCCTCCTGCGCGAGCTGCACCCAGTGCGCGTCCGGATACGCGAGCCGGAAGATCCGGGTGCGGCCGTGGCTCGAGCCGCGCGCGTGATCGAGCTCGAATTGCTCGAGGATCGTCACGTCGGCGCGGCGCGCCGCAAGCGCCCAGGCTGCAGCGCAGCCCATCACGCCGGCACCGACGACCGCGACGCGCGTCACGCGCCGATCGGGTTCCGGAGGACGCCGAACGGCGCCAGCTCGAGCTCGACGACGGCGCCGGCGCGCACGGGCTCCTGGCGGATGCCCTGCGCGGCGATCACGTCGCCCGGCAGGAGCCGCGTGTTGCGCGCAGCGTGCGCGACGCGGGCCTCCCAGGACGGGAGCGGCTGGCCCGAGTCGTCCGGTGTCAGCACGACGGGGCCGAGCGAGAGCGCGAAGTCGCGCGCCTTCGTGCCCTCCAGCTCCGGCGCGAGCCATTCGCCCAGCAAGGTGAAGCCGCCGATCGAGCCGTTCGCGCCGACGATGGCAGCGACGTGCAGCACGGGCTCGATCGCTTCCGCACCGTGCGGGATGCGAACCGCCTCGTCCGGACCATGGATCGCCGCGGGGTTCGCAAACACGAAGTCGTCTCCGTCGAAGATCCGCACCGACGGCGGATGGAGCACGGGAGCGCGCAGGACGACGTCCTCGAGCGCGTAGACGGCGTGCTCGCGCGCCTGGCCGCCGCCCGTGAAGAACGCCTGGAGCGTCTGCGCGGCAAGCTGGACGACACGGTCGCCGTCGATCCGGCCGGGCCAGCCGCGGGCGAGGTCGTCCACGCGCGGAGAGAACATGCAGAGCTTCACTCCTGTGGCTCCGTGTGCACGACCACGTCGGCGATCTCCGGGCGCTCGAGGCGGATCCGCTCCTCGATGCGGCTCGCCGCCGAATGTGCGTCCGCGAGCGGCGTGCCGGCGACGAGCTTGAGCGTGAGGTAGGCGACGAGTCCGTCGTCGGTGTGCACGAAGCGGAGCGCGTCGGGCTCCTCGCCGGTGACGTCGCGCACGATCCGGGTGACCGTCTCCGCCTCGGCAACCACATCGGAGGCGTCCAGGCGCGTGCCCGCCGCCTCCTCCGCGAGCGGTTCGAGATGCGTCACCACGGCGGACACCTCGGGCACGGCGTCGGTGATCGCACGCTCGACCTCCTCGGCGATCGCATGCGCCTCCTCGAGCGAGAGGTCGCCCGGCAGCTTGAGATGGAGGGAGAGATCGGTCCGTAGGCCGACCGAGACGACGCTGACGTTGTGCACCTCACGCACGCGCGGCACGGCGAGCGCTGCGGCGTGAGCGCGCTCGCGCACCGCCGTCTCGTCCACCGGCTCGACGTGGACGACGACGTCGGCGGTGGGGAGCGCGGCCTGCACCGCACGCTCGACGGCGTCCGCGGCCGCGTGCCCCTGGCCCACTGCGGCGTCGAAGGAGACGCCGATCACGACGTCTGCAAAGTGCCGTCCGCCAGCCTGGCGCATGCGCAGCCGCCGCAGCTCCACCGCCGGCTCGATTGCCGCGATCGCCCTGCGTGCGGCCTCCTCGGCCGCGGCGGGAACCCGGTCCATCAGCACGTCGACGTTGCGTCGCATCAATCGCACGGCGGCGGCGAGCACGAGCACGGCGACGAACAGCGCCGCGATCGAGTCGGCGTCCTGGTATCCGGCACGGACGAGTACGAGCCCGATCAGCACGGCGATGGAACCGGCGAGATCGCTCGCGAAATGGAGCGCGTTCGACGACAGCGCGGCACTGTCGTAGCGGCGCGCAGCACGTGCAGATGCCGTCACGCGTCCGATGTCGACGACGATCACGACGCCGACCACGATCAGCGCGTACCACTCCGCGTGCACGTGCGAGTGGCTGCTGCCGGCGAGCCGGACGATCGCGCGCCAGACGATCGCGAAGCTCGCCAGCACGAGAATCGTCCCCTCTCCGAGCGCGGCGAGGTGCTCGGCCTTGCCGTGACCGTACTGATGGCCGGTGTCGGCCGGCCGCACGGCGACGCCGACGGCGAAGAACGTGAGCAGCGCGGCGATCAGGTCGGTACCGGAATGGACGGCCTCCGAGAGCAGGCCGAGGCTGCCGATGGCGAGGCCGGTGCCGAGCTTCAGCCCGATCAGGGCCGCCGCCGCGAGCACCGAGAACAGCGCAGTTCGCCGCTGCGGACTCATCGCGGCGAAGCGTACGCCGCGCATCAGAGCCCGCCGCAGCTAGAGGTTGCCGCGGAGCGCCTGTTCGCGCTCGATCGCCTCGAACAACGCCTTGAAGTTGCCGTCGCCGAAGCCGCGCGCGCCGTGCCGCTCGATCACCTCGAAGAACACCGTCGGCCGGTCCTGCACCGTCTTCGTGAAGATCTGGAGCAGGTATCCGTCGTCGTCGCGATCGGCGAGGATCTTGTGGCGCCGCAGGTCGGCGTAGTCCTCGTCGATCTCGCCCACGCGCTCCGAGACATCCTCGTAGTACGCGTCCGGCGTATCGAGGAAGAGCATCCCGCGCTCCTTCAGCGCTTCGACCGTCTCGACGATGTTCGTGCTCGCGAGCGCGATGTGCTGCGCTCCCGCGCCGCCGTAGAACTCGATGTACTCCTCGATCTGGCTCTTGCGCTTGCCCTCGGCCGGCTCGTTGATCGGGAACTTGATCTTGCCCTCGCCGTCCGCCATCACCTTCGACATCAGCGCGGAGTACTCGGTGGAGATGTCCTCGTCGGAGAAGTGGATCATCTCGGTCATCCCGAACACGCGCTCGTAGTACTCGACCCAGTCGTTCATCCGCCCCAGCTCGACGTTGCCGACGACGTGATCGAGATTCGTCAAGCCCACGCCGTGGTTCGCGTTCCCGTTCGCAGAGATCGACCTGAAGCCGGGCTTGAACGGGCCGCTGTAATCGGCGCGGTCGACGAACGTGTGGATCGTGTCGCCGTACGTTGCGATCGCGGACAGCTCGATCGAGCCGAACTCGTCTTCGAGCCGGTACGGCTCGGCGACGCTGCGCGCCCCGCGCTGCACCGCCTGCCTGTACGCCTCGGTCGCGTCGGGCACCGTCAGCGCAATGTCCTTCACGCCGTCGCCGTGTCGCGCGTGGTGCTTCGTGATCTCGTGCTCTTCGCGCAGCGACGATGTGACGACGAGACGAATCTCCCCCTGCTCGAGCACGTATGACGCGCGGTCGCGCACGCCTGTCTCCGGGCCCGTGTACGCGGTGCGCATGAAGCCCATCGCGTGCTCGTAGAAGAACGCCGCCTGCTTCGCGTTGCCGACCCACAGCTCGACGTAGTCCCAGCCGAGCAGCGGCATGAAGTCGTCGGCCACGGCGGGATTATGCCGTCAGTCGACCGGTGGCTGCGGTACGGGCGCCCCACGCCAGAGCCGTTCGAGCAGGATTCCGGCGAAGATGAGGACACCGCCTGCGATCTCGAGGGGGTGAAGCGACTCGGACAGCAGGACGATGGCGAAGAAGACGCCGAAGAACGGCTGGAGGTTGTTGAAGAGCGTCGCCCTCGCAGCGCCGACGATGTCGACAGCGGTGAACCAGAGGATGTTCGTGAGGAAGAGCGGACCGACCACCGCGAAACCGAAGCCGAGCCACACCTTCCAGCCGAAGGCGAAGTGCTGGTGGCTCACCTGCGGGATCCCGACGATTGCGAGCGGCACCCAGCCGAGGGCGAGCACGACCGCACTGATCCGAAACGGCGAGTAGCGGCGCATCAGCGGTGCGATCGCGATCGTGTAGCACGCCCAGGTCAGCGCCGTGCCGATCGCGATCACGTTGCCCTTCATGTCCGCGCTGAACCCGGTGCCTGAGGCGGCCGCGATCAGGGCGACGCCGACGAACGTCAGCCCGGCGCCGAACCAGAACGCGCGCCGGAGGCGGCCGAGCCGGAACACGACGGAGAGCAGCGCGACGAACACGGGAGTCGTCCCGAACAGGAGCGACACGGTCGAGGCGTGGCCGAGCTTCAGGCTGTAGACGAAGCAGAGCTGGTTGAGGAAGATCATCACCGCCGCGATGCCGACGAGCTTCCAGTCGCTCCGGGCGATCCGGAACGAGCCCTCGCGACGGTAGGTGAAGATCCAGAAGAGCGAGATCGCGGCGAAGTAGCGGATCGTGCCGTAGGCGAGCGGCAGCCAGCCGTGGTCGAACATGTACTTCGTCACGGTGACGTTGAGCGCCCAGAGCAGGACCGCTCCGAGCAGCATCCCGTCCACCGGAGAGACCCGCCGCACGTGGCCGAGGCTATCGTCCGTTAGGGTTCCGGCGATGGCCGAGCCGACCTTCGCCGACGTCGACGCCCTCGTCGGGCCTGCGACGCCGCACTTCGCCTACCAGCTGCGCGCCCGGGTGCGCGAGCTCGTGCTCGGCCTGGACGGGAGCCACCCGGTTCGCCGGTACGCCGAGGAGCAGATGGCTCTGCTCGACCGCCTCGGACACGCATCGTCGAAGGCCCAGGACGGCGGACGCGAGCCTCGCTCCCGGCCCGGCTGGTCGGAGCTCCCGAGCTCCGCACCGGCGGACGAGCCGCTGCCGCAGCGGCGATGAGCCTCCAGGGTTCGTCGGTCCTCGTGACCGGCGGCACGCGGGGGATCGGCCTCGCGATCGCGCACCGCCTGATCCGGGACGGCGCGTCTCGCGTCGTGCTCGGCTACATGCGGAACGACGCGGCGGCGGAGAAGGCGTCGGAGGAGATTCGTGCGGCGGGCGCGGTGCCCGTGCTCGTGCGGGGCAACGTCTCGACGCCGAGCGTGATCGAGGAGCTCGCGGCCGCCGGCCCGTACCGCGTCGTCGTCCACAATGCGGCGACGGGGGTGGCGCGGCCCGCGCTCGAGACGGAGGACAAGCACTGGGACTGGACGATGAACGCGAACGCCCGCTCCCTGCTCGCCGTCGCGCGCGCGACGGCGCCCTCGATGGAGGCCGGCTCGTCGATCGTCGCGATCTCGAGCCTGGGCTCGGAGCGCGTGCTCGACAACTACGTCCTGATCGGGACCTCGAAGGCCGCGCTCGAGTCGGTGATCCGTTATCTCGCGGTCGAGCTGGCGCCGCGCGGAATCCGCGCGAACACCGTTTCTGCGGGGGTCGTCGAGACGGGCGCGCTCGACCACTTTCCGAACAAGGACGAGATGCTCCGCACGGTGGAGCGCACGCCCGCGGGCCGGCTCGTCGCGCCGGAGGACGTTGCCGCCGCCGTCTCGTTCCTCTGCTCCGACGACGCGGCGATGGTGCGCGGCCACACGCTGATCGTCGACGGCGGCTTCTCGCTGCCTGCGTGATGGAGCCGACCGAGCACAACCGTCGCGTCTGGGATGAGGTGCACCGCCGCCGCGCCGAGGCGAGGCCCGGTCAGCACACGCTGCCACCGATCGTGCGGAAGACGCTCGGCGACCTGACGAAGAAGCGCGTGCTCCACCTCCTGTGCGCGAGCGGCGAGGCGAGCGTCGGGCTCGCGGAGCTCGGAGCCGTCGTCACGGGCGTCGACTTCTCGGAGGAGGCGCTCGACCTCGCGCGCGAGCGGTGGCCGAAGATCCTGTGGATCCAGGCCGACGTGCAGTCGCTCCCGTCGGAGCTGCGTCGTGGCCGCTTCGACCTCGTCTACTCGGCGGAAGGGGTGCTCGGCGCGCTCGACGATCTCGACGCGTGGGCGCGCGGAATCGTCGATGCGCTACAGCCGCTGGGCGAGCTGCTGATGTTCGAGGAGCATCCGGTCGGCGAGTGCGTCGACGGCCTGCTGCGCTGGCATCGCGACTACTTCGGCGAGTCGGTCGGCCCGGAACGGCTGTGGCGCGTGGGGCAGCTCGTGACCGCGCTCGTGCGCGCCGGGCTGACGATCGAGGCGCTGGAGGAATACCCCGGCGACTCGACGTGGCGCCGCCACGACCGGCGGGTGCCCGGGACCTTCCTCCTCTACGCGCGACGCGCGTAGCTCCGTGGGAAGTGCTGCGCACTTCCCACGGGGATAGGTACGGCTTCGCGGAGCGGACGCCGGCCAAGCCGGCATCCTCTTGGCCTCGCGGAGGGCCGGCGGATTGTGGGAGCGCGGCCGGTGGCGCTAAAGCGTCCCCGTCCGCGTGGATCCGCCTGCGGCGAACGCGAGCGAAGCCGCGTTCGTGGAGGCCGCACACTCGCGCGTGGGGATGGCGCAGCCACCACCACGCGCGCCACCACCCCCACCGCCCCAGCGTCAGCCCAAAAGCCCGCCGGCTCCGCCGACGGGCGCTCCGCGAAGCGGTACATAGCCCCGGGAGAAGTGCGCAGCACTTCTCCCGGTAGAAGTGCGCAGCACTTCTCCCGGATATCAGCCCGTATTGCGGAGGGCCGCGGCGATTCCGGCGATGGATCGGAGGAGCGGCGGCGCGGCCTCCTCGTCGCCGCCGCGGTAGCGGCGGAGCAGCTCGACCTGGATCGCGTTCATCGGGTCGACGTAGGGGTTGCGCAGCCGCACCGAGCGCTGGATCACCGGATGGCGGTCGAGCAGCTCGTCCGCCTCGACGATCTCGAGCACCGCGGCGACGGTGCGCGCATGCTCCGCGGCGATCGGCTCCCACAGGCTGCGGTCGCCCGTCAGCTCGAGGTACTCCGTGGCGATCTCCATGCTCGACTTCGCGAGCGCCATCTCGAGGTTCTGCACGAGCGCGCGGAAGAACGGCCACGCGCGGTACAGCTCCCTCAGCCGATCCGTGTCCGCGCCGGCGAATGCGCTGCCGCAGCCGTACCAGGACGGGAGGAGGCAGCGGTTCTGCGTCCACGCGAACACCCAGGGGATCGCGCGCAGCGAGCCGAGGAAGTCCGCGCCTTCAGGCCGCCGTGCCGGCCGCGAGCCAATGTTCAGCAGCGCGAGCTCGTCGACGGGCGTGAAGGCGCGGAAGAACGGGACGAAGCCCGGGTCGTCGACGAGCGCGCGGTAGACGGCGTGCGAGCGGTCGGCGAGGGCGGCGACGAGCGCCTCGCCGCCCGGCGGCGGCTCGACCGCGGTCACCTCCGGCGCCGCGGCAAGCAGCGTCGCTGCGAGCGCAGCCTCGAGATTCCGTTGGGCGAGGCCCGGCAACCCGTACTTGAACGCGATCGTCTCGCCCTGCTCGGTGAGCTTGAGCCGTCCGGGCGGCACGCCCTGCGGCTGCGCGAGGATCGCGTCGTGCGTCGGGCCGCCGCCGCGGCCCGCGCTGCCGCCGCGGCCGTGGAACACCGTCAGCTCGGCGCCGCGGTCGCGCGCCACGTCGGCGAGCGCGACGAGCGCGCAGCGAATCTCCCACTGCGCCGCGAGATAGCCCGCGTCCTTCGCCGAGTCCGAGTAGCCGACCATCACCTCGCTGCATCCCACCGTGTCGAGCAGCTCCGCGTAGATGCGCGGTGCAGCGCGGAGGTCCGCGACCGACTCGAACAGCGGCACGACAGACAGCGCTTCGCCGCCGAGCTCGTGCACGCGCTGAACGTCTGCCGCGGACTCCGTCCCGGAGACGATCACCGTGTCGAGCGCGGCGGGCCCGTGCCTGCGACGCGCCTCGGCAGCCGCGTCGAGCAGCGCACGAACGCGCTCGTCGCCCTCGCGCGCGTGAACACGTATGTCGAGCTTCGCGAGGTGGAACCCGAACAGCTCGACGCGGCGCCGGAGCGCGGCGAGCGCGCCGTCTGCGATGCGTTCGCCGCGGTTGGCGCGGAGGCTCCGGTCGAGCACGTCGAGGTCCTCGGCGAAACGCGCGACAGACGGGTATGCGTCGTCGTCGAGCCGGCGCCAGATGAACGAGAGCTTGCGCCGGTACGGCTCGTCGAGATTCTGGTCGCCGATCGCGTGCGCGTACTCGGGCAGCTCCCGCTCGTCGCGGCCGATCGAGTCGAGCAGCTCACGGTCGACCGGCGTCAGCCGCGAGGAGACGCCGATCTCCGCGGCGAGCCGGCGCACGTCGTCGCGGTGGCGCGCGAGCAGCAGCCGCCGCGCGCGCTCGAGCGCCTCGCGGATCGTGTCGGGGCCGGCGTTCGGGTTGCCGTCCGCGTCGCCGCCGATCCACGTGCCGAAACCGAACGGCGCGGGCGCGCCCGGCAGGCGCGCGCGATAGTCGGCGAGCAGCCGCTCGGCGGCGTCGATCAGGCTCTGCTCGAAGAACCAGTGGCCGTTGCGGATCTCGTCGACGACGCGCGGTCGCCGCGAGCGCACCTCGTCGGTCTGCCAGAGCATCGTAACCTCCGAGGCGAGCGCCTCCTCGATCTCCGACCGTCGCGGCAGCGAGAGCAGGGAATCGTCGAGCTCGTCGAGCAGCCGGCTGATGCGCAGGTGCGCCTCGAGCACGGTGCGCCGCACAGCCTCGGTCGGATGCGCCGTGAGCACGAGCTCGAGCGACACGTGCTCCCCGGCCGGCGCATTGCCGAGCACCTCGAACGCGGCCGCGAGCGACTCGTGCGGCACCCGCTGCTCGTGCTGGTACTCGCGCCGCCGCCGGACGCGGTGATGCTGTTCCGCGACGTTCGCGAGCTGGAAGTAGAGCGCGAACGCGCGCAGTACCCCGGCCTGCCGGGCGAGCGGCAGCTCCTCGACCGCCCCGCGCAGCTCGTCGAGGGGCGCTCCTCCGCGCGCCTCGCGCGCGAGCCGCCGGACGTGCTCCACGGCGGCGAGAAGCGTCTCGTCCTCCTGCTCGACGAGCACCCGCCCGAGCGTGTCCCCGAGCAGGCGGACGTCGCGCCGCAGCGCCGCATCCGCCCGGGCCTCGTCCTCGCGCACCGCCATCCCGCAAGGGTAGGCGGCGCCTCCCGCGTAACCGGACAATCGGTTGCTTACCGGACCGTCACCGGGCTAGCCTCGCCTTATGGGTCTGACGCTCTTCGAGAAGGTCTGGGAGAGCCACGTCGTCAGCCACGCCGCGGGTCGGCCCGACCTGCTCTACGTCGATCTTCACCTCGTGCACGAGGTGACCTCGCCGCAGGCGTTCGAGGGGCTGCGGCTCGCCGGCCGCCGCGTCCGCCGGCCCGATCTGACGCTCGCGACGATGGACCACAACGTCGCCACGG
>Ga0208849_1001077_pt1 | contig 20847 bp, 20 predicted proteins | sample NGESurdeep072012_10_FD_184470 | JGI IMG/M metagenome (GOLD analysis project Ga0208849, IMG submission 184470) | Arctic peat soil microbial communities from Barrow, Alaska - NGEE Surface sample 53-3 deep-072012 (SPAdes) | ecosystem: Environmental > Terrestrial > Soil > Wetlands > Peat ... | reverse complement strand
GGTCGAGCCGAGATTGCAGCCGATCGCGCCCGCGGTCGCGACCCAGACGAGATCGAAACGCCCGGTGAAGGCCAAGTATCCGGAAAACGGCATGATGATTTCGGACGGCAGCGGAATGCAGGCCGATTCAATCGCCATCAGGATGACGATGCCGCCGTATCCCAGGGTCGAGATCGTGGCGATGATCAGCCCGCCGAGGGGGGCGATGATCTTGTCGAGCACCCCGGTTCAAATTCCTTCTTATGCGATGGGTTTCGCGGCCTGGTTTGCGGCAATCATGCCCGATCTAGCCGCATCCGGCGCGACGGGGCAAGCGCCACGGAGCGAGCGTTGACCGCTCGCGGTGCGCCGGTATAGTGGCCGCGCGGAATGCCCCTGTGGCGGAATTGGTAGACGCGGCAGACTCAAAATCTGCTATTCGCAAGGATGTGCTGGTTCGAGTCCGGCCAGGGGCACCAATTGAATCAATAACTTACGAGTGCGGCGGATTTTTTGACCGTCGCGTAGACTCCGCCGGGTAAGCTCGGGGTAAGCAGCGGCGACAAAGTTAATCCTGAAGCGATGCGAACGACAGATAAGAGCGTCGTAGAGTGGCGAAGAGAGTCGTATATCCTGGGAAACTGAACAAGCCGCTTGAGCCGAGAGGCGAAGAAGCGCTGTCAGTTGCTTCGGACGAATATCCCTCCGAGGATGAGATTGCCCCGATACCTCAGGAAAAGTTTCCAATAGGCGGCTTCGTCGATTTGGATCAACTGGTTTTCGAAAAGACGTGGCGGCCTGAATTCGGCGAAAAATTAAAATTGCTGTGTGAACACTTTAAAATTCGTCGCAATGATCCCGACAAATGGCGCAAATTGGCTTTGGCGCTTGCTTTAAATCATGTACGGGGATTTCAAGAACAGCAGTCTCGGGGCAGGGGCCGCCATAAGGGCTGGAACGACATTGAAGAGCTTATCGTTTTTCAGCGATTCATGGCTGCGAAAGCAAAGGGATTGAAAGAGCGTAGTGCTGCGGCATATGTCGCCAGAACCTTAGGCGAGGGATTCCCCACAATTCGCCCGGTTCCTAAAATCTCAGCTTCCGGGTTGCTTCGAAGGTTGACGCGCATCGGATCGAGACTGAAAGCTATGAGGCTGATTTCTTAGCAGTTCCCAGAGCGGCATTATTTTGTGCCCTCTGATTTTGACCTCATCATTTTTAGCTCCGCTAAATTTCGCCTTAGCCATTTATCGGCAGATTTCTGCCTTCCATATGGCGATGATGGTTTGTAAGAATTGGGAGCTAATCGCAAGGGCGGTAACACGACCGGCTCCACACGGCGGCTCAGCATATAAGCGTCGAGATCGCTTTTGAGAAAGCGGGGTGTCCGCGACCCAAGTATATGGCGCGGTATTTGAAGTCGGTCGAAATTCCTCCGGCTGGTTCGAAGATAGGCAGCGGCTTCTTTCGGCGTGAGCCAGTGCGGTTCATCTCCCATACATTCCCCCTGCAAGCCAGGATGTCGGCGGCGATGCACAATTCACGTCGCCAATTCTGCATCGTTCTCTACACGCATTCAGGCGAAATCGATTGGTTCGCCTTGGGAACACTCTCAATATCGCCTTGTCATCGCTGCGTTACGACGCAGCCGACTAGACAAGGATCGAGAGCGCCAACATGGACGATGTTCTGATACGGCCCCAATACCTACGCACACGCGAGGCGGCGAGCATTCTGGGCATGTCGCCCAGGACGCTCGAAAAGCTGCGCGTCATTGGCGGCGGGCCGCCTTACTTCAAGCGAGGCCGGCTGTGCCTCTACACCATCGCCGACCTAACGGCTTGGGTTGAGGCCGACCGGCGGACTTCTACGTCCGACTCCGGGGGCGAAAACTTCGCATAAATGCAGCCCGCCTTCTGTAAACATCGACAGAGTCCGAGCCTCCTGGAGTTCAGCCGGGCTCCGACAGCACGCCTAACATAAAGGAGCGGCAATGAATATAAAGCGGTCTTATGCGTCAATTCACATCCGTCCACGACGCAAACGATACCGGAAAGCTTCAGTAAATTCGCCGCGTAAGCCAACGCCCGTGATCGACCCACGCAAGGCCGCTATTTTCTTTGAGAAAAAAAGAAAGTCACAATCGAAGAAACAGGCAACGCCGTTTCGAAATCACATATACAAATGGATTTAATGTCGAAAAGAAGTACGAATTCGTAATCATGGAAAATGATTAGAGTGACGCAAAGTCTGCCTATGAACGCTCGATGAGAGGGTGGCTATTCACTCAGTCCAAGCATTGCGCCAAAAGCTGATTTATCGTGTATGAACGCACTCTATGATGGTTCCAACCTGCCGCATATAATTTGTGATCCCTTTCCTACGGGAAAAAAGACAGATAGCCCTTCGTAATGCTGAAAAACACCTTCATTCACCTCCCTGGTATCGGAGCCAAGAAAGAGAGAACTTTCTGGGAAAAAGGCATTCTCACTTGGGAGGATTTTGAACGTAACTTTTCCCGTCAGCGGAGTTTTTTTCCTATCGAAATCGATAACACTCTCTGGTCCGCGCTGGATGATTCGCGCGCGGCTCTAGATCGCGGAGATTTTGATTATTTTGCAGAACGACTACCGAGCAATGAACACTACCGCATAGCATTATCGGAGCCTGCCTCAACAGTCTTTCTCGACATTGAGAGTACGGGGCTTAGCCTCTATTACGATCACACGACGCTAATAGGAGCCGCTGATCCAAATCAGTATCACCTCTATATGAAGGGACATGATCTCAAGTTAATCACGGAGGTTCTCTCGAAAGCAAAATGCATAGTCACATTCAATGGCACCATGTTTGATATAAAATTCATACGTAAGGAGTTTCCACAACTAAATATGCCTAAAGCGCATGTAGATCTTCGTTTTTTTGGTCTGCCCTACGGCATTCGCGGCACACAGAAACACATTGAACAGGAACTTGGGCTTAAGCGCGTTGATGAAATTCGTGACATGCGTGGCGATAGCGCACCGCTCCTCTGGTATCAATATAGTCGCGGGGATATCGAAGCTGGTCGAAAGCTGATCGAATACAATCACGCAGATATTGAGGGCATGAAATTTATCTTTGACGCTATTCTTACTAAGAAATTCCAAGCTAACAGATTGTTATCAAAATTTTCAAAACCCCCACGCTTCTTCCGCGAGCATCACCAGCTTAAGTGGACAGACGAGCCTAAAGATAGGAGAGCAGATCGAATATTTCTCCCTCCATCGCGCGCTGAAACGAGGCCAAAGATTACCTATGCAGACCTTGCTCACAATTCACGGGCCGCAAATCTTCGCGTGGTTGGGATTGATTTAACAGGCTCAGAGAAGCGTCCAACTGGGTGGTGCTTACTCGCAGGGTCTGAGGCAATTACAAAACTTATCCGTACCGATAAAGATATAATTCGAGAGACCTTGGATGCTAAGCCAGACCTAGTATCAATCGACTCGCCATTGTCGATGCCAAAGGGACGTATAAGGGTAACGAATGATGATCCCGGCCGAACCAAATTTGGAATTATGCGTGAATGTGAACGAACGTTGAAAAAACGGGGCGTGAACGTCTATCCATCCTTAATTGATAGCATGCAGAAGCTCACTGAACGCGGAATTGACCTCTCAAAGCATCTCCGATCTCTAGGTGTGCCGGTCATTGAGAGCTACCCTGGGGCGGCTCAAGACATAATGGGGATACCGAGAAAACGCGCGAGCCTCGAATATTTGAAAGAAGGTCTGGGCGCATTTGGAATCGCTGGGAGTTTTCTAAATACCAATGTAAGCCATGATGAAGTTGATGCAGTCACATCAGCCATCGTCGGAGTATTCTTTTGGAGCGGGAGGTTTGAAGCTCTTGGTAACGACGATGAAGAGTACTTGATAATTCCTGACTTGCTTGTTCCTCCTGATCCTTGGCGCAATCGCATGGTAGTTGGGTTCAGCGGACCAATTGCCTCCGGCAAGACGACGGGCGCCAGGTTCTTTGAAAAGAGAGGATTTTCGTATGGTCGTTATAGCCAGGTGCTTGAGGAAATATTGAAAGAGCGAGGTGATAAGGTAAATCGCCAGACACTTCAAAAACTCGGTGACCGCATTCACAAAAAGCCCGGTCAGAGATGGCTTTCCCGCGAATTGGCACGTCGGCTTCCACGCGATAAAAATTTAGCGATCGACGGACTCCGGTTTCTAGAAGATCATGCATATCTTGTCGAATCGTTTGGGCCAGCTTTTTTCCACATACATGTAACGGCTTCAGAGAGCGTCCGCAAAAAACGCTACATAGAAACTGGCAATAATTCATCAGAATTTCAAAAAGCTATACTTCATCCGGTTGAAGCTAAGATTCCACGACTCGCTGAGATAGCCGGTAAGCGTGTAACAAACGATGACACCATGGATTCATATGAGGAACAGCTAGCGCGAATAATTCAAGAAATCGAGCGAATCGATGCATCAGATACGCGGGATAATCAGGTAGAGATTACAGCCGATCGGTGATACGGGTTTTTAGTAGGACCCCTTTCGGTAGGGAGGCATGAATGCCGGTTACGGTAATCGTCGGTGGTCAATTTGGCTCGGAAGGGAAGGGGAAGGTAGCTCATTATTTTGCGAAGAAAAAGCATGCTTCCGTAGCCGTTCGGGTCGGTGGCTCAAATTCTGGACATACGGTTATCGACGCGGCCGGGAATCCCATCGTGTTTCGGATGTTACCAACTGCGGCAATCCTACCTGATGTAATTTGTGTTCTCGGTGCAGGTACTTATATCGATGTTGATGTGTTGCTCAGTGAAATTGAACTCATAAAATTACCGGCCGATCGTCTATTTATTGATCCGAATGCCTACTTGGTTACGCAAGAACACAAGCGTGCCGAGACTGAGTGGAAGCTCAGCGAACGTATTGGTTCGACATTGAGTGGCACAGGGGCTGCTGTAGTTGAACGAATTAAAAGAATATCAGCGCGAAATCTTGCGCACAATGATGAACGCCTTACCCGGTTCATCAAACCAGTTCATTCATTTCTACGTTCTCGCTTGCAGCGCGACGAGCAGATAATTGTAGAGGGAACGCAAGGATATGGTCTCTCTATTTTACACTCGCCGCTTTACCCGAAAGTCACTAGTCGCGACACGACTGCCAGTTCATTCATAGCAGAAGCAGGTCTGAGCCCTCTGGATGTCAATGATGTAGTGCTAGTTATTCGTGCATTCCCAATTCGTGTTGCAGGCGATTCCGGGCTTTTACCGAAACAAATTGATTGGGAAACGGTTTCCCGCGAGGGGGGATGGGAAGTTCCGCTTATCGAATATACAAGCGTCACTAAGAAGGTTCGTCGTGTCGCGCGATTTGATGGAGATGTTGTCAAAGAAGCAATTGATGTTAACAGTCCGACGCAAATTGTATTGAACCACGTAGATTATTTTGATGCCAAGAGTCGGAGTGCTGGTCGCCTCACGCCGGGAGTGATCAAAGGACTTTTAGAGATAGAAACGCAAATAGGTTGCGAAGTTGATCTAATCGGTCTCGGACCAGATACCATGCTGCCACGTGGATCAAATCTTTTAGAGCGGCGCATCGCATGAATGATCCATTTCCTAAAATTCCTCCTGCCCTGCTTAATGCGTCTGATATTTATAATTATGTTGTTAAAACAAATATGGTGGACCCATTCGATATTTCTCTGCTCAAGCCTGCCTCATATGCAATTCGTGTTGGCAGTAGATTTATATATTGGCCTGACAAAGAGAAACCGCCGATCGATCGAACTCTTAGCGAGGGTGAATGGTTTACGGTGCCTCCGAGCACGATCGCGTTTATAACAACAAAGGAAAAGTTTACATTACCGCCATATATCGCTATGCGATTTGACCTTAAAATAAATAATGCTCATAGAGGAATTTTGCGCGGTTCCGGTCCTTTGGTCGATCCTGGATTTGAGGGGCACCTTTTAGTGCCAATGCATAATCTTACGATCAACCACTATAGCTTCCATGAAGGACAGCCGTTTCTTTGGGCTGAATTTACGAAAGTGAGCCCCCATCAGACGTGGGATTCTACTCTAGGCGAAAAATACAAAGAGTATAATTTATCAATTGACGCCGATAAATATTTAGAATTTCCAGGGAGAAAAAAGAACCTTACTCCGTGGGCTTATATAACAGACGCTACAGAGAGTCAGATTGTTAGTTCGATCTCAGATGCACTCAATACTGCTGTTAAGAGTGCCGAGAAAGCAAAATTGACCGCACAAATATTTTCGTATGCGGCGGCGCTCTCAGTACTGGGTCTGCTGACCGCTATATATTTTGGGGGTACGAATTTAATTCTTAACTATGGATCCACACTTCAAGGCGAACTCGAATCGCTTTTAAATGCACGAATTAATCCATTGGATCAGAAAATATCAGATCAGGCGCAGGATATTAAAATGACACAACAGCGATTGGATCAGCTCGACCAAAAAATTGAAAACGTAGGCAATCAAAAAAAATGATGATGTCGGTAGAGAATATATGTCTCAGAAATTACGTAGAATAGAGATATGTGGAGGTATCGCTTCTGGTAAAACAACACTTTGCAAATTAATGGCAACGATTGGTTGGGCTGCGATATACGAGAATTTTAAGCTGAACCCCTTCTGGTCTCTCTTCTATAAAAATCCAGAACTTCATTCATTTGAAACGGAAATCACATTTCATTTGCAACATTATTCTCAGATAAAGATCGCCGTATCCAAAGATGAGCATGATCTATTTTGTGACTTTAGTCTCCTTCAAGATTTAGCTTATGCAAAAGTTAATCTTACAGACGGCCCACTAAACACATTCGAAGGTGTTTATAAGCAAGTAGTAGGGGAACTGTCGTTGCCGTCGCTTTTAGTGCATCTGGAATGTGATCCAGAGGAGGAGTTAGCCAGAATTGTTCGCCGTGCTCGCCCAGAAGAACGAGGCATGAAGATAAAATATCTGGATGCCCTTAATCGAGAAATTGCGCGCTGTGTGAATGATATAAATGGAAAGGCAAAGACTCTAACGATTGATAGCAAAAAGCATAATTTTGCTACTGACAAAGTTACCCAACAAAAAATACTTGCGTTAATAAGCAACGCTGTCGTCAGCTAAGGGGACGGCACATGCCTCAAGGCAAATAGGATCAGGCCGACGCCGAAAATCGACATAGCGCCCCGGAATCCGGCCACATAAAAAAGCCCTAGCATGGCGAATGGGAAGAATCCGATGCGCCAGATGAGATGAAGGACGTAATCAACGGTTCTCATTTATAACCTCCGTTTTCCAAACGTCAAAAAAGCGAGGGTCGATAATATCACCGAAGATTTCATGGGTCGGTTTCCGTGATATAAAATTTGAACCTCATTTTCGGCATCACAGCATTTTGTATACGCGTTTCCGTTTCCGTTTTATTGACTTCTCGGTTTTGAGGCTCTCTTTTCTGGTCACTAGGATTGACGCATCTTCCGGAGTGTCCGGCTCGAATTTCGGCTTTCGGGACGCTTTCACGTCCCTTGCGTATTCATAGAGGTGATATTTCGTGATCCCGTAAGAGATTTGGAGCTGTTCCGGGAAGCCGGACACAAAGGTATGAGCTGCTCCGAAATCCTTGGAATCGCGCTTACCGGGAGGTAGGCCAAGACAGCGGAATATGAGATTGCCGTATATCCCGGCTAGCTCGCGTTTTCGCTCGGTTTGAAATGGTATCCCATGCCGCCACGCCTCGTCCGTCGCCATCGCCAATAGCATTTTAAATGCCGTGCGAACGGATTCCTTGGCATTTGGGATTTCGAGCTTGGGGAAGAGCAATTCGACGGCCCGGTCAATGACCGCGGAACGGTATCCGATATAGGGCTCCGCCCCTTTGGGCTTGCTCATGCGAATTCGCATGGCCAATTGGATTACGCCTATAGCGGGGGCGCTCAGGGTATTGGCGACAATCTCGTCCACCAGCCTGAATATGATCGCCTGTGGAGTCGCGTCTTTCCAGGTTTCGGGGGCCATTGCCCGGTTGAAACCCCCGGTCATCTCCAGGAAGGTCACGCGCACCAGGGCGTACTCGAAAGCGGGCCGGCTCGGGAACCGCTTGTAGAAGGTGTAGGGCGTGCTGTGCGCGTTCCGGCAGACCGTGGCGACCGAGACCTTCTCGTAATCCTCCCAGGAGAGCCGCCAAGCGGCCGAATTGAAGAAAGTCATGGTCCGGCCGTGCCGACCGCCTCGGCCCGTAACACGCAATTCCCGGTGTCGCCTTCCCCGCCACGCCGGCACACCGGGATTGTTCTTCTTCTCCTCCATGCGGATTTTGATCTTTTCTTTGTTCGCCTCCTTCTTGCGAGCCTCGATTTCTGTCTTCTTCGTCTTCTTCACCTCGACCCTCCGCCGGAAACCCGGGAAAACAGGCCCTTACCTGCCAATACCATACTTCTGATTCTGGTCTTGGTCGATCAAAAGCGAGCGGTTCCTGGCAGAATTTCGAGAAGGGATTTCAGAATCTATATCTGAATTAAAAAAGGTGAAGGCGATGTAGGGAGTAGTCGGGCGTCGAAACTCGAAGCACATCCTATAACGGCGCACTATTTGTCAATTTCGCAAATCTTCTCGACGATACGCCGCCAGATATTAGCCGCTGCTGACTGTCCATCGCACTCGCAAGCTTCGACGCGAAGCTGGGCAACTAGAGTCGCTTTAGAACCATGCCTTTTAATCAAGCCTTGGACTGCGCTTTCTATCTCTGTATCTTTAGGCACTAGGAACGCTCCTGTAAGCAACGCGCGCAAGAACTTCCCGGCCTGTTTCTCTGCGTTTCAGCAATACGAATCTCAGCCACGCATTCATCGGTTCGGTAAAGTTGATGTGCACGAGATAGGCCACGCTTGCGGTAACTCCGCTGAAGACAAGCCACCCGGCGGTCAAGGGCCATCCTTTCATATAGGGCGAGACGAAATAAAAGACGGCCGGATGCAACAGATACATCTCGTAACTCAGTTGCCCGATCCGTGCCGGGAACTGCCATACCGATCCAAATATGCGGTCATTCGCCTGGGCTCCCAACATGAAAGCGGCGGCTCCGATCTCAAGAATGAGGAATGAGATTGGCGGGTCGAATTCACCGAAATAGGCTCCGGCGAGCATCATGATTCCGCCGGCAGTCATGAACCTAGCGCCTAGTCTTGGATCGAACCGTGGGGCAATCTGGGCACACAGCACGCCGATTGCCAAGGCATCGAAACAGGCCGGCGATGTATATACCCAGCCTCTCAATCCCATCCCCGCCATTGCGTAGCGTGAAATCGTGCAGATGACGATCACGCCTAGCGCGATGGGAACGAACCGGCGGTAATTTCTCGACCAGAGCAAGGTCAGGGGCAGAAGCAAATAGAACTGCTCCTCGACCGCCAATGACCACATGATATCCCAATGCAGCCCCCAGCCTCCGGCGGGGCCGCTGTGGAAAACGCGAACCCAGTTGAAGGTGAAGGTGAACAGGGAAATCCAGAAGGTTGCGTCGAACGGCGTGTCACCCCAACGAAAGGACGCCGATGGTCCAGTTAAAACGAGCATCAATACGCCAAAGCCAATTGATGCGAGCAAAAGGGGTTGGATGCGGGCTATGCGCCGGATGTAAAAATCCCGAAGAGACAGGCGGTAAATATCCGGCTCTCTCACCATGATATTTCGCATGATTAGGAAGCCCGAAATCACGAAAAACAATGTGACCCCGTAATTTCCGTAGATGGAAAGTTCCAGAATAAGCCGGTCGATCCACGATGAGGCCGGAGCTAAGAACGAACAAAGCCGCCAATGTACCAACAAGACGGCTAGGATCGACACCGCCCGCAGGAGATCGATTCCAATCAGCCGTTGCTCGTTCTTTATTCTCTGGGGCATGTTGTAGGGGCTTATTGAAGCTGAAAAGCCTCAGTCACTAATTGCTCTTGGGCTTGGCGTTCTCGCTGATAGGTCGCTTCGGCGCGCGTGAAGTCCTGACTCAGGGCATCATATCGAGGCTTGAACGCCATTGCGGCGTTCTGGAGCCTTGCGCATGCTGTTTCTAAGGTATGAGCCGCAGGATCGACGGGCTTGTCCGAAATCTTCTTACGGAATCCGTCGCAAGCATTCTGATGGCTGATTATCTGCTGCATCAACGGCGCACCACTATTCTCAAAATTCCACTGTGCCGGCTGGACTTGATTATGAAGTCGTTCCGTCTTGATCGGTCCTTGGCCCATGGCGACCGAAATCTGGCTTCGCGCGACAGAGGCCTTTGGATTACCGGCTAATTCTCTCTCGCGTTCCAGATACCTTTGCATCTGAGTCGTGATCGCGGAATAATTTTGTTCGGTAATGGGCAGCATCCTGATGTAATTGTCCAAGATCGCATCGTCGCGTTCCATGCGACTGATAATGTTATCCAACTGAACGGCGAATTCTCGCTCTTGCTGTGCCGTTCGCTGGCGGGCGACTCCTGCCGGATCAGGTGCCGGGATGCTTTGAGGGGAAACCTGAGGTGCCATTATCGCTGGACGAGGCGTGACGGCGACGTTCGGCGAAGAAGCGGGAACATGCGATGCAATGAGGCCGGCGGCGAAGAGCGCCCAAAGGCTCGGCGAGAAGACGAAGCCCCAGAAGCACAGCATGGCAGCTAAGATGGACGTGCCAACGCCGGCAGGACTTCGCCCTACAATTCCCCTTACGAATCCGATCACGCTGCAAAGCGCGGCCAGGGGAACGAAGATGAGGCCCCAGGAGAAAATCCCCAGGAGGCCGAAAACACAGCCCAGAATGCCCGCCAGGACGCCGCCTTGGCCCCGATGCTGGACGATGACCGTTGTGTTTGCTGGCATTGGTCCCGCCTGAAACACCGGCCCGACTCCTCGATTTGGAGGGGTTATGGATCAGTCCCAGAATCGGGCCTAAGGGCTTAATAATATCCTAATAGGGCGTATATATAACCTCTTAGTGGTAATATTGAGCCGGATGTCGGAGGTGATCCCCATGATCACCGCACGACAAATCCGCGCCGCGCGAGCCCTTCTAGGCTGGTCTCAGCAACAACTCGCCGACAAGGCGATTGTCTCCCTCAATGTGGTTACCCGTATCGAACGGGGTGAGGTTGACCCCCGGCTGAGCACGCTGACAGCTCTACATAAGGCACTGACGAAGGCAGGAATTGAATTCGTGTCCGCCGACCAAAAGGGGGAAGGAGTCAGGTTGGTTGATCCAAAAGTCTAACCCACGTTCCTTCTAGGTAGTTCATTGAGCAATGGAGCTGGCGGTTACCGCCGTGGAAAGGGCCTCGCTGAATTTGTAATTTTTCTAACGCGAGTACATAGTAACCCGTTAGCCGCCTTTACTTTTGAATTAATGGGCCATAACCTTGAAAACTCATAGCTTGCGACAAGGTAATCGCCTTGTTTATCGAGCGGAAAGCGATCCCGCCACACTGTTTCATTGGCTCCCCGGTATTCGCGCGCTCGCGGATCGTGAAAAAGAAGCACTCGGATTTCTCCCGGAAGCTGCATACAGTGAGGCGATCGAAAAGCGGCGTCTAGTGGCCATGTGCGCCACGGCCAACGGCCATTCGGAAGTCATCGGGTTCATCCTCTTCAGCGGCGTATTCCCCAACGCACGAATTCAGCAAGTTGTGGTGGCTAAGCAGCACCGTCGAGCGCGGATCGCGTCGGCACTAATCAATGAAGTCGTGTCTAAACTTGAATCGCGCGGCTACCTAACAATCACTGCGGCAGTCGCTTCCGATCTTCAGCAGGCCCAGGCGTTTTACGAGCATAACGGATTTGTAGCTCGCCGCTCCTACCCGGGTGGAGAGGCTCGCAATCGGACAATAATCCTACGGGCGCGAGACCTTGCAACGGAAAGCCTGTTTTCATTGCTGGAACCGCCTAATGCGTCTTCGCAAAGTGCCATCGATCTTGGTTTGCGAATGCGCAGCGCGAGCCAAGCGCCTCTGTATGTGATTGACCTTAACGTCATGTTCGACGTTATCAAGAACAAGAGCAGACCTCGCTCTCCAGTTGCCGGGCGATTGATTGCGGCGGCGCTCGCTCACCAGATTCGGCTCGCCGTTACGCCAGAATTTATCGTCGAACTGGAAAGGGAAACAAGGGGTGAGGAAGTTGACCCGGTATTAAAATTGGCTCGTCAATTGCCGCGGCTACCACCCGTGGACCGTTTGGAAATAGACCGGCTGGCGACACTTGTCCATACCATCGTCTTTATTTCGCCTGGTTCACCTGACGCTGACAGCCCGCAGGCATTGAGCGATGCTCGCCATTTGGCGCAGGCAGCGCTAGCCCGAGCGTCGGGCTATGTCACAAGTGACGGCCGGATGCTTGCTGCGCGCGGTGAGTTGTTTCAACAGATTGGTATTGACGTGGCGAGCCTCGATGAATTTGTCACGCTTTTGCCGGCCGAATCATCTTCCTTGGGCGATTCACACCTCATGGGAACAGATTGCGCAATGAAATCCGCGTCGGTCGAGGCGGTGCGAAAGTATCTTAAAAAATATCGCGTACCGGAGTTGCTCGTAACCGAATTCGCTCCTGCCCCGGCCAATCTTAATCATTGGAAAGCCCGAGCCATTATCGAAGCGGGTGAAGTTGTCGCGATTGGAGTCTATGTGGCCCCTAGCAAAATTGATTCGCCAGCCCGCATATTAGTGCATGTGCGGCCCGATCATGTCTCTTGCGATACCTTTGCCGATCATCTTCTTGACACCCAGTGTCAGGAAGCTTGCTGCTCGGGCCCTATTGCAATCGAACTGCCACAAATTTTGGGGCAATCAGCGATTCGTCGCGCTGCAATTTCGCGTGGATTCATTCTAATGTCGAAAAATGATACTTGGATTAAGGTAGCACTCGGACGTCCCGTTACCAGCAAAAGTTGGACGGCCGTTGCAAGGCAAACACGTCGCAGGACGGGACTTCGCCTGCCCGAAATACCGCCGGACATGGCAGCTGTTCGGTCCGGGGTGTTGGTGCTACGTCCGGATGGAAAGTCAGTTACGGTGCGCTTGTTAGCACTCGAAGATGCTCTTGGCCCAACGATCTTAGCGTGGCCCGGCCGAGATGGCGTCATCGTTCCGATCGCACGCAATTACGCCGATGATCTTCTTGGCACAAGTGAACAATTGCCGCTTTTCGGCAGCCCGGAAGCTGCCTTTGTTTCACGTAGGGCTTACTTCAACAGTCCGCGTACATCAGCACTGATGCGCCCGGGCGTCCCGATCCTATTCTATGAGTCGAAGCGCTCCGGGGGGCGCGGCGCGATAGTTGCGACAGCCAGAATTGTAGATGTTACAGTAATTGCGAAGCAGGAGGTTCCTAATGATCTTCTACGCCGTGCAGTGGTAGAAGATTTGGACCCGTTGTCTGCATCAACCGACGTGCTAGTTACAACGTTTGATAATTTATTGCGCTTTCCCACCCCAGTGACGTTTGAAGTGCTTCGGGATCTTGGTGCCGCTGGTTCGTCAAATCTCCAAAAAACGACAGTGCTGACAAGCGCTCATCTAAGCAAGATTCTCGAACTTGGATGGCCACATGCCCCACGCATCTGAAGCAATCATATCTATTCATCCGATTTACGCGGACGCGATTCTGGCGGGCAAAAAAACGATTGAACTGAGGCGGCGCATTCCGGAACTCGCCTCCGGCACGCGGCTGTGGATATATGCAACGCAGCCAACGGGAGCCGTAGTCGGATTTGCAACAATTCAAGAGGTGTCAAGGGCGCACCCCAAAACTATTTGGAGGAAACATCGCAATGGTGCCGGCGTCGATCACGACTCATTCAAGGCATATTTCAACGGGACGAAAGAAGCTGTCGCTATTTTGCTTGCAGTAGCGCGGCGGGTCGGTCCGATAACGATGGATCAGTTACGCGAAATCCGGGATAGCTTTCACCCCCCGCAAGTACTGATGCGCTTGACAGCATCGGAAGCCAAAGCGCTTCGCAAAATCGCAAGAGGATAGCTGTCTCGGAATGCCATAGCGTTCGAGTGAAAACATAGAAGCGGTGTCTTATGTAAGACGTCGTGAATTGTTCGCGGGAGGTGTAACATGAACCCCGAACCTTCAATGCGACAGGCACTCCAGTAAACCTGACCACCCATGCCCCATGCCCCTTGCCCTATCGGAAATTAGAAGCCGCGCATTTCGATTCGCCCACGACTGGGTGGACGAAGCCGATGAAATCGCCGAAGCACAGACGTTTCTCAACGAGTTCTTTAACGTTTTTGGCATTGCCCGTCGGCGAGTTGCGGCGTTCGAGTTTCGTGTCACCTATACCGATGGCATGCGCGGTAGGATTGATCTGTTGTGGAAGGGTGTAGTACTGGTCGAAATGAAATCGCGAGGCGGCGATCTCGATCGTGCTTTCGCTCAGGCACGCGATTATTTTCCTGGTTTAGCCGACCATGACCTGCCGCGCTTCATCCTAGTCTGCGATTTTGACCGCTTCCGGCTGTACGATCTCGACACCGATACCATTACGGATTTCGTACTCGCCGCACTGCCTGAGCGTATCGAGTTGTTTGGCTTCATTTCGGGCTGGCGGGTGCGCCGTTACGAGGCTCAATCGCCAGTCAACGTTCATGCCGCAGAACGAATGGGCGCGCTACACGATGCGCTTGCTGAACAGGGGTATCAAGGCCATGAACTTGAAGTGTTGCTCGTTCGGCTCGTCTTCTGCATGTTTGCCGAAGACACTGGGATTTTCGAAACTGCTGCGTTCCGGGGTTTTCTCGAATCTCAGACGGCTGCCAATGGCGCCGATTTGGGCGCGCGTCTCAACGATCTTTTCGACGTACTGAACACCGTTGAGGATGAGCGGCAGGGTAACCTTCCCGATGATCTCCGCGCCTTCCCCTACGTCAATGGCCGGCTATTCGAGGAACGTCTTCGACCGGCCGCCTTCAATTCCGGAATGCGCGATGCGCTACTAAACGCGGCTGCACTTGATTGGGGGGATATAAGCCCTGCGATTTTCGGCGCACTTTTTCAATCGATCATGAATGAAGTTCTCCGCCGGCGGCTGGGTGCACACTACACCTCCGAAGAAAATATATTGAAGGCGCTTGAGCCTCTATTTCTCGATGATCTACGCGCGCGCGTCACCGCAGCAGTAGCCGGTCGCAGCCGACCAAGGCTCACAGCACTGCACGACGAACTTGCTCGCGTTCGAGTTTTCGATCCAGCCTGTGGTTGTGGAAATTTCCTTGTTGTTGCCTATCGCGAGTTGCGGCGATTAGAGCTTGATATATTGAGGGCGCTGTATCCAGACAACCTGCCGGAACTCGACACGCGGATGATCCGGCTGGATGTGGATCGCTTCTACGGTATCGAGCTGCACGAATTTCCAACGCAGATCGCCCAGCTCGCCCTCTGGCTTTGCGATCACCAGATGAACCAGGAAGCAAGCCGGGCGTTCGGCCGAGCGGTACTGAGATTTCCGCTGCGAGCGTCGCCGCACGTCGCAAACGGTAACGCCTTGCGGATGGATTGGCAGGCGGTGGCACCACGCGATGGCGTGTCCTTCTTGGTGGGCAATCCGCCATTTGTCGGGGCGCGAATGAAGTCTGCAGAACAAGCGCAGGACGTGGCGCACGTGTTCGGCAGGCCGATGGGCGAATTGGATTACGTGGCGTGCTGGTATCGGAAGGCAGCCGAGTATATCGATGGCACCGCAATTCGTTGCGCACTGGTCTCAACCAATTCCCTGAGCCAAGGGGAGCAGCCGGGGATACTTTGGACCCAGCTCGCCCCCTTTCGACTCCAAATCCATTTTGCCCACCGCACATTTCAGTGGAATAACGATGCGCGGGACGTAGCCGCCGTACATTGCGTCATCATCGGGTTTGCCCAGACCGAGCCACCAGCATCCCGCCGTTTGTTTGACTACGCTGGGCCTCGATCATTGCCACAGGAACGCGCGGCAGCAAACATTAATGTGTACCTTCTAGATGCGCCAAATGTTCTGGTTATGCCCAGATCGACACCGCTTGCCAACGTTCCGCCGATGGAATTTGGCTCAATGCCGAATGATGACGGACATCTGCTGCTGTCGGAAGACGAACGGGCGGCGATACTAGCTGAATGTCCAGATTCGGCTCCGTGGATTCGTCGTTGTCTTGGATCGCGAGAGTATTTGAACGACCTACATCGCTGGTGCCTTTGGTTGATTGACATTCCGCCGGAAACGCTCAGGCGAATGAGGCCCATCGTTGAGCGCGTTGCGGCGGTAAGAGCTTATCGGCTAGAGAGCAAACGACCCGCTACCCAAAGGTTGGCCGCAACGCCATCGTTGTTTGGAGAAAATCGGCAGCCTTCTCTCAACTACTTACTTGTGCCGAGCGCGTCTTCGGAAGATCGTCCATATATTCCCGTGGGGTTTATGCCCCCCGAGGTCATCGCGACGAACCTTTGTCTCGTTGTCCCAGATGCTGACCATTATCTCTTCGGCGTCTTAACCTCCTCGATGCATATGTCATGGGTCCGTAACATCGGAGGCAGGCTGGAGAGTCGCTATCGCTATTCAGCGACGCTTACTTACAATGCCTTTCCCTTTCCGTCCCCATCCGAAGTGCAAAGGGCGCAGATCGCTGAGAGAGCACAGGAAGTGCTGGACATTCGCGAGCGCTATCCACAGACATCGTTGGCGGCCCTCTATAATCCTGAAACGATGCCTCCCGATCTTGTCAACGCACACCGGTCACTGGACCGCGTAGTTGACCGTGCTTATCGTGCCCAACCGTTTGCGACCGACCTGGAGCGTGTGCGCTATCTGTTGCTGGAATACCAGCGCCTTGTTGCGCCATTGGACCCCCGACCACCGGCCCGGCGTATAAATCGACCATCGCGGAGAAGCAGCGCGAGCCGCAGCGCAAGCACTTAAACGCGGCACTACTTCGTTTTGATGACGCGACGATTCGAACCGCGGACCTACTGATTACGAAGCATTCTCAGTGAGCAACGCCAGAGCCAATCTACCCGTAATGTCGTTGGCCGCCTTGTGGAGCTGATCATTGGCGAGATGGGCATATCTTTGTGTCGTTTGCGGCTCGCTGTGGCCGAGTAGCGCGCCAGTGATCGGTAAGCTCTGGCCCCCCATGACCGCCCAGGACGCATAGGTATGGCGTAGATCATGAAGGCGGAAGCCATCGAGCTTTGCCCGCGTCCGGATGCTCGACCATGCCTTTTCAAGCGTATGGAGGCTAAGCGGCTGCGAAGGCTCCAAAACTGCCGTCAGGACATATCGGCCCTGGCGCTTGATGTTGGAGAGCACGTCGAGGGCAGGGAGGCCCAAATGGATCGTCTTGGGGCCGGTCTTGCTATCGGGAAGGCGGATTGTGCCGGCTTCCCAATCGATGCGGCTCCATTCGAACGCCAGCACCTCGGAAACCCGGCAGCCCGTAAAGAGCAAGAGACGCAAGCCGGCGAGCAGAATTGGATGCACTTCGCCCAAGCGCTCCGCTTCGCGCAGCGCTTCGCCCAAGCTCGATAGCTCGTCGCGGTCGAGGAATCCTTCGCGCTTCTTCTCGGGAAAGCGTTTGACGTGGCGTGTCGGATTGGTGCCATCCGGCCGCAAGCCCCAGGCTTCGGCCAGGTTGAAGGCTTTCGATAGCAGAGCAACGACACGATTCGCCTCGTAGGGTGTCTCTCTCAGGCTGTGCTGCAATTTTAGGATATCGGCGCGCGTGACGCTCTCGACGCTGAGCGGGCCGAGGACAGGGCGGATGCGGTTCTCTATCAGCCGTTTGTCTTCTTTGGCGCTGCTCGGCTTCTTATGTGGCTCGGCATGTTCTTTCAGGTAGCGGTCGCATAGCACCGACAGCTTGGCCGCGTGCCGCGTGGCCTTCCGCTTGGTCGCCGGGTCTTCGCCGTGTTCCACCTCGGCAAGGCGGATGAGAGCCATGCTACGGGCTTCCTCGGGCGTCAGGACGCCATGCGGGCCGAGCGCCAGCCGGCGTGAGCGGCCTTGCTCATTGCGGTACTGGACGATGTAGGTTTTCTTACCGCTCGGCTTTACACGCAGCCCGAAACCGCGCAATTCGGAATCCCAAACGAAGGTATCCGTCGCTGACGGACTCAATGCGTCGATGATCCGTTTTGTGAGCCGCATGCGCTGTTCGAAATTGCTCTTCCGGGTAAGCTCGGGGTAAGCACGGGTAAGCAATTCAGAGCGTAGCCGAGTGCGGGATCAGCGCAAGAAAAAAGAGTCTATCTAATTGACATTAATGGTGAAATCGTACTTTATCGGAGCCGGTCGAAACCGGGCGAAAATGGGCGTATACAGACTCAAAATCTGTTGTCCGCAAGGATGTGCTGGTTCGAGTCCGGCCAGGGGCACCAAACGCCGGCTACACTCACCGACCATACTCGCCGACACGGAAAAGTTCCCATTTTTGGAACTATTCTCTTGTTCCCGTAATGGGAACATCGTATATTCGTCCATGCAGATCGTCGCGCGCCGCACCCTCAGGCGATTCTGGCAACGCCATGCGCAAGCCGAGAAGCCGCTGAGGGCTTGGTACATGATGGTCAAGGCGGCTGCCTGGAAGGGCCCGGCCGACGCTAAGAAGCAGTTCGGGAATGGGGTCGATTTCGTGGCCGACAACCGGCTGATTTTCGACATTGGCGGAAACAAATTTAGGTTGGTCGTCCACGTCGCGTATCGCTTTAAACGGGTGTTGATCAAATTCGTCGGGACGCACAAGGAGTACGATTCGATTGACCCGAATGAGGTCTGAAAAGCGGGATGGAACCCTGAAGAACGGCTTTAGAGATTGGTGACTTTAAATGGAGAAGCATGACATGGCTTCTATGGAAATTCGTCCAATCCGCAACGAGGCGGAGTACGACGCTGCGCTCAAGAATATCGAGCGTTATTTCGAACACGAGCCCGCTCCAGGCACGCCGGAAGCCGATCGTTTCGATCTTCTTGCGCTCGTGATTGAGGATTACGAGAACAAGCACTGGCCGATTGAGACGCCCGATCCGGTCGAGGCGATCAAATTAAAAATGGAACAGAAGGGATTCGAGCAGTCGGATTTAGTGGGGCTGATCGGCTCGCGTTCGCGTGCCTCGGAAATCCTAAATCGGCGGCGCCATCTGACTATCGATCTGATTTGGAAACTAAGCCGGAAATGGGGAATTCCCGCAGAGAATCTGATAAAGCCATACAAACTTAAAGCGTCTACTGGACGCCGGCGAGGGGCATCGACGCCAGAAAAAGGGAAACCATGCTGAATGCCCAAAGCCTGTTCGACCCGCCCCTCCGATCTACCCCACGTGGCGGCCGATGTCGTACAATCGCCGGCCAGCGATAGGAATAGAACCTTATGTCTCTGAACGATTCGCACGATGCGGTCCCGCAGATTGTATTTCTCGACCGCAACACCATAGGTCCCACCGTCCGACTGACGCGTCCGCGATTCAATCACAAATGGATCGAGTATGGGGTCACGGCGCCGGATCAGGTCGCCGAGCGGCTCGCAGGCGCCCGGATCGCCATTACGAACAAGATCCCGCTCCGCCGCCACGACCTCGCCAAGTTGCCGAACCTGAAAATGATCGCGGTGGCCGCGACCGGCTACGACGTCATCGACGTTGTCGCGTGCCGCGAGCTCAAGATCGTCGTATCCAATGTGCGCGGATATGCCCTCAACACGGTGGCCGAACACACCTTCGCGCTCATTCTCGCCTTGCGGCGGGGGATTGTCGGCTACCGCCAAGACGTCATCGACGGCGAATGGCAGAAATCCGGACAGTTTTGCTTCTTCTCGCATCCGATCCGGGAGCTTGCCGGCAGCACGCTGGGGATCATCGGCGAGGGCATCATCGGCCAATCGGTCGCGCGCATCGGTCAGGCGTTTGGCATGAAAACATTCTTTGCGGCGCATAAGGGGGTTCAGGGCCTCGGCCCGCTTTACACGCCGTTCGACGAGGTCTTGGCGACCAGCGATATCATCACGCTGCACAGTCCGCTGATGCCGAGCACGCGCAACATGATCGGAATGGCGGAATTCCGGAAAATGAAGAAACGACCTCTGTTGATCAACACGGCTCGCGGCGGTCTTGTCGTCGAAGCGGACGTTGTCGAGGCGCTCGACGAAGGGCTGATTGCCGGCATCGGATTCGACTGCTTGACCGCGGAGCCGCCGCCGCCGGAGCATTGCTTTCGAGCCATCCTCGATCGGCCGAACGTCATCGTCACGCCGCATATCAGCTGGGCCAGCGATGAGGCCATGCAAATTCTCTGGAATCAGGTGATCGAGCACGTTGATAATTTCCAGGCCGGACATCCGACGAATGTCGTCGCCGGGTGAATAGCTTTTTCTTCGCTAAGCGAGACCGTGGGCGCGATTTTGATGCGTCGAAATGCCGCGACCAAAAATCCTTTGTCCGGATTTCGATCCGCCAATCGTCGTAAATGGCACGGTATTATCGGCGACGTTTGTCATATACCGCACATGCACAATGGACTGTTCTTCGACGATATTACAAAATTTTTATGGACGTATGTGGGCGAAATATAATAGTAAATTTAGTGGGCGGATTAAGGTAGAAATCGTATCCGCACCGTGGAAATCGATGCACGCTTCGCGATCGGGCAGCTAAGGCAGTCGAAGGAGCAGGGACGGGGGCAGGAAGCGGCAACGGAATTGAAGAAATCGTTTTATCGCTAGGCTATCAACAAGAACCGACTTAATCGCAGGCTATCGATCCGAGCTTTGCGGAGCGGTGGCCGGGCGGTGCATAATGGCGATAGCTGCGTCGTCAAAAAGCGGAAAAGAAAATCGGGGG
>Ga0208849_1001075_pt1 | contig 20865 bp, 20 predicted proteins | sample NGESurdeep072012_10_FD_184470 | JGI IMG/M metagenome (GOLD analysis project Ga0208849, IMG submission 184470) | Arctic peat soil microbial communities from Barrow, Alaska - NGEE Surface sample 53-3 deep-072012 (SPAdes) | ecosystem: Environmental > Terrestrial > Soil > Wetlands > Peat ... | reverse complement strand
AGATTGAACTCTCCCGTGGTGAGGTCGTCCTTCTTCTTGGAGTACTTAGCGAAGACCAACGACGTCTCATCATCGTCGTCCTTCCATCGAAGCGCGTGGAGTAACTCAGTATCCCCTTCGCGCTCGAACACTTCGTACGTCGCGTTCATCAGATTGTCAATAGCAGGATGGCTCATCGCCACCACCCCAACGCGCACGCCCGACTTGATAAGCCGATGAATGATGTGCGATCCGCTGTAGGTCTTACCCGTTCCGGGAGGACCTTGAAAGGCAACGAAGCTCTCGTCAAGGTGGCCCACCCACTCATACACTGAGTCGAGGTCGTCACTAAAAGCGCCTCCCCCGGGTCCATAGCCGGGAACGAATCGAGGAAGATCCCGACCCAGCAGCGACATCGCCAATCGACTGGGCACGCCGTGTGTTGTTGGGTCAAGGACTTGACGCGCCAGATCCTTGAGGGCCGACGCCTTGGCGCCAGGGCGAAAGTACCGGTCACGAGTCAGCGCCGCCGGTACCCCACCGAAGGTCTCCTGCACGGCGCCCCACCGAAGGGTCAGTTCGTTTCGCCCAAAGTCGATAGCCGTCACCGTGGACCTCCCGTAGGGCACGCCAACGCCGGCGAAGAGGACTTCGTCGCCTTCTTTAAGGGAGTGATCTACGACTTGGTCGGACCACCTCATGACCATGCGGCGCGTACGAACCCGACCCACTGGCTCGTCAAAGCGCACGAAGTGAAGATTGGTCAGATAGTCCATGTTGTCGTAGAGCAACGTGTAGTCACCGTTAAGTGCCAGTAGTTTCGGCGTGACGTCGGCCGAACGTTCCCGTCGCCAGTAGTTCAGTAGGTCGCCCAATAGGTACTCGCGCGAGTCCTCGTCAAAGAGGTGCAGACCTTCGACAAGTTCATCGGTATCGAGTTCATAGGTTTCTTGATTGATGATTGGTTCGCGCCACGCGAGATCAGCGGGGCGTTGAGCTACGAGCCAGTCGCGCAGTGCCTTCGTAGCTTCAACGTCGTCACGGTTATAGAGCGCGATGTCCCTTAGGAGCGAGTCGTCTCTCGAAGTCAACCACTTCTCGTACTCCACGACCGCGCCGGCGCCTTGGTCAATGCCGGCACTTCTCTCGTACTGGACCAGATGTTCAAGGTGTTTCAGCCCGTAGGACTCGGTACCTACGCGCACCGCGTTTTTGGCCACCGTGAACAGGTCCACAAAGATCCCCGATTCAACGAGGCTCGCGAAGAGATTCTCATCCTCGGCGTCACGCACGAGACGCTCAATGGCGGATTTTTCTGTGTGGTTGTAGTGGTACACGTGCATGAGCGGGTTCGATTCACGACGGTTAGCAAAAAACTCTACGAGACCCTTGATCATGACCTGTTGTTCTCCGAGCGAGTGCGCCCATCGTTCGTCGTACACCCACTCCCCCGTGACGTCTCGGTACAACAGCCCGGCCAGGAACATCAAGTCGTGCTGCGGCGTCCAAAACGGATCACCCTCGAAATCAAAAAAGACGTCGCCCATGTCGGGCTGGGGCATCAACTCAAAACCGTGACCGTACACCGGGTCCTCTGAGGGTTCTACGAACTCAAAGGCGGGTGGAGCGTCCGGCGACTCACGAGTCCTCACTTGAAGCGTGGCTTGACGCGTGAGTCGTTCGCGCTTCTCGTCGCGCAGGTCAGCGACCGGCTCGATGCGACGCGCCAGTTGCGCGACCGTAAACACGCCAGAGGCCTCAAGCGCCTCTCGTTCACCTTCTCGACTGTTCGCCACGTACGCCAACGAGTCCTCTTGGCGCCACTGTGCTTCGCAGTGGTGCTGAAATTCGCAGTACTCACAGCTCTCGCAGAGTTTCGGCCGTGTGTTGATCGTCGCTTGCTCGGCGTCAAGGAGTGCGTTCAGCTGGCGGCGAAGTCGGCGCCAATACGGTAAGAACTCTTCAACCTGCAGTGTTTCGGTACTGCCTGAGCCCAGCCACACGTGCATACTCTTTGGTGCGGCACCCTCAAGCGCCGCGATCGCCTCGGCGTAGAAACATAGCTGCAGCACGTGACCCGGTTTCGCCGAACTTCGCGTGAGTTTGGCGTCGACTGGCTCGTAGCTCGCGTAACCCGGATCCGGACGGGGAACGCGGACCAAAAAATCGGCGATGCCTCGCATTCCCTCGTGGACGAAGGGCATCTGATAGATAACGTCGAATCCCTTCAATAAGGGGTTGCCCACGCGGCGCACCCACTCTTCAAAGGACTCTTTTGCGTTTCGCCCCGGCACTTCGTAGATGGTCATCCCCATGGCTTCGTAGTCATCGAGACAACTGGACTCATGCTGATTACCCTTGTCGATCAAGATTTCGGCGAGGGCGTTCAGCGGCGTCTGCTCAACCGTGAGATACCCCGACTCCACCTGATTTCTCAGTGACAGATAGTGCCCACAGCCGAGCCAGGCCGAGATCTTGGAGGGCGTTAGAAGTCGTTCGACCATGCACCCTCACTGTAGGTTTCACGCTCATCTATCACTGGCACCTCACCAGTTTGGCGTTACCCTGTGACACCGACCGCTACTGCGAGAGGCGATCGTTCGACTGCTTCACGGCGACGCGCAGTCGCTGTGCTTGATCGGCGCTCGGTCCGGGTCCCGAGGCGCCGGGCGAACGGCGACGCTCGAGCGCTGAACCAGGTGCAAAGAGAGGTACGAAACGGGCCACGGTCGGATCCTCTGCCACCACCGCCGCGAGCGGTTGAGCCGTTGCCACGGCTGTCGCCACGAGTCGGCCCACGCGCTCGTGAGCTTGGCGAAAGGGAACGCCCTCGGCGACGAGTTCTTCGGCGATATCGATCGCGACGAGGAATTGATCCTCAGCAGCCGACTTGGCGACCTCGGCGTTAAAGATCATCGAGCGGTACGCGCCAGAAAGTGCTCGCAGCACCAGGTGGACCTGGCGCACCGAGTCGAACAGCGGCTCCTTGTCTTCCTGGAGGTCTCGGTTGTAGGACAGTGGCAAACCCTTCAGGGTCACCAATAGCCCCGTCAAGTTGCCGACCAGCCGTCCACTCTTGCCACGAGCGAGTTCGGCGACGTCACTGTTCTTCTTTTGCGGCAACATCGACGAACCCGTGGTGAAGTCATCGCCCAGAGAAGCGAAATTGAACTCGGCCGACGTCCAAAGAACGAGCTCTTCGCCCATTCGCGAGAGGTGAACGCCCATCAGCGCAACGTCGAACAAAGTTTCAGCCACGAAGTCGCGATCGCTCACCGCGTCCATCGAGTTCGCGAACGCACTATCGAAACCCAACAGCGCCGCCGTCACCGCGGGATCGATATCGAACGACGTGCCGGCGATCGCCCCCGCGCCGAGCGGTGACTCGTTCAGGCGGTCTCGAGCGTCGAGAAGACGGTCGACGTCACGAAGGAGCGCAAAAGCATGCGCGCGAAGGTGATGGCTGAGCAGCACCGGTTGGGCGCGTTGGAGATGGGTGTACCCGGGAAGGTAGCTTTCCGAGTTCTCCGCGCTCACCTCGTCAAGAATTTCGATGAGCAGCAAGGTTGAACGAACAATGTCAGTGATTGCGTCACGGGTGAAGAGTCGCAGCGTCGTCGCCACCTGGTCGTTGCGGCTTCGAGCGGTGTGTAGTTTCGCGCCTACGTCACCCGCGATTTCGGTGACGCGCCGCTCGATGGCGGTGTGGATGTCCTCATCACTCGATGACGGAACGAACATCTCACTCTCGAACTCAGCGAGAACCTGATCGAGTGCGGCGGCGAGCGCCGCGGTCTCTTCGCCACTCAACAGACCCGCGGCGGCCAGGCCTTGCACGTGGGCCCGAGAACCCCTGATGTCGTGTGCGTAGAGCACGTGGTCAAATGAATAACTCTCAGAGAGATCCCAAAGCGTCTTATCCATGGGCGCGCCGAAACGACCGCTCCACAGCGTCATGAGCCCGCAGGCGTTGCGTTCTTCGCGCCCTGACGTGCAGCCCAGGTCTTGACGCCCAATCCGTAAATGTGAACGAAACCCTCGGAGTCACTGTGACGAAACGTGTCGGCGGCGTCATACGTCGCCAGACCGTAGTCGTAAAGAGCTTTGGGGCTCCGACGTCCGACGATGCGAAGAAGTCCCGGTGCTTCAAAACGCATTCGCACCTCACCCGTGACGTGGCGCTGCGTTTCGGCCATGAACGAATCAAGAGCCTCCTTCAGCGGCGAAAACCACATGCCGTCATAGACCAGTTCGGCCCATCGACTCTCCAGTCGAAACTTCTCGTGTTGCACGTCGCGTTCGAGCACCATATCTTCGAGGTCCGCGTGCGCGGCGATGAGGGCGAGTGCCGCGGGACATTCGTAGAGCTCGCGACTCTTAATGCCGACGCGACGATTTTCCACCATATCGAGACGACCAAAGCCCGTCGACCCCGCGCGCGCGTTCAACGTGGCTATGAGTTCCGCGAGCTCCATCGCTACTCCGTCGAGAGCGGTTGGCACACCACCAACGAAACTAACGGTGATTTCTACGGGCTCGGTGTTGGTGACGCGCGTCAGCGTATATGGCTCTTCGGGCGGTGCGGCCCACGGGTCCTCAATCGCGCCGCACTCAATGGCGCGGCCCCAGAGATTCTCGTCAATCGAGTAGATCTTCTCCTTCGTTGCCTTGATGGGAATGTCCCACTTGTCGGCAAAGTCCACCGAGTCAGCCCGCGTCATGCCCCAGTTACGCGCGGGCGCCAGCACTTCTAGATCCGGTGCCACGGCGTGCGTCCCGACTTCAAAACGTACCTGGTCGTTGCCCTTACCCGTGCAGCCGTGCGCCACCGCGTGCGCGTTGAACTTACGAGCCTGGTCCACGAGATGGCGCACGATCACGGGTCGCGACAGCGCCGACACCAGTGGATATTTGCCTTCGTAGCGTGCATTCGCGGCGATCGCGAGCACGCAGAACTCTTCGGCCATTTCTCGCTTCGCGTCGACGATCACGCAGTCGATTGCCCCCGCCGCTAGAGCCCGGACCCTAATGTCCTCAAAACTTTCGGAGCTCTCGACGTCTTGGCCCACGTCAACCAGCACGCACACGACTTCCACGCCCCACTCTTCAATCATCCAGCGCACCGCGACTGACGTGTCGAGGCCACCGCTGTAGGCCAGCACCACTCGCTTCGTCATCGTTACGCCCCCTTTGCCGTGTTCGTCGTTGCACCGAGACCCGCCAACGCTCGAAAATCAAGGGCCAAGGTCTCCCCCCCGTGTTCTTCAGCGGCGATCACGAGAATCGTGTCGTCGCCAGCCACCGAGCCCAGTACGCCACGTAGGGCACTACGGTCTAGCGCTGACGCGACGACGTGGGCGCATCCGGGTGGTGTGCGAACCACCACCAGATTCATCGAACTCTCCACCGACACCACCCACTCGCCCATCATGCGTCGAAGATGGTCGAGTGGCGCGGGCGCGAGCTTAGGTGAAGCCGCCATGATGATGCGACGGGCGCCGTGTTCATCACGGACCTTCACGGTGCCGAGTTCTTGGAGGTCACGAGTGACGGTGGCCTGGGTCGCCGCGATGCCCTCGTCGCGCAGTCGCGTCACAATCTGCGCCGCGGTCGAGATGACGTCGTGATCGATCAACTCTCCGATTCGATGTTGACGTTGGGTCTTGGTCATGCCACTCCTTTTATCCAGCGCAACACGCCTATCATCGCCGATCGACGGTGAAACACCTGTCGCCAAACGCGTGACTGCTTGCCGTCGAGAACTTCATTGGTGATCTCTTCGCCTCGATGAGCGGGAAGACAGTGCAGGACGATGGCTTCAGGCTTCACCAGACTCATCAACTGTTCATCCACGCGAAAGTCCACCAGGTCGTTTCGACGTCGTTCCTTCTGATCTTCCATGCCCATCGAAACCCACGCGTCGGTGTAGACCACGTCCGTCCCTCGAACCGCGTCGGCCGCGGTTTCAAAGAGCTGAAGGGTTCCCCGGCCTTCCACGGCAAACGGGTCTTCTTCGCCACCAGGCTTTAGTTGGTACCCCGCCGGTGCGCCGACGTTGACGTTCACGCCGAGACGAAGCAACGCGACGGCCAACGAGCGCGTGACGTTGGTCGCGTCTCCTACGTAGGCCACGTTGAGTCCCGCGATGCCCCTGACGTCGCCGTTGGCGAACTCGTCAGCAATCGTGAGTACGTCGGCGACCGCCTGCGTCGGGTGCGCTTCGTTGCTCAAGAGGTTTATTAGTGCGAGCCGCCCATTCGTGGCATTGCGTATTCTCTCGAAGACCTCGTGCTGGCGAACACGAAGTGCCGCGATGGCGTACATCTGCGCAATCGTTCGACCTACGTCTTCCACCGACTCTCGACTATCGAGGCCAATCTCTTCGTCACTGAAGAAAGTGGCGTAGCCTCCGAGTTCGTGCACGGCGGTAGAGCTCGACGCCCGCGTTCGAAGGCTCGGGTGCTCAAAGACGAGCGCGACGCCCTGACCCTTGAGCGTCTCGTCATCAAAGGGCGACGTTGCCAGGTGATAGATCTTGGAAAGTTGAGCGTCGCTGAGCCCTTCGATGGTGACAAAGTTCTTGGTCATCGGGTTACCTCCGTCGTTACGGTCGATCCATTCAGCGCGTCTCTCAGCGCATGGGGTTTCGTGCCGTTGGCCAGAACCACGCGCTGGGCTCCGTGCTCGAGTGCCTCAAGGGCAGCCATCATCTTTGGTCGCATCCCTTCGCGAGCCGACCCGTCATCGATAAGACGTCGCACCTCGGCGGCACGCACCGAGGCCAACGCCGTGCTCGCGTCTAGTGGATCTGCGCGAAGTTGGTCGACGTCACTCAAGAGCACGAGGGCTCGAGCTCCTAGAGCGCCCGCCAACGCACCGGCCGCGGCGTCAGCGTTGCAGTTCAGGAGTTCGCCCGACTCATCAACCGCGATAGAACTCATGACCGGAGTCACGCCGTCCATCCAGAGCGCTTCAATCAGCGTGACATCTACTTTGGGTGACGCACCTGCTCGGAACCACGGCGCACCGAGCGCAGTCGCGGTGAGCATCGATCCATCAACGCCCGAGAGGCCCGCACTCTTCAGTCCCGCTTGATTGAGGGCCGCTACGACGTGGAGGTTGACCTGGCTCAGCGCCATGGCCACGTACTCCATTGTCTCAGCGTTCGTGACGCGCAGACCTTCGTGAAAGAGACTGACGACACCAACGGCGTCGAGCAGCGACGCGATTTGGGGTCCCCCGCCGTGAACGATGACGACGTTCGTTGACTCGTCGCGAAGTGCCGCGACGTCGCTCGCCAGGGCGTTCAATACGGGCGAGTGAGGAGTCAGCGAGTCCAGCGCGTGACCGCCAATTTTGATCACGTAGCTCGTCATGGGGTAACGCCTGCGTGGGGAAGTCCGAGCGACTCTTGACGACCGGTAGCGACGTTCCAGGCCTGAATCGCCTGACCGGCCGCGCCCTTGGTGAGATTGTCGATCGAACTCATCGCGAGCAGCCAACCGGTTCGTTCATCTACTCTCGCACTCACAAAACAAAGATTGCTGCCTAGGGGATCTTTCAGCGCCGGTGGACTGTTGGTAACGACGACGAAGGGATCGTTCGCGTAGGTGGAGCGCAGGAGCGCCAACGCATCCTCGGTGGCGAATAACGAAGAGTTCACTCGTGCGTACGCGCTGACGAGCATGCCGCGAGCGACCGGCACGAGATGGGGAGTGAAGAGCAGGGTCGCGCCAAGTTCCTGTTGAATCTCGGGCGTGTGGCGATGAGTGAGCAGACCGTACGCCTCGGCGTTGCCCGAAACGCGTGAAAAGTGGAGACGATCGCTCGCCGCGCGACCAGCGCCGGACACGCCGCTCAGTGCGTTGACGACGATGTTGTCGAGCGCGACCAGGCCATGGTCACAAAATGGTCCAAGCGCGAGCACGCTCGCCGTCGGGTAACAGCCCGGTACCGCGATCAAGGACGCACCGAGTAGTTCGTCACGGTGGCGCTCGACGAGCCCGTAGACCGAAGTCGCCAACAACGACGGCGACGAATGGTCGTGGCCGTACCAGAGAGGGTAGAGACTGGCGTCCTTGAGGCGATAGTCAGCACCGAGGTCGACAGCCCTGACGCCGCGCTGAAGAAGCGGCGGTACGTAGGCCTGACTCTCGCCATGAGGTAACGCGAGAAACACGACGTCAAGGTCCGCCTCGAGGATCGCCGCCGATGGAACCACGACCGTGTTGGGATAGGCCGCGGCGAGAGCGGGCACGTGTTCGGCGATGCTCTTGCCGGCACTCGACTCACCGGTCACCATCACCACGTCAAGGTCCGGGTGCGACGCCATGAGTCGAAGCAACTCAGAACCGGCGTACCCGGTGGCTCCCATAACTCCTGCGCGCATATGCCATTTTATGCACAAGAAAGAGTAAAAGTGCGAGTTTTCTTGGCTTGGGCTAACCTGCTTTCATGTCGCGACGTGGTTGGACGTTCTTTCTAGCAATGGCCGTGATTTGGGGTATTCCTTACCTTTTGATTCGTGTCGCGGTTCGCCAGCTTGATCCTGGTGTCCTCGTCCTCATGAGAACAGCGCCGGCGGCGGCCCTGTTAGCGCCACTCGTGCTCGCCCAACGGCAGCTTCCAGCGCTGATGAAGAACTTCAAGTGGATCGCCATCTTCGGCGTCGTTGAGTTTGGAATCCCGTGGTACCTCATGGCAACGGCGGAGAGGCACATCACCAGCTCGCTCACGAGCCTCTTGATCTGCATTGTGCCACTGTTCTCCGTTATTGTACAGCGTGTTCGTCGAACCGAGGGCGATATCGCGCCTCGCCGCTACCTCGGACTAGGCATTGGTGCCGTGGGCGTGGCGTTCCTGGTTGGCCTCGACCTCAAGGGTGGCTCCATTACCTGGATTGGCTTCATGATGGCGGTGTGCCTCGGTTACACGATTGGACCCATCATTCTCGCCACCAAGTTGACGCACGTGGCTGGACCTACTGTCGTCATGGGCGCTACCGCCTTCGTGGCGCTGTGCTGGATTCCTTGGGACATTGCGCACTGGCCCGTTCACGTCTCGAGCGAGACGTGGAGCTGTGTGGCCGTGCTCTCGGTGATCTGTACCGCCGGAGCCTTTCTCGTCTTCTTTGCGCTCATCAAAGAAGTCGGCGCCACGCGCGCCGTTGTCGTCACTTACGTCAACACCGCTATTGCGGTGGTCTTGGGAGTCGTCGGTCTCAACGAAGCCTTGACGGCGGGCATCGTGATCGGCTTTCCGCTCGTCATCATTGGCTGCGTGTTCGCAACGAGTAGTCGACGAGCGATACTCGTGTCTTAGAGGGCTTCGTACTGCGCCGAAAGTCGAACCTCGCCATCGACCGTTAGCCAAAGTTGTCCCGGCGCGGTGACGAGCGAGACAACATCTTCTCGATCAATTGATGCGTGGTGCGACACGCTGACGCTCCGCAGCGGCGCGGCAACAACCTCGCATAAGGTCTGCCAGAGGGCGGCGTTATTGACGTGACCCATTGTGTCGACGTCAGTTGCTCGCAGTGGCCACGAGCGGCGCATCGCGCTCTCGGGAATCGGGGCCTTAGGGATGCGACTCGACACCTTACGATTGCGGGCCGACTCTCCGTAGACATCGAAGAAGTTTTCCCTCAGTCGCACAGGATGGCCCGACGCGTCGACCGGTACCCATATCGCGGCAGCTTCGAGCACCAACTGACCCTCGTAGTCAAAGTTGGTTCGTCGCTCAGCCCAAGCCGGGCCCACTCCCCCGCACCACGTCGTGAGCGTAAGTCGATCGAGGTAGCGCGGCCAGTGCGTTCCTTCAACGAAGCGCAGCGTCGTACGCCGCACGACCCAGGGATCCATTGATGCCACGACGGCATCGTGCGAGTCGTCCGTCGCGACGTCTTGGAGCAGGCGCGCGATACCGTCCATACGCAAGAATCCATTCACGTCAGCGTCGACCATGCGAACGCGATAATCGGCGCGGAAATGACGACCGAGGTCGCTGAGGGGGATGATCTCAATCACGGAAATAAATGGCACTCCTTAACGAAGTACCGCTCCTAACGAGGACGCGGCGTCAATTAGCGCGCCGCGCGCCTCACTAATCTCCTGTTCGCTGAGCGTGCGATCAACCGAGTTGAGACGAACGTTAAAGGCCAGACTTCGCGTCGCGTCGCTCAGGCCAGCCCCCTCGTAGACGTCGAACAGCGTGACCGATTCAACGAGGCCGCTCGCTCCTCGAAGCGCGTGGGCCAGGTCATGTGCGTTGATCGAGCGAGGCGTGGCGAGAGCCAAATCCAGCACCGCGCTTGGGTAACGGCTCGGTATCCGAGCGAACGAGGATGACCGCGTCGCCAGCGCAGAATCGGCCAACACGTCCAGATCGAGATCCAACAAGCCAAGGCGTCGCGACAGTGGCGCGCTCGTCAATGCATCGACGAATTCGTCGTCAACTTCACCGACGTAACCGAGCACGGCGCCGGTCGCCCGATCCACCAACGAACCCGCCCGCGTTGGATGAAGGCCTCGAGGCGCCTCGGACGAAGAACGAACGACCACGTCAGCGAGACCAAGGCGCTGTGCGATGACGCTCCAGAGCGCTACGGCGGTCGTCGCGTCGTCGCTGGGGCGACCGAGGACGATGGTGAGTCGCTCGTTCTCTTTCGGCAGCGCCAGCATCAACTCTCCCCCGGTACCGCCGCGAGTTTCTCTCGGTGCACTCGTAGCGTCGGGGTGCAAGAAGACAACACCGAACTCTGCGAGCATCACGTCGCCGACGCCACGCTCGTAGTTTTTCGCCCACGCACGAACGAGTCCCGTGAGTTGGGTCGCGCGCAACACTGATTCGTCAGCGGCCAGTGGATTGGTCACGCGCACACGCGGTTGGTGAGGGTGAAGTAGATCAAAATCGGCGTCGCTGCCGAGCGTGGGCGTCCAGGCCTCAACGCCACCTGCGTCAACGACCACGTCACGAAGGTGGCGACGTAGAAGCTGTCGTTCGTTGAGTCCGCCCAATTCGGGCCACGCCGGACTGTGTCGTGGAATACGACGGTAGCTGTACAACCGCGCAATCTCTTCGATAACGTCCGCGCGTCCCGAATCGCCGTCTCGAATATCCAGTCGATTACTCGGCGCGGTGACGAGGACCTGCTCGGACGTACCCGATACGGTGAAACCTAGACCCTCAAGAATTGTTGTCACGTCGCCACTCGGAATCGCGACGCCCAAGAGGCGCTCGACGTCGAACGCTCGAAGGGAAATTGTGGGCGGCGTCGGAATCGTTCCCCAGACGTCCAAGGGATTCGCGAGCCACTGAAGATCGGGCACGCTCTCAGACAAAATCGCCACGAATCGCCCTACCGCGCGAAGCGCAAGATGGGGATCCACACCACGCTCGAACCGATTGGACGCCTCGCTACGAAGTCCGTGACGCTTGGAGGAGCGAGCGATCGACATCGGATCAAAGAACGCGGCCTCGATAAGTACGTCCGTCGTGTCGCCACTTATCTCACTCGACGCACCACCCATGACGCCGGCGAGACCCAAAACGTGGTCGTCGCCATCGACGATCACGCAGTCTTCACCAGTGTCGCCGAGCCCTCGCCCGCTCGTGGCCAACTTTCGCTCGACGCCATCGAGAGTCGTGAGAGTCTCGCCCGGACGCGCCCGGCGTGCCCGCAGCGTCCGCCCCGCGACGTGCCGCGCGTCGTAGGGGTGCGTTGGCTGGCCGAGTTCGAGCATGACGAGGTTCGACGCGTCGACAACGTTGGAGATGGGACGCATCCCCGCGCTCTGGAGTCGGCGCGCAACCCACGAGGGCGAGGGAAGGACTTTGACGTTGCGAAGGACTGACACCGTGAGTCGGCCACAGAGATCGGGATCATCGATACCAGCGCCCGCGTAGGAGTCACTCGCGGTTGTTGAATTCGTCGTGGCGAGTGCCAGCGATCGCAGGGGACGTCGCAGTCGAGTTGCGAGGTCGCGCGCGACGCCCTCGACGGACCACGCGTCAGGACGGTTGCCCTCGACGGAGATGTCAAAGATCACGTCCGGTTCAATCTTCAGCGCCGAGAGAAGCGCCTCGCCGACGCGGGGTTCGATGAGTTCATCGAGCAGCATGAGGCCCTCGTGGTCGTCACTCAGTTCGAGTTCGCGCGACGAACAGAGCATGCCGTTCGACGTGACACCACGCATCTTTCGCTCAGCGATCGAGAAGCCACCTGGCAACACGGCGCCCACTGGCGCCATGGGAACGTAGTTACCAACCGCGAAGTTCGTCGCGCCACAGACAATCTCCAGCGGGCCGTTACCGGCGTCAACGACGACTAGGCGGACGCGATCCGCGCCCTCAATTGCTCGAATCTCCTCAACACGGGCAACCACGACGTCTTCGAGGCCGGCGCCCACTAAATGGATTCCTTCAATCACCAGTCCTAAATCGTCCAACGTGTCACGTAGTTCCTCCGTCGACTCGGGCAAGTCGACGAATTCGCGCAGCCAGTTCAGCGAGATCTTCACGAAAACTGCCCTAAAAATCGAGTGTCGTTCTCGATCAGCGCTCGCATGTCGTTTAGTTCATGACGCATCTGAGCGCACCGATCAATACCGAAGCCAAAGGCGAAACCGCTCCACTCGTCGCCATCGACGCCGACGGCCGCCAGGACCGCGGGGTCGAGCATCCCGCACCCACCGAGTTCGACCCAGCCGGTGAAGGAACACGTGCGACACCCTTCACCGCGACAGATAGTGCACGTGACCTCGAACTCCGCCGAAGGTTCCGTAAAGGGGAAGTACGCCGGGCGCAGGCGCGACGAGATATCGGGGCCAAAGTAGGCCCGCGTGAAGGTCTCGATCACGCCCGCGAGATCGCCAAAGGAGATGTCGCGGTCGACGACGAGCCCCTCAATTTGGTGGAAACCTACGAGGTGGCGCGCGTCGGGAGTGTCGCGGCGATAGCAACGTCCCGGCATCACTGAGTGGATGGGCAGTGAGTTCGTGGCCACGGCGTGTTCCATGAGATGAATCTGGGTCGGCGAGGTGTGCGTTCTCAAAACCACCGTCTCGGGTTCGCCGAGGTCTATATAAAAGGTGTCCCACATACCCCTCGCCGGGTGTGCGGGAGGAATATTGAGCGCTTCGAAGTTGTACCAGTCACTCTCAACTTCGGGACCGTCGGCCACGGTGAAGCCCATACCGACAAAGACGTCTTCAAGCTCTCGCTGTGTTATCGCCACGAGACCCGGGTGGCCCACGCTGAGTGACCAAGGCGTCTCACTCACCACTACGTCGCCCAGGTCGAGACGATCAGCTTCCAGCGTCACGAGGCGAGCCTCGTGCACTAACGCGCCTTTTCTCTCTTCGAGCGCGGACTCCACGACACGTCGGGCCTCTTGAAGTTGCGCGCCGGCAGCCTTTCGTTCGTCGGGCTCGAGCGAACCGAGCAACTTTTGCAACGCCGACAGGATTGACCTCTTACCGGTGAGTGCGGGTTCGGCCTCACGCAGCGCGTCCAGGGTAGAGAGAGCGGTAACGGTCGCGAGCAACTCCGCAGTCTGCTCGGAAAGTTTCGAAAGCGGGGACGGGGACATAACGTCTAAAGGCTAGGGGTTGGCGGTGGCGTAATCGTGTCTTGACGTCGCCAGAGTGCTTCGAAGGCAATGAGCGAACCCGCCACACCGGCGTTCAGTGACTCACTCGCGCCGGCCATTTGGATCGTGACGGTGCCGTCACAGAGTGCGACCGCCTCGTCGCCAAGGCCCTGCGCTTCGTTGCCAATGACGACCACCGTGGGCTTGGTGTAGTCCACGTTTCGGTGGCTCGTACCCCCTCGAACAACACTCGCCAGGGTCGTCGCGCCTCGGGAACTGAACGATGCCAGTGCGTCACTCAAAGAGCCCACGGCGACGGGAACGTGAAAAATAGAGCCCGCCGTAGCACGAAGGGTCTTTGGATTAAAGGGGTCGACCGACTGGCCAGTAAAGACCACGCCAGAGGCACCCGCCGCGTCGGCGGAACGAACAATCGTGCCGGCGTTGCCCGGGTCTCTTACGTCGTGCAGTACCAGGACCAGCCCGGCTGAGGGAATATCCCCCAGCTCCGCTAAGGGCAGACGAACCACTCCAAGGACCGGCTGGGGCGTGGCGGCGTCGGCCACTCGCTCAATCACTCCGGGTGCGAGCGCGAACACGCGAATGCCCTTTGACGTGGCGCGAGTTTGCAAATCGGTGACCGTGCCGCTTGTAAGTTGCGCCGCGTCCACGTAAATGGCCTCGAACTCGCTGGTCGCGTCGAGCGCAGCGTTGACGAGGTCGGGGCCTTCCAGCACGCAGACGCCCTCGCTCCAACGTAGCGACCGCTTTTGAACAAGACGTCGAAGCCGGCGAATGCGCTGGTGTGAAGGCCCCAACGTCTCGATCAGCGCGACCTACTTGGCGAGCGCGGCATCGGCCTGGGCGACGATGGCGCTAAAGGCACCGTTGTCGTTCACGGCCAAATCCGCCAACATGCGACGGTCAACTTCGATTCCGGCGGCGTTCAGCCCGGCGATGAAGCGGCTGTAACTCATGCCGTGCGCTCGGGTACCTGCGTTAATGCGCTGGATCCACAGTTTGCGCATCTCACCCTTGCGAGCACGACGGTCTCGAAACGCGTAGACCCCGGCGTGCTGCACGGCTTGATTCGCGGAGCGAAAAGTACGACTGCGATCGCCGTAGTACCCCTTCGCTTCTTCGAGAATCGCCTTGTGATGCTTCTTGGCGTTAACGGCCCTCTTTACTCTTGCCATCTCGCTACCTCTTTCCTAACTCGTTCTCTCTACAGACCCAACATGCGTTTGATGTGCTTTTCTTGACCCGGCGCGATTTCGGTCTCGCGACCCAGACGCCGAGCACGCACGGAGGACTTCTTTTCCATGATGTGGCCTCGGAAGGCCTTGCGACGACGGAGTTTTCCGCTGCCGGTGATCTTGATGCGCTTCTTCGCGCCACTGTCTGTCTTCATCTTTGGCATTTCAACTCTCCTCTAGCAAAACTTCAACGCCCGCGGGCGATACTTCATGAACTTCTTCAACCTTGGGGCTTTCAACGATCTTCGCTTTGGACTTCTTATCGGGGCCAAGCACCATGATCATGTTGCGCCCGTCGAGTTTGGGAGCGGACTCCACCTTGGCGACGTCCTCGAGCTTCTCGACGATACGGTCCAGAATTTTCTTACCCAGTTCAGGGTGGGCGGACTCTCGGCCACGGAACATGATGGTGACTTTGACTTTGTGCCCTTCACCCAAAAACTTCTCCACGAGGCGAGTCTTAGTATTGAAGTCTCCGTCACCAATTTTCGGACGGTACTTCATCTCCTTGACACCCACGTTGAGGGTCTTTCGGCGCGACTCCTTGGCTTTTTGCGCCTCGTCGAACTTGAATTTGCCGTAGTCCATAATGCGACACACGGGTGGCTGCGCGGTGGGCGCAATCTCCACTAGGTCCAAATCGAGGCTCTTGGCCAACGCCAACGCTTCTCTGGTCGCCATGACGCCACGTTGATTTCCCTCTTGGTCAATCAGACGGACAGTCTCGACACGGATACGTTCATTGACGCGGTGGTCTCCAGGCACTGTTGCGATAACTCACTCCTTGCTCTACGCGACACCTTCATGGTGTCGCCACGGCAAGCGAGGCGCAAAACTCCTGGTAACCCGGACGCACAATAGTGGCCAGGTGGACGTTGGCACTGCCAACCTCGCTTGCTGAACTGCCTCACTAGATTAGCAGACGTCGCCGGGAGCCAAAAGTCCGTGCCACCACCCTCATTCCACGTCTTCAATGCCCCCTCGAGTGGAATCGCGACCCGGACCCGCAAGCCACTACGTTGGTTCGCGTGAGCGATGAACCAGTTGACGCCGTCTTCAATGAAGTTGACGAGATTGCGTACATCCGCACGACACCCGTCGAAACGATTCTCGGCAATCACCTCTTTGTCTTGATTCAGGTCGCCGCCCTTCGGCTCTCAGAGACGCCGGCGAACCTCGAGGCCGCCGCGCTCGTGATCGACACCGTTGCCGCCATGGTGAACGCCGCCGGCGATCGTCTGGGTGAGCACGTTGACCTGTATCGAAACGCCTTGGCTGAAGTGCAACAGGCCTACGTACGGGCCAAGAGCGCGCCCACGAACTGACTAGGACGACGTTGGCGCGAGTGGCAGCTCGAAGCGTAGCGCGAGACCACCGAGGGAACTACGTTCGGTCTTCATAGAGCCACCGAAGGATTCGGCCACGTCGGCCATGATGCTCATCCCGAGGCCCGAACCGCCCGTTTCTCGCGAGCGGGAGTCGTCGAGACGCTGAAATCGCTGGGGACGCACGCCGTAGGACGGCAGACCCGGTCCACCGTCCTCGATGAGTAAGAGCGCTTGTTGAGTGGACGCCGTAAGCACAATTCGCGCGGGAGCGTCTGGGGGCGTGTGTCGCACCAGGTTGGTGAGTGCGTTGTTGATAAGGCGTTCCACAAAATCCAGGCGCGCGATAATCACGACGTTCGGTTGAATATCGCTGGTCAAGGTTCGCTCCGCGTGTTCGAATCCAAAGTCGACCGCTTTGCCGCGAAGTAGCTCACTCAGGTTGAATCGCTGTTCGGAGTGACGAGGCGCCTCTCGAACCTCAGCGATCAACAGGAGGTCTCGGACGAGCTCTTCCATGCGCTCCACTTCGCGCTTGATCCTCGATACCGCTCGAACCTGTTGCTCTGGACTCGTCGTGCCGTTGGCGAGCATTTCGTTATAGCCCTTGACGACCGTAAGTGGAGTTCGCAGTTCGTGGGACGCGTCACCAATGAACTGTTGCATAGCCTTAGAGCTTCGTGCCTCGAGGGCAATGCGTTCCTGGAGTGCTTGCACCATAATCACGAGAGCGCCTCGTAACTCTTCTAGGTCACGGCTCCCTTCTCCCGCCGGCATCGGCCCAATCTCGCCGCCGTTGGTGACGTCCCCGGCGTAGTGAATGAGTCGCTCCATCGAACGAAGATCGCGTCGAATCACCAAGCGCGCGAGCACTAAGCCAAGGAGAGCAATCCCCATCGCGACAGCCCCGACCAAGAGCGCCAAATGCTGATTCCCCTTCTTAATGTCCGACGTCGAGCCGGCCACCACGAGATAGTCGCCACCGCCGATATTCAGCGAACGAATCTGGAATCCCGGAAGGTTGCTTTCGCTCACGACGTGCGATAGGGAGTTCTTGACGTCGGCGATGGTCGGATGATGGCGAAGCGCCACCGAGCCCGAATACACGCGCGTCAGTTCTCCCGAGGGGAAGATGACGTCAAGGGTGAGGTTGTCACTCTCGCGCTGTACGACGTAGAGAGCGTTGCTAAGAGCGGTGTCGGGATTTCGAAGTCCACTCTCCACGACGGCGTTGATTGAACTGTCGAGCGTGGCGTACTGCGAGCGAGAACTCAGCGCCACCGCAAACCATCCAACGGAGAAGGTCACTAAAAGCGTCAACAGGACGAAGAGAATCGTCAGGCGTGTGGCAATCCTCACGGACGAGCGGCCTGGTCCACCAGCTTGAAGCCAACACCTCGAATCGTGGTAATCGGCGCGAACTCGTCGTGATGAATCTTGCGTCGAACGTACGAGATGTAGGTATCGAGGACGGAGGTCTCGGAGTCGAAGTCGATGTTCCACACTTCGCGAAGCAACTGCTCCCTCGTGACGACTCGATCGGGGTGCTCGAGCAAGACTTCCAGCAGACGAAACTCCGTGGCGGAGAGTTCAATCTCTTCGCCTTCGTAGGTCACCACGTGACGATCCACGTTCATCTCGAGCGCGCCGCAGACGAGCACGTGATCATTGTTCTCGTCAATTCCGGTTCGCCGAAGAATCGCCGCGACGCGAAGTAGTAGCTCTTCTAAGCTGAAGGGCTTGCGCACGTAGTCGTCGGCACCTTCGCGCAGTCCTCGCTCCACGTCGTCCTTGGCGTCACGGGCCGTCAACATCAGCACTGGCGTCTTTAGGTCGTGCGCCCTCAGTTTCTTTAGAAACTCGTACCCGTTCATGGTGGGCATATTGACGTCTACGATGCAGAGGTCCGCGCTGCGTCGACGCAGCTGATCGAGTCCATCCGCGCCATTGGTAGCGCACTCGACGTCGTAGCCTGCGTTACCCAGGGCGTCTTGAAGCAAGTCACGCACCCCGGGCTCGTCGTCAATAATCAAAATGGTCGTCACGGGCGAACCTCCCTGGGGCGAGCGTACTGTCTCGCGTTGGGATCCACCGTGGCCACTAATCCCCCTTTTCTCAAGATTTCGACAGAATCTTCACAGAAATTTCCTACTTTGGCTCGATACCCTGGTGCCATGAAGAGATTCACCGCACGGAGCCTGCTCGTCTTGGGCATTGTGGCCACGCTAGGCCTCACGACGCCCGTGGTCGCTTCCGCAGGTTCGGGCTCTCGGGCTGGATCGAACTCGAACAAGAACGCTGGTTCGAATTCGAATAAGACCTATCGCGAGCAGGTCGCGGCCTACAACGCGTCTCGCCAAGCCATCGAGGACGACTTCCACCTCGCCGTGAGCACTGCTCAAGTGACGCTCTACACCGCTCTCGCTACCGCCAAAAGTTCCGCACAGCGAAGCGCTGAGCGCCAAGCGATGCAGGCAGCCATTATCCAAGCTGCCGCCACGAGAAGTTCTGCCTTAACTGCCTTGGGAAGTCGCCCGGTCAAATCCTCCTAATTGTCCCACCCAAAGTCGGCGCGCCGTTCTCCGAAAAGAGCGCCGTGTCTCCCTATTCAATGCAATATTTAGGGCGCGGGCTCGACGGCGTCGATTTCGTCGCAACCAAGGTGACCGACTCGACGACGACCAACGACCACGGTGCCAACATCAATGGTGCGCGTCCCGTCAAGAATCGATACGCAGTGAAAGTACAGACTTTCGCCCGCGTCACTCATGATCACGCCGTCTCCACGAAGGTCACTAAAGGCGCCTACGACGCCAATAACCGTCACTGATTCGCCAGCGAACCTTGTTGCAAGACGTTGATCATCTCTAACGCGCTCAAGGCGGCCTCGCGCCCCTTGTTCGTCTCGTCGGGCTTGGATCGCTCGAGCGCCTGCTCGACAGTGTTCACGGTGAGCACGCCAAAAATCACCGGCACGCGAGTGCTGAGTTGCACGTCTTGTACGCCGCGTGCGCACTCGCCCGCCACGACCTCGTAGTGCCCCGTGTCGCCTCGAATGACCGCACCCAGCGTGATGACGGCGTCAAAGGGACGATTCGCGTCGGCGAAGGCCAACGCCAGGAGTGGAATCTCAAAAGCCCCCGGTACCCAACCAATCGAGATGTCGGCACTATCGACGCCGCCCTCTTCGAGGGCGCCGAGCGCTCCTTCCAGGAGACGCGTAGTGATCGCTCCGTTAAATCGAGCGCAGGCCAACGCCACGCGAAACCCGCGTCCGGTGACGGAGCCTTCAAGAACTTCACCACCGCGTTTCGCTAACTTGTCCGCGTCCTTACGATTGAAGTCCGTGTCTTTACTGGATGTCATCGAGGCCCTCGAGTAGGTGGCCCATGCGTTCGCGCTTGGTTCGCAGGTAATCGATGTTGAATGGGTTTGGTCGACTCTCGAGCGGTACGCGCTCAACGATATCGAGACCGAAACCCTCGAGCCCGCCGTACTTCACGGGGTTATTCGTCATTAAGCGCATCGACGTCACGCCGAGGTCAACGAGAATCTGCGCGCCGACGCCGTACTGACGAGAGTCCACGGGCAGTCCTTGATCAAGGTTGGCGTCAACGGTGTCACGTCCGTCCTCTTGAAGGGCGTAGGCGCGAATCTTGTGCGCAAGTCCAATGCCGCGGCCTTCTTGACCACGCAAATACACGACAACGCCCGCACCTTCGGCCGCCACCTTTGCGAGCGCCATGTGCAACTGCGGCCCACAGTCGCAGCGCAGCGAGCCGAGCGCGTCACCCGTCAAGCACTCTGAGTGCACGCGCACGAGCAGATCTTTCACGTTGTCGATATCGCCGTACACGAGGGCAATATGTTGTTCGCCGTCGAGCACGCTCTCAAAGACGTGCGCCTGAAACTGACCGAATTCGGTAGCGAGCGATGACTCCGCGACGCGCTTGACCAACTTCTCGTGGCGACGGCGATAGCGAATGAGATCGGCAATGGTCACGATGGGCACGTGGTGGCGCTCAGCGAACTCTTCGAGCTCGGGTAAGCGCGCCATATCGGACTTATCGGCCGAGACGATCTCACAGAGCACACCGGCAGGGTACTTGTCCGCCATCCGACACAAGTCAACCGTGGCTTCGGTGTGTCCCGCTCGCTGCAAGACGCCGCCACGTCGATAGCGCAAGGGGAAGATATGACCTGGTCGATTCAGATCGTTCGGACGTGTCGCAGGGTCAACGAGCGCGCGTACCGTGAGGGCGCGATCGTGCGCGGAAATCCCCGTCGTGGTGCCGTGGCGAAAATCGACGGTCACCGTAAAGGCCGTCCGCTGAGCCTCGGTATTAGCTACCACCATCAGCGGCAGTTCCAGTTCGTCAGCCAGTTCTTGCAGCGTGACTTTCCACAGCCGGTTGCGGGAACTATTGCTGCCGCCGCCATCGGCGGTGATCATCAGTTTTCGCGCACGCGGAAAGCGCGCCGCTCCCATTTCCGTCCACCAGCGGCGAATGCTCGCCACGGCGAACTGGGCGGTGTCGTGCGTGACGCCGACGCTTACCCAGCCTTCGTTGCTGGCCAGATCGTAGACTCCGTACGGAATGGCTTTGCCCAGGCGTGGGTCTTTGAAGTCATGCACGCGGACTTCCTCCGGCGTGCCTTGCGGCCGCCATTCGCGGCCGCCATTCTTGAAATCCCCGACCAATTCCTTCTTTTTCGT
>Ga0208849_1001074_pt1 | contig 20890 bp, 17 predicted proteins | sample NGESurdeep072012_10_FD_184470 | JGI IMG/M metagenome (GOLD analysis project Ga0208849, IMG submission 184470) | Arctic peat soil microbial communities from Barrow, Alaska - NGEE Surface sample 53-3 deep-072012 (SPAdes) | ecosystem: Environmental > Terrestrial > Soil > Wetlands > Peat ... | reverse complement strand
AGCCGCCGTTGCGCGGCGATGGCGCGATCACGCGGCAGTGCGGGCCGGTGCTGGCGGTATTGGTCGCCGACTGTCTGCCGGTGCTGTTCGCGGCCCGCGACGGCAGTGCCGTGGCTGTGGCACACGCGGGCTGGCGCGGACTGGCCGCTGGCGTGCTCGAGGCTGCGGTGACAGCGATGGCCGGCTGCGGACCCTTGCAGGCGTGGCTCGGCCCCGCCATCGGCCCCGCACATTTCGAGGTCGGCGAGGAGGTACGTGCAGCCTTCGTGGCGCCCGACCCGCAAGCTGCCGCGGCGTTCGCCGGCAACGCGCGCGGACGCTGGCAGTGCGATCTGCAGGCGCTGGCACGTGCGCGGCTGCGCGCGCTGGGCATTGACTCGCTGCACGGCGAGGCGGCCTGCACCTACGCCCAGCCGCAGCGTTTCTACTCGTACCGCCGCGATGGCGTCACCGGACGCATGGCGGCCCTGATCTGGCTGCAAGCAGGTTAATGCTAGAGTCGGCTATGATTTTGGGCTGGATTTTATTAGCGACCTTCCTGGGCGGCGCACTCAGTGCGGCGCTGGCGAGCGCCTTTCTGCTGCTGCCGCAATCACGGCGCTCGTGGCTGCTGCCGCACCTGATCAGCTTCGCCACCGGAGCCATGCTGGCGGCCGCCCTGATCGGCCTGCTGCCCGAGGCGATCGCCAGCGTCGGGCCGCGGCACATCCAGGCCATTGGTGCGGCCGTGCTCGCCGGCATCGCGCTGTTTTTCATGCTCGAGAAGCTGGTGCTCTGGCGCCATTGCCATGGCGAGTCCTGCGAGACCCATTCGCCGCACGAGAGCGACCGCGACCGCGCCGCGGGCTGGATCGTGCTGTTCGGCACCGGCATGCACAACGCCTTCGACGGGGTATTGATTGCCGCGGCCTTCCTGACCGACGTGAAGCTGGGCGTGGTCACGACGCTGGCGATCACCGCGCACGAGATACCGCAGGAGCTGGGCGATCTGGCGGTGCTGCTGCACGCCCGCATGAGCCCGACGCGGGCGCTATGGTTCAACGCGGCCAGCAGCCTGACCTCGATCCTGGGCGGCCTGCTGGGCTATTTTGCCTTGCGCCGCACGCTCGATGTGCTGCCATACGCCATCTCGGTGGCGGCCGCCTCGCTCATCTACGTGTCGGTCGCGGACCTGATTCCAAGTCTGCACCGGCGGGTGGATGCGCGGGCCGGGGTGGCGCAGGTACTGTTAATCGGCTGCGGCGTGGCGGTGATCGCGGCGGCGGAGAACTGGTTGGGCTGAGCGGCTTGAAATCGCCCCCGGTACCCCCACGAATCCAGGTCTAAAGTCCAGTTTCCCACGGTGAATCTATGCGCATGGACAAACTCACGAGCAGCTTTCAGGCGGCGCTGGCCGATGCGCAGTCGCTGGCCGTGGGCCGCGACAATCAGTTCATCGAGCCGGCGCACCTGCTGGTGGCCATGCTCGATGCCCAGGGCGGGGGCGTGCGGCCACTGCTGATCAAAGCCGGCGTCGATGTCACACGCCTGCGCTCGTTGCTGAGCGCCACGCTCGACGGCCTGCCGAAGGTCGAAGGCACGGCCGGCGATGTGCAGGTATCGAACGATCTGGCGAAGCTGCTCAACGTCACCGACAAGCTGGCGCAAAAGCGCGGCGATCAGTACATCGCCAGCGAGTTATTCGTGCTGGCGGCGTTCGAGGATCGGGGCGCGGTGGCCAAGGCGCTCAAGGACACGCGCGCTGCGCGCGCAGCGCTCGAGAAGGCTATCGACGAAGTGCGCGGCGGGGAAAAAGTCGAGGACGCGGCGGCCGAAGAGAATCGCCAGGCGCTCGAGAAATACACCGTCGACCTGACCGCGCGCGCGCGCGCCGGCAAGCTCGACCCGGTCATTGGCCGTGACGATGAGATTCGCCGTACGGTGCAGGTATTGCAGCGGCGCACCAAGAACAATCCGGTGCTCATCGGCGATCCGGGCGTGGGCAAGACCGCCATCGTCGAGGGCCTGGCGCTGCGCATCGTCAACGGCGAAGTACCCGAGGGGCTCAAGAACAAGCGCATCCTGGCGCTGGACATGGGCTCGTTGATCGCGGGCGCGAAGTTCCGCGGCGAATTCGAGGAGCGGCTGAAGGCGGTGCTCAAGGATCTGTCGAAACAGGAAGGCCAGGTGATCCTGTTCATCGACGAGCTGCACACCATGGTCGGCGCCGGCCGCGCCGAGGGCTCCATGGATGCCGGCAACATGCTCAAGCCGGCGCTGGCGCGCGGGGAATTGCATTGTGTCGGCGCCACGACGCTCGATGAGTACCGCAAGTACATCGAAAAGGACGCGGCGCTCGAGCGGCGGTTCCAGACCGTGCTCGTGGACGAGCCCTCGGTCGAGGACACCATCGCTATTCTGCGCGGCCTGAAAGAGCGCTACGAGGTGCATCACAAGGTCGAGATCACCGATCCGGCGATCGTCGCCGCGGCGCAGCTCTCGCACCGTTACATCACTAATCGCCAGCTGCCCGACAAGGCCATCGACCTGATCGACGAGGCTGCAGCGCGCATTCGCATGGAAATCGACTCCAAGCCCGAGGCGCTCGATCGTCTCGAGCGGCGCATTATTCAGCTCAAGATCGAGCAGATGGCGCTCGCGAAAGAGGCAGACCAGGCGTCCAGGGGCCGGCTCACTACCCTGCAGCAAACGCTCGCCGGTCTGGAGAAGGAATACGCCGATCTCGAGGAGGTCTGGAAGGCAGAGAAAGCCTCGCTGCAGGGGGCGGCGACCATCAAGGAAGAGCTCGAGAAAGCGCGGCTGGAGCTGGAGCAGGCGCGCCGTGCGAGCGACCTGTCACGCATGGCCGAGTTGCAATACGGTCGGATTCCGGAACTCGACAAGCGGCTCGCCCAGGCACAGCTGGCCGAGCAGAAGGCGCCGCAGCTGGTGCGCAACAGCGTGACCGAGGAGGAAATCGCGGAGGTCGTGTCGAAGTGGACCGGTATCCCGGTGTCGAGAATGCTCGAGGGCGAGAAGGACAAACTGCTGCGCATGGAGCAGGCACTCGAGAAGCGCGTGGTCGGTCAGGACGAGGCGGTGCGCATTGTCTCGAATGCGATCCGGCGCGCGCGCGCCGGCCTGGCGGACCCGCGGCGGCCGAACGGCTCGTTCCTGTTCCTGGGTCCCACCGGCGTCGGCAAGACCGAACTATGCAAGGCCCTGGCGGAATTTCTGTTCGACACCGAAGAGGCCATGGTGCGCATCGATATGTCCGAGTTCATGGAGAAGCACTCGGTCGCGCGATTGATTGGCGCGCCGCCGGGCTACGTGGGCTACGAGGAGGGCGGCTACCTGACCGAGGCCATACGCCGGCGGCCGTATGCCGTGATATTGCTTGATGAAGTGGAGAAGGCGCACCAGGACGTGTTCAACGTGCTGCTGCAGGTGCTCGACGACGGGCGGCTGACCGATGGTCAGGGCCGCACCGTGGATTTTCGCAATACCGTGATCATCATGACGTCCAACCTGGGATCACAGGTGATCCAGGACATGGCCGGCGAGGGCAACTACCAGCGCATGAAGAATGCGGTCATGGAGATCGTGCAGCAGCACTTCCGGCCCGAGTTCATCAACCGGGTGGATGACATCGTGGTATTTCATCCGCTGGGCACCGAGCAGATTCGCGCCATCGTCGAGATCCAGCTGGGCTACCTCAAGCGGCGGCTGCTCGAGCGCGACATGGCGCTGGAGCTGGACGAGAAGGCGCGCGATCTGATCGGCGAGGCCGGGTTCGATCCGGTGTACGGCGCCCGTCCGCTCAAGCGCGCGATCCAGCAGCAGATCGAGAATCCGCTGGCGCAACGCATTCTGCGCAACGAGCTGCGTCCGGGAGACCGCATACGCGTCAGTGTACGTGGCTCGGAACTGGTGTTTGAAGGCCAGCGGCCCATGCGCGCGGTAGGCTCGTAGCTTGACCGACCTCAAGCGCCATATTGTCGAAGTGCCGGACTTTCCGCGCGCGGGCATATTATTTCGCGATATCACGCCGCTGTTGCGCGCTCATTTTGCCGCCACGCTCGATGCGCTGGAAGCCCTGTTCGACGAGCGCGAATGGAGTGCGGTGGATGCCGTGGCCGGCATCGAGTCGCGCGGTTTTATTCTGGCCGCGGGACTGGCGGCGCGGCGCGCCAAGGGGTTCGTGCCCATCCGCAAGGGCGGCAAGCTGCCGCCGCCGGTGGAAGCGGTGGACTACGCGCTCGAGTACGGCAGCGGCGTACTGGAAATGCAGCGCGGCAGCGGCCGCCTGCTGCTGGTCGACGATGTGCTGGCGACCGGAGGCACCATGGCGGCGGCGGCGCAGTTGAGCGTGCCGGCGGGCTACCAGGTCGCCGGCCTCGCGGTCCTGATCGATCTGCGCCTGGCCGGGGAATTTCACTGGGGCGGCATGCCGCTGCGGGCCGTGCTGCGCTATGGCTGAGCGGCCGGCGACGCTGGTCGTGATGGCGTTGGAGATCGAGGCGCAGGGTGTGTTCGAGCGCGCCGGCGTGCCGGTGCTGTACACGGGGCTGGGCAAGGTCAATGCCGCGCTGTCGCTCATGCGGGCGCTGCGCGATTACCGCCATAGCGGGCAGGCACTGCCATTGGTGCTGAACTTCGGTACCGCCGGCAGTCACAGCCTGGAGTCCGGCAGCCTGGTGGCCTGTCGGAGCTTCGTGCAGCGGGACATGGACGTCAGCGGCCTGGGCTTCGCTCTCGGGGTCACGCCGTTCGAGGATGTCCCAGCACAACTGGATTTTCCGGCCGTATTCGAGGAACTGCCGGCGGCGCTATGCGGCAGCGGCGACTCCTTCCAGATGGGCGTGGCGAAGCTGCATTGCGAGGTCATCGACATGGAAGCCTACGCGCTGGCCAAGGTCTGCCGGCTCGAGGGCGCGCGCTTTGGCTGCGTCAAGTACGTCACCGATGGCGCCGATAGCGCGGCGGCCGGCGACTGGCAGCGCAATCTGCCCCGGGCCGCAGCCGCCTTTTGGCAGCTGTACCGGCTGCACGCGCGTCTATAATTGCCCCGGTCACCCACTCTTGTCGCAGCCAACACCATGCCGATTTACGAATACGAATGCAGCAATTGCCGCTATTACCTGGAAGTCATCCAGAAACTCAGCGATGCGCGGCTCAAGAAATGCCCGTCCTGCGGCAAGAGCGCGCTCAAGAAACTGATCTCGGCGCCGGTGTTCCGGCTCAAGGGATCGGGCTGGTACGAAACCGATTTCAAGGGCGATTCCGAGAAAAAACGCAATCTGGCCGGCGGCGAGAAGGACGAGAGCTCCGTCAATGCCAAGGATGCCAAGGATGCCAAGGACGGTAAGGACGGTAAGGACACCAAGGCAGGCACCACGGACGCCGGTGCCGACAGCAAGGCGGCCGCTCCGAGCGAGGCCAAGAGCGACTCCACAGGCGAGGGCAAGTCGGCCAAGAGCGAGTCCAAGGGCAAGACCGGGGCGCGCAAATCACGCGGCGGCAAGCCGGCGTCCAAAAGCGCGGCATCCAAGCGCGCGGCGGGCAAGCCGCCGGCCAAGGCCGGCAAGCGCCGGGGCCGGCGTTGACGGGGTCCGTGCTCAAGCTGATCCTGCGTCGCTATCTGATTGCCGGCCTGCTGGTCTGGCTGCCGATTATCGCGACGGTGCTGGTGGTGAGGTTCATCCTGAACCTCATGGACCAGCTGCTACCGCGCCCGCTGCGGCCGGAAGTGCTGTTGGGCGTGCACATACCGGGGCTGGGTGCACTGCTGGCGCTGCTGCTACTGCTGGCAACCGGGCTGCTGGTGACCAACATCATTGGCCGTGGCCTGGTGCGCGCCTGGGAGGATGTGCTCAACCGCATCCCCTTCATTCGCGCCGTCTACGGCGGCGTGAAGAGCTTCTCCACCACGATACTGTCCAACTCGGGTAACTCGTTCAAGAAAGTGCTGTTGATCGAGTATCCGCGCGCCGGCATGTGGAGCGTCGGATTCCAGACCGCCTCCGACGTGCGACTCTCGCCCGCCCAGGGCATCGAGCCGCTACTGTGCGTATTCATTCCCACCACTCCGAATCCCACCTCCGGCTTCATCGTCATGGTACCGCGCTCGCAGGCGATCGAGCTCGACATGAATGTCGATGCGGCGATGAAGATGATCGTGACTCTGGGCGTGGTCATGCCTGCGGCGGGCCACGCCGGTACTTCCCTGAAAGAAACCCATGCGTAGCCATTATTGCGGACAGGTCAACGAGCAGCTGCTGGCGCAGAGCGTGAGCGTCGCGGGTTGGGTGCATCGGCGCCGTGACCACGGCGGCGTGATCTTCGTCGATCTGCGCGACCGCGAGGGACTGGTGCAGATCGTGTTCCACCCCGAGCAGCAGGCGGTATTTGAAGTCGCCGAAAAATTGCGCAACGAGTTCGTGCTGCACGTGCGCGGGATGGTGCGCGAGCGCCCCGCGGGCACGGTCAATGCCAACCTGGCATCCGGGCGCATCGAGATCGTGGCGGCGGAATTGACGGTGCTGAATCGCTCCGATCCGCTGCCGTTCCAGCTCGATGAGACCGTCAACGAGGAAGTGCGCCTGCGCTATCGCTATATCGACCTGCGGCGCGAGCTCATGACCCAGCGCCTGCGGCTGCGTCATCGCATCACCCGTTCGATGCGCGGCTATCTCGATGCGCACGGCTTCATCGACATCGAGACGCCGATGCTGACCAAGGCGACACCCGAGGGCGCGCGCGATTATCTGGTGCCCAGCCGCACCCATCCCGGCAAATTCTTCGCCCTGCCCCAGTCGCCGCAGATCTTCAAGCAGCTGCTGATGATGGCCGGCATGGATCGCTACTACCAGATCGTGCGCTGTTTCCGCGATGAGGATCTGCGCGCCGATCGCCAGCCCGAGTTCACCCAGCTCGACGTCGAGACCTCGTTCCTGACTCAGGAGCAGATCATGCAGCTCATGGAGGAGCTGGTGCGCACGCTGTTCAGCGAGGTAATGGACGTGCAATTGCCGGAACCATTTGCGCGCATGAGCTATCACGAGGCAATGCGCCGTTACGGTTCGGACAAGCCCGATCTGCGCGTGGCGCTGGAGCTGGTCGAGGTCGCCGACCTGGTGCGCGACTGCGATTTCAAGGTGTTTTCCGGACCGGCCCAGGATGCCGGCGGCAGGGTCACGGCGTTGCGCGTTCCCGGCGGCGGCGCGCTGACGCGCAAGGAGATCGATGAATACACAGCCTATGTCGGCCGTTATGGCGCCAAGGGCCTGGCGTACATCAAGGTCAACCAGCGCGAGCGCGGGCGCGATGGACTGCAGTCCCCGATCGTCAAATTCCTCAGCGACGGCGCACTCGACGGGCTGCTCACGCGTTGCGGCGCGGCCGATGACGACCTGATCTTCTTCGGTGCCGACCAGTCCAGGATCGTCAGCGACGCGTTGGGTGCGTTGCGGCTCAAGGTGGCGTCGGACCGGGGATTGGTGACGGCAGGCTGGCAGCCGCTGTGGGTGGTGGACTTCCCGATGTTCGAATGGGATGCGCAGGGGCAACGTTGGGCGGCCATGCATCACCCGTTCACCTCGCCGCAGTCCGACGACCCGGCGGCGCTGCGCGCGGCGCCGGGCAACGCGCTGGCCCGAGCCTACGACATGGTGCTCAACGGTTCGGAAATCGGCGGCGGCTCGGTACGAATTTTCCGCGAGGAGATGCAGTCGGCGGTGTTCGCGCTGCTGGGTATCGCCCCTGCAGATGCGCGGCTGAAATTTGGCTTCCTGCTCGACGCGCTGCGCTATGGTTGCCCGCCGCACGGCGGCATCGCCTTCGGTCTCGATCGGCTGGCGATGCTGATGGCCGGTGCGGACAGTATCCGCGAGGTGATTGCGTTCCCGAAGACCCAGACCGCCGCCGATCCGCTCACCGACGCGCCGACCGAAGTCGGCGAGGCGCAATTGCGCGAGCTGCACATCCGTGTGCGTACGCCACCGCCAGCCGGTTAGGATACTGCGCGATTGAGCAGCAGCGCGGCAGCCGTCGTGTACGTACACGGGCTGTGGATGCCCGGCCTGGAGTCGGCACTGTTAATGCGCCGCCTGGCCGAACGCGGCCTGCGCCCGTACGTGTTTTCCTATGCTTCCGTGTTCGAACCGATGGCGCACATTGCTGCTTCTTTGCGGCAAATGGTGGCGTGCATCGACGCGCCGCAGGTCCACCTGCTGGGCCATAGTCTCGGCGGCGTGGTTATCCAGCGCTACCTCGAGCGCTATCGTATGAGCCAATCCGGCAGGGTGGTATTCCTGGGATCTCCCAGCAGCGGCTCGCAGGTAGCGAGGCGGCTGGCTCAGTGGAGTTTCGGGCGACGGCTGCTGGGCCGTGCAGCGCGGGAGGAATTGCTGGTCGAACGCGCGCAGCGCTGGGAATCGGAACGCGAGTTGGGCATTATCGCCGGCACCGTGCCGCTGGGTTTCGGGCGATTGCTGCTAACATTCAGGGAAGCCAACGACGGCACCGTTGCGGTCTCGGAGACGGCACTTCCCGGCGCCAAAAGCCGCGTCTGTCTGCCGGTCACGCACACGGGACTATTACTGTCGGCGCGTGTGGCACGGGAAGCGGGGAACTTCTTCGAACATGGACGATTCGGACCCTAAACCGGCCGCGCCCGCAAGCCACGGATGGCTGCGCACGCACGCACGGGCGCTCGGTATCGTGGCGGCTCTGCTATTGCTCTATACCCTGGCCGGCTTTGTGCTGGTGCCGCATCTGGCACGCAATGCCATCGTCCAATACGTGCAGAAGGATATGGGCCGGCACCTATCAATCGGGCAGCTCAGTTTCAATCCATTTACCTTTACGGTTGAAGTGCATCAATTCGCGCTGGCCGAGGCCGACGAGCGGCCGATCGCGAGCTTCGATCTGCTGCGGATTAGCGCCTCCCTGAGCGCATCCATTCTGCATCGCGCCTGGACGTTGAACGAAGTGCGGCTCGAGCAGCCGCTGGTGCAGGTGCTGATCAATGCCGACGGCTCGCTGAACCTGGCGACGCTTGCGCCTGCGACTGCCCAGAAGCCGACGTCGGAACCCGCGCACATGCCCGCATTGCGTGTGATTGCGTTGGGGGTGCACGGCGGCAGCGTGCGTTTCCAGGACCTCAGCCGCAGGCAGCCGTTCTCGGCAACGCTGGCGCCGATCGAATTTGACTTGAATGACTTCCGCACCGCACCGTCCTACGAAAGCCGATACCGCTTCAGCGCCGTGACCGAGGCCCAGGAACGCCTCGACTGGTCCGGACAGTTTTCTGTGCAGCCGCTGGGCTCGAGCGGGGAGTTCGCGGTCACCGGCCTCAAGGCCTCGACCATTGCCTCCTATCTGCAGAACGCGCTGCCATTCGCGCTGCGCGAGGGCAGTCTGGATGTGAACGGCAGTTATCGATTTGTGGCCACGCCCGCGACCGCTCTGTCCCTGACGCTGCCCAACATCAAGGTGCACGCGCTGGCAATCGCCCCGATGGGCGGTGCCGCAGCGGGCGAGCCTTCCGCGCCCTATGTCGTGCTGCCGGAATTGGCGGTCGCCGATACCAGCGTGGCGCTGAGCGAGCGGCGCGTGACCATCGGTCAGGTGTCGCTGCAGAAAGCGGCGCTGCGCGTGTGGCGCGAGGCCGACGGCAGCTTGAATCTGCAACGTCTGCTGGCGCAGCCGGCACCTGCGGCTGAGCCGTCTGGCGCTGCGGCTGCGCCAGCCGCGCCGCGATGGACCGTCGCGCTCAATCGCCTGCAGATCGAGGACGCGAGCATCGAGGCCGAGGATCGCAGCGTCAAGCCGGCGGTTGCCATGCGATTCGGCGCCATCGGCCTGACCGTGCAGGACTATTCGACCGCCGGCAATGCGCCGCTGAAAGTGGAACTGCACGCCGGTCTCGGCGACAGCGGACATCTGCAGGCCCAGGGCACGATCACGCTGGCGCCGCTCAACGCGGCGCTTGATGTGGACTTGAGCGAACTGGATCTGCCGGTCATGCAGCCCTACATAGCGCAGACCACGGACATGACGCTCTATCGCGGTCGCTTTGGCCTGAAGGGGCATATTGCCTACGCGGCGGACCCGGCGCCTAAAACGCCGCGGCTCAAAGTCGCGCTGGCGGTCGAAGTGGCGAATCTGGCGACGCGTGATAACGTGACCAATGATGACTTCGTCAGCTGGCGTTCGCTGCATATCGATGACCTGCGCTATCAGCAGGCTCCCGATGCGCTCAGCATTGCCCGCATCGCCGTGCGTGAGCCGTACGGCCGCGTGATTATCGGCGCCAAGGGCGGGCTGAATGTGGCCGATGTGCTGCATTCTGCAGGCAACGGCGCGCCGGGCGCTGCCAAGCCTGTGGCCGCACCGGGTGCGGCCAGACCTAAGGCGCGTGCATCGGAAACCAAGGTTGCCGCGAGCAGTGCTGCCGCTGGAATGCCCATACGCATCGCCCGGATCGAACTGCAGGGCGGGGTCGCGGATTTCACCGATCATTCGGTGACGCCGACGTTCTCCACCGCGATCTACGATCTCAAGGGCTCGGTGGTGGGACTGTCGTCCGACCCGGCCTCGCGTGCCACGGTAACGCTCAGCGGCAATGTGGATCGCTATGCGCCGGTGTCGATCAAGGGCCAGGTTAATCTGCTCTCCGCCGCAACCTACACCGATATTGCGATGAGCTTCAGCAATATCGAACTCACGACATTCAACCCCTATTCGGGCAAGTTTGCCGGCTACAGCATCGCACAGGGGAAACTGACCACTGAAATGCACTACCACGTCGAGAACCGCAAGCTCGATGCCAAACATCACATCGTGGTCGATCAGCTGGAGTTCGGCGACGCCACGGAGAGCAAGCAGGCGGTGCCGCTGCCGATCAAGCTGGCGGTATCGCTGCTCAAGGATCGCAACGGAGTGATCAACCTGGATCTGCCCGTGGGCGGCAGCCTGGATGATCCGACCTTCCGCATCGGCCCGATCATCTGGAAACTGTTTGTCGGCCTGGTGACGAAGATAGTGACCGCGCCGTTCGCGCTTCTGGGCTCGTTGTTTGGCGGCGGACCGGAACTGTCATACATCGACTTTCCGGCCGGCGTGGCGACGCTGACGCCGGCGCAGATGCAGAAGCTCACGCAACTGTCGAAGGCGCTGGTCGAGCGGCCACAGATCAAACTCGATATACCGCTGCATACCCAGGCCGATGACGACGATAACGCGCTCGAGCATGCGGCCCTGGAGGCAGCGCTGGCCACGGCAGCCGCCCCGCCTGCCGGCAAGCACATCCGTGCGTCCAAGCCCGATGCGACCGGTGAGAGTGCGGCGGGCGCCCCGGCAGCGGCGCGCACACCTAAGCTCGCGGTGCTGTATCGCGCGCGCTTCCAGACCGATCCGCAATACCCGCCCGAGGCCGCGAGCGCGGCCGACCCGGACACTGAGCACGCCGCGTGGCTGGAACAACAGTTGCTGCCACAATTTGCGCCGACCCGGGAGCAGCGCGATGCACTGGCGCAGGCGCGTGCCCAGGCGGTGCAAACGGCGGTGCTGGCGAACGCGGAACTTAAACCCGAGCGGGTATTCCTGACCAATCAGGTGTCGGGTGGCGGCCCCGAAGGTTCGGTACGCATGGAACTGAAGCTCGAATGATCTCAGCCGTCTGCGATCCGGCGCCATTCGAACAGTAAGTCCAGCGCCGCGCGTGGCGAAAGCGTGTCCGGGTCAATTGCCGCGAGCTGCGAGAGCAGGGTGCGGGCGCGCTGATCCCGCTCATTCCCGGCACTCGGCTCGTCCGGGGGCGACAGCGGCAATTCGGCCTGCGGCGAGGTCGCCAGCGCATTGCGCGCGCTGCGGGTCTCCAGCTGCGCCAGGGTGCGGCGCGCCGCGCTGATGATCTCGCGCGGAACGCCCGCCAGCTGCGCGACCTGCAGGCCGTAGCTGCGGCTCGCCGGGCCGTCCTTGACGGCATGCAGGAACACCAGCGATTCGCCGTGTTCGGTGGCATCCAGATGCACATTGGCGCAGCCCTCGATCTCCGCCGCCAGTGCCGTCAACTCAAAATAGTGCGTCGCGAAAAGCGTAAAGGCCCGTATTTGGGTTCCCATATGGCGCGCGACGGTATCGGCCAGCGACAGGCCATCGAAGGTGCTGGTTCCACGGCCCATCTCGTCCATGAGCACCAGGCTGTGCTCGGTGGCGTTGTTGAGGATATACGCGGTCTCGGTCATCTCCACCATGAACGTGGAGCGGCCTCCGGCCAGGTCGTCGGCGGCGCCGATGCGCGTAAAAATGCGATCAATCGGTCCAATCTCGGCCCGGGACGCGGGCACGAAGCTGCCCACGTGCGCCAGCACCACAATCAGCGCTATCTGGCGCATGTAGGTGGATTTTCCGCCCATGTTCGGCCCGGTGATGACCAGCATGGTGCGGCCATCGTGCAGCCGAAGATCGTTGGGCACGAACGGGGTGTCGAGAAAGCGTTCGACTACCGGATGGCGGCCGGCCTCGATGATCAGCGTTGCCTCGTCCACCAGTGTCGGCTCGCTCCAGTCCAGGGCGCTGGCGCGCTCCGCCAGGGTTGAGAGCATGTCGACCCCCGCGATCGCCGAGGCCGTTTGCTGTAGTGCATCCAGCTCTGCGCTGAGCGCGCCGAGCAGCGCTTCATACAATTCTTTTTCACGCGTCAGCGCTCGTTCGCGCGCCCCGAGCACCTGGTTCTCGAATCCCTGAAGCTCGGGAGTGATGAAGCGCTCGGCCGACTTGACGGTCTGGCGGCGCACGTAATCACTGGGCACGCGGTCGGCCTGCGCGCGTGCGATCTCGATGAAAAAGCCCTGCACCCGGTTATAGCCGAGCTTCAACCCGGGGATGCCGCTGCGCTCGCGCTCGCGTTGCTCAAGCTCCGCCAGAAAGCCGTCAGTGTTGCCGGCGATGGAGCGCAGGCGGTCGAGCTCCGAATCATGGCCCTCGGCGATGACGCCGCCATCGCGCACGAAATGCGCGGGTTGCGCGCTGATGGCCTGGCACAGCAGTGCATGTTGTTCGCTGTGCCCGCCAATCTCGCCGCGCAGACTCTCCAGCAATGGCGAGTCGAATTGAGCCAGCGCGGCGCGCACCTGGGGCAATGCGCCCAGAGAGCCGCGCAATTGAACCAGATCGCGCGGCCGGGCCGAGCGCAGGGCGACGCGCGCCAGAATGCGTTCGAGATCGCCGATGGCCCGCAATTCTTCGCGCACCGCCTCGAAACGGCGCGATTGCGTCAGCATGGCAATGGCGTGATAGCGCTCGCGCAATGGCGCGTGCGCGCGAATCGGCCGGGCCAGCGCCCGGCGCAGCGCGCGCGAGCCCATGGCCGTCACGGTGGCATCGATGACGGCAAACAGGGTCGCCGCCTCGTTGCCCGAGAGGCTGTGGTCGAGTTCCAGGTTGCGGCGGGTCGCGGCGTCAAGCGCCAGTGCATCAGAGCGCTCCTCGACCTGCAGTGCGCGAATGTGCGGCAGAGCGGAGCGCTGCGTGTCGCGCACGTACTGCAACAGAGCCCCGGCGGCGCGCAACGCCAGCGGCAGCTCGTCGACGCCGAACCCCTTGAGATCGAGGGTTCCGAGCTGGTCGGTCAGCAGGCGCGAGGCACTGGCGAGCTCGAAATGCCAGGGAGCGCGGGCACGCACCACCGGATTGTGCCGGCACAGCGCCGCCAGCTCCTGTGCCTGCGACTCCGACAACAGCAGCTCGGCGGGGCGCAACCGTTCAAGTTCCGCCTCCACGCCCTCGACGCTGCTGAGCTCGATTGCACTGAAGCGTCCGGACGCGAGCTCGAGCCACGACAGGCCATAGCCGCGGCCGTCGCGCCACAGCGCTGCCAGCAGGGTTTCGCGGCGTTGTTCGAGCAGCGCCTCGTCCGTGACCGTGCCCGGCGTGACGATGCGCACCACCTGCCGTTCCATGGGACCGCGGCCCTGGCCGGGATCTCCCAGCTGCTCGCACAGAGCGACCGATTCACCCCGGCGCACCAGCCGCGCCAGGTAAGCCTCGACGCTGTGCACCGGGACACCAGCCATGGGCACGTTCGCGCCGCCGGACTGGCCGCGCGAGGTGAGGGCGATGTCGAGCAGTTGCGCCGCGCGGCGGGCGTCGTCGTAGAACATCTCGTAGAAATCGCCCATGCGGTAGAACAGGAGAGCATCCGGATGCTGCGCCTTGATCCGCAGGTACTGCTGCATCATGGGCGTGTGGTTTGGCGGCGGGTCTGGAATCTGCAAGAGGCTCATCCGAGTACCGAACAGGGCATCCAACTCTACCCTATGGTGAGCCCGGAACCGCCGAATCGGTACGGTACCCGATTCCGAGAGGACGCTATCGCCGCCCTCCCCGGCGTGCGCTCATTGCCTGGCGACGCTCATGCTCTTGCCGGTCTTGGCCGAAAAGTAATTGGTCAACGCCGGCGCATCCACCTTGGCAATCCCGCGCGCGATCGCCTGCTCCATGCAGCGATTGGCAGCGGCGATGAATGCCAATTCCCGGATGTTGACCGGCTCGCAGACCTCACGAGCCGCAACTTTTATTCGCCCGTACAACAGCTCGCTCCCAGCGTTTTGAGTCAGGTCGAGATCGGCAAAGTGGACAGTGCGCTGGGTCGGCACATCGGCAAGCGCGGCCCCACCGGCGAGTGCGTTCAACGAGCCCACTAACAGAGCAAGCAAGGTGCATCGGCTGGCGGTTTTCATGGTCAATCTCCCAATCGGTTGAGGTTCTGCTTCGGCCGATGGATAAGCTATGCCGCGCGGCCGGCGCACAAACCGGCGAAACACCCCATTTTTTGTTCGAGCTACCCCCATATCAGGCCGCAATCCGGGTAATGGACGATAATCTCGCTGTCATGCATCTCCTTGAGCGCCAGGAGCAACTCGAGACCCTGAACCGCTGCTTTCAGCAAGCACGTGCGGGTTCCGGCAAGCTGGTGCTGATTGCCGGCGAGCCGGGCCTGGCCGAAGTCTTTCGCAATGCCAACGCCAATCAGCTCGCGGAATCCTCCGGGACCCTGGCTGCCAAGCGGGCCACATGGGCGCCGGTAGTGGGTAAAGTCGTGGGATTACTCGGTGGCTCTCGGGCGGTAGTGAATCGGGACAGGCGGCCAATCTGGGTGGATGTTGGATGCGGCGACGGCGCACTGGTCATGAGCATGCCTGATTTGATGTCATCGAGCTGGAAGGTCATGGATGCGGAAAATGCCAATCCGTACTGGATGGAACTCGAGCACTATCACAACTTCAGTCTTGAGCGAATCGTTGCTCTACTAAGAGACAGTGATTTTGAAATTGTCGATTTTGCAATTCCAAACAGGTACAAAGCCCAGATGGAGATTTATGCGGTACGCAAGTAGCGGCCCGCTGCTGTGCTGTGCATGACTGATCACAGCGACCCGGAATTGCTGACGCTCGCCGGACACGTGGCCGCTGTGTTGCTGGCGAGGCAACAACAGGTGGCGGTGGCGGAGTCCTGTACCGGTGGCTGGGTGGCGAAATGCCTGACGGACATTCAGGGCAGCTCGCGCTGGTTCGAGCGCGGCTACGTCTGCTATTCCAACGCTGCCAAGGAGCAGGCACTGGGGGTGGCCGCGAGCGTGATCGAGACTTTCGGTGCCGTCAGCCGCCCGACCGCCGAGCAGATGGCCTCTGGCGCATTGCACTTCAGTGGCGCCACGCTGGCGGTTGCGGTCACGGGTGTGGCCGGGCCGGACGGAGGCACGCCGGACAAGCCTGTGGGGCTGGTCTGGTTCGCGCGCGCACAGCGCGGCGGCGCACTGATCGCGGTGGAAGAGCGCTTCAGCGGCGATCGCGAGGCAGTGCGTCGGGCGGCGGTTGCCACGGCACTGCGGCTCATGCTCGCGGCGCCGTAAACCGGGGCCACCGGTTCGTGCAGCGAGTGTTCTTTGCGCTGTGGCCCGATCCGCATTGGTCCGAACAGCTGCTCAGGGTCGCCGGCGCCGCGATCGCAGAGGCCGATGGCCGGACCCTGGCGAGCGTCGACCTGCATGTGACGCTATGCTTTCTGGGCGCGGTTGCTGAGCCGGCCCTGGCCGGGCTGCGCGAGAGCGCAGCGGCACTTCGGGCCGCGGATTTTGAGCTCGATTTTGATGCGCTGGAGTACTGGCCACGGTCGCGGGTGCTGGCGGCTACCAGCTCGCGCTTGCCCGCAGCGGCAACCGAGCTGGCGCGCGCATTGAGTTCCGGCGCACAGGCGCTCGGACTGCGGCCTGGTGAGCAGCCATTGCGCCCGCACGTGACCCTGGTGCGCGCCGCGGCCAGCCGGAAACAGCCGCCGGCGCTTATGCGGCCGCTGTGCCCACCACTGCGGCTCGCCGCCCGGCGCTTCTATCTCGCGCAAAGTCATGAACTTGAGCCCGCTACCGCAACTGCGGCGCAGACTCCCCGCTACCAGCGGCTCGAGAGCTGGCCGCTCGAGTAATCGCCATTGCGCGCGCGTTTTGCACCCGCGCGTGCATCCCTGTTGTGGGATAATTCGCCATGGCTAAAACCGTTGTAGATTTTGGAAGGACCGCCACGATGGAAAGAACCGCTGCGATGGACGACAACCGCAAGAAAGCGCTGACTGCGGCGCTCGGGCAGATTGAAAAGCAATTTGGCAAGGGCTCGGTCATGCGACTGGGCGACGCCTCGGCGATCTACGATGTCGAGACGGTTCCGACCGGTTCGCTGGGCCTCGATATCGCCCTGGGCGTCGGCGGATTGCCGCGCGGACGCGTGGTCGAGATCTACGGACCTGAGTCCTCTGGCAAGACCACGCTCACTTTGATGGTGGTGGCGGAGATTCAACGGCGCGGTGGCACCGCAGCGTTCGTCGATGCGGAGCACGCGCTGGATCCGGCCTACGCCGGAGCCCTCGGCGTCAATGTGCAGGAACTGCTGGTCTCGCAGCCCGACACCGGCGAGCAGGCGCTTGAGATCACTGACATGCTGGTGCGCTCGGGCGCGGTAGACGTGGTCGTAATCGATTCAGTCGCGGCCCTGACGCCGCGGGCCGAGATCGAAGGCGAGATGGGCGAACTGCAGGTCGGACTGCATGCCCGGCTCATGTCGCAGGCGCTGCGCAAGCTCACCGGCAACATCAAGCGCTCGAACACCATCGTGATCTTCATCAACCAGATCCGCATGAAGATCGGCGTGATGTTCGGCAGCCCCGAAACCACGACCGGTGGCAACGCACTCAAGTTCTATGCTTCGGTGCGCCTCGATATCCGCCGCATCGGCGCCATCAAGAATGGCGAGGAAGTGGTCGGCAACCAGACGCGCGTGAAGGTGGTCAAGAACAAGGTGGCGCCGCCGTTCCGCGAGGCCGAGTTCGAGATCATGTACGGCACCGGCATCTCTCGCGAGGGTGAGATCATCGAGATCGGCTCCGCGCAAGGCATCATCGACAAGGCCGGCTCCTGGTACAGCTACAACGGCGAGCGCATCGGTCAGGGCAAGGACAACACGCGGGTGTTCCTGCAGCAGCACCCCGAGATCGCCAGGGAAATCGAGGGCAAGATCCGCCTCAAGATGATGCCGCCCAAGAGTGTTGAGGAAAAGACCGCGTAGGCGCGAGCTTGCTCCGGGGCAGGCCGCCGACGCTGCCGTGGCCGGTACGGCCGCGGTAGTGCTGCTGGCACGACGCGACTTCTGCTCCGCGGAGCTGCGCGAGAAGCTGGTGGCGCAGGGTTTCGAGGCCGGCACGGTGCAGGGCGTCGTCGATGAATGCATTGCGCGCGGCTATCTCAACGACGAACGCTACGGACGGCAATTCGTGGCCTACCGTGCCGAGCGCGGGCACGGCCCGCTGCGCATACAGCGCGATCTCGCGCAGCGCGGCCTGGACGCGGCGCTGATCGAAGAGGCGCTGGCGGAGGCCGAGGACTGGGCGCAGCGCGCCCGCGAGCTGCGCATCCGCCGTTTCGGGCTGGCTGTTCCCGAACGCTGGCCGGAGAAGGCTAAGCAAGCACGGTTTTTGCAATACCGAGGCTTTTCCAACGATCATATCCGCTCGGCATTGGGATCCGAGGTGCTGGCGGACCTGGACGAATAATGACAGTGAATCCTTCCATTTACATGAGCGCGACCGAGGTGCGGCGGGCGTTTCTCGAATATTTTCGCGAGCAGCGGCACACGATCGTGCCGTCCTCATCGCTGGTGCCCGGCAACGACCCGACGCTGTTGTTTACCAACGCCGGCATGGTGCAGTTCAAGGATGTGTTCCTGGGCAAGGAGACCCGCGATTACCTGCGTGCCACCAGCAGCCAGCGCTGCGTGCGTGCCGGTGGCAAGCACAATGATCTGGAGAACGTCGGCTACACCGCCAGGCACCACACGTTTTTCGAGATGCTCGGCAATTTTTCGTTCGGCGATTATTTCAAGCGCGAGGCGATCGGCTACGCGTGGGAATTTGTCACACGCCGGCTCAAGCTGGATCCGGCGCGGCTGTGGATCACGGTCTTCCGCGATGATGACGAAGCCGCGCGGATCTGGACGCAGGAGATCGGCGTCGATCCGGCGCGCGTGACGCGCATGGGCGAGGAGTCGAATTTCTGGGCCATGGGGGACACCGGCCCGTGTGGGCCCTGCAGCGAGATCTTCTGGGATCACGGCCCTGAAGCAGCGGGCGGACCTCCGGGTTCGGCCGATCAGGACGGCGATCGCTATGTCGAAATCTGGAACCTGGTGTTCATGCAATACGATCGTGCGGCCGATGGCACGCTCACGCCTCTGCCTAAGCCTTCGGTGGATACCGGCGCCGGACTCGAACGTGTAGCTGCGATCATGCAGGGCGTGCAGTCCAATTACGATATCGACCTGTTTCGCGATCTGATCAGCGCCGCGGCCAGCGTCACCGGCAGCGTGGAGGTGAGTTCGCCCTCGCTGCGCGTGATTGCCGATCACATCCGGGCCTGCAGCTTTCTCATTGTCGACGGCGTCATGCCGTCGAACGAGGGCCGCGGCTATGTATTGCGCCGGATCATCCGGCGCGCGGTGCGGCACGGCTACAAGCTCGGCCAGTCACAGCCGTTCTTCTACCAGCTCGTGCCGGCACTGGTAGTGGCGATGGGAGAGGCGTTTCCTGAACTCGCGCGCGAGGCACAGCGCGTGGCCAGCGTGCTGAAACTCGAAGAGCAGCGTTTCGCCGAAACGCTTTCGTCGGGCATGGTGCAGTTCGACGCGCGAATGCGCGAGGCCGTCGGCGATACCGTGCCCGGTGCCCTGGTGTTTCTGCTGCACGATACCTATGGTTTTCCGCCCGATCTGACCGCCGACATTGCACGCGAGCGTGGGCTGCAAGTGGATCAGGCCGGCTACGAGCGCGAGATGGCGGCGCAACGCGAACGGGCGCGAGCCGCGAGCCGGTTCGGTGTCGATCTGCGTGGCGCGACGCAGGTGGCGGAACGCAGCGAATTCCGCGGCTACGACGAGCTCGAGTCCGAGGGAGTAGTGATGGCGCTGTTGCGTGACGGCCAGAGCGTCCAGGCACTGGCCGCCGGCGATCGCGGTGAAGTGGTGCTCGATCGCACGCCGTTCTACGCCGAGGCGGGCGGTCAGGTTGGGGACAGCGGCGAGCTGCGCGGCGCTGCGCAGACGCATTTCACGATCGATGACACGCTCAAGCGAGGGGCCGCGCATGCGCACCGCGGGCAACTGGTGAGCGGCGCTCTCAAGCTCGGCGACCGGCTGGTGGCGCGCGTAAATGCCGAGCGGCGTGCGGCCATACGCCTGAATCACTCGGCCACGCATTTGCTGCACGCGGCACTGCGCAGCGTGCTGGGTACGCATGTGGTGCAGAAAGGATCACTGGTGGCGCCTGACCGGCTGCGTTTCGATTTCTCGCATGTGCAGCCGCTCACGCCCGGGCAATTGCAGCAGGTCGAGAGCCTGGTGAATACGCAGATCCGCGCCAATGCCGAGGCGGCCACCCGCCTGATGGATTATGAGCAAGCCATCCAGGCGGGCGCCATGGCATTGTTCGGCGAAAAGTACGAGAAGCAGGTACGCGTGCTCTCGATCGGCGAATTTTCAACCGAACTGTGCGGAGGAACCCATGTTGCGCGTGCCGGCGATATCGGGCTGTTCCATATCGTCAGCGAATCCGGCGTCGCGGCCGGCGTGCGCCGGATCGAAGCGATTACCGGCCAGGCAGCGCTCGACTACGTGCACCGCATCGATGGACAGCTCGCGGACGTGGCACAGCTGGTACACGGCTCACGCGATGAGGCTGCCGACAAGGTGCGCGAGGCGCTCGAGCGGATTCGGGCGCTGGAGAAGGAAAACCGTGCACTCAGGGACAAGCTGGCGCTGAGCTCGGGTCGCGATCTGGCCGATGCGGCGGTCGAAATCGACGGCGTTAAAGTGCTGGCGACGCGGGTCGAAGGAGCCGATGCCGGCGCTTTGCGCGCCGCGCTTGATCAGCTTAAGAGCCGGCTCGGCTCGGCCATTGTCGTGCTCGGCTCCGTGGAATCGGATTCCAAGGTGCTGCTGGTCGCCGGCGTCACTGCGGACCAGACCGAACGCGTGCGCGCCGGGGAACTTATCGCCGCGGTCGCCGCCCAAGTAGGTGGCAAGGGCGGTGGACGGCCGGACTTTGCGCAGGCCGGCGGCAGCAAGCCGCAATCGCTTGATCAAGCACTCGCCGGCGTCGCCGCCTGGGTTCGTTCACGCTTGAGCGCATCCGCACATTGACGAAGTTTAATTTGCCGCGTCTTGACTTCGCGGAAAATTGTATCGACCGAGACAGTTCGCTTTTGAAATCATTTTGCAATTACCGGCCGCCGCAGTAACCTGCGTGCACTTGTCCCTGCACGGCACGGCTCGCATGAAGCGGCGCTTAATCGGAGGACTCCACAGTG
>Ga0208849_1001073_pt1 | contig 20890 bp, 21 predicted proteins | sample NGESurdeep072012_10_FD_184470 | JGI IMG/M metagenome (GOLD analysis project Ga0208849, IMG submission 184470) | Arctic peat soil microbial communities from Barrow, Alaska - NGEE Surface sample 53-3 deep-072012 (SPAdes) | ecosystem: Environmental > Terrestrial > Soil > Wetlands > Peat ... | reverse complement strand
CGTGCTGAAGTGCCAAGCTCAGAATGATGGCCGCGTCCGAAAGGAGCGCGTCGATCATGCTGTCGCCGCGGTCGGCATTGACGAACAATTCGCCAACGCTGCCATCGTGGTAATAGCCGACCGACATCGTGATCGTAATGCCGTCCCGCTGGAACGTTTGCGTGTGCGTCAACCGACGTTCGGGAAGGTGCCTTCTCATCGGGCACTCCCCAGTACAGGTTCTGTGCCATGTCCGGGGTGACCGCCATGTCGGGGGTGACCGCGATTCATCGGCTTGTCTCTTGGCCAATGCCGGCAAGAGAGGCATAGGTCCGAACCAGATTGGGTGGGAGGCTTGGGAATTTCCGCCGAAGCCACCGTTCAGCGAAATTTGAAGCCGCAAGTTCTTCGGGCCTGCCGGCCAACGTCCGGACTTGTATTTTAGAAGATGAGTAGTTATTCATGTGATTGCTAACTTTCGGAAGTGCCCTTGCAGGGGCGTTGGTGAATCCCAAGCTAAATCAAACCCCTGGCCGACAGCCGGGGGTTTTCATTTGTGGGGTTCAGGATTAAGTTTGGTAGGCTTCGGGCCGTCGGCGCTTCTGGCGGGCAGGTTCGACAACCATTCCTGAAGAGCCGCGTCACTCACGAGAGTGCGGCGACCGGCCTTTTTCACCAGGAGGCGACCAGCCTTTATTTCTTCAAAAAGAAAGCTGCGGCCGATGCCGACCTGTTTCGTGATGTCGTCTATGGAGTAGGCAAGTTTTTGCGCGATGTCTTGCATTGTTAATGCTCCGCTGGTGTCCGGGTGGACGGCAGCGCGGAGCAAATCAGTTAGATTTGGGAATATCTAACTGCTGCTTTTGTCGGTCACTTTGATTTTCCCTAGCTGCAACACGGGAACCTCCCTCTGCGCCGCCAGCCAGCTGGTGAAGTCGACGTCGACTTCGGCGCCGAGCGCTCGAACGAGCCCGAGCGGTGTCACCTTAACGTAACTCCAATGCTTCTTGAGCGTCTGGAAGTGGCGTTTCCAATCTGGCGCTTCAGAGCGAGAGTTAGTCCTTAGTTCAAACTTCGCGCACTTTTTTGAATCCTTGGCGATTTTTTCGAGGGCTTGCGCTTCTGTACAACCCTGTTCTGTTAAATCCCGGACATCGTTGTAGAGTTCTATGTCAAGAGCGACCGTCCACTTGTGAGCTCGACGATTCGCTCCGCGAGGTGGCGTCCACGTCATATGGCCAGCCCCATAGTGTATAACCGCGAGTAGAAAAAAAGCTCGTTCCCAAACATTTGGCATCGTTCGATCAAGCCCTAAAGCTTCCAACAAACAGTCAAGCTGGTTGGATGTGAGTTGTCGAAACTCATTAATCGCTTGCTTATCGATCGAATCAGAATCGATTCGTGCCAGCCGATAGGGTCGAAATCGATCAGGTAGTTTCGATTTCTGTTTCCTGACCCAGCCACGCTCTGGAACTATCTGAGCGGCTCGCCTGGTGATTTTAGTAGTTTTCTTTGCGGCCATGGCCGGAGCCTAGCGGCCGCCGAGGGCAGGGAGGCCTACCACTTCCGCGTCCCCCTCAGTGGCGACGTTGGAGACACCTTCGACATAGCGAGCCCACGTCTCCATCAGTTTCCGCCTCTTCTTAAGAGCGGTTCCGCGCCTGTAGGCTTGCTCGACTTCGTCGCCCACTTTGTGTGCCAACGCCATTTCGGCGATATCGCGCTCGAACTGTGTTTCATCTCCTGCCCAGTCGCGGAAGCTGGATCGGCACCCATGCGTCGTCATCGCCGGGTAAATGGCCTTGAGAGCATGCAAGACCGCATTTTGGCCTAGCGACTTGGCATGGTCTTTGGACCACTGCCCGGCAAAAACATAGGCATCCGGCTTGGCGCCTGTCGGAATGACAGTCTTCAAGATCGCAATAGCAGAATCGCTAAGCGGGACTTCAAAATCCGTTCCCTCAGGATCATCTTCCGTCTTCATCCGCTCCGCCGGGACGGTCCAAAGCCGTTCCGAAAAATCTACTTCGCCCACTCGCATGTACCGGGCTTCGCTGGTCCGCACGGCAGTCAGGATGATGAATTCGGCGGCCTGGTTCACCGTTGTGTCGGCGCCTTCCTGCTTAGCGCGGAGCATCCGCACGATGCCCGGTATGTCTTTGTAAGGCGCTGCCATTTGGTGGCGTTTAGACCGCTTGGCCTTCGGCAATAGCGGCTTCAACGTCTTCCACATTGCAGGATTTTTGCCTGAGCGAAGCCCCTTCGACTCTGCCGCGTCCAACACGCGCTCAATCCGGCTACGCGTCTCTCGCGCCGTACGATTGATCGTCATCCATAGCGGCGACAAAATAGCCAGGATATGGTTCGTGGTTACGTCCCCGAGACGCTTGGGGCGGATTGGCTTGCATCGCACCTCGAGATCGCGCTTCCAATCGGCCGCGGCCGTCCGCGCCTTGAAGCCCGGGAGGATCGACTTCAGATAGGCATCCGCAAATGCACCGAAGGTCTCAGCTGAACCCCGCTCCACCTCTCGTTCTTTTTTTGGATCTCGGCCCTGCGCAAGTAACTTCCGAGCGTCTGCCGCTTTGGTGCGGGCCTCCGCCAGCGTGAGACCGGATCGCTTGGGCCCCTTGGCGGAGCCTAGCCCGAGTTCCTTTCGGCGGCCGGTGCCGCGTTCGCGATACATGAATATCCATGCGCGCCGCGCGTGGTCGCCCGTCTCGATCGTGAGATAGAGACCGCCGCCGTCGCTATGGCGTCCGATCTCCGTGGCTGTTTCCGCTTTGCGAGCGGAGAGTTTGTGCAACTGTCTTCCGGCCATAACCGCCCCACCAAACCGCCCCACCACAAACGCCGGATTACGACAGCAAGGGGTGGATCGTTGCGGATGATAGTGGACTTTAGACCGATCAAAAAGCCCTGGAGCAACAGTGCTTTGGCATATCCCCACAAACTATCAGGGACTGCGGTGGACAAATGCCGTGCGTGGGGTGATGCCAGTCGCGCCCTATCTTTATGCTTAACTCCCTGACCTTGCTGCTTTTTTCAATGCCCCGCCGCGGCCGTCCAGGACCGCCGGCGGCTTGCTTGCGCGATCCGGCATTGACGCACCGCCTGTCCGCATGCCCCAACAGCGCGCGGTAGCGGGACGGCTGGCTGACTTTGCGCGAATTTCTCGGGATTGTCGGACTTTCGATTGGCGTCAGCCTGATGGCGACGGCTTTGGCCACCGCGGTCGCGCTGCCGGGTGGCACCGCGCTTGCGATTTATCCGTTCCGCGGACGGCGATGGGTGGTCGTTCTGATCAATGCGTTGTTCGGCCTGCCCCCGGTCGTGGTCGGATTGATCCTGTATCTGGCGCTGTCCCACTCGGGCCCGCTCGGCTTTCTTGAACTGCTGTTCACGCCCGCCGCCATGGTGATTGCTCAGGCTATCCTCGCCATTCCCATCATCGCCGCGCTGGTCCACCGCGCCGGCGAGCGGGCCTGGGCGCGCTATGGCGACGAATTGATCTGCGACGGAGCGTCGCGGCTGCAGGCGATCCCGCCGATTCTTGCCATCATTCGCGCGGAACTGCTGACGGCCGTGCTGGCCGGCTTCGGCCGCACCATTTCGGAAGTCGGCGCGGTCATCCTGGTCGGCGGCAATATCCGCGGCCTGACCCGGACGATGACCACGGCGATCGCGCTGCAGACCAGCCAGGGCGACCTCCCATTGGCGATGGCCCTTGGAGCCGTGCTAGTCGGCATCAGTATTTCAGTCAGCGCCACGGTCTTCGCACTGGCGGGACCGGCGCGAGCGGCGGGGAGTGACGAGGTATGATCAGGCGATGGGTAGTGGCGCTGGTGGCGGTCATGGTGGCCATCACCCCGGGCGTTGCGGCAGAGCAGTCGATCGTGCTTGCCTCGACGACGTCGGTCGAAAATTCGGGACTGCTGGCCGCGATCCTTCCGCAATTCACTTCCAAAACCGGCATTGCCGTCCATGTGGTCGCGCAAGGCACCGGCAAGGCGATCGATACGGCGCGGCGCGGCGATGCCGATCTGTTGCTGGTCCATGATCCCGACGCCGAGCGGAAATTCATGGATGAAGGCCATGGCGCAACCCGCCGCCAGATCGCCTGGAACGACTTTGTCATTGTCGGGCCGGCTGACGATCCTGCGCATGTTCGCGGCGGCCATGACAGCATTGCGGCACTGAAGTCGATTGCGTCGGCGCAGGCGCCCTTCGTGTCGCGCGGCGACAAGAGCGGCACCAACGCGGAGGAGTTGCGGCTCTGGAAGCAGGCGGGCCAGACGCCGGACACGCTCAATCAGGAGAAATGGTACCGCGACATCGGCGGCGGCATGGGCCAGGCCCTTAACGCCGCGAGCGCGATGAGCGCCTACACGCTGTCCGACCGCGGCACGTGGCTCAGCTTTGGCAACAAGGGGTCGCTGACCATCGCGGTTGAAGGCGATTCCCGGCTGTTGAACCGATACGACGTCATCGAATTGAATCCGCAGAAGCATGCCGGTGCCAAGCTCGACGCCGCCAAGGTGTTTGCGGACTGGCTCGTTTCGGCAGACGGCCAAGAGGCCATCGGCGCCTTCCAGGTCAACGGCGAGAGACTTTTCAACCCGTCCGCGGCATCGCCGAAATGACAACGGAGCCTGACCGTGTTGGCCACGCTCCGCGTCGCTTGCAGTTCGCGGCCGACCGCCTCAGGAAGCCGCCGCGCGGGGCGCGCGGTTGCGCGAATTGCGCTGGAAGAACAGCGCCTGGCTCGCGACCGCCGACACCATCGCCGGCTGGAACGGCTTCGAGATCAGGAATGCCGGTTCGGGCCGCTCGCCGGTCAGGAATCGCTCCGGATAGGCGGTGATGAACACCACCGGCACTTCGAAGGTTTTCAGGAGTTCGTTGACGGCATCGAGGCCGGAACTGCCGTCGGCCAACTGGATGTCGGCGAGGATCAGGCCGGGTTTGCGGTTCTTGGCGAGCGCCACGGCATCGGCATGGGTGCGGGCGACGCCGATCACATGATGGCCGAGATTCTTCACCAGGCTTTCAAGATCCATCGCGATGAAGGTCTCGTCCTCGATGATCAGCACATCGGTGGCGATCTCGGCCGCCATTTCCCGTCCGGCGGTATCGGCGAGCTTGCGGGTTTCCGCGACATCGGTGCCGAGAATGAACGCCACCTCTTCCTCGGAGAAGCCTTCCAGCGACAGCAGCAGGAAGGCCTGGCGCGGCAAGGGGGTGATGTTGGACAGCCGGCGCTCCGACGGCATCGGCAGGGTCGCCACATCGGTATCGTCGTTGAGCGAGACCGAATTCCAGATCTGGGTGAACAGCCGAAACAGGCCGACGCGGGGTCCATGCCGCTCATCGAGCAGGGATTGGTCCTGCAGCAGGGCTTCCAGCATGGCCCCGACGTAAGCGTCGCCCGACGCCTGGTTTCCCGTCAACGCGCGGGCATAGCGTCGCAACAACGGTAAATGTTCAGCAACGAGCTGTGATCGGGACATCCCCACTCCATCATTGTCTTGGGTCAGAACGCTCTGTCGGGGTGACCCTGGCTCCCCTGTTGTGCCTGACTACGTTTCAGTCCGAGAAAAGTTCCCTTTTTCCCGGAACTTTCCCTCCGATATCGCATTAGCTCCCGATGGAGATGCGGCCAAGGTCTCGTAAATCAAGGATATTTGCCGAAATTTCAGGGACTTAACTTCCGGGGGAGCGTGGAACAGGTCATGAAAGAAGTAAAGAAGCAAGGCGGCCTTAACGCCGAGATTCAATCCAGAATCGGCCACCAGCTCCGCGCCATGTACGACGATGTCGTACGGCAGGGGGTGCCCGACCGGTTTGCAGATTTGATCCGAAAGCTTGATGCGTCCGAGGCGAGTACCCAGATGGGAAGTGCGGGCGAGCAAACGACAAAAAACGACGGGAGGGACTAAATGCCTCTCACAGACTCTCTTCGCGATGACATCCTGGCGGCGGTACCGAGCCTGCGCGCGTTCGCGATCTCGTTGAGCGGCAACGGCGATCGTGCGGACGATTTGGTGCAGGAAACCCTGCTGCGGGCACTGGCCAATATCGACTCGTTCCAGCCGGGCTCGAACCTGCCGGCCTGGCTGTTCACGATCCTGCGCAACCTGTTCCGCTCCGACTATCGCAAGCGGCGGCGGGAGGTGGAGGATGCCGATGGCAGCTACGCCAAGACGCTGAAGACCCAGCCGGCGCAAAGCGCGCATCTGGAGTTCGAGGAGTTTCGCGCGGCGCTCGACAAGCTCCCGCAGGATCAGCGCGAAGCCCTGATTCTGGTCGGCGCCTCGGGCTTTTCCTATGAGGACGCGGCGGCGATCTGCGGCTGTGCGGTCGGTACCATCAAGAGCCGCGTCAACCGGGCCCGATCGAAACTGAGCGCGCTGCTGTATGTCGATGGCGCCGAGGATTTCGGGCCCGATGAAACGGTGCGTGCCGTGATCGGCGGCAGCGGCGGATAGCTAGCGCAATTTCGACCTTAACGGCTTCATCCTTCGAGACGCATCGCTTCGCGATGCTCCTCAGGATGAGGACTCATATCAGACCCTCATGGTGAGGACTCATATCAGACCCTCATGGTGAGGAGCCGCGCTGCGCAGCGTCTCGAACCACGAGGTCCCGAGACACGCGGTCGTGACTTCGACCCCCTCCGTGATGCGTCAGCGGGCCGGCTTCAGCGGGGCGGCAAATTGTTCGGTCCGGTCGCGTTCGGTCATGTCGACCACGGTTTCCATCGGCGCCGTCAATTCGTAGACATAGCTCACATCGGTAAAATACCGCTTGGATACGCCTCCGAGCGCTTCCGGTGCGACGCGGTCAAGCAGGATGACGCCGAAGTCGCTGTCCTCGCGGCGGGTCGCGGCGCTGGTGTTGAACTCTTCCCAGCGGAAATGGAAGGTGTTGCCGGAATCCTCGTCGGTCACTTCCCATTGGGCGACAATGTGCGGATGCTTGCCGACCAGGGAAAGCCCCTCGTCGGAATGCGACGCCAGCTCGAAGAACAGCAGCGACAGACTTTGCGCAGCCCGCGCGCTGACGGAAATATCGGGCCCGCTCACCGCGATGCGCTCGGCATGGGGAATCGCGCGCGCCTCGAAAAGTCCTTTCAGTTTCACGCCCTGCCACTGGCTTTCGCTAAGCAGCGAGACCACGTTCGACATGGCATGGATCCGGCCGATCAGCAGTTCGCGGGCGACGTCGATATCCGAGCCGTGGCGAAGCGTGCGCGTCACGATCGACTGGATCACTGCGAGGATGTTCTTGACCCGGTGATTGAGCTCGTCGATGACCGCGGTCAATCGTCGCTCGAATCCGATCCGCACCTGGATTTCGCGGCTGAGCCGCAGGTTATTGTAGGCGACATAGCCGAACAGTCCGCAGACGATCCCGGTCAGCGCCAGACCGATGGCCGCCACGATCGCCGCCGTCAGCTCCGCACGCTTTACGGCGTTGGTCTTGGGATAATAGGCGAGCGACCAGTCGCGGCTTCCAAAGGTGACTGTTCTCGTCTTCGACGGCGCCGCCGCATCCGGGCCCAGAGTCCTCGATGTCACCACGCCGCGGTCGTTCGCAATCAGCTCGCTGTTGGCGTGACGTGGGTCCTTCAGCGCGACCGAAAACAGCGAGAGATCGTCATTCACCAGCATCAGCGACGCCAGCTCATAGGAAAAAGTCACGAAACCGGCCGGCGGGCCGCCGTCCTGCAGGACGGGCGCGGCGAGAACAAGACCGATCGGGCCGTTCGGGCGCAGCAGCGGGAACGGATCGGATGCGAGAGGCTTGCCGCTGGCCATCGCCTGCGCCAGCATCGGCCCCAGGATCGGGTCCTGATCAACCGAGCGGCCGGTGATCGCCATCGTCTCGGCATTGCGGGGCTCAACGTCCATCAGCACGTCGAGCGGCTTGTCAACCGACTTCGCATCGAGCGGCTGATCGTCGAAGCTGCGGATGGTCGGATCGGAAAACCCCGCACTGGCCAGTTCGTCGTGCGCCGCGTCCAGCTCGCCCGGCTCGAGTCGCGCGATCCAGCCCGCGACAACAAAGTCGGTCTTGAACGCGTAGATCGACGAACGCAGCGGCTGCAGCATATTGGCCTTGATCACGGACGGCGCATGAAACAGCCCCGACGCGACTCGGGCGAGCAATTCGCGCTCGGTCAGCCGGTCCTGGACCAGACTGGCCTGGACATCGATCGCGCGCGCCATCGCGATGCCATCAAGCGTCAACTCCTGTTCATGAACGCGGTACGCCGCAAAACCGGAGAGCAAAACTCCGATGAGCGCGACAAAGCCGATGATGAAACCCAGCCGAACCACTCGCTTACTCGGAAATCAGGGGTGGGCGAACAAGTGGATCAAACATGTGCCATTCGCCAGGCCAGCAACAAACGGATGCAGTATGAAGGCCGACCATCCGACATAATGTAGGAGCGATCCTCGGTACGCAACTGCGGTGGGCAACAAAGGCGAACAAGGCACGCTCATGCGCCATGTTCGCGGAGTCAGAGCGTAACAATTCCGGTCGCCGGATTTTGTTCCGTCCGACGGCGGGAATGTTTTCCGCGTCACGCGCGCCTGCATCGCCGGCGCGAGGCGGATGCCATGCGCGGCGCTGACCAGGCCGACCGCGACCGGGTAAACGATCGCACCGTCGCAACTGGAAACCATCTGGTCCAGCCCCTCGCAATTCCAGGCCGCGCGCGCAATGTCGACAAACGCGCGTCCCTGCGCCGAGGTCTCAAGCTGGCGCTCGCGCGACGGGACGAAGGCCGCCGCAAGTTCGGCGATCTCCCGCAGCCCGGCGTGGCTGCTCGACGATGCGGCCCGATGCGTGTGCGCCAGCAGCACGCCGTCGCAAAATCCCGGCCCGTCTGTCAGCATGCAGGCGAGCCAGTCCTGCAATGACGGTGCATCGACGATATCGCCGGCCTCCACCGCCCATTCGATTCCGCTGGAGTAAGAGAACGCCCCGACAGGAAAGGACGGTGACAACCAGGTCAACAGACGGTACAGCGCCGCGGCCTCGGCGCCGTCAACGCCGCTGTGGCCGTCGAACGCCGCCCTATTTGTGGTCATGAGCATGGGAATGGTCGTGGTGATCGTGGTCGTGATCGCCATGGTCATCATGGTGCTGATGGTCATCGTGGTGATCGCCGTGACTGTGCGATCCGTGACCAGCAGCCGGCGCATGATGGCTCTCGCCCCCGTGGGCATCGCCGCCGCCGGCATAGGCGCCGCCTTCGGGATCGAAGGGCGCCTCGATCTTGACCACGCGCGCGCCCAATCCTCTCACCATCGCCTCGATGACGTGGTCGCGCCGGATCCGCAGCCCCCTCGGCATGATCTGCGTCGGCAGATGGCGGTTACCGAGATGCCAGGCGAGGCGTACCAGATGATGCGGATCGCTGCCGCGAATCTCGATCAACGGCTCCGGCGCCGCAACCACCTCGACCAGCCGGCCATCGTCGAGCACCAGCGCGTCGCCGCCGCGCAGCGCCACCGCGTTTTCCAGATCGAGCAGGAACTCAAGGCCGCGCGTACCGGTCATCGCCATCCGACGCCGATGACGATCGTCAAAGTCGAGAACGACGGTGTCGGCCGCCGCTTCGGTCCAGCGATGCTGCGCGCGGATGTCGATCGCCCGGATCATGAAAGGAACCTCATAGCTTCTCGACCTTTGGCGTCGAGCGATTCCGGCTTCACCTGCATGGTAGCCCCGACATAGACCATGGATTTGTGCTTCCTTTCTTGTTCTTCTAAAGCGGTTTTCGGTTCACTCGAATCACGTTGCTTGTTCCGAGGCCTCGTGGTTCGAGACGCGCGAAGACGCGCTCCTCACCATGAGGGTCTAAGACCTCATCCTGAGGAGCAGCGCGAAGCGATGCGTCTCGAAGGATGAAGCCGCTGAGCTGGCAATTGCGCTAGCGGACATCGACCTTTTCGGGCGTAATGACCTCGATCCGCGGCGGCGCCGTCATGCATTTCACCACGATGCGGCCGAAGGTCTTCATGTGCTCGGCGCTGCGGTGCGGCACCAGCGCCTCGGCATTTTCCCACTGCTCGACGAACACCATCTTGGAATGATCGGTGACGCTTTCATGCAGATCGTAGGCGATATTGCCCGGCTCTTTGCGGGTTGCCGCAATGCAGGCGGTCGCAGCCGCAATGAATTCGGCGCGCGTTTCAGGCTTCACGGTCAGTGTGGCAACGACGTAGATCACGAAATCCTCTCGGTGCTTGTTCTGGCTGGAGTGCCGGCAGGGATCCTAGAACATGAAATAGCGCTGCGCCATGGGCAGCACCTCGGCCGGTGCGCAGGTCAGCAGTTCACCATCGGCGCGCACCTCGTAGGTTTCGGGATCGACCTCTATTTTGGGTGTGGCGCCGTTGTGGATCATGCTCTTCTTGGAGATGCCGCCTCGGGTGTTTTCCACCGCGTGGAGCTTCTTGTCGATGCCGAGCTTCCGCGCCAGCCCCGCGGACACAGCGGCTTTCGAGGTGAATACCACGGAGGAGGCCGTCAGCGCCTTGCCGAAGGCGGCGAACATCGGCTGGTAGTGCACCGGCTGCGGCGTCGGGATCGATGCGTTCGGATCGCCCATCGGCGCCGCGACAATGGAGCCGCCCTTGATGACGCAATCGGGCTTGACGCCGAAGAAGGCCGGCGACCACAGCACGAGATCGGCGAGCTTGCCCTTTTCCACCGATCCGATCAGCTTCGAAACGCCATGGGCGATCGCGGGATTGATGGTGTATTTCGCGATGTAGCGCTTGACCCGGAAATTGTCGTTGTTGGCCTTGTCCTCGGCGAGTTGGCCGCGCTGCTTCTTCATCTTGTCGGCGGTCTGCCAGGTCCGGATGATGACTTCGCCGAGCCGTCCCATCGCCTGGGAGTCCGACGACATCATCGACAGCGCGCCGAGATCGTGCAGGATATCCTCCGCCGCGATGGTCTCTTTCCGGATCCGGCTTTCGGCGAACGCGAGATCTTCGGCGATCGAGGGATCGAGATGGTGGCACACCATCAGCATGTCGAGGTGCTCGTCGATGGTGTTGCGGGTGAACGGGCGTGTCGGATTGGTCGAGGAAGGCAGTACGTTTTTCAGGCCCGCGATCTTGATGATGTCGGGCGCATGGCCGCCGCCGGCGCCCTCGGTATGAAAGGCGTGAATGGTGCGGCCCTTGAACGCCTTTACCGTATCCTCGACAAAACCGGATTCGTTCAGCGTGTCGGAATGGATCATCACCTGGATGTCGTGATCGTCGGCAACCGACAGGCAATTGTCGATCGCGGCCGGGGTGGTGCCCCAGTCTTCATGCAGCTTGAGCGCGCAGGCGCCGGCCTTGATCATCTCCACCAGCGATGCCGGACGTGAGGCGTTGCCCTTGCCGGAAATGCCGAGATTGACCGGAAACGCATCGAACGACTGAATCATTCGTGCCACGTGCCAGGGGCCGGGCGTGCAGGTGGTGGCGAACGTGCCGTGCGAGGGGCCGGTGCCGCCGCCCAGCATCGAGGTCACGCCGGACATCAGCGCATGCTCGATCTGCTGCGGGCAGATGAAATGGATGTGGCTATCGAAACCGCCCGCAGTGAGGATCTTGCCCTCCCCCGCGATGATATCGGTGCCAGGGCCGATCACGATGGTCGGCCTGCATCCGTTCCCCGGGACCGACCTCAATCGGTCGCCCCGCCCCTGTTAAAGCGCCATCTGGCGGCTGATTTCGCCGGGATCGAGCTGACTGCGGTCGCAGGCATATTTCACCGCGCCGCGGTCCATCACGGCGAAATTGTCGCCGAGCTCGCAGGCAAAGTCGAGATATTGTTCGACCAGGACGATCGCGATATTGCCGAGGCTGCGCAGATACGAGATCGCGCGTGCGATGTCCTTGATGATCGAGGGCTGGATTCCCTCGGTCGGCTCGTCGAGCAGCAGCAGTTTCGGACGCATCACCAGCGCGCGGCCGATCGCCAATTGCTGTTGCTGGCCCCCGGACAGATCGCCGCCGCGGCGGCCCAGCATCGATTGCAGCACCGGAAACAGCGAGAACACGTCATCCGGAATATTGCGGTTCTCGCGCTTCAGCGGCCCAAACCCGGTCTTGAGATTTTCCTCCACCGTCAGGAGCGGAAATATCTCTCGGCCTTGCGGCACGAAGCCGATGCCGCGTCGGGCGCGCTCATAGGGTTTGAGGCCCGAGATTTCGCTGCCGTCGAAGGCGATCGAGCCGCTGGAAATGGGGTATTGGCCGACCAGAGCGCGCAACAGGCTGGTCTTGCCGACGCCGTTGCGGCCGAGCACGCACATCACCTTGCCCGGTTCAGCCGCGATCGAGACGCCACGCAGTGCCTGAGCCGCACCGTAATAGAGGTTGATGTTGTCGACCTTCAGCATGTGACGCCCTATCTTCCCAGATACACTTCGATCACCCGCTCGTTCGATGAGACCTGGTCGATGGTGCCTTCGGCAAGCACCGAGCCCTCGTGCAGGCAGGTGACCTTGACGCCGAGTTCGCGGACGAAGGTCATGTCGTGCTCGACCACCATGACGGTCTTCTCGCGATTGATTTCCTTGAGAAGCTCGGCGGTCTGGTGGGTCTCGACGTCGGTCATGCCGGCAACCGGCTCGTCGACCAGGAGCAGCTTCGGGTCCTGTGCCAGCAGCATGCCGATCTCCAGCCATTGCTTCTGGCCGTGCGACAGGCTCCCCGCCAGGCGATCGCGCGCCGCGGTCAGGCGAATGGTTTCGAGCACCCGCTCGATGCGTTCGGATTCCGCCCTGGTCTCGCGCCAGAACAGCGTGCCTCTGACGCGGTGATCGACATTGAGCGCGAGCAGCAGATTGTCCTCGATGGTCTGGCTTTCGAATACCGTCGGCTTCTGGAATTTCCGGCCGATCCCGAGTTCGGCAATCCTGGTTTCATCGAGCCGGGTCAGGTCGGTGACGCCGTCGAACAGCACATCGCCTTCATCCGGCTTGGTCTTGCCGGTGATGATGTCCATCATGGTGGTCTTGCCCGCGCCGTTCGGACCGATGATCGCGCGCATTTCGCCGGGCGCCAGCGTCAGCGACAGATTGTTGATGGCATGAAAGCCGTCGAACGAGACGTGCACGCCATCGAGATAGAGCAGCGCCGAAGTCGCACGGCTGTCCATGACGTTCATCGGCTCACTCCGCCATGTCGGGTTCGCTGACGCCGTCCTCGCGCGCAGCACTTTCGGCATTCGCGGAAACGCGCCGCGCCTTCCACGGCTCCCAATAAGTGAGGAAGGTGCCGACGATCCCCTTCGGCAACAGCAGCGTCACCAGGATGAACAGCGCACCCAGCATGAACAGCCAGTAAGGCGCGAGCGGGCCGGAGGTGAAGAAGGTCTTGGCATAATTGACGACGACGGCGCCGAGCGCCGCGCCGACCAGGGTGCCGCGGCCGCCGACCGCAACCCAGATCACCGCCTCGATCGAATTTCCGGGCGCGAACTCGCTGGGGTTGATGATGCCGACTTGCGGAACATAAAGCGCGCCGGCGACGCCGGCCATGCAGGCCGACAGCGTGAACACGAACAACTTGTAGGATTCGACCCGGTAGCCGAGAAACCGGGTGCGGGATTCGGCGTCGCGGATCGCGATCAGCACCTTGCCGAGCTTCGATGTCACCACCGCGCGGCAGATCAGGAAACCTGTGATCAGCGCCAGACAGCTCAGCGCGAACAACGCCGCGCGCGTGCCCTCGGCCTGCACGTTGAAGCCGAGGATGTCCTTGAAATCGGTCAGGCCGTTGTTGCCGCCGAAGCCGAAATCGTTGCGGAAGAACCCCAGCAGCAGCGCATAGGTCATCGCCTGGGTGATGATCGAGAGATAGACGCCGGTGACGCGCGAGCGAAACGCCAGCCAGCCGAAACAGAACGCCAACAGGCCCGGAACGAGGATGACCATCACGGCCGCGAACCAGAACATGTCGAAGCCGTGCCAGTACCATGGCAGCTTCGGATAGTTCAAAAATACCATGAAGTCGGGCAACACCGGATTGCCGTAGACGCCGCGGCTGCCGATCTGACGCATCAGATACATGCCCATCGCATAGCCGCCGAGCGCGAAGAACGCGCCGTGGCCAAGCGAGAGAATGCCGCAATAGCCCCAGATCAGATCGATCGCGAGCGCCAGGATCGCGTAGCAGACATATTTCCCGAACAGCGCCACCAGATAGGTCGGCACCTGCAGCATGGAGCCAGCCGGCAGCAGCAGATTCGACAGCGGGATCAGCACGCCGAGCGCGGCGACGACGATCACGAACAGCATCGCGCCGCGGTCCAGCGAGCGCGTCAGCAGGTGCGGCATCATGCTTCCACCGCCCGCCCCTTGAGCGCGAACAGCCCGCGCGGGCGCTTCTGGATGAACAGGATGATCAGGACCAGAATGGCGATCTTGCCGAGCACCGCGCCCGCCACCGGCTCGAGGAATTTGTTGGCGATGCCGAGGGTGAAGGCGCCGACCAGCGTTCCCCACAGATTGCCGACGCCGCCGAACACCACCACCATGAAGGAGTCGATGATGTAGCTCTGGCCGAGATTGGGGCTGACATTGTCGATCTGCGACAGCGCGACGCCGGCGATGCCGGCGATGCCCGAGCCAAGACCGAAGGTCAGCGCGTCCACCCGCGAGGTCGCGATCCCCATCGACGCCGCCATTCTGCGGTTTTGCGTCACCGCGCGCATCTCGAGCCCGAGGCTGGTGTAGCGCAGCATGGCGAGCAGGATCGCGAACACCGCGAGCGTGAAGCAGAGGATCCAGAGCCGGTTGTAGGTGATCGTGATCTGTCCGATCGCGAACGCGCCGCTCATCCAGGAGGGATTGGCGACCTCCTGGTTGGTCGGGCCGAACATGCTGCGCACGGCCTGCTGCAACACCAGCGACAGGCCCCAGGTGGCGAGCAGCGTTTCCAGCGGGCGGCCGTAGAGGAAGCGGATGATGGTACGCTCGATCAGGACGCCGATCGCGCCGGCGACGATGAAAGCCGCCGGCACCGCAACCAGCAGCGCATAGTCCGACAGCGCGGGATAGCTGCCGCGAATGGTCTGCTGCACGACAAAGGTGACATAGGCGCCGATCATGACCATCTCGCCATGGGCCATGTTGATGACGCCCATCACGCCGAAGGTGATGGCAAGACCGATCGCGGCGAGCAGCAGCACCGAACCGAGCGACAGCCCGTACCAGGCATTCTGCACCCACGACCACATCGCGAGCCTGCTCTGGATCGCGGCGATCGCACTGGCGGCGGCATGCGCGACGGCGGGCGGCTGGTCGGCGCCCGAATCGGTCAACATCGCCACGGCTTCCTGGTCGCCGCGCGCCCTGACGGTGGCGACGGCGTCGAGTTTCTCGGCATCGGTCGCGTCATCCTTGAACAGCACGATCGCCGCCCGGGCTTCGCTGAATGCCTGCTTCGCGTCCTTGTTTTTTTCCTTCTGCAACGCGGCGTCGATCGCGGGCAGCAGGCTCTCCTCGTGGTTCTTGAAAACCGACTGCGCGGCCTGGATTCGCTTGTCCGGATCCGGCGACTGCAGCGTCAGCGCGCCGAGTGCGGCTTCGACGCCACGCCGCAGCTTGTTGTTGACGCGCACCGCTGCGGCGCTGTCCGGAATGCTGGTGAGCGGCGCGCCGGTCGCGGCATCGATGATCTTGCCGTCCGGCTGGGTGACGTAGACTTTCTTGCTGTCGGTATCGGCCATCAACCGGCCGTCCTGCAGCGCGCGGATGATGGTGTAGGCGAGTGGATTACCGCTGGTCGCAAGCGCCGCTACGGCATCCCCGGTGTCTGAATAATCGTCATTGGCGAATTTGCCGACCGCGTCTTCGAACGGCCCGGCGAAGACAGGCAGCACCATCGTGAGGAGCAGCAACAATGCGAAAGGGAGCGCACGGAAGCGTTTGAAAGCAATGGCAGGCACTGGACGACCCCGGCAGGAGCGGAAGGAAGGCGGCTTATATCGCCGCCTTCCGGGTTGGCTTCGGCAGGGGATCAGGAACCCTGACCGCCGCACCTGTTGGTCTTGGTGTTGTAGTTGCCGCACTTCTTGTTGACCCAATCGCCGATCAGGTCCCTGGAATCAGGCAGTTCCTTGGACCAGGCATCGCCGGCGACGAGCCCGGGGGTCTTCCAGACCACGTCGAACTGGCCATTGCCCTTGATCTCGCCGATGAACACCGGCTTGGTGATGTGGTGGTTCGGAAGCACCTCGGCGATGCCACCGGTCAGATTCGGCGTCTTGGTGCCGGGGAGCGCGTCGATCACCTTGTCCGGATCGACCGATTTCGCCTTCTCGACCGCCTTCACCCACATGTTGAAGCCGATATAGGTGGCTTCCATCGGATCGTTGGTCGTGCGCTTCGGGTTCTTGGTGTAGGCCTGCCACTCCTTGATGAACTTCTCGTTCGCAGGCGTCTTGATCGACTCGAAGTAGTTCCAGGCGGCGAGATGGCCGAGCAGCGGCTTGGTGTCGAGGCCGGCGAGTTCTTCTTCACCCACCGAGAACGCCACCACCGGAATGTCGGTCGCCTTGACGCCCTGGTTGCCGAGCTCCTTGTAGAACGGAACGTTGGCGTCGCCGTTGATGGTCGATACCACGGCGGTCTTCTTGCCGGCCGAACCGAACTTCTTGATGTCGGCGACGATCGTCTGCCAGTCGGAATGGCCGAACGGCGTGTAGTTGATCATGATGTCGTCATCCTTGACGCCCTTCGACTTCAGATAGGCCTCGAGGATCTTGTTGGTGGTGCGCGGATAGACGTAGTCGGTGCCGGCAAGCACCCAGCGCTTCACCTTTTCTTCCTTCATCAGGTAGTCGACGGCGGGGATCGCCTGCTGGTTCGGCGCAGCGCCCGTGTAGAACACGTTGCGTTCGCTCTCCTCGCCCTCGTACTGCACGGGATAGAACAGGATGTTGTTCAATTCCTTGAATACCGGCAGCACAGATTTGCGCGACACCGAGGTCCAGCAGCCGAACACGACGGAAACCTTGTCCTTGGTGATCAGCTCACGGGCCTTTTCGGCAAACAGCGGCCAGTTCGAGGCGGGGTCGACGACCACGGCTTCGAGCTTCTTGCCAAGAAGGCCGCCCTTCTTGTTCTGCTCGTCGATCATGAACAGCACAGTGTCTTTCAGCGTGGTTTCGCTGATCGCCATGGTGCCGGAGAGCGAGTGCAGGACGCCAACCTTGATGGTGTCGTCATCTGCCCGGGCCGCGGTAAAGCCGGACAGGCCTAAAATCAGTCCGGCGGTCGCCACCAGCCAGCGTCGGCGGTTGAGCGGCGCTGCTAAATCGTGAGTCAATTGTGTAGGCATGAGATGTCATCTCCCTGACGCAGACGTTAAACGCTGCGGAACGGCCCCACGGCCGCCTGCGTTAACGGAATCGCAAGAACTGTGCCACGCCCAAATCACGATCTAACCGACTGTTCTGTCTATTAAATCCGGTGCAGAGCGACTGAATGACGGAGATTGCTGCCTAATATTTCAACCAGGAAAATGGTTGCTTTATCGGCAATCAGCCTAATTATGAGGCAAGTCTGATCGACTGTCTAAATTTGCGGCACCCAATTTTTCAGTCCGGTAGCGGCGCGACCAGTAACTGAAGGATGCAAAAGACCTGTTTTCCGGCGGGAACGGCCGCGCGACCGTAATTGATCTTGAAAGCGCCGCGTTCGTGTTCCATATCAGCGGGACGACCCAGGGAATCACCGGGTCACTGCGAGCCGCGTGTTCTGAGCCCGTCCAACGGTTTCTGGCTTGCCCCTTCAGCTAACCAAAACCGACGCCCCAAACACGCGGGTGTCTCTGACACCCCTCGCGCGCTCCTGGCCCTTATCGCCGGGCGCCTGCCTTTTATAATGGAAAGAACCAACCTTTTGACCTCCTTTCAGGATTTCGGCCTCGCCGAACCCATCTCGCGTGCGCTCAAAGAAGAGAATTACCTCACGCCCACCCCGATCCAGGCTCAAACCATTCCCATCGCACTGACCGGCCGTGACGTCGTCGGCATCGCCCAGACCGGCACCGGCAAGACCGCAGCCTTCGCGCTTCCCATTCTGCATCGCATCCTGGAGAACCGCATCAAGCCGCAGCCCAAGGCCTGCCGCGTGCTGGTGCTGGCGCCAACCCGTGAATTGGCGGGACAGATCCTCGACAGCTTCAATGCCTATGGCCGCCACATTCGCCTCACTTCGGCGCTGGCGATCGGCGGCGTGCCGATGGGACGCCAGGTCCGCTCGATCATGCAAGGGATCGAAGTGCTGGTGGCCACACCCGGCCGCCTGCTCGACCTCGTGCAAAGCAACGGCCTGAAACTCGGCCAGGTCGAGTTTCTGGTGCTCGACGAGGCCGACCGCATGCTGGACATGGGCTTCATCAACGACATCCGGAAAATCGTCGCCAAGGTGCCGGTCAAGCGGCAGACGCTGTTCTTTTCGGCGACGATGCCCAAGGATATCGCCGAACTCGCCGAAGCGATGCTGCGCGATCCGGCGCGGGTGGCGGTGACGCCGGTTGCCTCCACGGTCGAGCGCATCACCCAGCGCATCATTCAGGTCGATCACTCCGCCAAGCCCGCGGTGCTGGTGCAGATCATGAAGCAGGAACAGGTCAGCCGCGCGCTGATCTTTACCCGCACCAAGCACGGCGCCGACAAGGTGGTGAAGGGCCTCGCCAGGGCCGGCATCACCGCCGACGCCATTCACGGCAACAAGTCGCAGAACCACCGCGAGCGGGTGCTGGCGGCATTCCGCTCGGGCGAGATCCGCACCCTGGTCGCCACCGACATTGCCGCCCGCGGCATCGACGTCGATGGCATCAGCCATGTGGTGAATTTCGATCTTCCCAACGTACCGGAGACCTATGTCCATCGCATCGGCCGCACCGCACGCGCCGGCGCCGACGGCGTCGCGATCTCGCTTTGCGCGGGCGAGGAAATGGCCTATCTGCGCGACATCGAAAAGCTGATCCGCATCACCTTGCCCCGGGAAGATCGCCGCACGCCGGGTCATCGCGACACCGCGCCGGCGCCGGCGCAACATCGCGGCGCACGCTCGGCGCCACGCGTGCACGCCGGCAGGACCCATGAAGCGGCGCCGGGATCGAAAGGCCCTCGCCAGCGCCGCCGCCCTGGTGGTAATAACAGCGCGCCACACACCAACCGGCACGAGACCAACCGTCAGGAGCCGGCGCGTCCGGCCCAAGGCGGCGGCAAGGCTGAAGGCATGCAGGGCGTTGCTTTTTTGCATCGCGAAAGCCGCCCGAATACCCAACCCAACCGCACCCAACGGCCGCGCTGACCGCCGATCGATCTGGAGATAACCATGGCCAAAGAAGAGCTGATCCAGTTCGAAGGACTGGTGACTGAAATCCTCCCCGACGCACGCTATCGCGTGCAGCTCGATGCCGGGCACGAGATCGTCGCCTACACCGCCGGCAAGATGAAAAAGAACCGGATCAAGACGCTGGCGGGCGACCGGGTGACGATCGAGATGTCGCCCTACGACCTCGAGAAGGGCCGGCTGATCTTCCGTCACAAGGACGAACGTCCGGGCGGCGGCGCCCCGCGTGGTGCACCGCCGCGCGGCCAATTCCGCCGCCGCTAAGCCTGCTCGCTGGCTGCCTCGAAATCGCGCATGACAAGAAAATGTCGGTGCGGGGCGGCGGCCTGCGGCTCGCAAATCCGAACCGATCAAATAATCCTGCACCTCAGGATTGTTTTGGGGGGCCGCTTCGCATAATATGGGTCAATCGATTTTCGGCCGGACGACATTAGCTATCCACCGGTACAGCCGGTTTAGACGCTGACGACCCTTCCAAAAATTCGATCTCACCAGCCCATCGCAAGTGGGCTTCTACTATATCTTTCTTGAGAAGGGACTACCCCCGTGAGCATGGGAACCGTGAAGTGGTTTAACGCGACCAAGGGCTTCGGCTTCATTCAGCCGGACGACGGTGGCAACGACGTGTTCGTGCACATTAGCGCCGTAGAGCGCGCCGGACTTGGAACGCTGCGTGAGGGCCAGAAGATCAGCTACGAAATCGTAGCCGATCGCCGCTCTGGCAAGTCTTCGGCCGATAACCTGCGCGCCGCCGGCTAAACGAGTATCGTTCGGTCCGGCTTGCATAAGCCCGGACTACGCAACTCGCGACGCGATCAAGCCAGATCGGCGTCGAACAGGATCCGCATCAAATAAAAGAGGCCGCGCTCACCGCGCGGCCTTTTGCTTTGAACGATGCACCGGCGCTTGGAACAGCCGCCGTCACAACACCGGACAGGGGACCGTGGTTCCTGGCGCCGGCGTCGGATAGATCACGCACTGCGACTGGCGCGGCCTTGTATAGGCGATGTCGCTGAGCGTGAACGTCGGCAGGGTCTTCGCCATCGAGAAAGTGACGATCGGCGTGTAGGGGTATTTGACTTCGCTGTAAATCAGGTAGCTTCCTCCGACCGCAATCTGCGTTGGGATCGCAACCGGAAACCTTACCGCGTGGCCCGCTCCCAGAACGACGGCGCCCGATACAAACGTCGCCGACCTGCTCCATTCCACCCGCGCCTGAAGGGTGACGGGATCGACATACAATTCGGACACGGTGGACACGGTCGGCGTGTAAGGATACGGCGTCATGATCGCATTGCTGGCCGTGAAGAAATTGGTCAAATCGGTATCGGCGACCGTGAGCGATTGCGAGGTCAGATCCGACAGCGTTCGCGCCATCAGCGTCACCTTGCGACTCATCGCCACGCCGGTAGAAAATTCGATCGTTCCGAAGAACAGCACCAGCATGATCGGGACGACCATGGCGAATTCGATCGCTGCGACGCCGTTGCAGTCCTCGATCAGTTTCAGGACCGA
>Ga0208849_1001072_pt1 | contig 20934 bp, 24 predicted proteins | sample NGESurdeep072012_10_FD_184470 | JGI IMG/M metagenome (GOLD analysis project Ga0208849, IMG submission 184470) | Arctic peat soil microbial communities from Barrow, Alaska - NGEE Surface sample 53-3 deep-072012 (SPAdes) | ecosystem: Environmental > Terrestrial > Soil > Wetlands > Peat ... | reverse complement strand
ACAATGGTGAACGCCGGCAGCCCGGGCGCGACCTGCACCTGCACGTCGACAGCACGGGCCTCGATCCCCTCGAACGCTACGGTCGACACCCGCTGGACCATGCCGCCTCTTCTTCCTGCAACCAAAGGTAGCGGAAAGTTCAGACGAGAGCAAGAACAATGAGGGAACGAGACGGCCTATCCGCGCCTCGCCTCGATCGCGTCCAAGATTTTCGCGGCGATGTCGGGGCCGCCGAGCCGCGCCACGGCGCGAATGCCGGTCGGCGAGGTCACGTTGATCTCGGTAAGCAAGTCATCGATCACGTCGATGCCGACAAACAGCAATCCGCGTTGGCGCAGCGCCGGGCCGAGGCGCGCGCAGATCTCGCGCTCGCGCGGCGAAAGTTCGGTCGCCCTGGCAGCGCCGCCGCGCACCATGTTGGAGCGCAGATCGTCCGCCGCCGGGACGCGGTTGACCGCGCCGGCGAATTCGCCGTCGACCAGGATGATGCGCTTGTCGCCGTGCTTGACCTCGGGAAGAAAGCGCTGGATCACCCAGGGCTCGCGAAACGTCACCGAAAACATGTCGAACAGCGAGCCGAAATTCATGTCCTGCGGCAGGATGCGAAACACCGCCGCTCCGCCATATCCGTGCAAGGGCTTCATCACCACCGCGCCGTGTTCGTCGCGGAACGAATTGATCTCGTCGAGATCGCGGGAGATCAGCGTCGGCGGCATCAGATCGGCAAAATCCATCACGAAGATCTTTTCCGGCGCGTTGCGCACGCTGGCGGGATCGTTCACCACCAGCGTCCTCGGATGGATGCGCTCAAGCAAATGCGTCGAGGTGATGTAGGCGAGATCGAATGGCGGGTCCTGCCGCAGCAATACGACGTCGAATGCCGCGAGCGGTTCGCGCCGCGCCTCGCCGAGGGTGAAATGGTCGCCGGCCTGGTCGCGCACGGTGAGCCGCTGAACCGGCGCCACCAGTTCCTCGCCACGCAGCGACAGTCTGTCCGGCGTGTAATAGGAAAGGCCGTGGCCGCGCCTCTGCGCTTCCAGAAGCAGCGCGAAGGTCGAATCGCCGCCGATATTGATGCGCGCGATGGGATCCATCTGGACGGCGATATTCAGTTTCATCTTCGGGTCCGCAGGTTGGCTCGGTCGGGGAGGTTCAGGGGCTGGCGTCGAACGCCGCTAACAGATGGCGCGGAAGTCGCCGCGGTGCAATCAGCATGACATCGAAACGCAGCTCGAATTCGGCATGTTCGGGATGCGCCACCAGCCAGGCCCGTGCCGCATCGATGATGCGCCGTTGCTGGCGCGGCGTCACCGCATAGGCGGCCTCCTCGAGGCTGGCGCGGGCCTTGACCTCGACAAAGACCACGAGGTTGCCCCGGCGGGCGACCAGGTCGATCTCGCCAAAGGGGGTGCGAAAGCGTCTCGCGAGAATGCGATAGCGCTTGACGGTCAGAAAGGCCGCGGCGCGCGCCTCGGCGGAAACGCCGGTGCGAAATGCGGCGCGCCGCGCCGGCGAAGCGGATCGCAGCGGCGCCGCCATCGGCCCGGCGTCATCCATCTTGGCCATCATCGTCTTCCTTGTTTCCGGCGAGCTGCAGCGCGCGGGTGTAGATCTCGCGGCGCGGCCGGCCGGACAATTCGACGGCGTGCGCCACCGCATCCTTGACGCTTTCGCGCGCGAGCTGATTTCGCAACAACTGGTCCAGTTCGTGCTCCGGCATGATCTGTGCGCCGGCCGCGGGCGGACCCAGCACCAGCACGAATTCGCCGCGGGTCTCCTGCGCAGCGGCCGCGCGCGCCAGCTCGGCGATCGGGGCGCGCCGGATCTCTTCATGCATCTTGGTCAGTTCGCGGCAGATCGCGGCGTCGCGCCCGCCCATGATGGCGGCGAGATCGGCCAAGGCGTCGGCGAGGCGATTTCCGGATTCAAACATCACCAGCGTTGCCTCGATTCGCGAAAGCTCGGTCAGCCGCGCGCGCCGGCCGGCCGCTTTTGCCGGCAGAAACCCTTCGAAGAAAAACCGGTCGGTCGGCAGCCCTGCCACCGAAAGCGCGGTCAGCACCGATGACGCTCCCGGCAGCGCGATCACGGCATGACTCGCCGCGCAGGCCTCGCGCACGAGCTTGAAGCCGGGATCTGAAATCAGCGGTGTTCCGGCGTCCGAGACCAGTGCGATGGCGGCGCCCTGTGCCAGCAATTGCATGATTTTCGGCCGCGCTGCCGCGGCGTTGTGTTCATGATAGGGTTTGAGCTGTGCCGTGATCGCATAGCGTTCGATCAGCCGGCGGGTGATGCGGGTGTCTTCGCAGGCGATGACGTCGACGCCGGCCAGCGTTTCCAGCGCGCGCAGGGTGATGTCGCCGAGATTGCCGATTGGGGTCGCGACCAGATAAAGTCCCGGCTGGGGCTTTGGAGCGGAGAGCAACTGGCCGCCGACCGAAAAGCTGCGGGCCGTGAAACCCGTGACGCCTTCGGATGTATCTGGGGAGGCAGCTTTGGCGCGCATCGGCTCAATCTAGTGGGAACGAGGCGCGGACGCCACGATCCTGCCCGGGCGAGTTGCCGGCTATCAGCCGGCGAGGAACCGGAATCCGGCTACGGGCGCGCCGATGTCGCATCGCTATAATCCTTTTGTTTTGGTTAACTATTCGTCGACAATATGCCTGAATCCACCTTCCTGATCGCCGGGAGGCAATGTTCTGACCGATTCCGGTCGGTCAAGAGATAGAGAACCGATGGTGGGCCCGCTCGATCGCAAATTTCAGCCTGCCGGGGCAACCCGGCGGAGCGCGGTTGGCTTGATTCTCGGTGCGCCCCTGCTCGGGGCCTGTGCGGGTGTCCAACAAAGCCTCAGCCAATACGGCTCGGAGGCGGCGCCCGGTCCGGCCGGACCGACCCAGCAGCCGCTCGCGGTCGGCACTGGTCAGGTCAAGGTCGGCCTGATCCTGCCGCTGTCGGCGTCCGGCAATGCCGGGGTTGCCGCGCAATCCATGAAGAATGCCGCCGAGATGGCGCTGGCGGAATTCCAGAATCCGAATCTTCAGCTCCTGATCAAGGATGACGGCGGCAGCCCGCAAGGCGCGCAGCAGGGAACGCAGCAGGCGCTTGACGAAGGCGCAGAGATCATTCTCGGCCCGCTGTTCGCGGTCTCGGTTCCGGCGACCGCCCAACTCGCGCGGGCGCGCGGTATTTCAGTGATCGCGTTCTCGACCGATTCAAGCGTGGCCGGCCGGGGAGTCTATCTTTTGAGCTTCCTGCCGGAGTCCGATGTCAACCGGATTGTCGAATATTCCGCCAGCCTCGGGAAACGATCGTTTGCCGCGCTGCTGCCCGAGAACGCCTATGGCAATGTCGTGGAGGCCGCGTTCAAGCAGGCGGTGAGCCGCCGCGGCGGCCGCATCGTCACCTTCCAGAAATACGGTGCCGATCGCGCCACCGCGGCGCGAACGGTGGCGCCGACTCTTGGCACCGCGGATGCGCTTTTTATTGCCGATGACGGCGATTCGGTGGTGCAGGTGGCCGATGCGCTGACTGCGGCCGGCGCCAATCTGAAGAACATCCAGTTGCTCGGTACCGGCTTGTGGGACAATCCGCGCGTGTTCGCGAGCCCCGCCTTGCAGGGCGGCCTTTATGCGGCGCCGGATCCCGCCGGTTTCCGCAGCTTTTCCAGCCGCTACCGCGCCAAATATGGCGCCGACCCGGTGCGGACCGCAACACTTGCCTATGACGCGGTGGCGCTGGTGGCGGCGCTGGCGAGAACGCAGGGCCCAACCCGGTTTTCACCGGACGTGCTGACCAATCCATCCGGCTTTGCCGGCATCGACGGCCTGTTCCGCTTCCGCGCCGATGGCACCAACGAACGCGGCCTGGCGGTCATGCGGGTGGGATCGGGCGGCGGGGTGGCGGTCGCCGGCTCGCCGAAAAGTTTTGGCGCGTAAAAGCCCAAAGCATTCCGGCTTATGACCAAGCGCGTTGGCGTAGCGCTGCGTGGGCAGCGGGAGAATGGGATTGTTCATTCTGCTCAGGGGTCCGGACAGTGGATATTGCGGGAGGTTGTGCGTTGATGCTGCCCGAATCCTGCAAGAATCTATCGCGCCTGAGTGATTCAAACCCGTAGCATGCAAGCGCGATGACGCGAGGGATCGGCCCCTTCGTAGCGTAAGTTGCGATTTGCCTTCTGCTTCTACCCAATAATGCCGCGGCGGCTTCTTGCGTAAGTCTGTTTCGCGTCAGGAAGTCCAGGAATTCCCTGGGCGTCCAACTTTCCTGTGCGAGGGATTGGATAGTGTCTGCTGACATCATTAAATCCGCATCGCTACCCCACGCGATGGCATCTCCGTCTTCGGCGATGATCCCGGTCAAAAAAAGACTTTCATCTCTCAGAGGACGGTACACTTTGTAGCTGAAGATAGCCGGGCTAACGTCCACGAAATCTTCACGTCCAGCCCTTGGGCCTTCCCCCCACCTAACTCGAAGCACAAAGTCATGGAGCGGCTGGACACTCGCCATCCGGGGAAGCCGAATCCCACTATCAACGATATCATTCCCGTTCATTGAGCCTTCTCCACTCTGCTACCAATAGGGCCAGATTCTCTGGCTTTGCGGCCCATTCCTTGACTTCGGCCAAGTCCTTCTTTGACGCCCTCCCAGCGACAACCTCCAAGCTCATTATCTCCACGGAAGCCCTCGAATTTGGCCCCTTTAAGTGGAAGTGTGGGGGATTATGGTCTCCCGGATAAATGTAGATCTTACAGTTACTTAGGGGAGCAACGATGCCCGCCATATCGCCTCAATGGGATAACTTAGTGCAATGGTTGCACAAAATCAACAGCAAAATGTGAAACTATTGCACATTGTGATAGATGTAGGCGGCGCAACCTTAGCGGCTATTCCGGCGCTGCCAATAGCCCTTCGAGTGTCGGGAACGTCCAGAGCCATCGAATATCGTTCACCATTGCTCTCTACGCCGCCAAATCAGCCACCACCGCGTCGAGCACGGGAAACCCGGCTTGCGTGACCCGCAGCCGGCCGCTGGCATCGACGGTAATGGCGCCTTCTTCCAGCAGTATGGCGATCCGGTCCGGATCGAGCGCTCGGCCCGACAACGCGGCATAGCTTCCGGGATCGATGCCTTCGGCGAGGCGCAGCCCCATCAGCAGGAACTCGTCGCCGCGCTCTTCGCTGTTGAGGGTGTCATCGGTCACAACACCATGACCCGTGGCTTCGACGCGCATCAGCCAGGCTTCGGGCCGCTTCTCGGTGGCGATCGCGTGTCTGATCCCGTCGATATCGAGGCGGGCATGCGCGCCCGGCCCGATGCCGGCATATTCCTCGCCGCGCCAGTACAGCAGATTGTGCTGGCATTCTGCGCCGGGTCGCGCGTGGTTGGAAATCTCGTAGGCCGGCAATCCATGCGCGGCGCAGACCTCCTGGGTGACATCATACAGCGCGCGCGCCATCGCCTCGTCCGGTGTCTTCAATTTGCCCGCGGCGTGAAGCCCGAAGAACGGCGTGCCCTCCTCGATCGTCAGTTGGTAGAGCGACAGATGCTCGGCGGCTTCCGAGATCGCGCGCTTCAACTCCTCCGCCCACATTTGCGGCGTCTGGTCGGGACGGGCGTAGATCAGGTCGAACGAATAGCGGTCGAACGCGCGGCGCGCGATCGCGACCGCATCGAGCGCCTCGCGCGCGGTGTGCAGCCGGCCCAGCGCGCCCAGCGACGCATCGTCCAGCGCCTGCACGCCGAGCGAAACCCGGTTGACGCCGGCGGCGCGGTAGCCGGCAAAGCGCGTCGCCTCGACGCTGGTCGGATTGGCTTCCAGCGTGACTTCGGCAGCGGGGGCGACGCGCCAGTGCCTGGCGATCGCATCGAGGATCGCGCCGACGGTTTGCGGCTGCATCAGCGAGGGCGTGCCGCCGCCCAGGAAAATCGACGATACTTCCCGGCCCGGGGTGCGCGCCGCAGTGGTTTCGATTTCGCGCGCAAACGCGCGCGAAAATCGCGCCTCGTCGATCGGCGCATGGCGGACATGGCTGTTGAAATCGCAATACGGACATTTCGACAGGCAGAACGGCCAGTGCACGTAGACGCCAAACGCTTCGCTGTCAGCGCCGGTCAAGGCAGATCTCCGCAAGCTTCACAAAGGCGCGGGCACGATGCGACAATCCGAGACCGAGCGGCGGCAGCCCGTGTTTTTCGATACTGGTCATCTCGCCGAAGGTGCGCGCATGTCCGTCGGGCACGAACGCGGGATCGTAGCCGAAGCCGGCCGTACCGCGCGGCGGCCATACCAGCGTGCCGTCGGCGCGCGCCTCGACCTGCTCGAGATGGTCGTCGGGCCACGCCACGCACAGCGCGGAAACGAAATGCGCGCGGCGCTGCGGTGGCGCGGTAGCGCCGCGCTCCTGCAGCAAGCGCTCGATCCGGGCCATCGCGACGGAGAAGTCCTTGCCCGGGCCGGCCCAGCGCGCGGAGAAAATCCCGGGCGCGCCATCCAGCGCGTCGACCACCAGTCCGGAATCGTCGGCGAAGGCGGGTAACCGGGCGGCCTTTGCGGCCGCGATCGCCTTGATCTGTGCATTGGCACGAAAGCTGTCGCCGGTTTCGTCAGGCTCGCCGAGGCCAAGCTCGCCCGCCGCGACCGCTTCGACGCCATGCGGCGCCAGCAGCTCGCGCATCTCGGCAAGTTTGCCGGGATTGTGGGTCGCGATCACGAGCCTGCCTGTGATTCGGCGATGCATGGCTTTCAATCTATCAGCCTAGGCCAGCCCGATCACGCCACGGCCATTTTCTGCAAATCCACCAGCCGCGCCACGCCCTTGCGCGCCAGCGCCATCAGCGCCAGGAACTCGTCCTGCGAGAACGGGGTCTTCTCCGCCGTGCCCTGCACCTCGATGATGCGCCCGTCGCCGGTCATGACGAAATTGGCGTCGGTTTCGGCCTCGGAATCCTCGGCGTAATCGAGGTCGAGCACCGGCGTGCCGTTATAAATACCGCAGGAGATCGCCGCCACATTGTCGCGCAGCACGTTGGCCTTGACCATGTTGCGGGTCTTCATCCAGCCGATGCAGTCGGCCAGCGCCACCCAGGCTCCGGTGATCGAGGCGGTGCGGGTGCCGCCATCGGCCTGCAGCACGTCGCAGTCGACCGTGATCTGGCGTTCGCCCAGCGCTTCGAGGTCCAGCGTGGCGCGCAGCGAACGGCCGATCAGGCGCTGGATCTCGACGGTGCGGCCGTTCTGCTTGCCGGCCGATGCCTCGCGGCGGGTGCGCTCCAGCGTCGCCCGCGGCAGCATGCCGTATTCGGCGGTGACCCAGCCGCGTCCCTGGCCCTTGAGCCATGGCGGCAACCGTTCTTCCAGGGTTGCCGTCACCAGCACATGGGTGTCGCCGAATTTGACCATGCAGGAACCCTCGGCGTACTTGACGACACCGCGTTCCAGGGACACGGCGCGCAGTTCATCCGGCGCACGGCGGCTTGGCCGCATGGGAACCCTCCAGCAAAGTTACAGGTCTCGCGGTGCTTGTAGGTGGGGGAAGCGACAGCGGCAAGGCCTTTGGCCGCATTCCGTGGGGCCGGCCCAATGACCGCTTGTCACAGCCGCCCGGGATGGACAGATTAGGATCAGTTGCAGGGAGTAGATGGTGGCCCACCACGATCCGATCGGCCTGATCGCCCCGAATGCCGGGCTTGCCCAGCTTAACGAGCGCTCGCGCGACATCTTTCGCCAAATCGTGGAGAGCTATCTCGCGACCGGCGAGCCGGTCGGTTCGCGCAATATTTCACGTTTGATCGCGGTGCCGCTCTCGCCGGCCTCGGTCCGCAACGTGATGTCGGATCTCGAGCAGCTCGGACTGATCTACGCACCGCATACCTCGGCTGGCCGGCTGCCGACCGAATTGGGTTTGCGGTTTTTCGTCGATGCCCTGATGCAGGTCGGCGATTTGACCGAACCGGAGCGGCAGTCGATCCAGACCCAGCTCGCATCGGTCGGCAAGGCGCAATCGGTCGAAGCCGCGCTTGGGGAGGCCTTGACGCGGCTGTCCGGCCTGACCCGCGCCGCGGCGGTGGTGCTCACCGCGAAATCCAATTCACGGCTGAAGCATATCGAGTTCGTGCGGCTGGAGCCGGAGCGGGCGCTGGCGGTGCTGGTTGGCGAGGACGGCCAGGTCGAGAACCGGGTGCTGACGCTGCCGCCCGGCGTTCCCTCCTCGGCGCTGATCGAAGCCACCAACTTTCTCAATGCGCGGATCCGGGGACGAACGCTGGCCGAGGCACGCCTCGAACTTGAGACCGCACTGGCGCAGAGCCGCACCGAACTCGATCAACTGACGCAGAAGGTCATTGCCGCCGGGCTCGCCAGCTGGTCGGGTGGCGAGAACGACGACCGGCAACTGATCGTGCGCGGTCATGCCAATCTGCTGGAGGATTTGCACGCGCTCGAGGATCTCGAGCGGGTCAGGCTGCTGTTCGACGATCTCGAAACCAAGCGCGGCGTGATCGATCTGCTGGGTCGCGCCGAGCGCGCCGAAGGCGTGCGGATTTTCATCGGATCGGAGAACAAACTGTTTTCGCTGTCCGGCTCCTCCACGATCATCGCGCCCTACAGCGACGGCGCCGGCCATATTGTCGGCGTTCTCGGTGTGATCGGACCGACCCGGCTCAACTATGCCCGGGTTATTCCGACCGTGGACTATGCCGCGCGGATCGTCAGCCGGATGCTGGGTGGATGAACCTGTCCGCGGGGCGCTTGATTTTCCGCGCCCAAAGCACGATATCCCGCCAGCAAATCCCGCATTGACTTGATCCCCGGCGATTTTTCGAAAAGGCAGGCCATGACCGATCCGAACCGGCAAAACGAGAATCCGGCGAATGCGGCGCAAGCCGGCGAGCCCGTGGTCTCCAAGCCCTATGTGATGCCCGACGATCCGGAGGAAGGATCGGTCGAGGCGCTCGCCCGGGAAGCCGCGGAATCGCGCGACAAGATGCTGCGCACGCTGGCGGAAATGGAAAATCTGCGCAAGCGCACCAGCCGCGAGGTAGCCGATGCGCGGATCTACGGGATCACCGGCTTCGCGCGCGACGTGCTCGATATCGCCGATAATCTGCAGCGTGCACTCGATGCGGTTCCAGCCGATACCAGGGCGGCCGCCGATCCCGGCCTGAAGGCGCTGATCGAGGGCGTCGAACTGACCGAGCGGTCGCTGCTTAACGCGCTCGAGAAGAACGGCGTCAAGAAGTTCGACCCGTCGGGGGAGAAGTTCGATCCGAATTTCCAGCAGGCGATGTATGAGGTTCCCGACCCATCGGTGCCCGCGGGCACGGTGGCGCAGGTGGTGCAGGCCGGCTACATGATTGGCGAGCGCGTGCTGCGTCCGGCCCTGGTCAGCGTCTCCAAGGGAGGCGCCAAGGCGGCAACCGCCGCCAACGGCAACGAACCGAACAACGCCGCCTGAAATATCAGTCGATCGCGACGATCAGCGGCGGTGAATTCCGTCGCGCACCGCACGAAAACGCGGAAACGCCTTTTCCCACTGGTCGCGCGGCGAACTGCCGATGATGCGCAACGACGTCGGGCCACCGAATCGCAGCCACTGCACGACGGTGACGGGGGTGTTGTCCTTGCCGCTGATGGCGTCGATACGCGTTTCATAGCCGGGCATGCCGTCGATACGGATCGCCTCCGACACCGTGAGATGCGCCTCGCGCACGCCGGGAATCGTGGTCGCGGCCTCTTGGGCAAACCGGTCGCGATCCTGCGGCTGCGCTGGTGCCGCTGCGATGAGGCCGATCAGCATGAAGGGGGCGGCCTCGAAGCCGGTGGTCTCGTCGCCATCGGCAAGAAGGATGGCGGCTCCTGGCGCCAGCGTGCGGACATTCTTGAACTGGGCGAGGTCGGTGACGCTGAACGGCATCAGCGCAAGCTGCTCGTTGACCGGCACTTCCTTGCGAATGGTCGCCGAGGCGAACATCTGCCGGACCGCGGCGTCGGTGTAGACCTTGCTGGCGTTCTCGGGGACCTGTACCGCGATATAGCCTGAGAACGTACCGCCCGGCATGATCATCGAATAGCGCCGCACGCTGGTGGTGCCATCCTTGGCGTTTTCGGCCGTATAATAGGCGACCCCTGCGGCGGTCTCGATGCTCTCGGGCTTGATGCCGTTGCTGCCGGCGGGGTTGGCCTTGAAAGCGTTCACAACCTCGCCATAGGCGCCAGCCGGAAGCTCCGCCACCAGCACCTTGACGCCCTGGTCCTCGGTTTCGAATCCGACGAAGGTTTTGGCGCCGACGAGGCCGACCAGCGGCGTCATCCCGACCCGGGATCCCGGCGGGAAAACCGGGTCTGCGGCGCGGGCCGGACCGAAGGCAAGCGTGCTGGCGACGAGCAGGATAGCCGCGGACAGCAGTCGAATCTGGTTCATGAAAAGTCTACTGAGTTTGCATTGAGGCCGTTCAATGGTAGCCGGTCACGGCCTTGCAACGGGCGGCGGCCTTTCCGTTCCGCTCGCCTTTTAGCCGGTTTGCCCCGCCGGCAACAGCCGGGGGCAGACCCGGTCCGATATCCCGTTAGCCGGTCAGCCGCCTACCCTCGCGCGGCTCGCGGCTTGGCCGGTCAGCCCGCCGGAGAGCTTGCGGACACTATCTTTCAACGGGAGCGGTTTTCGCGGGTGAAGGTTGCGTCCCGGTCCTTGCAGGCTTGGGGCACCCTCCTATATGAGGCTCACCGTCGCAATATCGCGAGCATTTGATCGTTGGGGGTTTGGATTGGTGCGCCGTCAGGGCCCAGCCAACCTGCCGCAAAAAGAAGGATATGAGGACCATGGGAAAGGTCATTGGGATCGATCTCGGCACCACCAATTCGTGCGTTGCCGTAATGGATGGCAAGAACGCGAAAGTCATCGAAAACGCCGAAGGGATGCGGACCACCCCGTCGATCGTTGCCTTCAGCGATGACGGCGAGCGCCTCGTCGGCCAGCCCGCCAAGCGCCAGGCGGTGACCAATCCCGAGCGGACCTTCTTTGCCGTCAAGCGCCTGGTCGGCCGCCGCTATGACGACCCGATGGTCGAGAAGGACAAGAAGCTCGTCCCCTACAAGATCGTCAAGGCGTCGAACGGCGATGCCTGGGTCGAAGCCGACGGCAAAACCTATTCGCCCTCGCAGGTCTCCGCCTTCATTCTGCAGAAGATGAAGGAAACCGCGGAAGCCCATCTCGGCCAGAAGGTCGACCAGGCCGTCATCACCGTTCCCGCCTATTTCAACGACGCGCAACGTCAGGCCACCAAGGATGCCGGCAAGATCGCCGGCCTTGAAGTGCTGCGCATCATCAACGAGCCGACCGCGGCCGCGCTCGCTTACGGTCTCGACAAGACGAAATCCGGCACCATCGCGGTGTACGATCTTGGCGGCGGCACCTTCGACGTCTCGATCCTAGAGATTGGCGACGGCGTGTTCGAGGTGAAGTCGACCAACGGCGACACCTTCCTCGGCGGCGAAGACTTCGACATGCGGCTCGTCAACTATCTGGCCGATGAATTCCAGAAGGAGCAGGGCATCAACCTGCGCAATGACAAGCTCGCCCTGCAGCGCCTGAAGGAGGCCGCTGAAAAGGCCAAGATCGAACTGTCCTCGACCACCCAGACCGAAATCAACCTGCCCTTCATCACGGCTGACCAGACCGGGCCGAAGCATCTGACGATGAAGTTGACGCGCGCCAAGTTCGAGGCGCTGGTCAACGATCTCGTCGAGAAGACCATCGAACCCTGCCGCAAGGCGCTGAAGGATGCCGGTCTTACCGCCGGCGAAGTCGGCGAAGTGGTGCTGGTCGGCGGCATGACCCGGATGCCGAAGATCCAGGAAATGGTGAAGCAGTTCTTCGGCAAGGAACCGCACAAGGGCGTCAACCCGGACGAAGTCGTCGCCATCGGCGCGGCGATCCAGGCCGGCGTGTTGCAGGGCGACGTCAAGGACGTGCTGCTGCTCGACGTCACCCCGCTGTCGCTCGGCATCGAGACGCTGGGCGGCGTGTTCACCCGCATCATCGATCGCAACACCACGATCCCGACCAAGAAGAGTCAGGTGTTCTCGACCGCCGAGGACAACCAGAACGCCGTCACCATCCGCGTGTTCCAGGGCGAGCGCGAGATGGCGGCCGACAACAAGGTGCTCGGCCAGTTCGACCTGATGGGCATTCCGCCGGCGCCGCGCGGCATGCCGCAAATCGAGGTGACCTTCGATATCGACGCCAACGGCATCGTCAACGTCTCGGCCAAGGACAAGGCCACCGGCAAGGAGCAGCAGATCCGCATCCAGGCCTCGGGTGGTTTGTCGGAGGCCGACATCCAGAAGATGGTCAAGGACGCCGAGGCCAACGCCGCCGAGGACAAGAAGCGGCGCGAGGCGGTCGATGCCAAGAACCATGCCGACAGCCTGGTGCATTCGACCGAGAAGGCGCTGGCCGAACATGGTTCCAAGGTCGAGGACAGCGAGCGCCGCGTCATTGAAGACGCCGTCAGCGATTTGAAGGAAGCGCTGAAGGGCGACGACGCCGAGACCATCAAGGCCAAGACCAACACGCTGGCGCAGGCCTCGATGAAGCTCGGCGAGGCGATGTATAAACAGCAGGCCGAGAGCGATGCGGCCAAGGACGCTGCCAAGGATGACGTGGTCGACGCGGAGTTCACCGAGGTCGACGACGACAAGAACAACAAGAAATCTGCCTGAGCGGCGAACGGCCATGACCCTCATTCCTCAGAGCGCGACAAGCGTCTCGATGGATGGGGGTCATTTTTCGTTAAGCCGGAGGCTGCATCTTTCAAAGCGCATTCCCTCGGAATGACGACGAACTTCGGGCGGATTTGACGGATGTCTACCAAGCGCTGCTATTACGAAACCCTGGAAGTCGAGCGGACGGCGGACGAGTCCAAGCTTAAGACGGCGTTCCGCAAGCTCGCGATGAGATGGCATCCGGACCGCAATCCTGGCGACGCCGCCAGCGAAATCCGCTTCAAGGAAATCAACGAAGCCTATGAGGTCCTGAAGGACGGCGACAAGCGCGCGGCCTATGACCGGTTCGGCCATGCGGCCTTCGAGCAGGGCGGCGGCGGCCCTGGATTCGGTGCCGGCTTTGCCTCGTCCTTTTCCGATATTTTCGAGGATTTGTTCGGCATGGCCGGGCAGCGGGGGCGGGGCGGCGGGCGCGAGCGTGGCGCTGACCTGCGCTACAACATGGAAATCACCCTCGAAGAGGCGTTTCAGGGCAAGACCGCCCAGATCGAGATTCCAGTCTCGGTCACCTGCGAGTCCTGTTCGGGCACCGGAGCGAAGGCCGGGACCCGGCCGAAAGCCTGTTCGATGTGCGGCGGCGCCGGCCGTGTGCGGCAGGCGCAGGGCTTCTTCACGCTGGAGCGAACCTGCCCCGGCTGCCAGGGCCGCGGCCAGATGATCGAAGATCCTTGTCCCTCTTGTTCGGGCTCAGGACGGGTGACGCGCGAGCGGACATTGTCGGTCAATATTCCGCAAGGCGTGGAAGACGGCACCCGGATCCGGCTCGCCGGCGAGGGCGAGGCCGGCGTTCGCGGCGGGCCGCCGGGCGATCTCTACATTTTCCTGTCGCTCGCCACGCATCAGTTCTTTCAGCGCGACGGCGCCGATCTGCATTGCCGGGTGCCGATCTCGATGGTGACCGCCGCCCTCGGCGGCGAGTTCGAGGTGCCGACCATCGACAAGGGCAAAGCCAAAGTAAAAATCCCCGGCGGAACCCAGTCCGGCCGGCGTTTTCGCATTGCATCAAAGGGCATGCCGGTGCTGCGCTCGCGCCAGACCGGCGACATGTATGTCCAGGTCGCGGTCGAAACGCCGCAAAATCTGACGAGGAAGCAGCAGGAATTGCTGGCCGAGTTCGAAAAATTATCGTCCGGTGCAACGCAACCCGAGGCCGCGGGTTTCTTCACTAAGGTCAAGGACTTCTTCGGCAATCGCACGACTGCGCAGTGACCATTCGGCTTGACCGTTTCGGCGCTGACCTATACCTCTTTATGACTGTATTCTGACACTCCCGCACAAGTGCGGTCCCGCCTGGTAGTGAAATGCCATTGCAATCGTCCGCGCGCGTGTTGAAGAAGCCCCTTCGTCTCGACGACGAAGTTCGCTTTCTCCGTTCCTGGATCGAAAAGCCTCTGCACATGGGCGCCGTGATGCCCTCCGGCCGGGTGTTGGCGCGCACCATGGCGCAGTACGTCGATGTCAATTCCAAGGGGCCGGTGGTTGAACTGGGGCCTGGGACCGGTGCGATCACCAACGCGCTGATCGACCACGGCATCGATCAGAAACGCCTTGTGCTGGTCGAATACAATCCGGGATTCTGCGCATTGCTGCGCGATCGCTACCCGCACGCCAAGGTGGTGCAGGGCGATGCCTATACGCTGCGGGATTCGCTCTGGGATGTGATGAAAGTCCCGGCCTCCGCGGTCGTGTCCGGCCTGCCGCTCGTGACCAAGCCGATGCTGACCCGCCTGAAGTTGATCCGCGATGCTTTCCTCGCGCTGGCACCGGGGGCGCCGTTCGTGCAGTTCACCTATTCGGTGGCGCCGCCGATTCCAAAATCGCTGCCCGGCGTGTCCACCGAAGCCTCCGAGCGCATCTGGATGAACCTTCCGCCAGCGCGCGTCTGGGTGTATCGCAAGGGCTGATGCCGCCGGCCGCCCGGCCGCGGTTCGCCTTCGACGACCATGAATCATGCCTGCGCTGAAAATCCTTGTGATCCCCGGTTCGCTGCGCACCGGCTCGCTCAATGCGAGGCTAGCGGCGACCGTCGCCTATGAGCTGGCGCAGGCCGGCGCCGATGTCACGCGCATCTCGCTCGGCGATTTTCCGCTGCCGATCTATGACGGCGACCTGCAGACGAAATCAGGCGTCCCGAAACATGCGGTCAATCTCAAGCGCATGATCGGCGTCCATCATGGCGTGCTGGTCGTGACGCCGGAATACAATTCCTCGGTGCCGCCGTTGGTCAAGAATGCGATCGACTGGGTGACCCGGGTGCAGGATGCCCATGAAACCCGCGGCCAGGTCTTTCGCGAGCGTGCCTTTGCGATCGCGGCGGCCTCCGAAAGCCAGCTTGGCGGAACCCGCGCGCTGGCGGCGCTGCGGCTGATCCTGTCCGCCTGCCGGGCCACGGTGATCCCGAACCAGCTTGCGCTATCGTTTGCCGGCGAGGCCTATGACGACATGGACCGACTGAAACATCCGGCCGATATCGAGGCGCTGCAAGCGCTGGTGCGCCAGTTGGTCGAAGTCTCCCAGCGCATGATGTGAGGGAAAATGCCGCCGACCAGTATCGCCCCCCGCGACCGCCTGATTGTGGCGCTCGACCTGCCCGGCGTCGCCGCCGCCGAAGCGATGATAGCCCGGCTCGGTGACAGCGTGACATTCTACAAGATCGGCTATCAGCTCGCCTATGGCGGCGGATTGCCGCTGGTGCGCCGCCTCGCCGACAGCGGCAAGAAGGTGTTCGCCGATCTCAAGCTGCACGACATCGGCAATACGGTGGCGCGCGGCGTCGAGAGCATTGCCAAACTCGGCGCGACATTTTTGACCGTGCACGCCTATCCACAGACCATGAAGGCAGCGGTCGAGGCGGGCGCGGGATCGGGGCTGAAGATCCTCGCCGTCACCGTGCTGACCTCTTATGACGATCGCGATCTTCACGACGCCGGCTATCGCTTCGGCGTCTCCGAACTGGCCGAGGCGCGCGCGCGACAGGCGCAGGCGCTCGGCGTCGACGGCCTCGTCTGTTCGCCGGAGGAGGCGGCCGCCTTGCGCAGGATCGTCGGCCCTCGGATCAACCTCGTGACCCCCGGCATTCGGCCGGCGGGGGCTGTCAGCGATGATCAGAAGCGCATCATGACGCCGGCCCGCGCCATCACCGCCGGGGCGGACTATCTGGTGGTAGGACGTCCGGTGATGGAGGCTTCCGATCCCAGGGCCGCGGCGAATGCCATCCAGGCGGAGATCGCCCAGGCTCTGGGCTAGAGCCTGTTCGGTTCTGATTGAATCAGAACAGGGCTCTAGTTTTCTTATTTTGACGCGTTTTCTTCACGCGAACCGGTACCCACTTCGCTCGAAAACGCTATAGAACAAAAAAGGAGAAGGCCAATGGCAAAAGGTTACTGGATCGCGCGGCTCGACGTTCACAACATGGACGGCTACAAGGAATATGTCGCGCAGAACGGCGCGGTGTTTGCGAAATATGGCGCCAAATTCCTGGTTCGCGGCGGTCGCTTTATCGGCCAGGAGGGCTCGTCGCGCTCGCGCAATGTGGTGCTTGAATTCAAGGACTATGAGACCGCGCTCGCCTGCTACAATTCGCCGGAATATGCCCGGCTGGTCAAGATCCGCGGCCCGCATGCCGACAGCGACCTGGTGATCATCGAAGGCTATGACGGCGTCCAGCCCTGACCGCAGGGCCGGTCGGTTGCCGGAACAGCCCGCTGCCGCTATACGGCGAGGGTGAGGTAACGACATGTCCGACATGCGCTTGATCGTCGCGGGGGCCGGCGGCCGGATGGGCCGCGCGCTGACGCGCGTCATTGCGGAAACGCCCGGCGCGGTCCTCGCCGGCGCGCTCGAGGCGCCCGGTTCGGAACTCCTCGGCAAGGACGCCGGCGTGCTGGCCGGGCTGCCCGCCAATGACGTCAAACTCTCCGCCGATCTGTGGGCGCTGTCGGCGAACGCCGACGGCATTCTCGACTTCACCGTTCCGGGCGCGACCATCGCCAATGTCGCGATCGCCGCCGAGCGGGGACTTGTGCATGTCATCGGCACCACCGGGCTCTCGGTTTCGGACGAGGCCGTGATCCGGAGCGTCACCTCGCGCGCCATCGTGGTCAAATCGGGCAATATGAGCCTCGGTGTCAATTTGCTGGCGGCGCTGGTCAGGCGCGCCGCGCAATCGCTCGACGACAGCTTCGATATCGAAGTTCTGGAGATGCATCACAAGGCCAAGATCGACGCCCCCTCGGGCACCGCCTTGTTGCTGGGCGAGGCGGCGGCCGAGGGCCGCAAGATCGCGCTGGCGCAGCACTCCGCGCGTGGCCGCGACGGCCTGACCGGCTCCCGCCGTTCGGGCGATATCGGCTTTGCATCCCTGCGTGGCGGCACCGTCACCGGCGAGCACAGCGTGATTTTCGCCGGTCCGATGGAGCGCATCGAACTCACGCACCGGGCCGAGGACCGGACCATGTTTGCCCAAGGCGCGGTCAAGGCCGCGTTGTGGGCGCGCCATCAAAAGCCCGGATTCTACTCGATGGTCGACGTGCTCGGACTTAAGGACTTCTAGAAATCTGAACGGAATGAAAGTATGAGCGACCGTCTTCTCGTGCTGGTGCGGCACGGCCAGAGCGAATGGAATCTGAAGAATCTCTTCACCGGCTGGAAGGATCCCGATCTGACCGCGCAGGGAGTGGCCGAAGCGAAGCAGGCCGGCCGCCAGCTGAAGGCGCAAGGGCTGTCCTTCGACATCGCCTTTACCTCGGTGCTGCTGCGCGCCCAGCATACGCTCGATCTCGTGCTGGCTGAAATCGGCCAGAGCGGACTTCCGACCCAAAGAAATCTGGCGCTCAACGAGCGCGACTATGGCGATCTGTCGGGTCTCAACAAGGACGAGGCCCGCAAGAAATGGGGCGAGGAGCAGGTCCATATCTGGCGGCGTTCCTACGACGTGCCGCCGCCCGGCGGCGAAAGCCTGAAGGATACGCTGGCGCGAACGCTGCCTTACTATGTCCAGGAGATGCTGCCCTGTGTGCTGCGCGGCGAGCGTACGCTGGTGGCCGCGCACGGCAATTCGCTGCGGGCGCTGATCATGGTGCTGGAGAAGCTGTCGCCCAAGCAGATCCTCGCGCGCGAACTCGCGACCGGCGTGCCGGTGATCTACCGCCTCAACGCTGACGCCACGGTAGCCTCGAAGCTCGACCTCGCCGCGTAAGCGGCCAGGCTCGGTCATTCCGGGATGGTGCGTCAGCAAGCTACGATTTTCGTGCGGTGTCGCAGCGATCATCGCAATCAGGCGGCTTGGTGCAGGCCCACCTGGCCGGCTTCCCAGCCCAGCATCGCCTGCTTGCGGGTGATGCCCCAGTGGTAGCCAGTCAGCGCGCCGCCCTTGCCGAGTGCGCGATGGCACGGCACCACGAACGACACCGGATTCTTTCCGACCGCGGCGCCGACCGCGCGCGAGGCCTTGGGCCGGCGGATCTTGCTGGCAATGTCCGAGTAGCACACCGCCCGGCCCATCGGGATTTTCAGCAGCATCTCCCACACCCGGACTTCGAAATCGGTGCCGATCAGGACCACGCGCAGCGGCTGGTCGGGGCGCCATAGCCGGGTGTCGAAAATACGCCGGGCCAGCGCCGCGGTGCCCTCGCGATCCTCGACATAGCTCGCGCTGGGCCAGCGCCGCTGCATGTCGGCGAGCGCGGCCGGCTCGTCACCGGGATCGGCGAAGGCGAGCCCGGCCAGGCCGCGATCGGTCGCGATCACCACGGCGGTACCGAACGGCGAGGAATGGAATCCATAGCGCAGCGTCATGCCGGCGCCGCCGGCCTTCCACTCGCCCGGCGACATCGCCTCATGGGTCACAAACAGATCATGCAACCGTCCCGGGCCGGAGAGACCGGAATCGAGCGCGGCGTCGAGCACGCTGGCGGAATCGCGCAGCAATCCCTTGGCGTGATCGAGGGTCAGCGCCTGCATGAAGGCCTTGGGCGTGAGCCCGGCCCAGCGGCGAAACAAATGGTGCAGTTCATCGGGGGTGACGCCCGCCGCATCCGCCATCGATTCGATGGTTGGCTGCGCGCGCCAGCGTTCCGAGATGAAGGCGATGGCGCGTCGCACCGAATCATAGTCTCGGAGCGCGGCGTCCTGGGGCCCGGGTTTGGTCAGGCGTTGGTCATGGATTGCAAGGTTCATCATGATCCCGATGTAGGCCGGCTGCGGCCTCCAAGCCACCCGATTCCCGACCGCCCGTCATGATACCGGATTGTAGGTCGGGCCGCGCTTGGCGGCCTGCAGTGCTTCCATTAAGGCTTTGGCAAAACTTGCCTTTTCGTCCGGTCCCAGGAAACTCGCGATGGAGACGCGGCGGCCTCTCGAGAGCAGATAGAGTTTCTCGATGCCGAATTCGGCATGGGTTTTCTGGTCGAGCTGCACCCAGAGCGGGTTCAGCACCCACTCGACGACATGGCCGCGGTGGCTGACCCGGCGCACCCGCAACTCGGACGGCGTCACCGAGATTTCCTCGGTCGCCTTGGCGTGGCGAAAATTGATCCGGAACGCCCAGTAGATCGCCAGCACGTCGAGCCCGAAAAAGCCGAACACCGGCCAGGCTCCCATCGCCAGAAACACCAGCCCCGCGCCGAAACTGATCACGCTGAGCAGCGCCATCAGCACCAGAAAGCCGGTACGGCTCAACGAGCGGTGCGGCGTCAGCAGCGCCGAGAACAATTTCGGGTCGGCCTCTGCCGGATCAAATTCATTGCCTGCGTTCATGGCGTGTCAGTATATCCCGGTCATGTCGAAAATCATCCACAAATCCCCGCCGAAATCCCGAGCCGCCCGGGTCAAACGCGCCGGCAAGGCTCGCGTTCCATCCGCGGCGAAGCCCGCGCGCGGCAAGCTGGTGAACAACGACCGGCGCAAGCCGGGGCCGAAAAAGCCGGGCAAGGCGTCATCCGGGTCGTTCAAGCCGTGGACCGCGGCGGAGGTCCGTGAAGCGTTCAGCCGCTTCCGCAAGGCCAATCCCGAGCCGAAAGGCGAACTCGAACATCTCAACCCCTATACGCTGCTGGTCGCGGTGGTGCTGTCGGCCCAGGCGACCGACGCCGGCGTCAACAAGGCGACTCGCACGCTGTTCGCGGCAGCGGACACACCGCAAAAGATGCTCGCGCTCGGCGAGGACAGGGTGCGCGATTATATCAAGACCATCGGGCTCTACCGCAACAAGGCGAAGAACGTCATCGCCTTGTCGGAAAAGCTGATCGCCGAATTCGGCGGCGAGGTGCCCCGCACCCGCGCCGAGATCGAAACCCTGCCGGGCGCCGGCCGCAAGACCGCCAATGTCGTGCTCAACATGGCGTTCGGCGAGCACACTTTGGCGGTGGATACGCACGTATTTCGGGTCGGCAACCGCACCGGCCTGGCGCCCGGCAACACGCCGCTCGAAGTCGAACTCGGGCTCGAACGCGTGATCCCGCCCGAATTCATGCTGCATGCGCATCACTGGCTGATCCTGCACGGCCGCTACACCTGTCTGGCGCGCAAGCCGCGCTGCGAGGTCTGCCTGATCAACGATCTCTGCCGCTGGCCGGAGAAGACGGTCTAAAGCCTGTTCGGTTCTGATTGAATATAGGCGCCGGCCGCCGGATTCATCCCGGTGACGACGGCGAGGGAATTGTGCCCGCGGGACGACCAAACGGCTTCGGCGAAATTGACAGCGGCGTTAACCGAACCTCTTAAGAAAACATGAACGAATGACTGCAATTTTGGGGGAACTCCAGGAGGGAGATATGAACACTATCGTTCCCGCATACCCTGCGCAGATCGTGGTCAGCCAGGCAGAAGTCAAGCTCGTCGCGGACGAAACGGCCAACGCGGATACAGCGACGATCAAGTCCGATCAGCAACGCATCGAAGCTGCTCAGCAAGTCGAGGCGGCAGAGGCCAGGTCCTCTACGGTGGATTTCGTTACCTGATGCGTGGAACCGGACCGGCGCGGTCGGGTCTATTTCTTAACCAATGGTCTGGATGCTCGGCGCGGGAGAGGTCCGGTGCCTGGCGGCTCCGGTTCGGTCGAATCACTGTTGCTTCTCCCGAGGCCTCATGGTTCGAGACGCGCGAAGGCGCGCTCCTCACCATGAGGGTCTGAGACCTCATCCTGAGGAGC
>Ga0208849_1001071_pt1 | contig 20937 bp, 17 predicted proteins | sample NGESurdeep072012_10_FD_184470 | JGI IMG/M metagenome (GOLD analysis project Ga0208849, IMG submission 184470) | Arctic peat soil microbial communities from Barrow, Alaska - NGEE Surface sample 53-3 deep-072012 (SPAdes) | ecosystem: Environmental > Terrestrial > Soil > Wetlands > Peat ... | reverse complement strand
TCGTGCTCGAGCCCGCGCTGCTAGATCAGAGCGTCCTCCCAACTCGCACCGCACTGAAATCCATTGACCGCGAACCACTCACAACCGGAGCTTGATCACAGAACATGGCCGACCTAGAGATCAGAGACCTGCACGTGCGCATCGAGGAGCGCGAGATCCTCAGAGGCGTCGACCTGGACGTCTCGCGCGGCGAGGTCCACGCGCTGATGGGCCCAAACGGTTCGGGCAAGTCGACGCTCGCCAACACGCTGCTCGGACATCCCTCCTATGAGATCACCGAGGGGACGATCGTCTTCAAGGGCGAGGACATCACCGAGGCAGAACCACATGAGCGCGCCAAGGCCGGGCTATTCCTGGCCTTCCAGTACCCCGTCTCGATCCCCGGCGTCTCCGTCGCGAACTTCCTGCGGATGGCGATCAACGCCAAGCGCACGGAGCCGATCCAGGTGAAGGAGTTTCGCAACCAGCTCCAGCACGCGATCGAGCTGCTCGACGTCGACAAAGCCTTCACCTCGCGTCACCTCAACGACGGCTTCTCCGGCGGCGAGAAGAAGCGCGCGGAGATCCTGCAGATGGCGATGCTCGCCCCCGACGTGGCGATCCTCGACGAGACCGACTCGGGCCTCGACATCGACGCGCTGCGCACGGTCGCCGAGGGCGTCCAACGCCTGCACGACGAGCAGGGCCTGGGCGCGCTGATCATCACCCACTATCAGCGGATCCTGCACTACGTCAAGCCCGAGTTCGTGCACATCCTGATGGACGGCCGGATCGTGCTGCAGGGCGGCGTCGAGCTGGTCGAGCGGTTGGAGCGCGAGGGCTATGACCAGATCCGCCAGGAGTTTGGCGGGCAAGGGGAGATGGCCGCATGAGTGCTGCGCCGGCCACGGATGCAAACGGCGCAGCTCAGGTCCAGGTCAAGCCAGGTCGTCACCGCGAGGCAACCCTCTACCACGCGCTCGCCGGCGCCGGGGCGGGCAACGGTCGCACGCTCGAGCAGTTGCGCGAGGCTGCGCTGAGGAGCTTTGAGACCACCGAGCTGCCCGTCTGGCGGCGCTCGGGCTTCTGGACGACCAGCCTGCAGAGCCTCGACCTGGACGCGCTCGAGACCGCGAGCGGGCAGGACTCGGTCACAGTCGAGCCCGGGGTCATCCCCGAGGTCGTCACGCGCACGCTTCCCGACCGGCCGCACGCCGGTCGGATCGTGCAGAGCGCCGGGTCGGTCGTCCACGTCGAGCTCGACCCCGCGCTGGCCGAGCGCGGCGTGATCCTGTGCTCGCTGCAGGAAGCCTTCCAAGACCACCGCGAGCTGGCCGAACGCTGGTATTCCAAGCGCCTGACGATCGATCGGAACAAGCTGGAGGCCGCGAACGCGGCGTTCTGGACCGGCGGCGCCTTCCTGCACGTACCCAAGGGCATCGTCGTGGAGGACCCGTTCGAGATCGTCTACGCGATCGACGGCCCCGGCGTTGCGCAGTACGCGCGCACGCTCGTTGTGGGCGGGCAGAGCAGCGAGTTCAAGCTGCACGAGTACGACCTCGCGGAGGACTTCGAGGGCCAAGCCCTGCACGCGGGGGCGTTCGAGCTGTACCTGGAAGACGGCGCGCGCTGCCGCCTGGCGCAGCTGCAAGATTGGGGCAAGGGCGAGGTCTACGACGTCTCGACGCGCTTCGTCGGTGTCGGACGCGACGCCTACTGCCACTGGCTGCCGGCGCTGCTGGGAGGCCATCTGGTGCGCCAGCACCTGGAGCTGGCGGTCTCCGAGCCCGGCGGCGACATGGCCTTCAGGGGCCTGTTCTTCAGCGAGGAGCACGAGCATCTGGACGTGTTCGCGGTCGACCTGCACGAGACCGGACCGTCGGGCGGGGACGTGCACTGGCGCGGCGCCGCGACGGGTGAGAGCAGGGCGAGCTTCGAGGGGCTGATCCAGATCGACCCGGGCGCCCAGCAGACGCACACCTACCTGCAGATCCACTCGATGATGCTCTCGCCGAAGGCGCGCGTCGATGCGATCCCCTCGGTGCTCGTGTCCGCCGACGACGTCTCGGCCTCGCACGGCGGCACCGTCGGCGAGCTGGACGAGGCCGCGATCTTCTACATGCAGACGCGCGGCCTGGACCGGCCGGCGGCGGTGCGCGTGATCGTCGAGGGCTTCTTCGAGCCGCTGATCGCCGAGCTGGCGGACGAGGCGCTGGAGGAGATCGTGCGCGCGAAGATCGCCGGCAAGCTGGCGGCGGCGCGCGAGGACATCGAGGCCTATGCCACCAGTCGTTGAAATGACTCTTTTTAAAGGGCCGCCTACCGGCGGCGGGGCCGGGTCGCGTCCTGCAAATAGGCAGGTCCTTTGAAGATGACCGATGGGACGGCGGTGCTCGGCGGGCTGGACGTGAAGGACGACTTTCCGATCTTCGCGCGGCGGTTTGACGGGCGCGAGCTCGTGTACCTGGACTCGGGCGCGACGTCGCAAAAGCCCGAGGTCGTGATCGAGGCGGTCGCGAATCACTTGCGCGAGCACAACGCGAACGTGCACCGCGGCGTGTACGCGCTGGCGCAGGAGGCCGATGCCGCCTACGACGGCGCGCGCAGGCAGGTCGCCGCCTTCGTTGGCACACAGCCGCAGACGACGATCTTCACGAAGAACGTGACCGAGGCGATCAACCTCGTCGCCTACGCCTGGGGCCGCGGCAAAGCCCCCGGCCAGGCAGGCGCGGAGGGTCGAGCGAACATCGGCCCCGGCGATGCGGTGCTGATCACGCAGATGGAGCACCACGCGAACATCGTGCCCTGGCAGGTGCTCTGCCGCGAGCGCGGCGCGGAGCTGCGCTACCTGGAGGTGGACGAGCGCGGCGAGGTCTCGCTCGAGCAGCTGGACAGGGAGCTGGCGCGGGGCGATGTGAGGCTGGTGGCGGTGACGCACGTGTCGAACGTGCTCGGCACGATCTTGCCGGTCGCGGAGATCGTCGCGCGGGCGCGCGCGGCGGGCGCGGTATCGCTGGTGGACGGCGCGCAGGCGGTGCCCCATATGGCGGTCGACGTGGCGGCGATCGGCGCCGACTTCTACGCCTGGACGGGACACAAGGCGCTCGGACCGACGGGGATCGGCGTGCTGCACGGCCGGCGCGAGATCCTGGAGTCGATGGAGCCGTTTTTGACGGGCGGCGACATGATCGCCTCGGTCGACTTCCAGTCGGCCACCTGGAACGAGCTCCCTTACAAGTTCGAGGCCGGCACGCCCCCTGTCGCGGAGGCTGTCGGGCTGGGCGCGGCGGTCGCGTACCTGGGACGGCTCGGGATGAACCAGGTGCGTGCGCATGAGCGGGCGTTGACCGGCTACATGCTGGAGCGTCTGGGCGATGTGCCGGGACTGCGTGTCGTCGGCCCCCCGGAGGCGCAGGCCCGCGGCGGCTTGGCCTCGTTCACGATCGCGGGCATGCACCCCCACGACATCGCCGAGCTGGCCGACCGCGGCGGCGTGTGCATCCGCGCCGGACACCACTGCGCGCAGCCGCTGATGCGCTGCCTGGGCGTGAGCGCGACCGCGCGGGCGAGCATCGGCGTGTACAACGAGCCCGCGGACGTCGATGCCCTCGTCGATGCCCTGCTCGCGGGGCGCGAGGTGTTCGGCCTATGAAGGTCCGACCCCCTCAACCCACCAGCTGCTCCCCCACGAGCCCCTGATGGACGACCTTTACCGCGACTACATCCTCGATCACTACAAGCAGCCGCGCAACTTCGGCGAGCTGGAGCCGCACGACCTCGAGGCGCTCGAGCACAACCCGCTGTGCGGCGACGAGCTCGGTGTGCACATCCGCGTCAAGGACGACAGGATCGAGGACCTGCGCTTTCACGGCCATGGCTGCGCGATCTCCCAAGCCTCCGCGTCGATCGCCTCGGAGGAGCTGAAGGGGATGGAGCTGGCGGAGGTGGGCAGGCTGGGAGCGGACTGGATGATCGAGCTGCTCGGCATCCCCGTCTCGGCCACGCGACGCAAGTGCGCGCTGCTCAACCTGAAGGTCGTCCGCGGCGCCGTCACCGGCGACCACGCCTGGCCCGCCTGACTCAGACGGCGCCCAGGCCCGCCCGATCACCGCGACATCCGGGCCCGCCTGAGCGCCGCGATACAATTCCTACTTCAGAGCACAGGATTCGCAAGCCACCCTGGCAACAAGGAGCCGCATGGCCACGATTGACCGCACGAAGATCGCCAAGCCCAGCCCGATCGTCGAGGACGAGCAGGGTCAGCTGCGCGCCCGCCAGGGCATCTCGCGCGAGGTCGTGAGCGAGCTCTCGAAGGTCAAGGGCGAGCCCGATTGGATGGCCGAGAAACGGCTGAAGTCGCTGGAGATCTTCGAACGCAAGCCCGTCCCCACCTGGGGCCCGGACCTGAGCGGCCTGAACCTCGACGACCTCGTCCTGTACTCGCCGCCGACGGCCGGGCGCTTCAACAGCTGGGACGACGTGCCGGCGGAGATGAAGCAGACCTACGAGGACCTCGGCATCCCCCAGGCCGAGCGCGAGCACCTCGCGGGCGTCGTCGGCGTGTGGCGCCAGGAGCCGGTGTATGAGGGACTGAAGGAGGAGTACGCCAAGCAGGGCATCCTCTTCTGCTCGATGGACACGGCGATCACCGAGTACCCGGAGCTGGTGCAGAAATACTTCATGACCAAGTGCGTCCCCGCGCAGGACAACAAGTTCTCGGCGCTGCACGGCGCCGTGTGGTCGGGCGGGGCCTTCTGTTACATCCCCAAGGGCGTCAAGTGCGACCTGCCGCTGCAGTCCTACTTCCGCATGGAGGGGGCCGGCGAGGGCACTTTCGAGCACACGCTGATCATCGCCGACGAGGGCTCGGAGGTGAACTACATCGAGGGCTGCACGGCGCAGACCTACAGCGTCAACTCGATGCACTCCGCGGTCGTTGAGATCTTCGTGCACGAGGGCGCCAAGGCGCGCTACACGACCGTGCAGAACTGGTCGAAGGACGTCTACAACCTGAACACCAAGCGCGCCGTCGTCGACGCCGAGGGCACGGTCGAGTGGGTCGGCGGCTCGATGGGCGCCAAGTACGTGATGCTCTACCCCGGCTCGTTCCTGATGGGCGAGGGCGCGCGGGCAGACCACCTGAACGTCGGCGTGGCCGGCAAAGGCGTGCACAAGGACACGGGCGCGAAGGTCGTGCACCTGGCGCCGAACACCACCTCGAACATCCTCGCCAAGTCGATCTCCAAGGACGGCGGCATCATGGGCTACCGGGGCCTGGTCAAGATGGGCCACAACTCCGCCGGCTCGAAAGCGCGCGTGCAGTGCGACGGGCTGATGATGGACGGCGAATCGAAATCCGACACCTGGCCCGACATCCAGATCCAGAACCCCCACGTGACCGTCGCCCACGAGGCGACCGTCGGTCGCATCTCCGACGACCAGCTCTTCTACATGGGTTCGCGCGGCTTCACCGAGGACGAGGCCGCGGCGATGATCGTCAACGGCTTCATCGAGCCGGTGACGAAGGAGCTGCCGATGGAGTACGCGGTCGAGCTCAACCGCTTAATTCAGTTGGAGATGGTCGGCAGCATCGGTTAAGGACGCTCGGTCTTGAGAGCGCCAGTAGACACGATCGTCGCGCCGCTGTTTCCCACGGGTCTGCCGTGGGCGAACGTGGTCGGGCGGCAGGCGAGCATCATCCAGCGGGGGAAGCCGATGCTGGTGGAGTTCTGGGACTTCTGCCGCCCCAACTCGCTGCGCACGCTGCCCTATCTGAAGGCGTGGCACGAGCGCTACGCGGAGGGGGGGCTGCGCACGATCGGCGTGCACTCCCCCGGGTTCGAGCCCGCGCGGGAGGAGGGCGCCGTGCGAGACGCCGTCGCAAGGCTGGGCATCGAGTACCCGGTGCTGATCGACAGCGAGCTCGAGGTGTGGCGCGAGTATGAAAACCAGGGCTGGCCGGCGCGGTACCTGTTCGACGGCCGGGCGCGGCTGTTCGAGTACCACTACGGCGAGGGCGGGTATGTCGAGACCGAGCTGGCGATCCAGGAGCTGCTTGGGGTAGAGCGCGAGGCCCTGGCCCCGTTGCGCCCGGAGGACGCCCCGAAGGCCGAGCTGCTGGCCCAGACAGAGGACCAGCCGGGCGCTTACTCGGGTCCGTATGAGGCCGGCGGCGTGTGGGCGGTGCTCGACGGACAGGGGACGGTGCAGGTCGAGGTGAAAGCCGACGTGCAAGCCGACGTGAATGCCACCGACGGCGCCGCTGTCGCCGAGCCGGCCTTCGCGACCGAGCTGGCGATCACGGGCCCGGGCGCGTACCCGCTGGTGGAGCACGAGCGCCACACCACGGCCGTGCTCACCCTGGAGATCGGCACGGGCGTGCAGTGCCTGGCGACCTGCTTCACGCCGGGCTTGGCGTAAGGCCGGCGGCCATCGCCGGTGCGACCTCAGCGTGCGAGCGATCGAGGAGCAGGCGCTTCGGGGTGGGCGGGCCTTGATCATCGACGAGCACACACGTCCCGGGCCAGTAGGGGCTCTCGCCGGGAGTCGAGGTGAGGAAGATCGAGTCATACGTCCAGCAGCCCGCGTTGACCAGGCGCGCGCCGCCGCGTCCGCGCCACTCCTGCTCATCGTCCCCGGGCAGCGGGCCGGCGCGATGGGTGTGGCCGAAGACGACGTAAGCGTCGCCCAGCTGCAGACGAACCGCCACCTCCCCCATCGCCAGCAGCCCGGCGCGGCGTAGCTCGGCAGCGGAGATGTTGGTCCGCAGGGGCCCCAGTCCGGCGCGGTTGAGGGCGGCTACGGCGAGCGGGAAGGCGCCCGCGAGCGCGAGCTTGCGCAGCTTGCGGGCCGGCGAAGTGCGACCGCTCCCGGCGCCTCCGAGCGCCCGCCAGGCCCGCATCGTGTCGACTCGCTGCAGGGCGCCGCCGCCACGGGCTCCCCTGGCCACCGCGTCCCTCCACGCGAACACCGGACCGGCCACCGCCTCATAGTCCTCGACTCGGTCAAAGTCCGCGGCGGGGCGCCCCAGCAAACGACTCATCGCGCCCACGCTCAGGCGCTCGAGCGTCGGCACCGTCAGATGGCAGTCGAGGTAGTGCCCGTGGGTGGCGTATACGTCAGGGCGCACCCACAGGCCCGGGTAGGCGATGCTCACGCGCGCCGGAGATACCCACGCGGCGATCCGCTCGAGCATCGGCGAGAGTGCCCCGTCGAGGCGCTGCTCGAGGCCGAGCGGCTCGGGTGCCTGCAGCGCGCGCTCGCTGAGCCAGGGGTCGACCAGCTGGTGGTCGTGGTTGCCGGCGCACACCACGATCTCGCGGGCGGGCGGGGCTCCGAACTCGCCGCCGAGAGCTTCGAAGAACGGCCGCGCGACGGCCATCGCCTCGCGCGGCGGTCCGTGGCGCAGCTCGAGCAGATCTCCGAGGAGGACGAGACGGTCGACATCCCGCAGGGCTTCCAGCAGCGCGGCGCGCGGCTCGGGGCGACGCAGCACGTCCGTGCCCGAGCCGCTGCCGAGGTGCAGGTCGGAGACGATCAGCGTGCGCATGGCAATCTGGGCAGGGTGGCTCCCGCGATCTGCGATCGCCGCGGGCGAGAGGCCTCCCGGGCTTTCAGGAGGCCCCGACCACGCCTTCCGCCCGCGGGGTGGGCCGGGTGGGCGGGTTCCTAACAGCCTCGCGAATCTGCTTGGGGAGCATGAAGCGGACGTCCTCGCGGATCACGTCCACCTCGGAAATGTCTTGCACGCCTCGCGCCCGGAAGAAGTCGACCAGTTCCGTCACCAGGTTCTCGGGCGCGCTGGCCCCGGAGGAGATACCCACGACGCGCCGGCCCTGCAGCCACTCCTCGCGCACTTCGCTCGCGTTGTCGATCAGGTGAGCGGCCGCTCCGCAGTCGCGCGCGACCTCGACCAGGCGCACCGAGTTCGACGAGTTGCGCGAGCCGATCACGAGCATCAGATCACAGCTGCCCGCGAGCTGCTTGACGGCCGCCTGGCGGTTGGTGGTGGCGTAGCAGATGTCATCCGTGCGGGGTCCGACCATGCTCGGGAAGCGCTCGCGCAGACGGGCGATGATCGAGCTTGTTTCGTCGACCGAGAGCGTGGTCTGGGTCACGTAGGCGATCCGCTCGGGGTCCTGCACCTCCAGCTGATCGACGTCCTGCTCGCTCTGCACGAGCACGATCTGGCCCGGCGCCTCACCCATCGTGCCTTCCACCTCCTCGTGGCCGTCGTGGCCGACGAGCACGATCGTGTAGCCATCCTCGGCGAAGCGCAGGGCCTCGCGGTGGACCTTCGTCACGAGCGGGCAGGTGGCATCGACCGTGCGCAGCCCGAGCGCCTGCGCGTTGGCGTGCACGCTGGGGGCGACGCCATGCGCGGAGAACACGCACACCGCCCCCTCCGGCACTTCGGTCTCCTGATCGACGAAGATCACGCCGAGCGCGCTCAACCGCTCGACGACGTGCTTGTTGTGGACGATCTCCTTGCGCACGTACACGGGCGGGCCGTGGATCTCGAGCGTGCGTTCGACCGTCTGCACCGCGCGATCCACGCCCGCGCAGTACCCGCGCGGCGCCGCGAGCAGGAGCTTTTCGACTGTGTTGGACACTACGAGCATTGTAGGCGTACAGGTACGCTAAGTCCGATGGCGCAACGTCACCTCGACAGGCTGACCCCGATCGATGCGTCCTTCCTGCACCAGGAGGGGCCGACGTCGCATATGCACGTGGGCGGGTTGACGATCGTCGAAGGCCCGGCGCCGAGCATCGAGGAGTTCCTCGAGCAGATCCGCCGGCGGCTGCACCTGGTGCCGCGCTACCGCCATAAGCTCGCGCACACGGCGCTCGACAGCGGGCGCCCGGTGTGGGTCGACGACCCGAGCTTCAGCCTCGAGTATCACGTCCGCCACACCGCGCTGCCCTCCCCGGGCGACTGGGAGGCGCTGAGCAGCCTCACGGCGCGGATCTTCTCGCAGCAGCTCGACCGCTCCAAGCCGCTGTGGGAGATGTGGCTGATCGAGGGCTTGAAGGACGACCGTTTCGCGCTGATCTCGAAGACCCATCATGCGCTGATCGACGGCATCGCCGGCGTCGATCTGGCGACGGTGCTGTTCGACCTCTCGCCAAAACCGCCGCCGCTCAGGCACCCTGGGCGCGCCTGGCAGCCACATCGCGAACCGGGTGTCGCCGAGCTCGTGGCCGCGGGCCTGCGCGGCGCGCTGCGCGCCGGGATCGAGCTGGCGGAGGGCGCGCTCGACGCGCTGGCGCACCCGGACCGCGCGCTCGCCCGCGCACGCGAGGCCGCGGAGGGCGTCGGCGAGATCGTCTGGGCGGGCTTGAACCCGGCGCCGGATACGCCGCTGAACGTCGACATCGGCCCGCACCGGCGCTTCGTCGGCGTCGCCAGCCAGCTCGATGACTTCAAGCTCGTGAAGAACGCCTTCGGTGGCACGGTCAACGACGTGGTGCTCGCGGTCGTCGCCGGCGCGCTGCGCTCGTTTTTGATCTCGCGCGGGGTGCGGACCGAGGGCATGGAGCTGCGCGCGCTCGTGCCGGTCTCGGTCCGGGCCGAGGACGAGCACAGCCAGGGAGGCAACCGCATCGTCGCGATGCGCGGGCCCCTGCCCGTCTACATCGCCGACCCGGTCCAACGTCTGCGCTTCGTCTCGCACGCGATGGACGGCCTGAAGGAGTCAAAGCAGGCGCTGGGCGCCGAGGTGATCGCCGGCGCCCAGAACTTCGCGCCGCCGACGATCCTGGCCCAGGCGTCGCGCCTGAACTTCTCAACGCGCCTGTTCAACCTGCTCGTGACGAACGTGCCCGGCCCGCAGTTTCCCCTGTACGTGCTCGGGCGCGAGATGTTGAAGGCCTACCCGGTCGCCTTCCTGCCCGAGAACCACGCGCTGGCGATCGCGATCATGTCCTACAACGGCCAGATGAACTTCGGCCTGCTCGGCGACTTCGACGCCCTGCCCGACATCGACGCGATCGGCGCAAGCATCGCCGAGGAGCTCGCGACGCTGGTCTCGCTAGCCCGCGAGACCGCCGCGACGCCTGCCTGATTCCGTACGCCGGCCGCCAACATCGACGGCGTCCTCACTTCCCGACGTCTAGTACCCGAGTGCGAACTTCGCGTCCTCGGACATCTTCTCGGGCGACCAGGGCGGCGTGAAGACCATCTCCGACTCGATCGTCCGCACGCCCTCGAGTTCGCCCACGAACTCCTCGATCTGCTCGGTCACCTGCGGACCGATCGGACAGCCGGGCGTGGTCAGCGTGAAGGTGACGTTCACGTTGCCGTCGTCGACTGCGACCCCATAGATCAAGCCGAGCTCGACGAAGTCAAGCCCCAGCTCGGGGTCGATCACGTTCGAGAGGGCGTCCATCACATCGTCGACGGTGGGGGCGACCATGCTCCGAGTCTACCTCGTCAGAAAGTAATGCCGACCTGGGTGTCGAGGACCAAGGATGGCAAGGACGCAGGGAGCGTGGCGTGCAAGTAGCACGCGAGCGACTGAGGACGCCGCCAGCCGCCGGTCATCGGCGTCCAGGTCAGTTGTCGCAGCCGAGGCGGTCCCACATATAGAGCTGGATGCACTCGCTCGCGAGCTCGATCGCCCGGTCGCGTGAGAGGCGGGGGAGCACGGTGTCGAGCGCCTGGTCCTCGGAGACGCCCGCCTGAAAGGCTTCCTCGCCGCGAAAGCCCGCCGCGATCTTCAGCGCCTCACGCCGGTTATCGCCCAGGCTCGCGAACACGCCGACGAGGAACTCCGTGTTGGGGATCGGCTGGCCGACCTCCAGCGAGGCGTGCCAGGCGGCGAGCAGATGCAGGTCGTCCTCGTCCAGGTCGGCGATCGCCTTGGCGTAGTGGACCGAGAGCTCCTGGTCGGGAATGTCGTCCACCCACGCGCGCACCACCTCGCCCACCAGCTGGCGGCGGGCCTCCCGGCCGACCGACTCGGCGATCACGCGAATAGCGTCCTGGGGCTCGATGAAGCAGAGCGGCATTACGGAAACTGTAGGTGGCGGTGTGGACGGTACTTTTCTACAGTTCAAACGCCTGCCGGCAGCGCTCGAGCGCGTGGTGATCGCACGTCTCAGGCCGGAATCCGAGCGTCGCCCGCATGCCGGGGGCGGGCGGGTTCCAGTTCGCGAGCGCCAGGTCGAGCGTTTCGACCGGCACCGAGATCGCCTCGGCGAGCGTCCGCGCGCGGCGCTCGAGGTTCAGCGGGTCGCCGATCGCGAATGCCCGCTTGGCGGCCAGCGTGGCGAGGTCGCCGGCGGGTGACTCGTGCGCGCTGGTGAGGTGCAGCGAGTCGGCGCGCAGCTCGTACAGGCCGAGGCGTCCGAGCGTGACGAGCAGGTCATAGCGCCCCATGCGCGAGAAGCCGGGCAGCGCGAGGCGCTCGAAGGACCGCTCGAAGCGTCGCTGCGGGCTCCACGCGGCGTCGCCTTCAAACCCGCGCGCCTGACTCCCGGCGCGCTCGGCCCAGTGCCGGTAGGCGAGCAGCGTGCTCGTCCCGCGCGCGGGGTCGTGTGAGGTGCGTGGGCCGCGCGGGATCTCGCTGAGGTCTCCGAGTCGGTCCAGGTCCTCGGCGCCACCATCGCGGGTGGCGGCGAGGGCGATGCGGATGCCGGCAAAGGGCTCTTCGTCCTCGAGCGGCGAGAGGTAGGCGATCAGGAAGCACATCCAACTCGCCTGCTCGATGTCCTCCTCAGCCCGCGCGCGAACATCGGCGTAGAGGTCGGGGGGCGCCGCGCCGAGCGTCAGCAGCCGGCCACTGGCGAAGGCGATCTCCTCCGCCAGCAGGTTCGCGTCCTCGGAGGCGCGCAGGCCGGGGAGCAGCGCGGAGCGATAGCCGTCGTCCCCAGCGCGATCCTCGCGACGGACGCGCACCTCGTGGCCGCCGGCGCGCAGACGCGGGTGGCGGGGCCGGACGGGCGCGCCTTTGGTGGCCGCACGCCTGGGTTTCGTCGCCGGCGGCGCGGCGCCGGCGAGCGTCTTGCTGCAGATCGGGCAGCGCTCGATGAAGCGGTTGTGGCGGCAGAAGGTGGGCACTCAGTCCAGTTTAGGAGCGACGAGCGCGCTCGTCGCCCTATCGACGGTGCCCTCGACTTGAGCGACGCCCTAGTCGATCGACCCGGGCTTTGCGACCCACACGCTTTCGATCCGGAGCGCCCGACAGAGGATGTCGAAGTGGTGGTCGTAGTGCAGCACTCCCGCGCCGCGCTCGGCGGCCGCGGCGGCGATCAGGTAGTCGGCGGCGGGGAGGCGCCGCTCGCCGCGCAGCTCACGCGAGGCGCCGATGGCTGCCGCACCGGCGCTGCGCGTCACCGGCGCGGCCAGTAGGGCGGTCAGGGTTCGATCGAGGTCGGCGAACGCCTCCTCGTCAGGGGCGGCTGCGAACAGCTCGAGCGCGACGACGGGGCACGCGGCGAGCAGGTCAGAGTCTGCGGTCGCGAGCCAGCGTGCGAGCACTGCCGGATGCCGCTGCCGGTTCCAGGCCGAGGTGTCGAATACGAGTGGTCCGCCAGAGCCGTAGGGCTCAGCGGGAGGCATGCATACGCTCGGAGACCGCGAAGTCGTACCGGTCATCCTCGCCGCTGGCGATCCGCCGCAGGTGCTCACGCGCTTCACTGCGCGCGCTTCGCTCCGCGCGAACCGCCTCGGCGCCGCGGAGCGCCAAGTCGCGCACGGCGCGCGAGCGCGGCGTTGCACCACCTAGCTCGGTGAGCGCGCTAGCCAGCTCAGAGTCGAGCGTAACCTGGATGCGAGACTTGGTCGGCGGCATTATCGCAGTGTATCACGGTGGTGGTACACCATCGACTGACCGCAACCTCGCCTGGGGCCCGCGTCGCGCGCGCGAGGTCTGGCTGCTCGGTTGAGGTACCGACACCGCGCCCGTCCCTCGATCAAAGAGTCCTGGACACCCGGCTACTTACGCTTAGCCTTCTTCCTCGCAGACGGGGCGTATTTACTCTTGGCCTGCTTGATGCAGCCAGCGCGCTGCTTCTTAGGCTTACGCTCGCACGCCTTCAGCGCCTTCACAAGCTTCTGTGCCTTGGTCAACGCCTTCGGGGTGATGGTCGTTTTCACCGGAGGGGATGGCAGCGGCGAAAGGGTCGACAGGTCGGGGAAGACGAACGGCGTTGGGCCCGCGAGCGGGGGGCCAGTCAGCGAGAAGCCGGCGGACAGCGGGCCGGAGGCAGGCTGGCCCGAGGCGTTGGTCGTGAATGTGCGGTCTTTGCCCTGGGTTTCCCCGCCGCTGTTGGTCGCGTCCAGGCGGTAGTGGTAAACGGTGTTCGGCAGCAGGCCGGCCAGGGAGGCCGTCACGGCTTCGCCGCCGGTGGCGCAGCTGGAGGCCGCGACTGCCGCTTCCCCGCTACTGGTGCCGTAGGCGGTGCTCGTGCCGAACTCGAAGCGGTAGGTGGTCGGCGGGTAGCGGCCTTCCACGCATTGCGGCACAACTTCGCCGGCGATCGTCGCCGAGGTGGGGGTCACACTTATGGGTGGGTCGGTGATCACGGCCGGTGCTTGTGGCAGCGTCGTGACTTCCTCTTCCGGGCCGTACGCCGGACCGGTGGAGTTGGCGACCACCAGCCTGTAGTGATAGGTCGTGAGCGGCTGAAGTTTGGTCAATGCGCCCTTCGGTTCGACGGGGCTCGTGCCTGCTCCCCCGTCTTCTGCGGTGGTCCTTTCCCCGCACGATGTGGGCGCACATGCAGCGGTGCCGTATTCGAAGTACCAGTGTGTGTCGTGTCCGCCCGGGTTGAAGCTGCCCGCCACAGTCGCGGTGCTCTGGGCGACGTCCGATGCGCCGCCGGTGGTCGGCGTCGCCGGAAGCGTCAGGAACGATTCGATCGTCCCTTGCCGTGTGCCGCCGCCCGTGTTGCTCGCGACCGCCCGGTAGTAATAGGGAGTGTTCGGCGCCAGGGGGCTCAGCGGCTGGCTGATGGGCACGTTGCCGTAGCCGGCCACGATTACGCCACCCGGTAGCGCCGGCACGGTCGTCACGCCGCTGCTGAGGGACGAACTCGTCGAAGAGTATTCGAAGTAGTAGTGAGCTTCTTCGTTGTTGGGGTTGACCTGTGCTTCCAGCGTCGCAGCGGTCTGCGTGAGCGAGCCGGCCTGCTCGCCCGACACGAGCGGGGCTTCGGAGAGCGTTTTGAGCGTCTTGTCGCCGCACGGACTGCTGCCGTTCGTGTTGGTCGCCACCAGCTCGTAGTGGTATTCCTGGTGCGGCTGCAGGCTGCTGACGGCCTTGCTGTGCTTCACGCCGATCGCGCCTTCCCCGGCGGGTTCCAGGGGGGTTTCACCACCGTAGCCGGTGGTGGTGCCGTACTTGAACTGGTATTCGGCCGGGAGCCCCAGCGGGTTGACGGTGCCTGTGAGCGTGGCGCCGGTCGCGGTTTCGCCTTCCGCTGATTCCGTCGTGCATTCGGGGGTGATCACCGGCCCGAAGATCCAGACCTTATGGAATTCGCGGTCCGTGACGTACACGCGCTCGCTGGTGCCGCTGCCAGTCGTGGCGATGCCGGCCGCTTTACCAATCGTTTCGTTTCCAAATTCGGCGACCGGGGCCGTCAGCGATACGGCGGGATCGAACTCGACGATTTCCCTACCGAAACGTCCTGCCGCGAACACGTCCCCCGAGGAGTCGACCGCGACGGCGCGCCCCCCTTCCCCGAGCGTGAACTGCTTGACGTATTCGCCCGACGGCTTGAACTCGTCGATAACGTCTGGACCTATTCCAGTCTCGGCGACGTAGAGGTCGCCACTCGAGTCCACGGCGAGGTTGGCACCGCTGCGGCTGGCTTCATTGGAGACGTTGAAGCCTTCCTGCGGGGTTGCGCTGCCCGCCGTGTTGCACTCGGTCGCCGAACCGGGTGTTTTGCCCGTGATCTGGCATTCGTATGTCCCGGTTGAGCTGAACCTGTCGACCACCTGGTGTCCCGCATCCATGACGTAGACATGCCCGGAGGAGTCGACCGTCACTGCCCGCGGAGATGCGAATTCAAGCGCCGGCGTTTCGTGGCCGTTGAATTCCGAAAAGTATTTACCGTCCGGTTCGAACTTCTCGACTCGCTTGTTGGCGGTGTCGGTCACGTAGAGGTCGTGTGGCGCGCTGGGTTCGACCGCGACTCCGCTGGCAACGCCACCCCCAAAGAATTCGGGACCGAACTCGCCTGCTCCTTCGCCGAAGTGGCCTTCTCCGCAAGAGCTCGTGCAGATCTGGAATTCTTCGTTGTGGTTTTCCTGAACGCCCCACCCGAACGTGAACAGGAAGCTCGCGGAGCTCGCGGAGGGTTCGAGCTTCTGCACGCGCGCGTTGCCACCGTCGACAACCCACAGATCGCCGCCGGGGTCGACCGCAATACCCCGTGGGGATTCTTCTCCTACTTCGGAGAACTGGCCACCTGCCGTGCCTGCTTCCCCGAATTCGCCGAGCTTGCCGAAGCTCGCCGCCTGCGCCACGCCGCCACCGACGCTCAACACCAGAAGACAAGCCAGCGCGGGCAGGATCGCCCACCGGCGCGGGCGCCGCACCGTGCTCTTCATCTGGAGGATGTGATCGCGCATGACGGGCCTCCTACCTGAACGTGACGGTCGTGGACACGGACGAGCCAGAGCCACTGCTGGGCGTGAAGGACGCCTTGAGCCTGACTTTCAGCCTGTGATGGCGGTGCAGCGAGGCGAGCCCGGCCGTGGTCGGGCCGATCTGCACCGTGACATTCCCGGCCCGCCTCACGGTCATGCCGGCATGCTTCAGCCCGGACCCCGAGACGGCCAGCCTGCCCGCCGCCGGCACCCGCACCGTGAGCGAAGCTGTGGCGCCCTTGACCTTCGCGGAGATGACCTTGACCTTCGGACACCCGCTCACGGCGATCCGGGTGCTCTGCTTGACCACCACGCCATTCTGGCCAGTGACGGCGGTCGGCATGATCAGCTTCTGGGCGCACATGCTGCCGTTTTCCTTCGCCGGGATGTACGCCCCCAGGATGGAGTACGGGCCCTCGGGCAGCGTCAGCTCGAAGCCCGAGATCGGAACGTCGGGCACCGCGGCGAACGTCGAGCTCGTGACGCTTTTTTTGATGTCGGTCACGCCATCGAGGATCACTGTGACTCCTTCTCCCTGGAGGACGATCTCGAGGTCGGGGAACGCAGCGCCGCCGTGGGAGACCAGGATCGCCGGGCCGGTCAGCGGCGAGGACAGGGTGGGTGTGATCGCGGTGGCGGTGCCCACGACAGAGCCTGGCGGGCAGCCAGCCGGGTTGCTGTTGAACTGCGCTGCGGTACAAGCCTTCTGCAGCGTGGTCAGCCGCGATGGCAGCTGGATGGGTAGTTCCACGTGCACCGAGTGGATGTCCGCTTCCCCTGGCTTCTGCGCGACGCGCACGGTCAACGACGCGCCGTTGGCTTTCGAGGTCGAGCCCTGCGTCGCGACCGTGAACGATGGCGCGAACGGCAGGCTTCCACAGCCCGAGGCCTGGAACGGCGCGGAGATCGGGGCGAGGGTACCCGACAGCGAAGTGAGGGTGCCGCTCATCGACAGCGGGGCGCAGTTCGTCGGGAGGAACGTGAAGCCCGGTCGGTCCGTTGTAAGGGTGACCGAACGGATGTCGAGCGGGATGCCGTCGAGGATCGACGGAAGCGGACCTGAGACCGCGGTGATGCTCCCGTCGCTATTGACCTGGAGGTTGACTAGCACGACCACGTTACCAAGGTCGTATGGGCCCGCGACCGCCGGAACGACCACAGACAGCGCGAACGGATAGCCGCCGGTGCCCTGCGCGAGATACACGGTCCCGGGCACCGTGAGCGGGTTGGAGCCCGCGCCAGCGGTCGTGCTGACGACGCCGACGCGGCTCGAGGCCGGACAGCTGCCCGCCGCTGCGTCTGTCGGGTTGCAGAGCGGCACGCCCGAGACGTAGCCGAGCAGGCCCGCGGGGAGCTTCGCGTCGATCCGCCCCAGCGGCTGGGTCTCATCCGCACGCGAGAAGGTGACGCTCAGCGGCGAAAGCGCACCGGCCTGGCTGGAGGCTGTCGAGACCGCCGCCGAGGGCGCGAACGGCAGCGAGGCGGGACACGGCGCGCCATTGCCGTCATAGCTCGTCGCAAACGACGCCGGCGGAGTCGCCGGCGAGTTGCCCGAGTAGGGGTAGAGCGTCGTCGCCGTCGCGTTCTGAGCGCAGACCGGCGGGTTCACCAGCACGGCGTTCGGGCCGCCCTTGAAGCGCAGCCTGAAGTCTTCGAAGGGCAGCTCCGGCAGGTTCGCAAACGTCGCCGTCAACTGACCGGTACTCGGGTCCGCTGTCACGGAGCCCTGCAGCTTGATGTCCAGGCCGAAGCCCTGGAGCTCCTGGAAGACCCGGAACATCCTGCCCGACGTTGGGTCGGTGCTGAGCGGCTGACCCAGATACACGTTCCCCTTCAACGGGGCGGAGAGCACCAGCGGGGATTCCACTTCGTCTTCGCCGATAACCGAGCCCGGCGGACACGCAGCGGGGGAGTCAGACTTCGCGGCGAACTGCACGTCCGTGCACGCTTCAAGACCTTTAGATGCCGCCGAGGGAGAAACAGTCATACCGGCCGGCAGCGTCACGACGGCCTTTTCAAGCTCCGCCGTACCACGCCCGTTTGGGTCATTGCCCTGCGGCAGGTGCAGGTCGACCGACAGCCCCGTGGGGGCGCCCGCCTGCGTCGTGCCACCTTCGGAGGCCGGGCTCGGTTGCAGCGAGATAGACGGCGCGAACGGCACATGCGCGCAGTCGGTAGGGATCGGCGAGGTCGCGAGCGCTTCAGAGAAGACTTCGGGTTCTTCGTAGGTGTTCACGCGCAGCGTCGTGAGCGGCGTCGTGGAGCAGCCGGTCGGGTTCTCCATAAACGGCTTCCACTGCGAAGGCGGAGCAGGCGGCGTGGCTTCATCTTCGAATGTAGGTTCACCCGCGTTTATAACGTTTGGATTGGAGTTTCCGTCGTAGCGCTGGTGCGCCGCCGGCACACCCCACAGCGTCAGCGACGAGGCGAGCGTGACGGCGGCGTAGGGCATCCGTGGCACCTGCGGCACCGTCGCGGTCAGAGCGTAGTTGTCAGCCGCGCTCGCCGAGACTTGGATCGGCACCGTGATCGGCACGACCCCGTCGATGCCCTGAATGCCAAGCTCCGCCGGTTCACCGGGCCCCGGCTGGACGTTATAGACACCGAACCTGAGTGGCGTGACGACCACGGGAGCCTGCGCCGACACCAGCACGGTCGCTTCGCCCACCATCGTGGACGCCGGGCAGCCACCTAGGGTCCCAGGCGCCCCTACAGCGACTATGGCGCTGTTCGCGAAGAGCGCACGCAGACACCGCGCGACGTTCTGCGGGTCGCCGACGACCCCAGGCGGCAGCTTGACGACGATCTGCGCCGGTTCGCCGCCCAGCGGACGCGGTTCGCCAGTGCCGGTGTACACGTTCTCGAAGTGGAACGCGGTGCTCGCGTCGGCGTGCGCGCCGGCAAGCGTCGAGGCGGCTCCGGCGGTGAACGATTCGATCGTGACCGCCGCCTGGGCGGAGGGCGCCATGACCGCAAGCGCTCCCAGGGCGATGAGAACGGTCGTTCTGCGCATCATCACTTGCCCCCTTTTGCCGTCTTCTTCGCCTTTGATTTCGGGGCGTAGTTCTTCCGTGCTTCCTTTTCACACTTTGTCCGCTTCGATTTACCCTTGTCCTTCTTACATGCTTTCAGCGCCTTGGCGAGCTTCTGTGCGCGCGTCAAGGGCTTGACGGCGGACGCCGGGTGGGACGTGTCCGCCGGCAGCGGCGCCACGCCGAACGCCGCGTGCCCCGGGCCGGCCGTGTAGGGAGACGGCGACGGCGCCTGCGGGTTGGGCGTACTCGTCGCCGGCGAGCAGCTCGAGGAGCCCGGCGACGGATTCGGGTTGCCCACCGTGCACGGCGAGAAGCCACCCTGCACGCGCGCATCGTAGACGTCCTGCGTCCCGCCGTTGCGATCAGCCGCCACGAGCGGTTCGTGGGCGGCGAAGAAGACGTCTTCCAGTTCGGGGCCGGCCGTGCCGAGCACATAGTAGGAGCTCGTGGCGCCGAGCGGCGAGAGCTGGACCGTTGCGCCGCGCGTCCACTCCTGCAGCGTTTCGAGCGAAGTTCCACCCGGCAGCGCGTCGTAGACGACGCGCTGCCCATCGTTCGAGACGCCCGCGGCGGTAGGCGGGGAAAAGTTGAAAACCCCCTCGAGCCTGTAGGTGTCGGCCGTGACCCCGGAGGTGATCAGGTGTTGTTTTTCCGGGGCGGAGAACTCGTACACGTCGGCCGTCCCTTCCGGGTTGTTCGCCAGCTGTCTGGTCAGGCCGGCGGCGTACTGCCCGTTCTGGGAGACGATGAGCTGTTGAACATCGGTCGCCGCGGTCAGCCGAGCCGCCGTTTTGCTACTGCGATCCCAGCTCCACAATCCCCTGTAGGGGTGCCCGGCGGATTCGCCGACCGCTCCGCCGACGTTGAAGAACACGTGCGAGCCGTCCGCGCTCTGCCCCGCGAACGTCGCCGCGCCGCCGCCGCCGAGCTGGCAGGAGAGGCAGACGACGGTGTTTTCACCTGCTCCCGGCGTGCCAAGAGTGTGCTGGGGGAACGCGGGCACGGTCACGGCGTAGACGTCGGGTTCGCCCCCGCGTTCTTCGTTGCCGAGCGGGTAGGCGGTCGTGACATACGCGAGGCTCCCGTCGGGCGAGAGCGCGTCGAACATCGTCGCGGTCGAGGCCGGCGCGGAGAGCTGCACAGGTTGGACCTTGGGGGCTGTGCTGACGCCGTTGCCGACGAAGATCAGCCCGACGTAGCCGTCGCCGCTCAGGTCCCTGAAGATCGGCCGTCCGTCGGGCGTCATCCCAAGCAGTTCGCAGTTGCGTTCGACTGTCGACCCTTTGTCGGGGTTGGTGAGCGACGCAAGATGGACGCCGACATCGGCCCACGCGTAGCAGTCTTCGAAGCCCGGAGACGCTTCCTGCGCCGAAGTTGATTCGTTCCCAGTCAGCTGCGCGTTGGAAACGAAGGCGACCGCGGTAAGGGACGCGTTGAATGCGAACGCACCGAACGCAAGCACCTTAAGTCCTTCGCCGTGGGGCGGGACGGTGCGCGGTGCCGTGCCGTGGCTGACCAGCATCGGCGCTTCGCCTTCGCTCACCCGGTAGACGTCAAGGGCGCTCCGCGATCCTGCCTGCCCATCGAGAGGATTGTCCTGGTCTTCGGGGACCAAGCTCGTCCGCGTGAGGATCAGCGCCGCCGAACCTTCGGGGGCGCCGGCGATCAGTGCGTTTGTGCCGATCAGCGAGAACGGCGTCAGATCGCGTGTCGTCCAGCCGCCGGTCGCGCGCCTACTGACGAACACGTCCAGCGAGCTGCCATTCGGCACGGCACCGGTTCCCGCCGGCGTCGCGCGCGATATCCAGTAGAGCGCCCCGCCGGGCGTCACCTGGTCCCACTCTGTGCCTTCTTCTGGCAATTCGCCGACGCTCGAGTCGCCGGACACCGCCGGAATTCCCGCGGTGTCCGGCGGCGAGACAAGCTCGTATGCGCGGCAATCGGGGAGCTGGGTGGAGTAAGGCTGGCTGGTGGTCTGGTTGAGATTGGATTCCGTGCGCGCCTGGGCGTTGGGGCAAGGTTCGGCGGCGCTGGCGAGGGTCGGGAGCGCGAGCGCGGACAGGACACCAGCCAGGATTGCCAACAGCGCGAGCGCGAACCCGTAAGCGCGCGAAGACAATGACATTCTCATCTGGCCGTCTCCTCTAGGAAAGAGGGGAGAGCCCCTCGTATGTTGTATGGCGACACGCGCAGTCTCGCGGCGCAGTAAGGACTGCCGTCCGCAGTCAGAGATGCAGCGATCGGGGAGCGCCGTGGCTCTGGGTCGGAGCCACGGCGCTCAGCGCTACTAGAGCCATCGCGTGTGGGAGCACGCGACGGAGC
>Ga0208849_1001070_pt1 | contig 20942 bp, 23 predicted proteins | sample NGESurdeep072012_10_FD_184470 | JGI IMG/M metagenome (GOLD analysis project Ga0208849, IMG submission 184470) | Arctic peat soil microbial communities from Barrow, Alaska - NGEE Surface sample 53-3 deep-072012 (SPAdes) | ecosystem: Environmental > Terrestrial > Soil > Wetlands > Peat ... | reverse complement strand
GCAACTCCAGGGATTTGAAATTCCGGCGAATGCATGGGAGCGTCAAGTGCTTGCGCGAAGAATTGCGAACTACGATCCCAAGTGGCTTGATCAGCTTTGCCTGACCGGGGCGGTGGGATGGGGACGTCTATCGCCGCATCCCGCGACGATTGATTATGGGCCTGAGCCGAAGGCTGGTGCGGACTCGGAAGCTCCGCAGCGAAAGCGCCGGGTGATTCCTACGAGCGTTGCGCCCATCACGTTCTTTGTTCGCGAAGATGCGGACTGGATGTCGCCGCATAACCCCGCAAGCGCCGATCCCAATGCGCGCGGTTTGAGCGAGGGCGCGCGGCAGGTTCTGGAATTCCTGCGTCACCGAGGAGCATCGTTCTTCGCCGACATTGTTCGCGGAACGGAGAAATTGAAGGCCGAAATTGAGACCGCATTGTGGGAACTAGTCGCCGCGGGAGTTGTGACCGCCGATGGATTCGATAACCTGCGATCCTTGATTGATCCGAAACGCCGCGCCGGACAAGGCAATGGCCGCAACACTCGTCCGCGCCATAGTTCCGGCCGCTGGGCGTTGCTTTATACCGATCACGCCGTTGAACGCAATCGCACGGTGGAAGCTACCTGCTGGATGTTGCTAAAGCGTTACGGAGTGGTCTTCCGCGACATGCTGGCCCGCGAGACCAATTTGCCCAAATGGCGCGAACTGCAAGTTGCTTTTCGGCGCTTGGAAGATCGCGGCGAGATTCGCGGCGGTCGCTTCGTGGACGGATTTATCGGCGAACAGTTCGCTTTGCCAGTCGCTCTGGAGTCGCTGCGTTCGGCTCGAAAAATCCTACCCGATGGTCAGATCATCACAATTTCTGCTGCAGATCCGTTGAATCTAGTTGGGATCCTTGTGCCCGGTGACCGCGTGCCGGCGATCTCGGGAAAGACTGTCAGCTTCCGCGATGGCGTGGCAATACTGGATCTCGATCAGTACACATCAATCGCTCCAGACTCACTTGATGGACCATATCAAGCTACGGGCTAACGGCAGAAAAAATCGGGAGCTCGATGAGGGGGTCTCAGCGCTCCCGATTGGCTCCGTCGCGCAAGATTGCTGAAAGCGCTTCCCCGGTCGCTTTTGCCAACAGTGCCGTCTGCCTTGTAACATTCCGGCACGTGCCCCTGAAGATTTAACATTTTTGTTACGAAATCCGGACAAATCCGGCTGGTATGCCAAGCAAATTTCTTAACTTTGTTTCAGCTCGGCAGGCGCTAAACAATTACAAACAAAGGCGATGGACCTTCAGAAGACGCGACAGAACTGACTTCCAATAAAGGTTTGGCGAAACAAGCCAGGGTGGTCGCCACTGACGGCTTTTAATGAGGCCCTTGTCCGCTGAGCGGACAACAACTAACAGATACGCCTTCTTTCCGCCAAAAATAAGCGACTCTTCTACGGGAGTTTTAGATTGAAAAGCACCGCCGGGTCCACGTACAAACCCTCCCATCGAACTGCTACGTGGAGATGCGGACCGGTGGCCCGGCCCGTGCCTCCGCTTAGACCGATCACTTGTCCTCGCTTTATGCGCTCGCCCTCTTTTACTTTGAACTCCGACAAGTGCATGTAAATCGTCAAGAGGCCCTGGCCGTGATCCAACATTACGCAGTTTCCTTCAAAAAACATGGGCCTCGCCACCAAAACCGTGCCGCTGTTGACGGCCGAAACAGGTGTGCCTCCGGGCACAGCAAAATCGAGACCCTGATGCGTGCTCTGTACCTGACCGTTGAAAGTCCGTTGCGTCCCGAAGACGTCGGAAACCCTTGCGTTCACTGGTGGGTCAAACTCTCCCGACCATTCCTTTAGCGGGTTCGTCGGTAGGTTGAATATTTTCTGCTTAAAGCTCTTGTCCTCCACGGCTTTTTTAAGCTGCTCGGGATCGGGCTCGGTAAATTGCTTTCCGACGGTCACCGCAATGCTTTCATAGGTCCCGCGGGTGACGGTAATCTTCCGCAAAAAAGTGATCTTCGTTCCACGGGCGGTGATCCCACTCAGTTGCAGCGGATACTTTCCCTCTTTCGTATCCAGGCTGACGCCCGCGATGCCATACCACTTCCTTTTATGCGGATCGAAGGCGAAATAGACCTCATGATCCAGCCATTTTCCGGTAAGAGATTTCAGGTGGACTGGCGCGGCGACTGCAAACATGATCGGGGATCCATTGACTAATCCGGCAGGCTGCCAGCGAACCGACCATGCATCGGTCGCCGCAGCCGGTTGAATGAAAAATACGCAGCTCACCGCCAGGCCTAGAATCTGTCTAAAGATTGTCTTGCCTCCCCATCGTAGAGACGTAGCTTGCTGCGTCTTCCTGACTCCCTATTTTTCACCAAAAACCAGACGTAGCAAGCTACGTCCCTACCGTTATGGCTTGGGAAAAGAGAATCACTCGAAAATCAGACTAGCACCCCTTAGCGAAAATTTCCGGCCATAATTCATCGGCGGTTGCGATCCCCCAGCTGTGCTAGTATTTTCGCTTCCCTGGGGATATTTGCAACGCATCCTCAAGGACCCTAATCATCATCCAAGCACACCCGAAGATTAGGGAAGCGGAATAACGATGAAAGATACTTTGGGAGTCTTGTTGGCTGGAGGAGCCGGGGAAAGGCTTTATCCTCTGACTCGCGACCGCGCCAAGCCTGCCGTCACTTTTGGCGGCATGTATCGCATTATTGATATCACTCTTTCCAATTGCATTAACTCCGATCTGCGCCGCGTTTACATCCTTACTCAATACAAGGCGCTGTCTTTGAACCGCCACATCCGCGAGGGGTGGAACATCGTAGGCCGCGAAATGGGAGAGTTCATCGAAGTGCTTCCTCCCATGAAGCGGGTCAGCGATCAGTGGTACCAGGGCACGGCCGACGCGGTTTATCAGAATATTTATTCCATTGGATCGGAGCAGCCGCGCCATGTTTTGATTCTCTCCGGCGACCACATTTACAAAATGAATTACGGTCGCATGTTGAAACAGCACAATGATTCCGGTGCTGACGTGACACTTGCGACCATTCAGGTTGATCCCGAGGAAGTTGCCAGATTCGGAGTCGTGGACGTAGATCGCGATTACCGCGTGGTTGGTTTCTTGGAGAAACCCAAGCAGACGGAGCTGCGATCCCCCTACAACCCGTCCAAGGTCTCAGCGTCAATGGGCATTTATATTTTCAATACCGATGTGCTGATCCCGGTGCTTTTGAAAGATGCAGAGGATGAAAACTCGAGCCATGATTTCGGCAAAGATATTCTGCCCAAAATGATGGACGACTACCGTGTCTACTCCTTCGATTTTGTGGATGAAAATAAGAAGGAAGCGCTCTACTGGCGCGATGTCGGGACGCTAGAGGCCTATTACGAGGCGAACATGGACATTGTCTCCGTCTCGCCGGTGTTTAATCTTTACGACTCGCAGTGGCCAATTCGAACTCATCAGCGGCAGTATCCTCCTGCCAAGTTCGTTTTTGCCGAACCCGGACGCACCGGGCAAGCCCTGGATTCAATCGTCTCGGCGGGATGCATTGTTTCCGGCAGTTGCGTGCGAAACAGCGTGCTGTCGCCAGATGTGCGCGTAAACTCCTACAGCGATATTGACGCCAGCATTCTTTTCTCTCACGTTAACGTCGGACGACATTGCCGCATTCGCAATGCCATCATTGACCGCGACGTTCACATCCCCGAAGGAACGACAGTTGGATACGACCCCGAAGCAGACCGGCAGAAATACTTTGTGACCGAAAGCGGCATCACTGTCGTGACTCGCGATTACTCGCTGTTCGAAAATCCTGTGACCGTAGATTACTTCACCAGCGAGTGAATGCGTTGTCAGTATGTAGTCTTCGTGCGGCGCTCAATCGCTGAGATGACGATGTGCGCGCGTTCCGGCACGGCCTCGAAGAATATTCGCCAATTCCCCACGCGGCGTCGAAACCCCGGCAGTCCTTGCAGTTTGCGAATATCGCCCTCAAATGGGTTCTGCTGCATTTCATTGAGCACTGCTAGTATCCGATTGCGGTCCTTCGCGGGAATGCTCTTAAGAGACTTTCTTGCGGGTGCGGCGAGGACGACGGTCCATTCCATCAACAAACTCCCCAAGCGTGACATAGTTGCCGCGCCTATAGGCGTTCATCCCCCGGCGATAAGCCCGAGCCTCACCGGCAGTGGGCCGCTCGCCGGGTAACGTGGACAAGTAAATCCGCAGCGCCTCGCGCACAAGCTCTGAGCGAGTGCGGTGCTCGATCTTCATGACCTTTTCGACCTGCTTCGCCATCGCAGGGGGAAGGGACACAGTAACCGTAATTGTTTCCCTCATTCTAGTTGTTACTTTGTCATACTTAGTAATATAAGTCAAAATCCGTTTGGTACTTCAGGCTCCCCGCTTCGTCTTCAATTCCTCCAATAGCTGCTCGATGCGATCTTCTTTCTCCAACGCGGCGAGCCGGTCTTCTACGTCGTCTGCGGCCATCTCCGACTTGGCCTGGCTTGTAGCCTGCGAATGTGCGACCTTGTGCTTCATGCGATCGAACGCGGCGCCGCTTGATCCGTTGCCAGACGCCATTTTTGCATCGCTGGCTTTAGACACCGCACGCGCCCGCCGGTGCTGCGCGATGAGCAGATCAGCTTTGGCTTGCGCCTCGGTGAGTTTTTGTTCCAATTGCCGCAGCGCAGTCTTCAAATTTTCGACTTGCGCTTTTTGATCGGCCACCTGCTGGGCATAGCCTTCACTAAGGTCGCGATAGCTTTCGACTCGTTGAAGAGCCGCCCGCGCCAGATCGTCCTGCTTCTTGTCCACGGCAAGCTCCGCCTTGCGCATCCACTCCGCAACTTTGTCGTCGTTTTCTTTGCGTTTCTTGTCGAGTAGATGTTGATCGGCAATCGCAATTGCCACCTGGGTCTTAACCTGTAGGAACTGGTTCTGCATGTCGAGAATCACTTGCTTGATCATTTTTTCGGGATGCTCGGCCCTGTCAACCAGATCGTTGATGTTGGCTCGAACTAACGTTGAAACTCTTTCCAGTAGTGCCATGATGGACTCCCTTCAAAAAACTGCTCAAATCTAATTAGTTATGTTTACTTACCAATGTTTACCTCTATAGCTTTGGGGCCGAAGTTTGGGACTTGCGAAATGGCTCGGTATTAACAGGCCGACTCCTGCGCCAATTGCCAGCCAAGGTCCAATGTGCCCGAGCGCGGCCCCGATTGCCGCTCCAATTGCCACTCCAATCGCGAGGCCCCATCCAGTTGCGGTTGCTCTTGAAGTCATGCGTTCACTCCTTTCTAGATAGTCCTATTTGGTGTCTCCATTTGCCGGCGGAAGAACTTCCGGTGGCTTCGGCCCTTTATCCCCGATCATCCGTACCTTGCCGAGCAATTCGCTCATGCTCATGCCGGAGAGTGTTTCGAAGAGTGCGGGCACTTGTGCCGCCATCTTGGTGATATCGCCGGTGATCTTATTTAGTCCAGCCGCGTCACCGTTGCCGGTTGAAACGATCGTAATCTTGTCCACGTTCGCCAGTGGACTGGCCAATGCTCTGACAATTTCCGGCATGCTGCTAAACAGTTTGTCAATGACGGCCGCCTGGTTGTATTCCTGAAAAGCCGCGGCTTTCACGTTCATTGCCTTCGCTTCCGCTTCACCTTTCTTGAAGATGATCTCGGCTTCGGCTTCGCCTTGGGCGCGAATGGAAGAAGCGTGGCCCTCGGCTTCTGCGATCAGGCGTTGCTTCTCGGCGGCGGCCAGCGTCTCGATGCGCTGACGCTGAATCTCGGCTTGCTTGAGGACTGTCGCAATGAGTTCCTTCTCGACGCGATTGATCTCAGCTTCCTGCACTTTGACCTGCTGCTCTTTTTCCACTTGTTGCACCTTCACCTGCTCGGCGATGACTTGCTGTTGCATGATGTTGGCTTGGATGTCGTAGGCTTTATCCGCCTGCGCCTGCTGGCGCTTCGTCACTTCCAGGAATTGCGCGCGTTTGACTTCCAAGTCGCGTTGCGACTCGGCCTGCTTTGCCAGGGAAAGCGTTTCCGCGAGGACCCGCTCCTGATCGGCCTGCGCTTTGGCGACGGCCGATTCGCGTTGCGCCAGAGCGCGCTTAATCGCGGTGTCGCGGTCGGCTTCCGCAGTGGCTACGTCGGCATCGCGTTTAATGCGGGCGATGTCGGGCTTGCCCATGTTTGTGATGTACTCGTTTTTGTCGCGGACTTCTTTGATAGTGAACGAAATTACTTCGAGGCCCATCTTGTTCATGTCCTCGGCGCAAGTGGAACGCATGCGATCGGAGACCATCTCCGGCTGCTTCACGATTTCTTCGACTGTGAGCTGTCCGATAATTCCACGCAGGTGCCCTTCCATCACGAGGCGGATCAATCCCTCGCGCTCCTGATCCGTCTTGGTGAGGAATTGTTCCGAGGCAGTCAGAATAGACTCCATATCGGACTTCACCTTGATCTGCGCCACTGCTTCGACGGTGACCGCGACGCCTTGTTTGGTGTACAGGTCTTGCTGCGGCGCCACATCGAATGACATCAATTCTAGAGAAAGCTCGCGGCAAATCTGAACCATCGGAAACACCAGCGTGCCGTGACCTTTCACCACGCGAGTTCCGCCGAGGCCGTACACGATCAGCGCTTCGTGCGGTCCCGCTTTGCGATAGAGCCTTGCCATTCCGCTCATCAGCAGAAGGATGACCATGACTGCCAGTCCAACAAAGATCCAAATCTCTACCATGCCCGATAAACCGAACATATATCGCCTCCTGTGAGACGGGCGAGGACGCCCGTCACTCCATCGAACTCTTTTTAGTGCGCGAATTGCTTGATTGCGTCGAGATCATGAATCAGCCGCAGTGGATCGCGATGCCCTAAGAAAACCTCTCCGTCGCCGGTCCTGATGCGGACTCCGTTGTTGCCCCAAACGTAGGCGCGGCAGTTACCCAGGCCGCGAATGCCATAGCCTCCCCACACATTCCAGCGGCTGATGCCATATTCACGGATTTGATTGAGGGGAATAGATTGCAAACGATAACCGAAGGTTCGGATTTCAATGCCGGCGTTGCTGAAGATGTACCGGAAGCCGCTCCACGCAAGGATCGCGGCCAAGAACAGAATCACCGCGGCTAGTCCCAGTCCAATCCGCAGGCCGGAATTATGCGAAGTAGCGAGCACCACCAACTCCATGGCCGCAGGCGCCGCGAGGACCAAACCCAAAACACGAGAAGCGTGAACTTCCTCAACCAAAATATTCGTGGACGGTAGACTCTGGCCGCGCTTCTTGGCCAGAATGCCCACCACCAATGCCGCCGATGCAATACCAACCGCGACGAGAACCGGCCACGGACGCACGGCATTGCCATAAAGGTTGTAGCTCAGGATTGATTCGTTCCCGTAGACGAGCACTCCGACCAGCACGTAAGAAAATCCAAGCATTCCCCAGGAGAATGCTTCGCTTCTTCGTACCTGCGTGAGAACGATGGTGAAAACTGCCAGCATAACGGCGGTGATGACAAGGCCGAACCTTAGGGATTGTTCGGGCGTCATCCACCCATTCGCATGGCCAGCCGCATCGAAGTGCGTGGCCAGTTGTGCGGGTAAGCGGGCCCACGCCAGCCAATAGCTCAACGCGATTACCGGCAGGGCCAGCCACATTGTCGCAATCAATGTTTTCCACAATGTGCGATTCATAATTGATGTGCGATTCATAATTCGTTTCCCTTCTCGGCGGCCAGCCTGGCGCTTTCGGCTGGGGCTAATTCTTCGCCGGAGAGTTCGCTCCACAATTTCACGTATGCAATTCCCTTCTCGTAGCGGGTTACGACGACCTCGGTTCCTTTCGCAATTCCGCCGCCGTCCTCAGATCGCGCTCCGCAGGTGCGGCGGGTGCCTTCCTGAGAGTAGATAATCTCTCCCGTGCCCCCCTCGCGAATCGAAACTGATGTTCGCCCCAGCACACCGCACATTTCAAAGTCAGCGGGATCCAAATTTTCGTTTTCGGATGTCAATACTCGAGTGAGAAAGAAAAAGATAATCGTCGCTCCAACCAAGCCTGACAAGATTGAAAATCCCAGCCCGGCCAAGAACCAAACGGAGGAATATCTGGTGAGTAGATATCCTGTCCCACCGAACCACGCGAGAAATGCCGTGAGTGTGCCAAAGTTGAACGCGGAGATGCGGCCTCCATGAGAATTGTTGGCAACACTTGCTCCTACGGCATGTCCGGCGTGCAAAATGGGGCCGCTTGCATGTACGGGGGCAAAATGAGGCAGATGGAGGTGCAAGCGGCTCCCTCCGCCGAATATGGAAAGCAGGCTAAAGGCAATCCCCAGGACGAAACAAACGAGGTAAAAATCCGCCCAAGTCATAGCGAGCACACCTCTCTCGTCATCCGTTGTTGTGGCTTCAACGTTTCCAGCAGGCGGCTCGCGAGTCCCGGTGTCTCCAGGATGGCGCCCAATAGGAGAAAACAGCGGCGCGTATCTTCCTCGCGAGCCAATTTGATCATCACTCCGCTGACCTCGGGATCGCTGGCGAAACGCTCCGCCCCATGCAACAACCACATGTCGAGCTGCCCCTCCGTGGTTCGAAGATCAGAAATCAATTCGGTGTGATAACCCTCCGGATCATCCACCAGAAATCCGGGATGAACTTTAAAAAACTTTGCCAGCACGGCCCGCGTGGATTGCGTCATGTGCGGACGCGTTCCGCCCTCGATCTGCGACAGATAAGACTGGCTGATGTTTTTGCCCTTTTCCTTGCGAATGGCTCGGACCAATTCGAGCTGAGTCAAAGGGCGTCCCAGGCCTCGCAACGCCCCCTCCACTTCTCGCAGATAACGTATTTTTTCGCCCAGCGTCATATCGCTTATTGAGATAATAGTATTGCATATTGCAATTTGTCAAGATGGAGAATTCATAACCCTTTCAATGGGTTAGCCGTAAACAAGTTCCGCCGTGGCTCAATCTCCTCTAAAATGGCAGTTTGGCATCCCGCCCCGAACTCGATCGCCTGCGCGTCATCCTCGTATCCACCCGTAATCCTCTCAATATTGGCGCCGCCGCTCGTGCCATGAGCAACTTCGGGGTTTGCCGACTGCGAGTCGTAAATCCATACGACCCCGCATTTCGCGAAGCCCGTTCCGCCGTCGGTGCGTCGAAGGTTTTGACAGGCGCGAAAGTGTTCTCAAGTGTCGCGGAGGCAGTTGCGGATTGCGTTCTTGTAGTGGGAACCACGGCCGGTCGCAACCGGGACTTGGAACATCCTCTTCGGCGGCTGGAATATGGTTCCCGGGCCATCCGCAAACAAGTCGCATCTGGACGGGTCGCACTCCTTTTCGGTTCGGAAAAGCGCGGACTTTCAAATCACGACCTCAGCTACTGTCACTGGCTGATGCGCATACCAACGAATGAGCTAAACTTTTCGATGAACCTCGGGCAAGCTGTTGCCGTCTGCTTATACGAACTGGTGCGAAATCCGAAGGCAGTTTCGAAAGCAGAAAAACTTAAACCGGCAAGCTCGCAGGATTTCGAGCGGATCTCGGATTTACTTCTGGAAGCGATGCGCGCCAGCGGCTACTTGAAACGCCGTCCCATCGCCGACGTTGATGAAAGAATTCGCCGCATGGTTCGCCGCCTCAATCTTCCAGAACGCGATACAGTAGCGTGGCTCGGCATTCTGCGGCAAATTTTGTGGAAGTTGCAATCGAAAGAAAAATCAATCAATCCTTAGATAACGCGAAAGATGGGACTTCGCTCTGTGTAGTATTAAGCGGTCCTCGAAAGGAACATAAACTATGTCTGATTCAATCAACAGAGAAATTACGCGGAGAGGATTCTTAGCCAAAGCAGGCGTCGGCCTGGTTGCAGCGAATGCCTCCCAAGCATTCCTCGGACGCTCTTTTGCCCAACTCATAGTTCCCGAGCCTCCCGGAAAGAAATTGGGATGGGCCGTTGTCGGACTTGGCAGTCTGGCAATCAACCAGATTCTGCCGGCTTTCGACAAATGCGAGCAATCCAGGGTCGTTGCGTTTGTCAGTGGGCATCCGGACAAAGCGAACAAGCTGGCAGCGCGATACGGAGTGAATCCGAAGAATATTTACAACTATGAGAATTATGACTCCATCAGGGACAACCCGGAAGTTGACATTATCTACATCGTTCTGCCAAACAGCATGCACGCCGAATACACTATTCGCGGACTGCAAGCCGGCAAGCACGTGCTGTCGGAAAAGCCCATGGCAAACACACCCGCCGATTGCCAGGCCATGATTGATGCCGGCCGCAAAGCCAACCGGAAGCTGATGGTCGCTTACCGCTGCCGTTATGAGCCATTCAATCAGGAGATGATTAGAATGGCGCGTTCCCAGGAACTGGGACAACTCAAGGCCTTTCTCGGCGATACCGGCTTCAAGATCGGCGATCCGACGCAGTGGCGTTTAAAAAAAGCTATGGCCGGCGGCGGTTCAATGATGGACATAGGCATCTACAGCCTTCAGGCTGCGCGGTACATTTCGGGAGAAGAACCAATCGAGATCAACGCAATGAGTTACAGCACACCCGGGGACGTGCGTTTTAAAGAAGTAGAAGAAACAATCACGTTTCAATTGCGTTTTCCGAGCGGCGTCCTCGCTAACTGCACGTCGAGTTATGGTTATTCGGGACAGGCTCGTTTCCGTGCCGTGACGACGGATGGTTGGTTCGAGTTGGAGCCTTCAATGTGGTACACCGGCAATCGCATGAGAGTGAACCGCGGAAATTCGCTTGCAGAGATTACCATCCAACCGAAGGATCACTTCGCTTCGGAGATGGACCACATGTCGCAGTGCGTGATGAACGATAAAGAGCCGCTTACGCCGGGAGAAGAAGGACTGCGAGATCTGAAACTTATTACTGCAATCTACGAAGCGGCACGATCCGGTAGGACCGTAAGAGTATAGCCGGATGAGTGGGCGAGCCGCCGAAGGCAGAGTGAGTCAGGCGGCTTGCTTCTGCTCCTCGACATCCTTCTCTTTAACTTTCAGTTCCATTCTTTCGCTTTGGATGTCGAGTCTCAAGCGGTTGTAAATGCTCATATAGATATTCGAAACCCATACCAGCGCGAAGACCGCGAGCAGGTAGCCGCGCCAATCCGAATAGAGCAGTTTGAACCGCGTGAGGACCAGGAAAAAAATTGCCACGTAGTGACTGAAGCAAAACTCGCAGGTAAAGAGATAGAAGAATTTTCGCTCCAGAATGTTGCGAGCATTCTTGCATCGTCCCTGACAATACTCGCGAGGCTCACGGAATATCTCCTCATGCGTGATTGTCCACGCGACTGATGCGACCGGTATCGCCAGCACAAACAGCCAAACGACTTGTAGGCTAATCGGCAATGGGTATCCCGTCCAATCGGCAACTTGCAGGTATAGTGAAGTAATGCAGCAGCTTCGATGCAAATAGTCGGCATGGAGTTTTGGCGGGGTTAAGTCTCATGGGCACATAATGTTGTATACTCAGCCCGTTTGTAAACGGGTGAGGAACAAATGTCGAAAAGAGTACTTTTTCTATTATTAGCGACCGCCGCCAGCGGCTTTGCCCAAACACAACCAGCACCGCGCCCTGCTCGTCCGGCGATGCCGCCTGCCATCTTTTCTCCGGAAGTAGCGTCGGATGGCCATGTTACGTTCCGCTTCCGCGATCCTAACGCCCATGAAGTCTTGCTGGCGCTGGAAGGGTCGAAGCCAGTACCCATGCAAAAAGACGATCAGGGTATGTGGACCATCACGATTGGTCCTCTTGATCCGGACTTCTACGGCTACTCTTTGATCGCCGACGGTGTTCCCCTGGTTGATCCATCAAACTGGATGATGAAACCGAATTTGCTTTTCAAGCAGAGCGAGGTCCATGTCCCCGGTCCGTCTTCCCTGCCATGGGAGGTGAACGATGTTCCACATGGGGAGCTGCAGCACCACTTCTATAAATCAGGTGTGGTTGGCGATGAGCGCGATTATTACGTTTATACTCCACCGTCGTATGATCCCCGCGGGACGACGAAATACCCAGTGCTCTATTTGCTACACGGTTTCAGTGACATGGCGAGTGGCTGGAGCGAAGTAGGCCGCGCCAACGTCATCCTCGATAATCTGATAGCAGAGGGAAAAGCCAAACCCATGCTGGTGGTGATGCCGCTGGGTTACGGTGCCCCTGAAATTGTCACTCGAGGGTTCGCCGGATTTGGCGATACTGTCTTACGTGACAGGAACTTTGACAAGTTTCGCGAGGCGCTGCTGACTGAAGTTATCCCTCAGGTGGAGAAAGAGTATCTGGTCTCGAAAGATCGCGGCTCGCGAGCAATTGCAGGTCTTTCGATGGGAGGGGCGGAGTCGCTTCTAACCGGCCTGAACAACCTGGACAGGTTTGCCTGGATTGGAGCCTTCAGTTCCGGTGGATTGCCCGAGGATTTCGCCGCTGCTTTTCCTTCGCTCGATTCCAATGCAAATACTAAACTGCGCGTGCTTTGGATTGCGTGCGGAACCGAGGACGGGTTGATTGGGGTCAACCGCAGGTTCAGGGAATGGCTCAAATCCAAGGGGATTAACCATACGGATATCGAGACTCCAGGCATGCACACCTGGATGGTATGGCGGCGCAACCTATCAAATTTCGCGCCGTTGCTGTTTCGATAAAGTCCTTAACCTAACCTTGTGCCAACTTTGGAGTTATAATCCGCCTCAATGGAGGATTTATGAAACTCCTCAGCTTGCTTGTTCTCTTCTGTGCGGGCGCGATTTCGTTATTCGCCGCCACTGGCGAATCAACAAGGCCCCTATCTCCAGCCTCTGCACCCCCGGCCTTCAAAATTGGCTCTTTGTCGCTGAATCCTGCGACCGACGCGAAGCCACTTTTTGTATGGCCTTCTCGAGCTGGGTACCGTGTTACGGAGAGGTCTGTGGAGAGCACAACTTGTTACAAGATACGCGCCTATTACGTGGTTAGAGATAGCCGAAACCCCGACGTAACGCGACCGGATGGATATTCCACATGCCAACCCGCAGCGCGGTTTCAGGTGAAGAGGGCGATCGAACAGAAAATGATTGAAGAAGGGCCCACCGAACCAGAAAACATTCCCTCCAATTGAAATTCTTCGCGGCGCAAATCGAACGGATCAAGCGGTGGGTGGGTCCCGATTCAACTCGAGCACTTGATTCCCCTTTGCGATCAGGGCGACGCTTGCCATATCAACGAAGAGGCCGTGCCCGGCCACTCCCGGAATGTTTTGTAGCGCGTGGGCGAGTCTTGCGGGGTCTGGGATCTCCCCAAAACTGCAATCCAAAATATGATGGCCTTCGTCGGTGACGTATGGGGTTCCGTCTTTTAGTTGGCGGATTTTTACGGCCGCGCCCAAGGCGGATATTTTCCTGGTCACCAACGCTTGCGCGAATGGAATCACTTCCACCGGAAGGGGAAATTTGCCAAGGACAGAAACCTGCTTGCTAGAGTCTGCGACGATGACAAAATTCCGGGATGCAGACGCGATCACTTTTTCCCGCAAAAGCGCGCCGCCACCTCCTTTGATAAGGTTCAGGTGGGTGTCAACTTCATCGGCGCCATCAATGTCCACATTGATTTCCTGAAATTTATCCAGCGTGGTAAGTGGAATGCCGAGGCTTTCGGCTAGAGCAGCAGTCTTTGCAGAGGTGGGGATCCCACGGATATTGAGACCTTCCTGTACCCGTTCCGCTAGAAACTTGATCGCATAAGAAGCGGTCGAACCCGATCCCAAGCCAACAATGTCCCCATGCTGTACGAACCGCAGACTGGCGCGGGCGGCGGCCATTTTCTCATCGTCAGCGCTCATGATGGGTTGCAGCGAATCATTTTGCGAACAATTTTTCAGGCGCGATTCTTCGCATTACGTGGAGCAATACGATGTTTGCGAAACGCATGAAGGATCATGGCGCCGCTGATTCCAAAACTGCAAACAGCGCCTAAAGCCATAAATTCTGCCGCTTTTGTGCTAAACCGCATGAAGTCGGCGGACAATGCGCCTAACGCAAATATGATTCCCAGCACATTCAGCCACACTGGGGGATGCACAACGTCGCTAGCCGTACGGTTATGCAAGCGGAGCTGGAGCAAGATTGCGGCCAACCCGATGGCGGCGACGACTACAATGGCAAGCGGGCTAAAAAACGCTCTGCGGTTTGTGTACAGCACCACGAGTGCCAGCACGCCGCAAAGCATACCGGAGGCGATAACCGTTCGGCGGCGCGGCTTGCCTTGATAGCCAGACATCGTTTCGGACGTGGGATTGAGTTCCGGCAAGTGGCCTCAGACGAAATCCATTGTAGACATATCTGGCTTTGGTTGCGAGTGCCCTGCGAAAGTCCTCTGCAACCGTCGCTAAAAATGGCACAGACACTCTTCACAAACTGAAATCGTTGCAAGCAACCGGTAGGACATGGCACGCGTGCCTTGTTGCGCAAGCTCCTGGGGCTGGCGGCCGCTGTTCTTTTCGCTTCACCAAAAGCTAAATTCCATTTAGCTTGTTAAAGTATATCTTTTACGGCGGCTTGTCCGCGCGGTGAATCCTATGCCAGAAAACACTTTCGACATCGTAAGCAAGCTCGACCTACAGGAAGTTGCGAATGCCATTCAGCAGTCGCTGAAGGAAGTCCATACCCGATTCGATTTGAAGGATTCGAAGTCGAACATTGAACTCGAGGGAAAAGACGCCATCGTGCTGCACTCGATTGACGAATACAAGCTAAAAGCTGTGAATGAAATCCTGCAACAGAAATTGGTAAAGCGGGGCGTATCTCTAAAAGGACTGACGTACGGCCCTATTGAAGGCGCCGCTGGAGCCACCGCGAAACAAAAGATCACCATGCAGCAGGGCATCGCGATTGAGAAGGCCAAAGAAATCGTCAAGCTGATCAAGGAGTCCAAGACGAAAGTTAACGGCTCCATTCAGGGAGACCTGGTACGTGTGAGCGGGAAAGACCGCGATTCATTGCAGCAAGTGATTGCACTTCTCAAGCAGAAGGATTTTGGTATTGATTTGCAATTCACGAATTATCGTACGAATTGAAGGAGCGTAGTGCTGGCTCAGTATGAACGTATTCTTTAATTCTGAGTCATCCTGAGCTTGCGAAGAGCCTGTCCTGAGCGGGGTCGAAGAAATCTTGCGGGTAGCGGATATGAGTTAACACCAGCAACTGTGCCGACCCGCGCAAGATCCTTCGGGACTAAAAGTAAGGATTTGTTCATCGAGCATTCCTGAAGCGTTGAAAGTTGATTGCCAGTGCCGCACGCTAAAGCGAGAAAACGAATGAGCACGCCCGCCGCCATTAACGGTAAAGAATTTTTTGAGATGCTTCGGGAAGACCTTTCCGCCATCGAGCGCGAGTTTGGGCGGGATACCGTTTCCGGGGTCGAGGGGATTACCGAAATTGGCGAATACCTGCGCGGTGGGGGCGGCAAACGTATACGTCCGGCGCTGCTTTTGCTTTCTGCCAAGCTTTTTGATTATCGGGGACGCGGCGCGGTTAGATTGGGCGCGGTCGTCGAGATCATTCATACGGCTACCCTGGTGCACGACGACATCATTGACGAAGCCGAAATCCGCCGCGGGCGTCCTGCGGCAAATACGCAGTGGGGGAATTCAAAATGCGTTCTTGCCGGGGACTGGCTTTATATGCAGGCTTTCAAAGTCGCCTTGCAAGAGCGCAACTTTCGTATCCTCGACACACTCATTGACTTGACGCAACAAATGGTGGAAGGCGAGTTACTTCAAATAGAGAAGCAAGGCAAACTTATTTCGCTGGACGAGTATTTCGATTTGATTTTCCGTAAGACCGCATGCCTGTTTTCGGTTTGCATGAGGATGGGCGCCATTCTTGGCGGCGCGACCGCGGAACAGGAAGAGAACCTGGCGCAATATGGACGCGATCTTGGCATGGCATTCCAGATTGTGGATGACGTGCTTGATCTGACTGCGTCGGAAGATGTTCTCGGAAAGCCCGTGGCCAGCGATCTCCGCGAAGGCAAAGTAACCATGGCGGTGATCCACTCGCTCGAACGATGCACGCCCTCGGAACGGCGGACGATCGCGAATGTAATCGAGGAACGTGCCGTGGATGAGGACACTCATGGCAAGGTGCTGGATATTCTGAATCGCTACGGATCAATCGAAGCGGCCCACGATTGCGCGCTACGCTACGCCGACCTTGCAAGAAACGCCATCTGCAATTTTCCTGACAGCGAGATTAAGCGGGCGTTGTTGTGGGCGCCGGAGTTTGTGGTGGCCCGCGATAAATAGAAACAGGAGTGGGAAAGCGATACAGGGGAGATTCCGCCACTCGGGGCACGGACTCTCATTTCTTCAGCATAAGACTGGTGTATTCGGCAGGAGATCCGGCCCGCCCTGAAGACACGCCCTGACTCTTGCCATGGCGGCGTTTCGGGCGGACCGACAGCCCCAAGTTAAAAGTTTACTGCGCTGCGACTATTTCCCCATCTTGTCCATTTTGCCCATGCCCATCGAATACGTCCCGGTACACGTCCAATCGTAAGATCCGTCGCCACTGGGCGTTCCAGCGCAGGTCCCGGAACCCTTAATACCCTTGTTTCTTCCGGTGCCGCTCACAATTTTCCATTTATTGGAGGCAGGTTTCGTGGTGTCGGTGGAAGCGGAACCTTCGTACTTATAGTGAACCTTGTCGCCACCGTCCGTGGTCGCATTGTAGTACCCGTGGAAGTTGAAGGACGTTTTCCATTGATCGTGGAATTCCGTGAACATACCGGACTTTTCTTTCAGGTCACCGTCGCTTGAGGTAGCGTCACAAGTGCCTTGCCCGATCCAATAGATGTGATCCGGCACGTCGCCGACGTCCAGTTTTTGTTCCGTCGTCGCCTTAGGGCAGTGCCACTTGGTGTCAACCTTGCTCTGAGCCATCGTCAGGGACGCAGACCCAAGGAAAGCCAATGCAAACAGCAATAGCTTGCGCATATATTTCTCCTTTTGAGTTTGGGTGGAATATCCGGGGCAACTATAGTGCACTCGGCCAATTCTGGCAAATTTTTCATGATTTTCGAACGGGTGAACGATTTCTACCACTTCAGGTGAGGCAGGACACCGTTGCGACAGGGTGGCGCTAAGAGTTCGTGAAATTGACCAACCCGTCAAGTGTTGCTTTCGCAGCGCCGGAATCAATCGAGCCTGCCGCCAACGGGATTGCGTCATGCAAGCGATCAGTTCTCCCCGCAACGACCAGGGCCGCAGCCGCGTTCAACAGCACCACATCCCTTCGCGCGGATTGTTTGCCCGCTAGAACTTCTCGAATAATGGCAGCATTCTCCATCGCGTCGCCGCCCAAAATTTCAGAGAGGCTTGAGCGCTTCATTCCAAACTCCTCCGGCGTGACTTCGTAAGTTCGGACAATTCCGCCGCGAACTTCTGCGACCCGCGTGGGGCCTGTGATCGTGATCTCGTCCAAGCCGTCGAGCCCGTGCACAACCATTGCTCGCTGCAATCCCAGCACGCTGAGCGCTTCCGCAAGTTTCTCTACTAATTCGACCGAATACACGCCGACAACCTGCGCCGAGGCCTGCGCCGGATTAGTAAGCGGTCCTAATAAGTTAAAAACCGTTCGCAGACGCAGCTCGCGGCGCGCCGTTTGAACATGCTTCATCGCCGAATGTAATGCAGGAGCATAGAGAAAAGCGATTCCGGCTTTCGCGAGGCAGGCGGCAAGGCGTTCGGAAGGAAGATTGATGTTTACGCCCAAAGCTTCCATGACATCGGCGGAACCACATTTGGAAGTAAGGCTTCGATTGCCATGCTTGGCGATGCGCACGCCAGCACCCGCTGCCACCAATGCCGTAGCGGTAGAGATGTTGAATGTTCCGCTGGCGTCGCCTCCTGTGCCGCAGGTATCCACCAGTGCATCGCGCTCGGTGCCGCTCACGTCCACAGTTGGGTTTCGAGCACCACCAAAAGGAGTAGCCGCCGCGCGAATCGCTTCGGCAAAACCAACAATCTCTTCGACGGTTTCCCCCTTCATATGCAAAGCAACCAAAAATCCGGCAATCTGCGCATCCCTTGCCCGTCCCGTTAATATTTGCGTCATCACAGAGCGGGCTTCTTCCCGCGAGAGCGATTGCCGCTTGTTGGCGATGCAATGAAGGGCGTCGGTTAACAGCATTGGTGACGGATTCTCCGGAACACTTAAATTGTTCACTTTTGCGACACGTCGAATGATGGAGGCAAGTTCTCGGGCTGGCTTGCCCATGAGCGATTCGGCTCGCGGCCCAGCGTGAATTCCAAACGATTGCGTCCGCTCTGTAGCTTGCTGACGGGCAGCCATGCGCTCGGGTAAGACTTGCCGTTCAGTTCCAGGGATTGAACATAAATCCCTTCTCCCTTCGACGCGATCTCAAGCACGCGGCCGTCGCCGAACTTGAAAAGCGCGTGCGGAAACATCGGCGAGGCGAGCACTAATCCGCCGACGCCTTGAATCACAGGATACATGCCTAGCGCGTTCCATACATACACGCCAGAGGTGGCGCCCAGATCGTCATTTCCCGGAAGACCGTCGGGTTTGGTGGTAAAGGTCTCGCGGCGAATACGGTCCACCACTTCCTGCGTCTTCCAGGGATTGCCCGTCCAAACGTATGCGTAAGGAGCGCAAAAGTCAGGCTCGTTAGCCACGGTAAAGTTAGGCTTGCCCCAGCCATTGATTTCTACGAAGAACTTATTCAGCTTGGGGATAACATTCTGATTGCCGCCCATGGCTTTAAACAGGCCTGCATAATTGTGCGGAATCATCCACGTGTACTGCCATGTGTTTCCTTCTTCAAAGCCCATTTGATCGAATTTGTCCCAGCTTTTGAGGTGGTGCGGCAGAGAATGATCGGGATCCCAGCCGGTGATGAAATTCCCGTCAGCAGTTCGTGGGCGTATGAAACCACTTCCGCTGTCAAAAAGATTGCGCCAGTTTTGTGCTGAGCGCAGGAGGCTCGCGGCATGAGCATTGTCTCCCATTGAGGCCGCAAACTGCGAGACGGCAAAGTCGGCGCTCCAATATTCCAGAGTGATCGAGGCTCCCGACTCCTGGTTGTCGCTGACGGGGACGTAGCCCTTGCTGAGATAATCGCTCAACTGCGGACGCTCGGAGTTTCCGTGCAGACCGGTTCCAGGCTGAGTTGCGCCTTTGATCATGAAGCGGAGCGCGGACGCGGTATCAAACGACCGCGCCCCAAATGCGTAGCCATTGGAAAGCAGAATGGATGACGAGTCGCCACCCATCACGTAACTCACATCGTTCGCAACCGGCCAGCGAGGAAGCCAGCCACTCTGTTCGGCATCGCGCACAAGCGACTGCATCATCTGGCTCGTTTGCGCGGGCAAGAGCAAAGCTTGAAATTGAATAAGGCTGCGATAAATATCCCAATCAGAAAGGTTCGCGTACTGAGTCTCGCCCGCGGGCAAATGCCGAATCTTGTTGTCGAAGCCGATGTAGTCGCCATTGCCGTCGCTGAAGATGTTCGGCGACAGGAGCATGTGGTAAAGCCCGGTGTAGAAGATGGTGCGCTGGTCAGCAGTTCCGCCGCTGGTTTGGACGCGATCCAGCATCTGAGTCCAGGACTTTTTTGCTGCGGCATGCACTGCATCGAAGTTCCATCCGGGAATTTCGCTGGCGACGTTCTTCGCCGCATTCTCCACGCTAACGAATGAAATGCCAATCTTCATCACAACAGGTCCGTCGCCTACGGGAAACGAGACGTATGCTCCAGCCTTGTGCCCGGTGACAGAACGCGCTCCGGGATTCGCGTTGCCAGTCGCATTCCACGTTCCATAAGAAGAGAATGGCCGCGCGAATTTCGCCGCGAAATAAAGTACATAGTTTGTGTCAGATTCACAGAATCCTCCGCTATGAACTGTGCCGGTAACGGTGTCACTACCCGTGATGTGGACCGTGCTGGTATCGGCGGCGCGTTTTCCGTTGTTACTCATGCCGCTGGCGCCGGCTTTAAACAGTAATATCCGCCGCGCACCTGCTGGGAATCCAAAGCGTCCAATCCCAGCACGACTCGCGACCGTGATCTCTGTTTTCACTCCGTTGTCTAGAGTGACTGTGTAATAGCCTGGGTGTGCCTGCTCGTGGTCGTGAGAAAACGGCACGGTCAAATCGTTCGGGGAAGCCGCGCCCGCGCCTAACTTGGCGGTCCAGGGCAGAATCGGAACGTCAGCATACACAGTGCATCCTGCGCCGCTGATATGGGTGAGGCTGAAGCCGCGAGTCGAGGTGTCCTGATAGTGGTACCACCCGTCGGGTCGTGTGTCAGGGCTCCACTGCATCATGCCAAGTGGCAGCGTCGCTCCTGGGAAGGTGTTGCCATCCCCAGCCGTGCCGATAAAGGGATTTACTGAATCATAGGCCGGCGCCGTCGGGGAGCTTTGCGCCCAAACGACCGCGGACGCAAGCAACAAAAGGACGAGAAAAAGGCGCATGGATAGGCATTATACGCAGTGTGGACTGGGGAACTCCTATCAGTATCTTCTCCCACTATTTTGGCTGGCGTCCTCTTTTTGATGGACTCGCTTGAAATGATTGTCGAACATGACATTCAGCAGAGTCTCATGCTGCTGCGCTGTTCGCTCGTCAGGAGTGGTCTGGAATGTAACATACTTGCACGTGCTGCATTTCCCTTCCATTGGGACTCCGTTAGCGCTCTTCGTTATTTCCAGACGAGGCGTTTCCACGCCCTCAGTTTCCCATAGGCTAGAAATCATTGCTACCCTGTGGCTTTCAGACTGCCCCACTACCCAATGCCTGGATCGCGTTAGGGAAGCCTAGGGAGATCGTAACCCCCGGAGTCATTCAAGTAGTAATCCAAAAACACGGGAGGGAGCAAGCAAAGTTGTAAAGGGAAACTGGGTT
>Ga0208849_1001069_pt1 | contig 20958 bp, 16 predicted proteins | sample NGESurdeep072012_10_FD_184470 | JGI IMG/M metagenome (GOLD analysis project Ga0208849, IMG submission 184470) | Arctic peat soil microbial communities from Barrow, Alaska - NGEE Surface sample 53-3 deep-072012 (SPAdes) | ecosystem: Environmental > Terrestrial > Soil > Wetlands > Peat ... | reverse complement strand
GCCGGAATTCTTGCTCTCCTCACGGAAGATGGCCTGCTGTTCCGGCGTCAGCCGTTTCCAGCTGTTGACGCCGACGGTGTGAATCATGTTGTTATAAATATGCCGCGTGATCGCCAGGTGTTTCTGGACTTCGTAGAGCTTGTTGAAATAGATCACCGGCACCGGATTCTCTTCGCCGTCGACCACACCTTGCGACAGCGCGAGATATAGCTCGGGAAAGGCGATGGCCTGCACCACCGCGCCGAGCGCTTCCATCGAGGCCTGGATCTGCAGTTCGGGCGGCGTGCGGATCTTCAGGCCCTTCATGTCGTCGGGCACGTTGATCGGGCGCACGTTGTTGGTGACGTTGCGGAAGCCGTAATCCCAGTTTCGCAGCAGCACGAATCCCTGCTTTTCGGCGAGCGGAGACAGCCACTCCATGGTCGGCCCGTCGAGAATCGGAAAGGCGTCGGCCGGGCCGTTGAAAATGAAGGGCAGCATGACCGCGGCGAAGGCCTTGTCGTATTTGTCGAGCTGGCCCTGGGTCGGCAGGCCCATGTCGATGGTGCCGAGCTTGATCTGCTGGGCCTGTTCCGGCGGCCCGCCGAGCTGGTTGTTGGGAAAGATCGCGATCTTGATCGCGCCGTCGGTGCGTTTTTCGACCTGACTGGCGAATTGCTTGGCGGCGATATTGGCCGGATGACTCTCTTCGGCGAAATGCGCAAAGCGCATCGTGATACCGGCTGCCCGCGCGATATGGGGAGCTGCGATGGTCAGGGCGGCGGCGCCGGCGCTGGTCTTCAGGAAATGTCTGCGATCCATGTTGTATCCTCCTGTTATTTGCCGTCCGCTTGTGCGGACGTTACCCGTGAAAGCCGAAATAGTGCGGCAGGAACAGCGTGAACCACGGCACGAAAGCCACGATCAACAATCCTACCAGAAGCACGATGAGATAGGGAAGCATGGCGCGCGATGCGGTTTCGATATCGCAGCGCATCACCGCGCAGCAGACATAAAATCCCACGCCTGCGAACGGCATGAAGCCGCCGATGCCCATGGCGATGATGAGCACCAGGGCGTAGTGCAGCTCGCTGAGGCCAAGCTTGCCGGCGATCGGGATCAGCAGCGGCGCCAGCACGTTGAGCGAGGGCAGCCCTTCGAGCAGCACGCCGACCAGGATGAGAAGCACGATCGAGCATATCATGAAGATGGTCTGGCTATCGCCGACCGACTGCAGCAGCGAAACCAGCCGCTGCGGCAGATAGGCGATCGTCAAGGTCCAGGAGAAACTCGACGCCGCCGCGAAGATAAACAGCAGGACGCCGGTGAGGGCCGCGGTATCGATCGCAATACGGATAAATCCCTGCAGGTTCATCTCGCGATAGACCACGATCGACAGCACGAGGCCGTAGACGACGGCGACGGCCGCGATTTCGGTCGGCGTGGCAAATCCCATGAGGATGCCGGCCAACAGCGCGCCCGGCATCAGCAGCGGCAGAACGGCGCCGAGCCCGGCACGGACGATGACACCGGCACTGGCGCGCGGCGTGCGTGGCGCGCCGGCGACGCGGGCACGCACATAGATCAGCGCCATCAGGCAGAGCGCCATCACGGCGGCGGGTATCAGGCCGCCGATGAACATGCCGCCGACCGAGACGCTGGTAATGGAGCCCACGATCAGCATCGCGATGCTGGGCGGAACGGTCTCGCCCATGACAGCGGACGCCGCCAGCACCGCGGTACTTTCCGCCGGCCCATGACGTTCGCCGAGTTCATCGCGCATCACGGTGCCGACCGCCGCCACATCCGCGGGCTTCGAGCCGGACAATCCGGAGACGACGTACATGCTGGCGACGGTGACCTGGAGCAGGCCGCCTCGCATGTGGCCGACCAAAGCGTAGATGAAGCGCACCAGCCGGATGCTGATGCCGCCGCGCTCCATCACCAGGCCGGCGAGAATGAAGAACGGCACGGCGAGAAGAATGAAGTTGCCGGTGCCGTTGACCATGGTTTGCGGCAGCACCACCAGAGACGCGGTCCCGGTGCCCCAGAGATAGGTTGCGGTCGACAGCAGCAACACGAAGCCGACGGGAACGCCGGCAAGAATGGCGAAAAAGAACAGGCTGAGGGCGGCAATGATGGCGGCATCGTCGCCCAGCATCGGCAGCCAGAGGTCGCGGGTGAATGCAGCGACGGCAATTGTCGCAGTGAAGGCGACCCCTACGCCCAGCGCCATGGTGCCGTGGTCGCGCCTGAGATTGACCGCGGCATACAGCATCAGCAGCGCCATGCCGATCGGCAACGGCAACGCGATCAGCGCCGCCGGCATCTGGAAGATCGGCGTCAGTTCGTCCCAGCTCGAGGCCAGGAAGTCGATGGAGGCGTAAGCGGTGAGGCCTGCGACAAACAGCACGACGACATCGGCGAGCGCAAGGCAGCCGCGTTCGCCACGCGCAGGAAGCCGGCTGAGGATGACGCGAACGAAGGCGTGATCGCGCCGCCGGTAGGCGACGGCGCCGCCGATAAACGCCAGGATCGACAACGCCAGCCGTGCGACCTCGTCGGTCCACAGGAAGGAATGGTGGAAATACGCGCGCGCGACGACATTGGCCAATACCAGGACCAGTTCGCCCAGCAGCGCGGCAACGATCACGCTTTCGGCGGCGAGATCGACCAGGCGAAGCGGCGTGGTCTCCGCCCTGACCGGCGACCTCGCGGCGCCGGAAAGTGCGATCGGCTCTCCCGCATCGGTCAGCATGACGTCGATTGCACTAGCGCGCATCGGCTCGCAGCCCAAACCAGGGTTGACCAACCACGACGCCGTTCATGCTCTCATCCTCCCAATTGCACGGCTCATTTTTGCGGCCGTGTCATGGTTCATCTTTATCAGCCTGGCTCGTCGAAAAACTCCGGATGGATGCTTTGGGTGGCGCGGATATCGCCAAGCAGCCGTTCGAGATGGATGGCCATGGCGATCCTTGCGCCCGCTGGATCGTGCGCCTCGATCGCCTCCAGGATCGGCTCGTGCTCCGCGATCACCTGCGCAATCCGCCCCGCTTGCGGCAGGGTGAGCCGGCGGTAGCGATCGACGTGCACTTTCACCTGCTGAATCAGCTTCCAGATGCCGGGATATCCGGCGACTTCCGCGATGGCGGCGTGAAACATTTCGTCGGCGTGGTGGAAGGCGTTGCCGTCGCCCGCCGCGTCGGCCTCACGCTGACGTTGCAGGATCGAATGCAGGATCAGAATCTGGCTGGAGGTCGCGCGCTCCGCGGCCAGCCGTGCGGTGGTTTCCTCGAGCGCCTTGCGAATGATGATGGCTTCCGGAAGTGCTGCAACCGGAATCCGCGAGACGAAGATGCCAGACTGCGGAAATATCTCCAGCAGACCTTCGTCGGATAATTTCAGGATTGCTTCGCGAACCGGGGTCCGGCTCACCCCGTAGGAAAGCGCGATCTCGGCCTCCGAGATCGCCTCCCCGGGGGATCTGCGCAGCGACACCAGTTCGGTGCGAAGATCCGAATAAATTCTTGACGCGGCGGTCGCCGCGCGCGGCCGGCCGCTGCGGCGCACGCCCGGCGCCGCCGAATTGGCGACGGCTTCTGGTTTTTTTAACGCGCGCGCAGGCATTTTTTTGCCTTATCAATTGATATATTAGTATATGAACCATTTCGGGCAAAGATCAAGCGGATTGCTCGCTTCGTTCCGGGAGCGGCCATCCGGCTTCCGCGAGGGCATAAGGAGTCGGCTGTGACGGACTATCGCAAGCTTTTCGATCTGGCCGGCAAGACCGCCGTGGTGCTGGGCGCGGCCTCCGGCATCGGCAAATCATCGGCGGAAGCGCTGGCCTCGCTCGGCGCTGTCGTGCTGTGCGCCGATCGCGATGGCGACGGCGCCGAAGCGACCGCGGCCGGCATTCGCGCGCAGGGTGGTTCGGCCGAGAGCACTGCATGCGACGCCGCCAGCGCCACCGATGTGGCCAGGCTCGCAACCGTCGCGATGAAAAAGTTTCCGAAGCTGGATATCGCCGTCACCACGCCGGGACTGAACATCCGCAAGACCATCCTCGATTACACCGAGGAGGATCTCGACCGCGTCATCAACCTCAACATCAAGGGCACCGTGTGGTTCTTCCAGGCGTTCGGCCGCATCATGATCCGGCAGCAGCGCGGCAGTATCATTGCCTGTTCATCGGTCCGCGCGGTGACCATCGAGCCGGGGCTCGCGGTGTATGGTTCGACCAAGGCCGCGATCGGTCTCCTGGTAAAGGGTTTTGCGTCCGAAGTCGGCCGCTTCGGGGTTCGCGTCAACGCCATCGCGCCGAGCATCGTCGAGACCTCGCTGACCGCGCCGTTCAAGGAGCGGCCCGAGATCTACAATCTCTATGCCGGGCACACCGTGTTCAATCGCTGGAGCAGCGCCGATGAAGTCGCGACCGCGGTGGCTTATCTCGCTTCCGACGCGGCCAGCTATGTCAGCGGCAGCACGTTGTTTGTCGATGGTGGCTGGACCGGCGTCGATGGGCCTCCGACCGGCCTGACCCAATTGACCAAATGAGCCCAGCGGAAAACGGACGCCGCTATTTTCCGGCGTCGAGAAAACCCGCGCGCTCCCGCCATTCGCGCTGACCGGGGCCGATCAACAGCTCGATCAACGCCTGCGCCTGGCGCGCGTTGACGGCCTGCGTGGTCACTGCCGCCGTATACACGGTCGAGAGTTCGCATCCCGGCGGCAACGAGCCGGACAGGATCACGCCTTCGGTGCTGATGATTTCAGTCGATTGGGTGCAACCGAGTGGCCTTTTGGCGCTGGACGCCGCCAGTTGGCGCATCGCGGTCGCGCCGTTCGGAAAGATTTTCAGTCGCGCGGATACCTCGTCGGCGATTCCCAACTGCTGCAGAATTTTTGCAACGTGAATCCCGGCGGTGGACACCTTGGTATCGGGAACGAAGATCGCATCGGCTGCGCGGAATGCCGCGCGCAGGCTTGCGGCATCGCCGACCGACACTTTGGGATCGCCGGCGCGGACGGCCATCGCGGTCTCGACCACGCCGACGTCGGAGATCGAAGCTGACACGACGAGGTGTTCTCCGGCCAGCTTCGCAATCAATGCCGCCGTCAGAATCAGGATATCCGCCGGCGTGCCCGTGCGCAATTTGTCGGCCATGGCGCCGACCGCGCCGAACTCGCCCTCGATGTCAAACCCGGTCAGCGCCTTGAACTGGGGCGCGAGACTCGCGACCAGGCCCTGGGCCGCGCCGCCGCTCAAAATGTTCAGATGAGTCATGAGCTCAATTCCATCGCCGCAACTAGGCTGTCGCGGGTGATCGGCAGGTCGCGGACCCGCACCTCGAGCGCATCGAACACCGCATTGGCGATCGCCGCGGTGACCGGGCCGTGGGCGGCCTCGCCGGCGCCGACCGGCTCCAGCTCCGGCCGCGGGATGATCTCGACCTGCACCTCGGGCACCTCGCTGAAGCGAAGAATCGGATAGCTCGTCCATGTGTTGCTGGTGATGCGCTGGCGGTCAAAGCGAACGCGCTCCTTCAACACCCAGCTGGTGGCCTGGATCGCGCCGCCTTCGATCTGGTTGATGACGCCGTCCGGATTGATGGCCTCGCCGACATCGACCGCGATGGTCAGCCGCTTGACGCCGATATCCTCGGCGCCCTCGATCTCGGCGACCACGGCGCAATAGGCGCCGGTGTTCTTGTAGCGCGCAAAGCCGAGGCCGAAACCGCGGCCGATTTGTTTGTCCGGCTTCCAGCCCGCGCGTCTGGCGGCGGCGCGGATCACGTCCTGGGCCCGAACATCCCGCAAATGGCGCAGCCGGAAGGCGACCGGATCCTCGCCGCGCCGGGCGGCCAGTTCGTCGAGAAAGCATTCGATCGCAAACACGTTGCCTTGGGCGCCGAGCGTCCGCAGCGCCGAAGTGCGGATCGGCATGGTCAGCAGGCGATGGCACTCGATCTTCCACGACGGAAAATCGTACAGCGGAATCGAGTTGCGGTCAGCGCCGCCGCCATTGGCCTGCGGTGGGTTGGTGGAAATGGTGCGCGGAAAGGGATTTGCCAGCTCGGTTGCCGCGAGCAGCGCCGGCTTTGCGGCGCGCCCGGGCCGCGCGGTGTGGCCGTTGCCCCAGACGCTGTGGCGCCAGTCGACGATCTCGCCTTTCGCGTCCAGATCGGCTTCGATCTCGATCGCCATCGCAGCACCAAACGGCGCGTGCGACATCTCGTCCTGGCGTGACCATTGCACGCGGACCGGCCGGCCGGCCGCCGCTCTTGCGAGCAGGACGGCGTCGAGCGCGACATCGTCGGCGCCATTGTGGCCATAGCAGCCGGCGCCCTCCATATGCTCGACGGTGATGTTTTCGATCGGCAGCTTGAGAACCAGCGCCAGATCGGCGCGGAGAAAATAGACCCCCTGGCTGTGGCTCCAGACCCGGACGCGGTCGCCTGTCCACTGCGCCATGGCGCAGCATGGCGCGATCGACGCATGCGCGATGAACGGGCGGGAGTATTGCCGCCGGATGGTGCGCTCGGTGGCAGCGGTTTGCGGCGCCGTTTTCCGGTCGATGATGGTCGATTCCACCGGCTGGGCTTTCAGCCATTCCGCCAGCCGGTATTCATCCGGCAGCGTCTCGCCGGCCGACCATGCCGCGTCCTTGCGCAAGGCGGCGAGTGCGGCCTCGGCGCTATCCTCGGTTTCGCTCACCACGCCGACAAAACTGCCGTCGCGCACGATGGCGACAAGGCCGGCGACGGCGCGCGCGCCATCCTCGCTGATATCGACGAGTTTTGCCGCCGCCATTTCCGATCGTAGCACGCGGCCGTGCAGCATCCCGGGCGGCGCGGAATCGTGAATGAAACGGGGACGCGCGAAAACCTTGTCGGGGATATCCAGCCGCTGAACCGAATTTCCGGCCAACGCGCGCTGCGTCGATGGCTTGGGTGCAACGCCCGGCGTGGCGTCACGCTCCAGCGAGACCGCATCGGCGAGCTCCCAGTAACTGGTTTGCACATTGCCGGGACCGGAGATGGTGCCATCGGCGATGTCGAGCACGTCGATCCCGACGCCGAGGCGGTCTGAGGCGGCTGCGAGAAAGAGTTGCCTGATTTCGGCGCAGGCGTGGCGGATGGCGCGTCCCGAATTCTGCACGGAAAGACTGCCCGAGGTGACGCCCTCATTGGGGCTGCCCGCCGTCGAGGCGCGGACCATCCGGAGGCGGCTGATATCGACGTCGAGTTCGTCGGCGGCGATCTGGGCCAATGCGGTCACGATGCCTTGCCCGATCTCCACCTTTCCCGGTGACACCATCACCTGGCCCTCCCGTGAGAACCGGATCCACGACGACAGCAACGGGTTCGCCGCAAGGCTGACCGGCAATTTTGGCGCGGGCGCGGGGGAGGGGTCGGGCTTGATCATCGCGTGGCCATCTCGGCCGCCGCGCGCAGCACCGCCCGCACCATGCGGTTATGCGACCCGCAACGGCAGAGATTGCGGTCGAGCGCTTGTTTGACATCCGCGCCGGCCGGATTCGGGTTTCGCATCAGCAGCGCGGCGGCGCTGATCAGGATTCCGGAAACGCAATAGCCGCACTGCAACGCCTGCTCGGCGATGAACGCGCGCTGCAGCGGGTGCGGGTCTTGCGCGCTGCCCAACCCTTCGATGGTGGTGACGTCCTTGCCGGCGATCGACCACAGCGGGGTGTCGCAGGAGGCCACCGCGAGATCGCCGACGAGCACGTTGCAGGCGCCGCATTCATTGGCGCCGCAGCCGAAATGCGGCCCGGTCATGCGCAGGCGGCCGCGCAGCAGGGCGAGCAGCGATGAATCGGGATCGGCGTCGATGTCGGTCTCGACGCCGTTGAGGCGGAATCGAATGCTCGGCATCGAGGGTGCGGACCTATTGCGGCTTGTCGGGGAAGCGCTTGACCACTTCGGCCCACTTCACGATATCGCCACGCAGATATTTGTCGAATTGTTCCGGGGTCATGGTCATCGCAACTGCGCCCTGGTCCTTCCAGAGTTTGACGACATCGGGCCGCTTGACCAGTTCGTTGACGGCGGCATTCAGCTTGTCGATGATGGGTTTCGGCGTCCCGGCGGGCGCCATCAATCCGAGCCAGATCGTCGCCTCGTAGCCGGGGACGCCGGCTTCACCCGCGGTCGGCACGTCCGGCAGCACCGCCGAACGTGTCTTGCCGGTGGTGGCGAGCGCCCGCACCTGGCCCGCGGTGACGTTGGTGGCCATGGTCGGGACCGCATCGATCATCATCTGCACCTGGCCGCCGATCACGCCGCTGCGCGCCTCGCCGCTGTTGCGGTAGGGAACGTGCACCACGTCGATGCCGGCCATGGCTTTGAACAGTTCGCCGGCCATGTGATAGGGCGTGCCGGTGCCGGAAGACGCGTAATTCAGCTTGCCCGGTTGCGATTTGGCCAGCGCGATGAACTCGGCCAGCGTCTTGGCCGGCACTGACGGATGCACCACGATCACGAGATCGGAGGAATTGATCGGCGCGATCGGTACCAGATCGCGCATCAACCGGTATTTCCGCTGCGCGTCCGACATCAGCGATTCGTTGGCGGTCTGCGTATTCGACATCAGCAGCAGGGTGTAGCCGTCGGGGGGAGATTTGACGACTTCGAGCGTGCCGATCACGCCGCCGGCGCCGGTGTGGTTTTCGACCACGACCGACTGGCCGAATTTCTCCTGCAAAAAGTTGCCGACCAGGCGCGCCGCCACGTCGGCGGGCCCGCCGGCGCCGAACGGAACGATGATCCTGATCGGTTTGGTGGGATAATCCTGCGCCAGACATTGCGTCGTAACCAACGTTGGCGTTGCAAGAAGTGCTGCCGCCAGCGCGAGGGCGAACCTCGGGAGGACAAGTCTTGGGACGACAAGTCTTGGGCCCGTCATATTCATCTCCCGAATCCGGTTTTGTGCTGCGTTGGGCCGGTTGTTGGTCAAATCTGGCGACAAAGTCTAGCTCCATTGAGAACGAGCTGTCGACGATAGACTCCAGCTTTGCATCAGGAATAAAAGACAATATCCGGTGTACCCGACCTCACCTGGACGCACCGATAGAATGGGCCAAATGAAACATCTGACATTCTCGCGCCGCGACCTGCTCAAAGGGTCCGGCGCACTGCTGGCGGGCACGGCGTTGTCGACCCGCGTCATGGCGGATGCTCCACCGCCGGAACCGGTCACCCCTGAGCTGATCGCGGCGGCCAGGAAGGAAGGCCAGGTCAGCTACTACACCTCGGCCGATCTGCCGGTCGCCGAGAACCTGGCAAAGGCGTTCGAGGCGAAATATCCCGATATCGCGGTGCGGGTCGAGCGCACCGGCGCCGAGCGGGTGTTTCAGCGCATCGGCCAGGAATATTCAAGCAATATCCACGCCGTCGACGTCGTGAACTCGTCCGACGCCGCGCATTTCATCGTCTGGAAGCGCGACGGCATTCTGGCGCCCTATGTGCCGGAGGATGTCGCGAAGTTCTATCCGCCCGCGCACCGGGATGCCGACGGCCAATTCGCGAGCTGGCGGATCTGGCTCAGCATCATCGCCTACAATACCAATCTGGTGAAGGCCGAGGACGCGCCGAAGAGTTTCGCCGATCTGCTCGATCCCAGATGGAAGGGCAAGATCGTCAAGGCGCATCCGGGCTATAGCGGCACCATCATGACCGCGACCTACCAGATGCAGCGCGATCTCGGCTGGAGCTGGTTCGAGCAGCTCGCCAGGCAGAACATCATGCAGGTGCAATCGTCGGCCGATCCGCCCAAGCGGCTCGAACTCGGCGAACGGGCGGTGATGGCCGACGGCAACGAATACAATATTTTCCAGATGAAGGAGGCCGGACAGCCGGTCGAACCGGTTTATGCCAGCGAAGGGTCGCCTTTGATCATCGGGCCGAACGGCATTTTCAAGGCTTCGCCGCATCCGAACGCGGCGAAACTGTTCCAGTCGTTCTGCTTCAGCCGCGACGCCCAGCAACTCATTATCGATGTCGGCGGCTTGCGCTCGGTGCATCCGCAGACCCAGGAGAAGCCGGGACGCAAGCCGTTTAAGGACATCAAGACCATGAAGGATGACGCCGCCGCCGTCGAAAGAGAAGGCGACGCGATCAAGGCGCGCTACAGCAAGATCTTCCACGTCTGACCCGCCAACCATTGAGCCAGCATGACATCCGAACTGCCAGGGATTTCCGTTGCCGAAACGCTTGCGCATAAAATCGTCGCACTGAAGCCGGGTACGCTGCCGGCGGCGACCGCGCGCAAATGCGAGGATCTGCTGATCGATGTCGTTGGATTGTGCGTCACCGCGCGCAATGAAGACTATGTCGCCAGCGCGCTTGCGGGATGGGACGATGACGGCCCGTGCACGGCGATCGGCCACACCCGCATGCTGACCGCCTCGGGTGCGGCCTTCGTCAACGGCACCGCGGCGCATGGCGAGGATTTCGACGACACTTTCGAGGGCGGCCCGGTGCATGCCGGTGCGGTGATCGTGCCGGCGGTGCTGGCGGCCTGCGAGCGGCACCATGCCGATGGCGGCATGGCGCTTACAGGCATTGCCGTCGGCACCGAAGTGCTGTGCCGGCTGAGCCTGGTGGTGCCGAAGGCGGTCCACAAATCGGGTTTTCACCCGACCGCGATTTTCGGCGCGATGGGGGCGGCCGCCGGCGTCGGCGCCGCCCTCGGCCTGAATGCCCGGCAGATCGTCGATGCGCTCGGGATCGCCGGCAGCATGGCCGGCGGCATCATCGAATATCTCGCCGAGGGGGCCTGGACCAAGCGGTTGCATGCCGGCTGGGCGGCGCAGTCGGGCATTCGCGCCGCATTGCTGGCGCGGGCGGGATTTGTCGGTCCGCGCACGGTGTTCGAGGGCGTGCATGGCCTGTTTCACGGTTTTGCGCACACCACCAAGGGCGACTACGCCGCGTTGACTGGCGATTTCGGCACCCGCTGGGTGACGGATACGCTGGCGTTCAAGCCTTATCCCTGCGGGACCATGGCGCAGCCTTACATCGATTGCGCCAGGCGGCTGGCCGCACGTGGCGTGCGGGCGGAAGACATCAGCCAGATCGTCTGCGAAGTGGCTGATCGAACGGTGCACCGGCTGTGGGAGCCGCTCGCCGACAAGCAGCGCCCACGCAACGGCTATTCCGCCAAATTCGCAACCCCGTATTTGCTGGCGACCGGCTTTGTCCATGGCGGGGTCGGTCTCGGCGCCTTCACGGAAAGCGCGATCGCCGACCGCGACGTGCTCGCGCTGGCGGCCAAGGTGAAATACGTGATCGATCCGCAAAATCCCTATCCGAACAACTATACCGGCCACGTCGCCGCGACCATGAAGGACGGCAGCGTGATCGAGGAGCGCCAGCCATATCTGCGCGGCGGCGCTCAGGAACCGCTGACCCGGCAGGACGTCGCCGACAAATTCGTGCTCAACGCCGAGCACGGCGGCTGGACCACGGCGCAGAGCGATGCGACGCTGAAACTGCTGGCGGGCTTGTACGATGGCCGCATCGATTTAAGCACACTACGAAGCTAATGGTCGTCATGGCCGGCACAATGGGCCTGTGCTCGGGTCGGCGAAGCCGGACCCGAGTGCCGGGCATGACGTGGAGATGGTCTGAATGAGCGAGAGAGAACTCACCGGCAACGTCGCCATCGTCACCGGGGCAGGGCGCAATATCGGCCGCGCCATTGCACTGGCGCTGGCGGATGGCGGCGCGTCGATCATGGTCAATGCGCGCAGCAATCGCGCCGAGGCCGACGCCGTCGCGCGCGAGATCGTGTCCCTGGGCGGCAAGGCGCTGGTGCATATCGGCGACGTCGCCGATGCCGCGGCGGTGCAGGCGATGGCGGATGCGGCGGTGAAGCAATTCGGGCGCATCGATATCCTGGTCAACAATGCCGCACTGCGCCGGGAAAAACCGTTCGCCGAGATGAGCTACGCCGAGTGGCGCGAGATCCTCGACGTCACGCTCGACGGCGCGTTTCATTGCGTCAAGGCCTGTCTTCCGGCGCTGAAACAAAGCGGCGCGGGGGCCATCGTCAATATCGGCGGGCTCAGCGCCCATACCGGCGCAAGGGATCGCGCCCATGTGATCACCGCCAAGGCCGGGATTGTCGGCTTCACCCGGGCGCTGGCCCATGATCTCGCCTCCGACGGCATCACCGTCAACTGCGTGGTACCCGGGCTGATCGGCACGCCGCGCCCGAAGGACAGACCGGAACCCGCGCATCATTCGACCCACCAGACCATTTCCGGCGCGCGCGGCAGGCCGGAAGACGTCGCCGCACTGGTGCGGTTCCTGTGCGGCCCGGCGGCGCGCTACGTCAACGGCCAGGCCATCCACGCCAATGGCGGGGCCTATCTCGGCGCCTGACGCATGGCTTGCGCGCGGGTTCCGCAGCTGCATGGGGGATAAATACGCTCGGCTGCCCCGGCGTTTGGTGCTACCTGTCGGTCCATGAACCAGCATGCCAAGGTCGACATCCGGCATTCCACCTGTCCGCACGACTGCCCGTCGGCCTGCGCGCTCGATATCGAAGTGATCGACGGCCATACCATCGGCCGGGTGCGCGGTTCCAAACTGCAGAGCTATACCGCCGGCGTGGTCTGCGCCAAGGTCGCGCGCTATGCCGAGCGCATTCATCATCCGGACCGGGTGACATATCCGCAGTTTCGCGTCGGCCCAAAAGGATCGGGCAAGTTTGCGCGGATCTCGTGGGACGACGCGCTGGACGAGATCGCGGGCCGGTTCGACCAGGCCGAGCGCGAGTTCGGGGCCGAGTCGGTGTGGCCCTATTACTATGCCGGCACCATGGGCCTGGTGATGCGCGACGGCATCAACCGCCTCGCCCATGTCAAGAAATATTCGCGTTTCTACTCGACGATCTGTGCAACCATCGCGCGGGTGGGATTTGCGGTCGGCACCGGCAAGGTCGCCGGCGTCGATCCGCGCGAGATGGGCGTCTCCGACCTGATCGTGATCTGGGGCACCAATCCGGTGAATACCCAGGTCAACGTCATGACCCACGCCGCGCGCGCCCGCAAGGAACGCGGCGCCAGAATCGCGGCGATCGACGTCTACAACAACGACACCATGAAGCAGGCCGACATCAAGATCATCCTGCGGCCGGGCACCGACGGCGCGTTCGCCTGCGGGGTCATGCATGTGCTGTTCCGCGAGGGCTATGCCGATCGCGACTATCTGGCGCGCTACACCGATTGTCCCGGCGAGCTCGAGGCGCACCTTTCGACCCGCACGCCGCAATGGGCGTCATCGATCTGCGGCGTTCCGGTTGAGGAGATCGAGGCATTCGCCCGCGCGGTCGGGCAGACCAAACGGTCGTTCTTCCGGCTCGGCTATGGTTTTACCCGCAGCCGCAATGGCGCGGCCCAAATGCACGCGGCGCTGTGCGTTCCGGCCGTGACCGGCGCCTGGCAGTACGAGGGCGGCGGCGCCTTCTTCAACAACCACGCGCTCTGGAAATTCAACGAATCCCTGATCGAGGGCCACGACGCGATCGACCGCACCACGCGGGTGCTCGACCAGTCGAAGATCGGGCGCATCCTGACCGGCGACGCCGCGGCACTCAAGAACGGACCGCCGGTCAAGGCGATGCTGATCCAGAATACCAACCCGATGACGGTGGCGCCGGAGCAGGCGCTGGTGCGCCAGGGCTTTGCGCGCAATGACCTGTTCATGGTGGTGCATGAGCAGTTCATGACCGAAACCGCCGTCATGGCGGACATCGTTTTGCCCGCGACCATGTTCATGGAGCACGACGATCTCTATTACGGCGGCGGCCACCAGCACATTTCGGTCGGCGCCAAGCTGATCGAACCGCCCGGCGAATGCCGCTCCAACCACGAGGTGTTGCGCGGGCTTTCCCGGCGCCTCAAGGCCGTGCATCCCGGCTTCGAGATGTCGCCGCGGGAGCTGATCGACGCCACGCTGAAGAAAAGCGGCCATGGCGGCATCGAGGCGCTCGAGGCCGATCTGTGGCGCGACCTGCAGCCGGATTTCCGCACCGCGCACTACCTCGACGGCTTCGCGCATGCGGACGGCAAGTTTCACTTCAAGGCCGACTGGGCCCACGTTCCCGTCGGCAGCGGCGGCATGATGGGCGCGTGGGACCAGATGCCGTCGCTGCCCGATCACTGGACCGCGATCGAGGAGGCCGATGAAGTGCATCCGTTCCGGCTTGCCACCAGCCCGTCGCGCAGCTTCCTCAATACCACCTTCAACGAAACGCCGTCGTCGCAGGCGCGCGAGGGCGCACCAACCGTGATGATACACCCCGAGGACGCCGCGGCGCTTTCAATCGTCGATGGCGACGCCGTCACGCTCGGCAATGTCAGGGGCGAGACCACGCTGACCGCAAGAATATTCGATGGCGTGCGCCGCGGCGTGTTGATTGCCGAATCGGTGCACCCGAACAAGGCCCATATCGGCGGCCGCGGCATCAACATGCTGACGGGTGCCGAGGCGGTCGCGCCGCTCGGTGGCGCCGCATTCCACGACAACAAGGTCTGGGTGAAGAAGGCGGTTGCCGCCATCCCGACGCCTTAAATCGCCCTTGCAGTCCGCCGCCATCCTGTCGCTAATGTCCGCCGAGACAATAGCGCGAGCGAGCAGGCGATGACCGATATCGACAGCGTGATCCTTGAAAAGCGCGGGCAGGCGTTCTGGATCACCATCAACCGGCCGGACAAGCGCAACGCCATCAATGCCGATGTGGTCGCCGGCATCGCCAGGGGTTATCGCGACGCCGATGCGGATGCGGAGGTGCGCGTGATCGTGTTGACCGGCGCCGGCGACAGGGCGTTTTGCGCCGGCGCCGACCTGCAGAACTCCGGTGCCGCTTTCGCGATGGATTTTTCCAGGCCGAACGTCGACTACGCTGATTTGTTGCGGCTGGCGCAGAACGCCACCAAGCCGGCGATCGCGCGGGTCGGCGGGGTCTGCATGGCCGGCGGCATGGGCTTGCTGTGCATGACCGACATGGCGGTGGCGGCCGATCACGTCATGTTCGGGTTGCCGGAAGTGAAGGTCGGGGTGTTCCCGATGCAGGTGATGAGCCTGCTGCAATCGATCGCGCCGCGCCGCCTGGTCAACGAATGGGCGCTCACCGGCGAGCCGTTCGACGCCAGCACCGCGCTGGCCGCCGGGCTTTTGAACCATGTGGTGCCATCAGCCGAACTCGACGCCAGGATCGAATGGCTGATCGGCCGGATTGTCGACAAGTCGCCGACCGCGATCCGGCGCGGCAAATACGCCATGCGCGCGATCGCCGCGATGTCGTTCGATCAAAGCATCGCCTACACCGAAAGCCAGATCGCGCTGTTGGCGATGACCGAAGACGCCAAGGAAGGCCTCAAGGCCTTTGCAGAGAAGCGCAAGCCTTCGTGGCCGGGGAAGTAGACTGCCCGGCTAGGCCGGGAGATCTTCGATCGGCGGAAAATCCTCATCGACGGTCTGCAGCGTTGTAAGAACGGCCAGCAGCGATCGGGGCGGCGCCGCCTCGATAATCAGCCGCTGTCCATCTTTGCGGATAATGACGTCCTCGCCAGGCAGTTCGAATTCGCGCGGAATTCGGATCGCCTGATGCCGTCCATGCCTGAAAAATTTGACGTGCCGCTCGCTCATTGTTTGAAGCCCTCCGGCAGTTTCCGTCATTGCGAGGAGCGCAAGCGACAAAGCAATCCAGTCTTGAGTAATGCTGAATTGCTTCGCCAAGCCCGCAATGACGATAACACGAAATACGCTACCCCGGATTCGCCTTCAACCCCGCGGCCTCGATGCCGGCGATGGCGCAGATCTCGTCATTGTCCGAGGTGTCGCCGCTGATACCGACGGCGCCGAGCAGAGCTCCGCCGTCCTGAATCAGCACGCCGCCGGGCACCGGCACCAGCGCGCCCTGCGCGAGGCCATTCATCGCGCTGATGAAGGACGGTTGCTCCTGCGAGCGTTGAAAAAGCGCGCGCGATCCCATGCCCATGGCGAGCGCCCCGTAGGCCTTGCCATTGGCGATCTCGGCCCGCATCAGGCTGGTGCCGTCCTGCGCCGCGGTGATCTTGACGCAGCCGCGCGCGTCGAGAACGGTGACGACAAGGGGCTTTAGTTTTTTCTCGACACCCTTGGCGAGGGCGGCATCGAGAATTTTGCGGGCGACATCGAGGGTCAGTTCAGCCATGGATGGATTCCTTTGCGATTGAGTGAGGCATTAAGGGGTGGATTGCGCGCTGTCGAGGCTCATCGCCAGCACGCGTGCGACGTGAAGGGCGCTACGCTCGGCGCCATCCTTGATCTGGTGCCGGCACGAGGTGCCGTCGGCGACGATCAATGTTGCGTCGTCCGCACGCCGGACCGCGGGCAGCAGCGAGAGTTCGGCCATCTCCATCGAGACTTGATAGGTGTCGGCGCCATAGCCGAAGGCGCCGGCCATGCCGCAACAACTGGACTCGATGGTTTCGACCGTAAGGTCAGGAACCAGCCGCAGTACCTGCTCGACCGGCTTGAACGCACCGAACGATTTTTGATGGCAGTGGCCATGGACCATGGCTTTTGCGGCGACCGGGCCGAGCGGCAACTGGAGACGGCCGGCTTCGGCCTCGCGGACCAGAAATTCCTCGAACAACAGCGCCTGGGCGCCGATGCTTTTCGCGGTCGCGTCGGAGCGCAGCGACAGCAATTCGTCGCGCAGCGTCAGCAGACAGCTCGGCTCGAGGCCGACGATCGGCACACCGCGCGCGGCGAACGGGCCATAGGTGGTGACCAGCCGGTCGAGTTCGGCACGCGCGTTGTCCACCAGCCCCGCGGAAAGGAAGGTTCGCCCGCAACACAATGGCCTGCCGCCATCGGCTGGTCTGGGAAGGTGGACGCGGTATCCGCCTGCGACCAGCACGCGCAGTGCTGCGTCGAGATTTTCCCGCTCATAGGCGCGATTGAAAGTGTCGGCGAACAGCACGACTTCGCGGCCATCGGCGGGGCCGATTGTCTCGACCTCGGATTTGAACACGTCGCGCCGCCACGCCGGGAGTGCGCGCTGCGCACTGATGCCGGCCACGCTTTCCAGCAGCATGCGTAGCCACCGGCTTTTGTTTCTGAGATTGGCGAGCGGGGCGAGGCGCGCGGCGAGGCCGGCATAATGCGGCAGATACCCCACCAGCCGGTCGCGCAGCGACAGCCCGTGTTTTGCGGCCCTCGCGGCCAGAACTTCGATCTTCATCCTGGCCATGTCGACGCCGGTGGGGCATTCGTGGCGGCAGGCCTTGCAGGACACGCAGAGTTTCAGGGTGTCCGCCATTTCGTCCGACGCCAGCGCGTCCGGCCCGAGCTGGCCGGAGATCGCCAGCCGCAGCGTGTTGGCGCGGCCGCGGGTGACATCCTTCTCGTTGCGCGTGGCGCGATAGGATGGGCACATCACGCCGCCTTCGAGTTTGCGGCAGGCGCCGTTGTTGTTGCACATCTCGATTGCGCCCTGGAAACCGCCGCCGGCGCCGGGATACGCCGACCAGTCGAGCACGGTCTTGAATTCGGGGACGCGGTAATCCGGCGCATAGCGAAACAGCGTGCGGTCGTCCATGTCGGGCGGATCGACGATCTTGCCGGGATTGAGCACATTGTCGGGATCGAAACGGTGCTTGACCTCCCTGAAGTCGGCAACGATGCGCTCGCCGAACATCGCGGCGTGGAATTCCGAGCGCACGATGCCGTCGCCATGCTCGCCGGAATGCGAGCCTTTATATTCCCGCACCATCGCAAAAGTTTCCTCGGCGATGGCGCGCATCGCCTTGACGTCCTTGTCGAGCTTCAGGTTCAGCACCGGGCGTACATGCAGGCAGCCTTCCGAGGCGTGCGCATACATGGTGCCGCGGGTGCCGTGCCTGGCAAAGATGGCATTGAGCCGCTCGGTATAGTCGGCCAGGTGCGGCAGCGGCACCGCGCAATCCTCGACGAACGAGACCGGCTTGCCCTCCTGTTTCATCGACATCATGACGTTGAGCCCGGCGGCGCGAAACTCGGCGATGCCGGTCTGCAAGGCAGGGTCCGTGATCTCGACCACGCCGCCCCATTTGCGCTGGGGCTGGTCCCAGCCAAAGCCGAGATCGGCCATCGATTCGCCTAGCTGTTTTAGTCGCCGGAGGTTTTCGGCCTGGTCTTCTTCCGCAAACTCGACGATCAGCACGGCATCGGGATCGCCGCGGACCGCGGTGCCGATGATCGGCTGGAACATCGCGATCTCGCGGCCGAGCGCCAGCATGGTGCGGTCGACCAGCTCCACCGCGATCGGGCAAAGTTTTACCAGATGCTGGGCGGCATCCATCGCTTCGTAGAAGCTGCCGAAGTGGCAGACGCCCAGCACCTTGTTGCGGATCACCGGCCACAGTTTCAGTTCGACCTGGGTGGTGAAGGCCAGCGTGCCCTCCGATCCCACCAGCAGATGCGCCATGTTGTTGGCGGCATTGCGCGGCGCCAGCGCATCGAGGTTGTAGCCGCCGACGCGGCGCTGCACCTTTGGAAACTTTTCCGCGATCTCGGCGGCCTCGCGTTCGCCCAAGGCCAGCATGTCGCGAAACAGCGCAAGGCCGGGGTCGTTCGCATTCGATAGCGCAAGATCCCGCGCGACTTCGCCGAAATGCAGCCGGGTGCCGTCGGCGAGCGCCGCGTCCATCGAGATCGTGTTGTCGCGCATGGTGCCATAGCGCAGCGAACGCCCGCCGCAGGAATTGTTGCCGGCCATGCCGCCGATGGTGGCGCGCGAGGCGGTGGAGACGTCGACCGGAAACCACAGGCCGTGCGGCTTGAGCTGGCGGTTGAGATCGTCAAGCACGATCCCCGGCTCGACCACGCAAGCACGGTTCTCGACGTCGAGCGAGACGATGCGGTTGATGTGCTTTGAAAAATCGATGACGATGCCGTCATTGACGGTCTGGCCGCTTTGCGAGGTGCCGCCGCCGCGCGGGGTAACGATCCGCCCGGCGTCGCGGCATATCGCCAGCGTCCGCAGCGCCTCCTCGATGGTGCGGGGCACCACCACGCCGGCCGGCATGATCTGGTAGAACGACGCATCGGTGGCATAGCGGCCGCGGCTGAACGCATCGAAGGCCACCTCGCCGGTGGTCTCACGGGCGAGCCGGTGCTTCAGTGTCGCTAAGCCTTCGTCGGACATTCCGCCCCGCTTATCGTGCATCGCTTGCTCCTAGGTGGAGCGTGCAGCAAATGCAATTCGTTTTGGGCTTTTTGAAATTTTGAATTCGAAATGCTGGCTGGACGTGTGGCCAGCGTTTTCAGGCCGGCACCGGCGCGGCCGGGTTCTCGGCCTTCAGGTGCTCCACGGCGGCTTTCCGCTTGTTGCGCAGATGCAGGAACAGGATGTCGCCGAGCTCGCTGCCGGCGCGGCGGCGCAGCGCGTCCAGGATAGTCTCGTGCTCACGCATGGCTTCGCCCCAGCGCTCCCGGCGGCGGGCGAAATTGGCGGAGTAGCGGACCCGCCGGATCCTCCCGGCAAAATTGGCGTAGGCGCCGAGCAGCACCGCGTTGCGCGAGGCTTCGACGATCCTGTGGTGGATCAGCTGGTTGACGCGGAAATAGCCGTGCATGTCGCGGTGCAAATAAAATCCGTACATCTCGTAGTGCAGCCGCTCGATCTCGGCGATTTCGGCGTCGGTGATGTTTTCGCAGGCGAGGCGACCGGCAAGCGCTTCGAGCCCGCCCATGATATCGAACAGTTCCGAAAGATCGCGCTCGCTCAGTTGCCGCACCCGGGCGCCGCGGTTCGGCAACAACTCGACCAGGCCTTCCGACGCCAACACCTTCAGGGCCTCGCGCAATGGCGTCCGCGAGATGCCCAGCATCTCGCAAAGCTGGCGTTCGGGAACGCGACCGCCGTCCGGAATGTTGCCTTCGACGATGTGGTCGCGCAGCCGGGTCAGGATTTCGTCATGCAGCGACTGGTCCTCGCGGCCGGAATCCGCGCCCGCCCCGAGGGGCATCGAAGAGGCGTCACTGGGAATCAGGGGTTTCATCAGGGGGAACATATGCTTGGGAGGAAAGGCGGCCGATCCCGGGATTGTACTCAATTCTTGGGTTGATACCAAGAAAATTGAATGCAAAACTCTTGGCGGAAGATTAGGCGAGGAAATCATGACCCAGCATCAGGGACGCCATTTTCTGCAAATTCCCGGCCCCAGCCCGGTGCCGGATCGCGTGCTCCGCGCCATGGACATGCCGGTCATCGACCATCGCAGCTCGCAATTCGCCGAACTCGGCAAGGCGGTGTTCGAAGGCTGCCAGACGATCTTCAAGACCGCGGGCCCCGTCATCATCTTTCCCTCGTCGGGCACCGGCGCCTGGGAAGCGGCGATCGTCAATACGCTGTCGCCGGGCGATCATGTGCTGATGGTCGATACCGGCCATTTTGCCACCCTGTGGCGGCAGATGGCGGCGCGCTGGGGCATCGAGGTCGATTTCCTGCCCGGCGACTGGCGCCACGGCGCCGATGCCGCTGCCATCGAGGCCGCGCTGGCCAGGGATACCGCGCATGCCATCAAGGCCCTGATGGTGGTGCACAACGAGACTTCCACCGGCGTCACCAGCCGGGTCGGCGACATCCGCGCGGCGATCGACAAGGTCGGCCATCCGGCGCTGCTGCTGGTGGATACGATTTCCTCGCTGGGCTCGGTCGATTTCCGTCATGACGAGTGGAAGGTCGATGTCACCGTCAGCTGTTCGCAAAAGGGCTTCATGCTGCCGCCGGGGCTCGGCTTCAACGCCATCTCCGAGAAGGCCCGTGCCGCGGCGAAGACCAACAAGATGCCGCGGTCCTATTGGGACTGGGACGAGATGCTCAAACCCAACGCGGCCGGCTTCTTCCCCTATACGCCGGCCACCAACCTGCTCTATGGCCTGCGCGAAGCCATCGCGATGCTGCTCGAGGAGGGGCTGG
>Ga0208849_1001068_pt1 | contig 20986 bp, 23 predicted proteins | sample NGESurdeep072012_10_FD_184470 | JGI IMG/M metagenome (GOLD analysis project Ga0208849, IMG submission 184470) | Arctic peat soil microbial communities from Barrow, Alaska - NGEE Surface sample 53-3 deep-072012 (SPAdes) | ecosystem: Environmental > Terrestrial > Soil > Wetlands > Peat ... | reverse complement strand
GGCCGGTTTCCGTATCTTCACCGAGTTTTTTGGTGCCGATCTCCGCCGAGCCGTCGCCAGACGTCGACAAGGGGCGGGTGTAGCGGCACTCCGGATAATTCGAGCAGCCGATGAACGGCCCATATTTGGAGAGCTTCAGCGTGAGGCGGCCGCCGGTGCAGGTCGGGCACTGGCGTGGATCGCTGCCGTCGGCGCGCGGCGGGAACAGATGCGGTCCGAGCATCGCATCGAGCGCGTCGATGACCTGCGAAATTTTTAAGTCCTTGATTTCATCGACCGCGCCAATGAAATCGCGCCAGAACTCCTTGAGGACCTCGCGCCAGGCGATCTCGTTGTTGGAGATTTGGTCGAGCTGCTCTTCGAGACCCGCGGTAAAGTCGTATTCGACGTATTTGGCAAAAAAGCTTTCCAGAAATGCGACGACGATGCGGCCGCGGTCCTCCGGGTAAAGCCGGCGCTTGTCGAGGCGAACGTATTTGCGGTCTTTGAGCACCTGTAAAATCGACGCGTAGGTCGATGGCCGGCCAATGCCGAGCTCTTCCAGGCGTTTGACCAGAGACGCTTCCGAGTAGCGTGGAGGCGGTTCGGTAAAGTGCTGGTCGGCGGCGATCGAACGTTTGGTCAGGTGTTCGCCTGCGCTCATTTCCGGCAGGCGGCGCGATTCCTCGTCGTCGGGATCTTCATCCTGGCTTTCCTGATAGAGCGTGAGAAAGCCGTCGAATTTCACCACGGTGCCGGTGGCGCGCAGGTCGAGCACGCGGCCGGCGACTTTGGCGGTCACGTCGATAGTGGTGCGTTCAAGCTCCGCCGATTCCATTTGGCTGGCGATGGCGCGCAACCAGATCAACTCGTAAAGCTTGGCCTGATCGGCATCGAGAAAGCGCTTGGTATCCTTCGGGTGGCGCGAAAGCTCTGTCGGGCGGATCGCCTCGTGCGCTTCCTGTGCGTTCTTGGCCTTGGTCTCATAGCGGCGCGGCGCGGACGGCACGTAACGCGCGCCGTAATCGGTCTCGATCACCTGCCGCACTGCCCTGATCGCTTCGTCAGCGATCTGCACGCCGTCGGTTCGCATATAGGTGATAAGGCCAACCGTCTCGCCACCGATGTCGACGCCTTCGTAGAGGCGCTGCGCCACCCGCATGGTGTGCGCGGGTGCAAAGCCGAGCTTTCGGCTCGCCTCCTGTTGCAACGTCGAAGTCGTGAACGGCGGCTGTGGATGCCGTTTGACCGGCTTAGCTTCGACCGAGACGACCGAAAAGGCGGCCGTCTCGAGCGCGCGCTTGAAGGCTTCGGCTTCAGCACCCGACCCGATGTCGAGGCGCTGCAGCTTTTTGCCGTCGGCGCCGACTAGGCGCGCTTCGAAGATGTCGTTGCGCGGTGTCGCCAGCGTGGCCACGATCGACCAATATTCCTGGCGGATGAACCGTTCGATGTCGAGCTCGCGATCGCAGACGAGCCGCAGGGCCACCGATTGGACGCGGCCGGCTGAGCGCGCGCCGGGCAGCTTGCGCCACAGCACTGGTGAGATCGTGAAGCCAACAAGATAGTCGAGGGCGCGGCGGGCGAGATAAGCGTCGACCAGCGCTTGGTCGATGTGCCGCGGCTGCCGCATCGCCTCGGTCACCGCCTGTTTGGTGATGGCGTTGAATACGACGCGCTGAATGATCTGACCGTCCAGCGCCTTCTTTTGCTTGAGGATTTCGAGGACGTGCCAGGAAATCGCCTCGCCCTCGCGGTCCGGGTCGGTCGCCAGGATCAGCTTGTCGGCGTCCTTGACCGCGCGGGCGATATCATTGAGCCGTTTGGACGCCTTGGCATCGATCTCCCAGAGCATCCGAAAATTGTGATCTGGATCGACCGAGCCGCTTTTGGCCGGCAGGTCGCGGACATGGCCAAACGAGGCCAGGACTTCGTAGCCCTTGCCCAGATATTTGTTGATCGTTTTCGCCTTGGCGGGCGATTCTACCAGTACGAGGTCCATTCTAACCCGCTGATCAAACGCTAGTTTTTTACTATTCGATGGTCCCGGAGTGGTCCGGAGCCGTCGGGAACATGGGTAATGTGACCCGGACTGTCAAATCGGCGGCCGCCCGAGGAGCGATGCGTCGAGCGCGGAATCGTAGCGCGCCTTGGCCGACGATCCCCTCAACCGACAGGCACCTCTAAGTTGTGTTATTGTATATAATCATCTATTAGTATACATAACAAAATGTGGATTATAACCTTGACAAAGCATGTTACTATGGGTAGATTTAGGCCATCCAACCAGGGAGGGTTGTTATGGCTGATATGGCGACTGCTACGGGCTTAGCCGGGGGCGTCCTTGTCGGGGCATTGCTCGAAACTCTCATGGAGAAGGGCATTTTTGACCTGGCCGATTGCCGGGCCATTCTCGACCGAGGCATTAACAGTCTCGGCCCCCTCATGCAGACCCCAAATGGCATCCAAGCGGCGCAAATCATCGGCGCTATGAAGGCCGGTAAGTTCTCCGCACGCGGCTAAGACGAATAGTTCAGGAAGGCCAAGAGCCATGACCGCCAACCTCCAAAATCCGATTTTCACTGACGAAACCAAGGCCCGCGAATGGCTTGAAGCGCGCGTGTGGCCGAATGGTCCGGTCTGCCCGCATTGCGGTGCTACAGGCGACGACGTGACCCGCCTAGAAGGCACCAAGCACCGCCCCGGCCTGTTTCAATGCAGCCAATGCCGTGAGCAGTTCACGGTGACGGTCAAAACCGTATTCGAGCGCAGCAAGGTGCCGCTGTCCAAATGGCTGGCCGCGCTATTCATGATGACCGCCTCCAAGAAAGGCGTCTCAGCCCACCAAATCCACCGCTCGCTTGCGATCAGCTACAAGACGGCGTGGTTTATGTGCCATCGTTTGCGTGAGGCAATGCGCCAAGGCGGCCTATTGCCTCCCATGGGCGGTCCCGGCGCTATCGTCGAGGTTGACGAAACCGTCATCGGCCGCCGTCAAGGCATCGGCCGCAAGAGCGTCGCAAAAGCCAAGGCCGGCTTTGCTCACAAAAACGTTGTCATGACGCTGGTGCAACGCGGCGGCGGCGCTCGCAGCTTCCACATTGATGGCGTGCGCGCCGAAGACATTGTCCCGGTGATCGAAAAGAACCTTTCCCGCGAAACTGCGATGATGACTGACGAACACACCTCCTATACCGATGTCGGCAAAAAGTTTGCGTCGCACGAAACCGTCACGCACAGCAAAGATGAATACGTGCGCTATACCAAAGATCGCGTCATCACCACGAACACGGTGGAAGGCTACTATTCGATCTTCAAGCGCGGCATGAAGGGCGTTTACCAGCACTGTAGCGAGAAGCACCTTCACCGTTATCTGGCCGAATTCGATTTCCGCTACTCGAACCGCGCGGCACTTGGTGTCAACGATCTAATGCGCGCTGAGATCGCGGCCGCTGGCATCAAAGGCAAGCGCCTAACCTATCGACGGCCTAACAAAGTCACTCAATCGTATCCGTATAAGGCGTGAGGCGAAACGCTTTATCGCTTGGAGAAAGCGCCATGGCTGAAAAGCGCATTTTGGTAGTGACGCCCAATCAGTATTCGGTTGGCGTAGTCAATCAGGATTGGAGCGTCGGTCTTAAATTCGATTTAGGAGGAGAACTCGGGCTTTTTCCTGAGCTTGATTTAGTTCTCCGTCTGGCTCCCACCGAGGCGCGCGCCCTGGCATCCGTATTGCGACGAAAGGCCGATGCGGCTGAAGCTGGCCAGTCTCAGGCTTAAACCTATGCTGCGGTGGGGATTTGGCGACAACATTGACGGCGCGCTCAAAGCGCGACCATGCATCGGGGTGTAACTCGGATTCGGTCTCAGGTTTAGCCATGCCATTTAGCTTCTTTTTCCGGCTCCTAACGGACGACTATTACTTAGCATTAGGCAAATTCGTAACAGAGTTTTCCGAGGTCGAAAAGGCGATGCAGATAGCATTATGGACCGTATCGAAAACTGAAGAACCTGTAGCCCAAGCCGTCTTTTCAGGCGTCCGTGCCAACGAAGCTTGTAACAAGATAACACGAATCGGCGATGCAGAGAATTGGAGCCAAATAAAAAAAGACGAATGGAAAATAATAACAGATCGGCTCAGTATCTTTCGTTCTCTTCGGAACGATATCCTTCATTACGGGGTGGAGTGGCAGAGGCCAAATGAATGGAACACTACCAATAGAACGTTTGCTCATACAGCAGAAAAAGTATCAAATACGCCAATTACCATTCCAATCCTACAAGCTGCGACCGATGACCTTCATAAATTAGGATTTCATCTATTCAAATTCCTTTACAGCGACGACATGAGCCCAGAGAACCAAGCTACTATTGCTTCATTCGTTGCCCATGCATGGCGCTATACACCGCCTCTACAAGAAGGCCGTCCGAATAGGAACCCCGATAGCGATTCAATGCAGTCACGCCCACCTCGACCATCTGCCGCGTCAAGACGCAAGGCCGCTCTGGAGAAATCGAAAAAAACGTAGTTTCGGGCGCGCCAGCCCCGCATTGCGGAGCGGCGTCGGTATCCACCTTTGGTGCGTGCTTTGTCAAGGTTATAATCCCCAACAAAATACACGTCAGTGGCTCAGGGCATTCGGCGGCCAAAAAGCATCGGGAACAGGTCTATGCCAACGGAAGGTGACGCCGATGGTCCCCAATCGCCGCGTGCGGCTGCCCTTTATATAGGAAAAATGTCCGGGGAGCTTGCGAGCTTGGCGCGGCGCCATCGGCTAGAGCCGCTCGCCTACATCCTCGAGATGGCGCGTCTGGAAGCCGATCAGTTGGGCAAGGATTCCGGTGACGTCAGCGAGGTCGCGTAATCGCGCGGCCGCGAGGGCCAAAGACAGTAATTCAGTGGGCAGCGACCCCGATCCGCGCCAGCAGCGTACGGCTCGGATAGCCGTCGGGGGTCATGCCGAGGCGGCTTTGCATTTGCCGAATGTCGTCACGCAGGTCGAAATCGATGTGGCCATTAAAATCATTCACCTTAAAGCCAAGTGCGGCGAGCCGCTGCTGCAACGCAATGCGCTGCCCGCGCGACGGCTGAAAATCGCCGGCCGGCCAAGCGGCGCGGATCGGTCCGAGACCATGCAGCCGGTCGGCGAGTTCACCTACGGCGAGCGCGTAGGCATCCGAATTGTTGAACGATTTAATGACCACGAAATTCTCCGTGACAAGAAACGCGGGCACCGGCGCGCCACTTGGAAAAAATAGAATTCCGTCGCCGGCATTGGGAAAAGCGGTTCCATCGCTCCTCCGCAATCCTCGCTCGGCCCACTGGCGGAACGTGCCACGGCTTGTTCGGTAGTCGAAACCGTGCGGCACGGTGACTTCAAAGCCCCACGGCGCGCCGGGTCGCCAACCCGACTTGCGTAGATAATTCGCGATCGACGCCAGCACGTCAGGAACTTTGGTCCAGATATCAGGGCGGCCGCGGCCGTCGAAATCGATCGAATAGGTCAGATAGCTCGACGGCAGAAACTGCGGCTGACCCATGGCGCCGGCCCAGGAGCCGACGAATTGCGCACGCGCGATGCCGCCGCGCTGCAGGATTTTGAGTGCGCTCAAAAGTTCATTGCGAAACAGCGGAGGCTGAAAGCGAGCCTGCGCCAGTGTTGCCAGCGATCGAAAGACGTCCCAACGGTCGCGCGCCTGTCCAAATGAGGATTCAATGCCCCAGATGCTGACAAGGATATTTGGATCGACCCCGAAGCGTCCGTCTATTGCGTGCAAGGCGTTGGCCCATTGCACAGACTTGCGCTGGCCGGTTGCGATGCGATCCGGTGAAACCAGGCTGGCCAGATACGCGCCCATCGGTTTGCCATATTCGGGCTCGCGACGCATTGCGGCGATGACGCGAGGATCAGGCGTAATGCCGGCGAACGCCGCGTCGAATGTCGCACCGGTGATGCCCTGCTTCGCCGCGTCGGCGCGCAGCGCGGCTAAAAAGGCATCGAAATTCTCGGCACGGACGGCGCTTGTCAGCGCGCACACGATCACGGCGGCCACAGCCGACAACCCGCGCCATGAGATGGTGCGCATTCCAGGACCCGAATTCATTATTGCTAGACGAGCGATATCAGCCCGGCGCCGTGTCGCTCAAGGCGGCCGGCAATTTCAAGCTCGAGCAGCACGGTACGGACCACGCGCGGCGAGGTTTTGGACAGGCGGATGAGATCATCCATGGAGATCGGCACGGGGCTTAGCAGGGAGACGATGCGGCTGCGTTCGTCGGCGGCGGGTTCCACAAATTCGCCCGGCTCGGCGCCCGCGACTTCCGGCTCGCGCGCCGGCATGTCTGTGCCAATGATCGGCCGCAGCACGGAAACGATATCGGCAGCCTCGGTGACCGGCGTTGCGCCTTGCTTGAGCAGCCCGTTAGTGCCTTCTGCGCGCGGATCGAGCGGCGAGCCCGGTACCACAAAAACCTCGCGGCCCTGTTCGAGCGCAAGCCGCGCCGTGATCAGGGAGCCGGAGCGTTTGGCTGCCTCCACGATAACGACGCCGAGCGACAGCCCGGAAATCAGCCGGTTGCGCCGTGGAAAATCGCGCGCTCGCGGCTCCCAGCCGAACGGCATTTCACTCACCACGACGCCGGCCGGCAGAATTGCGTCGACCAGTTCGGCATGTTCGGGCGGGTAGAGCCGGTCCAACCCGCCGGCGAGTACGGCAACGGTGCCGCTTTCAAGGCTCGCCCGATGGGCCGCGGCATCGATGCCGCGGGCAAGGCCTGAGACGGTGGCGAAGCCTGCTTCGCCAAGGGCATGGACGAGGCTTTGCGTGATTTTTAGTCCCGCGGCGGATGCGTTGCGCGAGCCGACGATCGCCACCGCAGGCAACGCGAACACGTCAAGATTGCCACGCACTGCAAGCAGCGGCGGCGCATCGTCGAGCGTCTGCAGGCGGTAAGGATAATCGGGTTCGCCGATAGCAAGGAAAGCCGCGCCCAGTTTCTCCGCGGCTTCAAATTCACGCTCGGCCTGGGCGCGGGTGTAAATCTGCGGCGCGCCGCCACTGCCGCCGCGGCGTGCCAGCGCTGGCAGCGCCTCGATGGCGGCTCGCGCGCCGCCGAAATGATTGATGAGCGCGCGGAACGTACGCGGACCGACATTCTGACTGCGAATGAGCCGCAGCCATTCGAGCCGTTGCTCGTCCGTGAGATGGACGCCTTGCTCCCGTTCGGCCACGCAGCCCCCGATGCCCACACGCGGCCTGGGCCGCCATGGCCGCGAGCATAGCTCTAAAGCAGAGGTTGAGGAGACGAAAAAGACGCGTGAGGCAATCTGGCTAATGGGAGCCGATCTTGCTTTCGGTGCCGCTCATCAGGCGGGAAATATTGGCGTGGTGCATGAGCCACAGCAGGACCGACAGGATCATGAACAAGCGCAATTCCGGAGCGTCGCCGTTCAGCGAGATCGCCATCGGCGCGGCGATGCTCGCAAGCAGCGCCGCGAGCGACGAGTAGCGACTGACGGTGGCGACCACGGCCCAGGTCACGCAAAACGCCAATAGCGGAATCCACAATCCGAAGCCGAGCAGAAGGCCGATATAAGTCGCGACTCCTTTGCCGCCTTTGAATTTCAGCCAGACCGGAAACAGGTGCCCGAAAAAGGCGCCGAGCGCCGCGGCAATTGCCGGGTCGCGGCCGAGAAAATGTCCGGTGACGAACACGGCGACCGCGCCTTTGAGCATGTCGCCCAAAAGCGTCGCGGCGGCGAGCCCTTTCCTTCCTGTGCGCAGCACATTGGTGGCGCCGATATTGCCCGAACCGATACCGCGGACGTCCGGCGCTCCGGCGACGCGCGTTATCAACACGCCGAATGGAACCGAGCCGCACAGATAGCCGAACACGAATGCGGTGACGTATTGAAACGCGAGCGAAGACGCGGACATGAGCCTATCCGGCGCGCACTTTCTTACCAGACTCGCGTGGCTGAAAGCCCGCGGTCACGGCCTCGGCCTCGCTGCGGTAAATGATCAGATGCTTCAGGCGCTCGGTGAGTAGCCGTGCGAGCGCGCCCAATCCGGGCGAAAAAATTTTGCGCGTGGCATCGGCGACCACGAACTGCGCCGCTGCTTCCTCCTCGATGTCCGATTCGCAATACACGCACCGCAGTTTGCGGTGCCGCGGCGCTTCATCTTCGATGACGTAGAACTTATTGGCGGCGTATTGCCGCTCGGCCGGATCGGCGACGATGCAATTGTGATTGCCGCACATGACGCCGGTGCCGATTGGCTGGGCGTAGATTGGATGCTCCGGCTTGGCGAAACCGCCGCTATACTGATGCAGCGATTTGTTCTTGTGCAAATGCAGGAGTAGCGAAATCAGCGCCATGCGCACCGGCACGCCGTATGCAGCCTGTTGGAAGTAGATTGCGCGCCGGTCGCTGTCGAGCGCGGCGTCAAGTTCGTTGACGCGCGGCAACGGGTGCATGACGCTGGCTTCGGAGTATTTCGCATCGCCAAGAAATTTGGCGTCGATTTTTGGATAAGGCCGTTCTTTCTCGGTCCAGCGCTCCTTCTGGAACCGCGTCACATAGACGGCATCAATCTTCTTCTGCACGAGCAGCCCGTAATCGACTTCTGGATCCGGGATAAGCGACAATTGGTGCGGCTGATCGGCGGTGACGTAGAGCGCGTCGATGGCGCCGCCAACTTGGTCTGGCTCCTTGGAGACCATTTGGCAGTGGAATTCCTCGCGCAGCCGCCGTGCGACGTGCTCCGGCAGCTCCATGCCGGGTGCGGGGAGGGGATCGATTGTGGCGCCGAACCGCGCCAGCGCGTAGACGAATGAATGGATCGTTCGGCTACCCTTGAGGTCGCCGGAAATAGCGATCTTCATGTTGCGCAGGCTTTTCTTCTTTGAGCGCAACGTAAACAGATCGCACAAGGTCTGGGTCGGATGTTCGTGACTGCCGTCGCCGCCGTTGATCACAGGGACTTGCGAATACTCGGCCGCAAGCCGCGCGGCGCCATCGCGCGGATGACGGATGACGACGACGTCGCAGTAGTTGGAAATGACCCGAATAGTATCCGCCAGGCTTTCGCCCTTCGCGGCGGAACTGACCGCCGGATCGGCGCTGGTAATATTGGCGCCGCCGAGCCGCAGCATCGCGGATTCGAACGATAACCGGGTGCGGGTCGAAGGTTCGTAGAACAGGGTCGCCAGAACAGATTTGGCAGCGAGTCCGGTGCTGCGCGCGATCCGGTAGGGGGTGTGGGAATCAGCGAGTTCCTGCAAAAACCCTTGCGCGACCTCGAAGATCGTCTCGATCTCCTTGTTGCTGAGGTCGTTGATCGAAACGATATGGCGCGTGGGCGGCAGGGCCTTAGTCATTAAAGCGCTGCTATAGGCCCAATCCGCGCGCCCCGGCAAGCCCGCTCTGGCCGTTTGCGGGCGCGATACACCGAAAACGTCGGCGGCCGAACGGTCGTGCTAAATTCCCTGCTCCGGAGAGGCTCGTCGCCATGATTTTCCAGGCTCCTCGCTCGCTCTTTGACACCCACGAGGTGTTCAACCAGTCGCCGCCCTATGAAGACATCGATCTGTTCGAAAGCGACGGACCGCTGAAGGATGCCGTTAACGCCAACGGTGGGGCGGAGGAGGGCGCGGCGCTGTCCGAATTCGGCCGGCACTGGGGCAGTGCCGAGATGTTTGCGCTTGGCCGGCAGGCCAACGAAAATCCACCGAAGCTTCACGCCTTCGACGCCAAAGGTTTTCGCAGCGACCGGATCGAGTTCCATCCCGCCTACCATCGGCTGATGGGCGAGAGCGTGGCGGCCGGTTTGCACGCCTCAACCTGGGTGGCCGCCGGCAAGCACGCGCCGCCGCCCGCCGAGGCCATGCGCGCCGCGCGTTTCTTTATGGCGGCCCAAGTCGAGACCGGCCACCTGTGCCCGATCACCATGACACGCGCCGCGCTCGCTGCGCTCGCCGCTGAACCCTCGGTCTCCGCCAAGGTCGTGCCCAAGGTGCTTACCCGCAAGTACGACGCCGCGTTTGCGCCGTTCTGGGAAAAATCGGGCATGACGCTCGGCATGGGCATGACCGAAAATCAGGGCGGCACCGACGTGCGCGCCAACACCACGAAAGCGGCGCCGTGTGGCGATGCCTATTCGATCGTCGGGGCCAAGTGGTTCATGTCGGCGCCGATGAGCGATGCCTTTCTGGTGCTGGCGCAGGCGCCGGGCGGGCTCACTTGTTTTCTGATGCCGCGTTTTCGGCCCGATGGCAGCGTCAATGCGCTGCGCTTTCAGCGCCTCAAGGACAAGCTTGGCAACCGCTCCAATGCCTCAAGCGAGGTGGAGTTCACCGAGGCTTTCGCTTGGCGGATAGGCGAGGAGGGCACCGGCATCCGCAACATTCTGCAGATGGTGCAACTGACCCGGCTCGATTGTGCGGTCGCCTCGGCTGGTCTGATGCGGATGGCGTTGGCCCAGGTCGTGCATCACTGCCGGTACCGTAATGTATTCCAGAAGCCGCTTTACCACCAGCCGATGATGCGCACGGTGCTGGCCGATTTGGCGCTCGAAATGGAAGGTGTGGTGGCGCTGGTCATGCGGTTGTGCCGCGCGCTCGACTGCGCGGCGGAGGATGCGCGCGAAGCGGCCTACGCGCGGCTGATCACGCCGGCGGCGAAATTTCTGATCTGCAAAATCGCACCTGCGTTTGTGTTTGAAGCGATGGAGTGCCTCGGCGGTAACGGTTACGTCGAGGAAAGCATCATGCCGCGGCTTTACCGCGAGGCGCCGGTCAATGCGATCTGGGAAGGGTCCGGCAACGTCATGTGCCTCGACGTGCTGCGCGCGCTTAGGGGCGAAGAAGAGCGAAGCTTGTTTCGCACGCTCGCCCATGACGCCGGCGTTGAGGTTCGCGATCTGAACGCCGAAGAGCCGCCGAATGAAGCGTATGCGCGCATGACGGTCGAACGGCTGGCGCTGCTGGCGAGCGCGGCGGCGCTGCGAGCGGGCGCGCCGCCGCAGGTGGCGGATCAGTTTGTACGTTCGCGGCTCGCGGGAGCACACGGCGCTCTCTATGGCACACAACAGATCGATCCGGCTGCGGCAGCTCTGCTGCTACAGCGCGCCCTGCCGGAGCGCTAGCCATCGGGCTGTTGCGGCTGCAGATCGGATTTTGCCAGCCGCTCGAGGGCGCCTTGAAGGATGTAGACGGCGGCGTGCTGGTCGATCACCTTCTTGCGCTTGGCGCGGCTGACATCGATGTCGATCAGCGCGCGCTCGACTGCGGCGGTCGAGAGCCGCTCGTCCCAGAGCGCGATCGGCAACTCGGTCTGCTGCGCGAGATTGCGCGCGAAGGCGCGTGTCGCCTGGGCGCGCGGGCCCTCGCTGCCGTCCATGTTGAGGGGCAAGCCGAGCACGAACCCCGCGGTGCGCCGTTCCGCGGCAAGGACGAGTATACGGGCGGCGTCAACACCGAACTTTTTGCGGACGATGGTTTCGACCGGCGCCGCCACGCGCCGGTCCGGATCGCTCGCAGCGACGCCGATGGTTTTGGTACCGAGATCGAGGCCGATCAGGGCGCCTCGCGGCGGCAACAGCAACGCGGCATCGGGAAGCGTCAGTACCGGCATGCCGCCCGCCTAGCACGCGTCAATGTCACCGCCAACGCCTACTTTTCCCAGTCCTCGGGCGCGACTATGGTGTGTGCGGCGCGTGTTGCTGCCGAGGATATCCATGCAGCCAATCAGAATTTGTCTCACGGCCGCACTTGCGGCCGCCATCATGCAGGGTCTCATGCCGCAGTCCGCTGAAGCCGCAGAAATCAAGGTCATCAGCGGCGGCGCTTTCAAGACCGTACTGAACGCGCTTGTCGCTCTGTATCAAACGGAGAGCGGCAACACCGTCGTCGTCACCTACCGGACGGTCGGGCAGCATATGAAGCTGATCGCCAGCGGCGAGGAGAAATTCGACGTCGCCGTGCTCACGCCGGAGGCGATCGAGGGGCTCGCGAAGGATGGCAAGGTCGCCCCGGGCAGCCGCACCGATCTGGCCAAGACTGGCGTCGGCGTCGTCGTCAAAGCCGGCACGCCGCTACCCGACATCAGCACTGTAGAGGCGTTCAAGAAGACGCTGCTTGCGGCCAAGTCGGTCGCCTATATCGACCCGGCGGCGGGCGGCTCGAGCGGCATCTATGTCGGCAAGCTGCTGGAGCGGTTGGGCATCGCCAAGGAGGTCAATGCCAAGGTTGTCCTGGTGCATGGCGGTGAGGTGGCGACTCACATCGTCGATGGCGAGGCTGAAATTGGCATCCACCAGATCAGCGAGATCCTGGCCGTGAAGGGCGCGGTGCTGGTCGGTCCGCTGCCTGCGGCCATTCAGAATTTCACGGTCTATTCGGCGGGGGTCGCCGCAGGTGACGGGGCCGCCGCGAAGTCCCTGGTGAAATTCCTGTCGGGGCCGCATGCCTTGTCAATCATCAAGGCAAAGGGCATGGAACCAGCCGGCTCATAGCGTGCGCAGAAAAAGGCAGCGCCCGCACGAGGGCGGGCGCGGGCTTGCTATCAAGCTGGATAGGCGCGGTTATCGCCGCACATGATCCCAGGCGACATGCGGAATGTCCGAGCGGGTGATCCCGAGATCGGCCAGTTCGCGGTCGTTGAGATTGGACAGTTCACGAACGGTAGTGCCGTATTGTCTCCAAGTTTGGACGTAGCGGATGAACGACGTAAGCATTTTGCTCCTTTCCCCGGCGATTGCCGTGTTTAGGAGATCTATATAGGGAACCGAATATCGCATTGCACAATAAATTGCTGCAGTGCAGCTAAGTGCTAGTTGCATGAGATATTTTAATAAAACCTTAGAAATTGGCTGAGGCCGCGATTCGCTATTCCTGGGCTGTGTGGCTGCACTTGGGGGCGCAGTTGGGTGTTCCGTCGCCTCGATTGGCGCCCCATTTGCCCGGTTTCGGCCACCACGAGATCGTAGCGCCGCCGAACTCCCGCATTGATATCGCGGGGTTCTGTTGCGTTTGTCAGGGGATGGCCATGGGGACTACACGGGAACACCGCCGCTGCGCGGAAGAATGCGTCGCAATGGCGCGGCTCTCAGACGATGACACCGATAAGGCGCTGTGGCTGACCTTGGCGCAGTCGTGGGTTCGGCTTGCCGAACACTCCGAGCGCGGGCCTTCGCTGGTGGCGATCGACGGAGACGCTATCTCCGAGGCGGTTGCCGATCGCGACTAGATTCGCGGCGGTCGGCCACGCCACGGCTGAATGAGACGCGTGAGATTGCGGCTTACTTGCCGTTCGCTTCCAGCACGCGGCGGCATGCGGCGCTGATTCTAGGCCGATTGCGCTGCAGGCACCCGAGGATCGCGAACACGTCGCACTGGTTGGCCTGCAATTCAGCCGTGCAGTATGCAGTCACGTCGCCATGACATGAGGCGCGATCCTGCTCGTTGCCCTGGATTGGCCCCGGACATTGCGGCGCCGCCGGCTGCGCCGGGAATTGGGCCCAAGCGGCCGTTACGCCGCCCAGCAATAAAGCTACGCCAAGAACCAGTGTGCGATGCATGTTTGACTTTCCCCCCGCGAAACCGCTGCGTTTGGCAGCGTAGCACATGTTCGGCGAAATCGAGTGGATCGGACAAGTTGTCACCAGCCGTATTCGGTCGGCGGAGAGGCCGCCAAAGACTTCTTGGCGAGGCGCTAAAGACTTGCTGGCAAGCCGCTAAAGACTTGGCGGGAAGGCCGCGCGGCGATACATCTGGCGGCGAGGGCGGTTAGCTCAGTTGGTAGAGCGTCTGCTTTACACGCAGGATGTCGGCGGTTCGAGCCCGTCACCGCCCACCACCTCCGCCGCAGACCCGCAACAGGCGACCGCGCCGTTAGGGCGCGACTGTTCTCAATTTGCTGAACAGCGATTGTGGAGGGCGGCGCCACTGGCAGGACGAATTCTCATAAATCACAGGACGGAGGACAGATGGCCGACGACGGAAGAAATCTTCCATCCCAGTCGCCCGCCCTCCGTCCTGTGTCGTCCCTTGCCGGTGGCGAAGGACTTTAGATGGCTTCTTTGAGTTCTTTCGAAGCGCGGAAGGCGACCTTCTTGCTCGCCTTGATCTGGATCGGTTCGCCGGTGGCGGGATTGCGGCCCATGCGCGCAGCGCGCTTGCGAACCTGCAGGATGCCGAGACCGCCGATGCGGATGCGCTCACCTTTTTTCAGGTGCTTGACGATGTTGCTAACGAAGCCTCCGAGAATGGCCTCGGACTGCTTTTTCGACAGCTCGTTGTCTTCCGCCAGCGTTGCGGCAAGATGCTTCAAAGTCACGGTAGTGGCTGGTTTGGATGCCATGAGAGACCCTCCTCGATGAAGCGGTAGCCTTGGAATTAAGCCGCTTATCGGATTGCAGTTAGACGATTCGGTTACGGCTGACCACGCTTGTTTTGCCGATTCCACCGATGTTTTTAGCGTGCGCGCGGTATCTGGTATGGCTTCGTGGCGCGTTCAAGGTGTCAGCTCTGCGCCGATTTAGGCCCGAAATCCTTGACTTGCGCCGGGCTCGGCTTTAACTGCCGGGCGCGTCCGCGGGGGCGTAGCTCAGTTGGTTAGAGCGCTAGCCTGTCACGCTAGAGGTCGCGGGTTCGAGCCCCGTCGCTCCCGCCATTTCCAAAAATATTCAATATTTCAGAGGCTTATGCGCCACGGCAGAGTTGCCGTAGGCGCCCCTCGAGAGGTCCGGCGGTGGGCTTTGGCGCGGAATGCGCTCAAACGTTTTCGAGGATTTTGTCGGTCTTGGCACTGAAGCGATAGCGCGGAATAGCATCGAGGTCGGTGCCGGTAACCCGGATCACCCAGGCCTTTTGCGGATGGGCGGTGGAGTGGATCGCGCCCGACGCATAGCCCCGCGTTTGTCCGTAGCCGAGCGCGTAATGGCGGGTCTTCTCCAGCACCGCGCCCTCTTCGGACGCCGGGTTGACGCGTTTCCACTCGGTCATTTCCGTCACGCCGCGGGCGGTCCCGTAGATCGCCCAAGACGCGCCGTGGCTGTGCGGCTTGCCGACTTTGTCGCCTTCCTGCACGTGCGCCAGCACATACGCATCCGTATCGGGATCGTGCCACAGCTCGCGGCGTCCGATCGGCGTATCGTCATTGAAGGTCTCGGCGACGAACTCCGGATTGTTCAGGAGTTCGGTCAGCTTGCGCGCCACATCAGGCAAGCCGTTCTGACCTTTGGCTTTGAGCGTCGCCGACAGATCGCCGCAAAAATTGGCAAGCGTGTAGGGCATGGTCAACTCCCGAAGGTGTAATGGCCGAGGTAAAGGCCGGTGCAAACTGATTAGCCGCACTGTTACGCCGTGCGGCGCGGCGGTCAATGCCGGCCCGTTCCCACCAGCGCATTGTAGCGCGTGATCACTTCGCGCGGTGTGGCGGCGGCCTTGGCAACGGCATCGTGCACGGTGGCGCCGTCGATCGGGCTCATGTCGATGCCGAGCTTTTCCGCGGCGGCCACGACCGCCGGATCCTTGCACATCGCCATGAAGGCGGTTTGGAGCGCCGCGGCGCGGTCCGCTGGAATCCCGGGCGGCGCCGCGAACGGCAGCGAGATGAAGAACTGCAGGTCGGCGAAATTGAGCAGCGCCTGCGCGCCGGGGTCATTGGTAAGTTCGTAGGCCGTCGGCACGTCGGAGAAATTGGGATGCCGGGTTTTCCGGCCGAACTGCATCAGCGCGCGAAATGCATGGTCATTCCATAGCGCGCGCTGCCCGGTACGGACCGAGCTGAGGCCCACCACCTGGCCGTCGATCTCGCCGCGCTGCATGGCGAGAAACAGCGGGGCTGCGCCGGTGTAGCCGCTCACCACCTTGACGTTGAGCTTGAGAATATCCCTGGCGATGGTGGCGTAGATGACGTTGCTGGACGCCGCATTGTCGCCGCCAAGAGTGATCGATTTGCCGCCTTGTTTGATTTCGGCAACCGATTTGATTGGATCGTTCGCCATCACCAGCATCAGATAGGCGTCATTGGCGTAAGACGAAAGACTGCCGAGCCATGTCAGCTTGAGCGGATCGAAATGGACGTTGGGATCGCCCTGGATGGCAAGCAGCGGCACCGCGCGTTCAAGCTTGGCGACCACCGAACCGTCTTGCGCAAATGTATTGGCGAGACGATTAGCCGACGTGATGCCGCCCGCGCCCGGCTGGTTTTCGACCACGATCGTCGGATTTCCGGGAATGTATTTGCCAAGATAGCGCGCTACGAAACGCGCCGAAATGTCGTTGATACCGCCGGGCGCTGTGCCGACCACCATCGTGACTTGTCGGCCTTTGTAGAATTGCTCGGCCGATTGTGCGAAGGCGGCGCCGGCGGGTGCGCCGACGGTCAGGCCGCCGAATAACGTGAGCGCTGTGCGGCGTGTCATGACGGTCATTTGATCCTCCAATTTTTCTTATTGCGGCGTCCCGGAATGCGACCGAGGCTGCCTCCGAGGCGACGAACGATGTTTATGGAAACGCCTCCAGCAAATGCCCGTAGCCTTTGACCGGCTGGCGGACGTGCAGGCGCTTTTGGATTTCCCAGACCCGCGCCGGCACCGGATGCACCACCGGCACCTGCAGGTCCTGTTCGAGCATCGCGATGATGTTGAGCGTACGCCAGCCCGAGCCGAGCATGTAGATCGCGTCGGCGCCCTTGGCCTTGAGAAAATTCTTTTTGATGTGGGCGTAGACTTGCTCGCCGGACAGCGTCTGCACCTGGTTGAACGGCACGTCGATGCCTTCCATGCCGCGCACGGTAAAACCGGCGTCGCGAAAATATTTGGCAAAAACGGCGTTGAGCTTTTCGGGAAAATACGTGGCGCCGACGAAGCTCTTGGCTTTGAGCGCGTGCAGCGCGTTGACGTGGTTCTGCGCCACGCTCATCACCGGCACTTTGTATTTCTTCTCCCACGCCTTGACGATTTTTTCCTCGCCCTTGCGGCCCAGAACCATGAACGGCGGCGCACCGTGCGGATGGATGAGATCGCATTTTTCTTCCGCCAGCACCGCAACCAGCTTTTCGTAATGCGGCATCATGGTGTGAAACTCATCCTCGGTGCCGCGCCGGATATTGAGGAACAGGGGAATAAGACCGATGCCTTCCGGCAGCAGCCGGCAGACCTCTTCGGTCACGCCTGGCCGCATGGTCGGATTGATCATGCCGACAACGCCACGCCAAGAAGAAAACGCCATGATGGAAACCTCAAAAGAACAGCGAAGGGGCGCGGAGTGTAGCACGTCGGCCAGCAAAGGAAGGACGTCAGCGCCGGCCCGATGCGGTGACCTGAAGTGCATCGAGCAGCGGCCCGAGGTGCTGCTCATAGACGCGCCAGCGGCCGACGGCGCTCGAATAGATCGGCTGGCGCACCTGCGTTGCGCTGGCGGTGCGTACCGGCCGTTCGGTCTCATGGAACGACAGGCAGCGATCCGTCCAGGGCAGGCCGCAATAGGCGATGATGCGGCGCGCCTGCTGTTCGACATCGGACACGATGTCCTCGTAGCGTACATTAAGGATGCAGCCCGCCGGCAGCACACTGCGCCAGTGCGCCATCAAGCGCTCGTAACGTCTGTAATAGCGGCCGAGCTCGCTGAGATCGTAGGTGTGGTTCTGCTCGGCCGAGAACAGTTTTGAGAAGCCGGAAATGCAAGTGTCGACCGGATCGCGGATCGTGTGGATGATCTTGGCGTTCGGCAGCGCCAGATGGATCAGGCCGGCAAAATAGTAGTTCGACGGCATCTTGTCGGTGATCCGCGCCGTGTCCGCGCGTTCGTACTTGGCTGCGAGCGCCCGAACCAGCGCGATATAGCGCGCGCCGATCTGTTGCAACGGCGCTGCGTCGAGCGCCGCGACGAAGTCGGGATAGGGCAATGAATTGCCGTCCGGACCGCGGACCGTGAGCACGACGTCGTTGAAATTTTGCAGTTCGCCGGCCCCATAGACCACGGGGTGACTGGCGATGATCTGCTCGACCAGCGTGGTGCCGGAACGCGGCATGCCGATGATGAAGATGGGTAGCGGGGAGGGATCGCCGCCGCCGGATTTGGCCGCGATCAGGTCGCGCGTGAACAGGCTTTCGATGCGGTCAAACAGAGCGAAGGCCGCTTGTTCGTCGTAGGCGATCGTCGAGCGCTTGGCCGCATTGCCGGCGAGCAGGTGCCGGATCGAGCGGTCGTGATCCTTAAGGTCGGCGTAGGCCTTGCCGAGACCGAAATCGAGCTGCATGCGATCGGTCTTCGAAAGTCCGTCTGGAGACGCCGCGAGTTGCTCCATGGCGGCGAGATGCGGATCGCCCGGAGCGAATTTCTTTGAATCGGCAAGGTTGACGTAAACGCCGGCAATAGCGGGCTACGAGCCGTAACGCGTCGAGATAAGCCGTGTGTGCCTCGTCCAGCTTGCCCAGTTCCTTGAGCACGTTGCCCATGTTGTTATAGGCGTCGGCGAGGTCCGGCTTGAGCGCCAGCGCCTGCCGGTAGTGTGCGAGCGAAGCCTCAAGCTCGCCGCGCTCGAAGGCGACGCGGCCCATCAGGTTCACCGCGTCGTGATTGTTCGGGTCGAGCGCCAGCGCGCGGTCCGCCGCGGCGGAAGCATCGTCGACCTTCTTCTGATCGAGCAAGACCGTTGCATAGTGAACGTGAAATTTGTCGCTGCGCGCCTCGATGACGAGCGCGCGGCGCATCAGATCGGCGGCCTCCTCGAGCCGGTCGAGATCCTTCACCGCGAGCGCCAGGTTGTCGAGCGTGTCGGGGTTGTTGGGAGCAAGCTCCAGCGCCTTGCGATAGACAGTCTCGGCCTCCTCCGCCCGCTTCAGCTCGCGCAAACAGGTGCCGAGATTGTTCCAGGCATCGGCAAAACTTGGCATCAGCTCGAGGGCGCGGCGGTAGGACGGTTCGGCGTCGGCGAAGCGCTTGAGGCGTTGCAGCGCGTTGCCGCGATTGCTGTGGGCCTGGGCGAAATTGTCGTCGCGCGCGATGGCGCGTTCATAAAGTTCCAGCGCCTCTTCGAATTTACCCTGGTCGAACAGCGCTATTCCTGGCGCAGTCGCTCGGCACCGGGCGGAGCGATGCATTCCAGGCGGGCGTCTACGGCACCAGATATTTTGGGCCGGCGTATGTGAGTGCGGCGCTCGCCTTCACCAACAACTGGTTCACCACCAACCGTATCGCCGCCGCGGGCGACCAACTCACCGCTTCATTCAACGGCCAGAGCTTTGGCGCACGGGTCGAGAGCGGCTACCGCTATGCCGTGGCGCCGGCGATGGGCGTGACGCCTTATGCGGCGATCCAGGCGCAGGATTTTCACACGCCGACCTACAACGAAACCGACTTGACTGGCGGCGGCTTCGGGCTGACCTACGCAGCGACGACGGCGACCGATACGCGCAGCGAACTCGGCGCGCGCTTCGATGCGCTGACGGCGTGGGGTGCGATGCCAGTGCAGCTTCGTGCGCGCCTCGCCTGGGCGCATGACTGGGTGAGCAATGCCGCCCTCGATGCCGCCTTCCAGGCGCTGCCCGGCTCAAGTTTTGTCGTCACCGGTGCGGCAGTGCCGGCAAACTCGGCGCTCGCCTCGGTGGGCGCCGAACTGCATCTCACGCCACGTTGGATGCTGATCGGCAAGTTCGACGGTGAGTTCGCCTCGTCGGCACAGACTTACGCCGGTTCCGGCACGCTGCGTTATCAGTGGTGAGAACCGTCGCGGTATTCACTGTTTGAGCAGCGCGTCGTAGGCCGGCCCAAAACCTTTAAACGATAGCGGGATGGCGACGCTCTGCGCGTTCGCGCTCTGGAACGTCATTTTGCCGGCGGCGGTGGCTGCGCGGAATTTCTTGATCGCATCGTCCTTCAAGACAAAATCGGCGAAACAACCGGCTGGCAAGCAGCGGTCGAAAGGCGCTGCGAGCCCAGGATCGGATGTGCCGGCCTGCACCCGGACTTCCGTGCGCAGATAAACATTCACCGGCACCTGGACTGTAAGGCGCGTCGGTTGACCTTTCTCAGGCCGCGTGATCGCGACCCGCGACAGTGGCACGCTGCGGCCCTGGCTTTGCATCTGGGTGAGTTGCTCGATGTCGCAGGTTTTTTGCGCGGGGGGACCGGCCTGAACCGCGCATTGCAGAACCCAGTCGTCATAAGTTGCGGTCGTGCGCTCCTGCGCGAATGTTTTGCCGCCCAAGGCAATGAGTAAACCGGCAGCAATAACCCAGACGGCCGTTAAGCGGGGATCGGGCATGTGGCTCCCTTACTTCGGGGGGCAGCCCCGGGCCCGACCATGGGTCCGGCAACGCTGCGCCCGTCGCCTCTTAGCGGATTTTCACCGCATTCGGAACATGTGCACTGCCGCGCGTTCTGCGGCGGCCGGCAGATTCACTTGCCCTCATGGAGGAAGACGCATGTGGCCGCATAGGCGACACTCTTGCGACAGGGCCGCGACAGAGAGTGCCAGCAGATAACGGGCGAGGGGGAACCGTTAGTCTTCTTCTTGCCGTCCGGCGGCGCGCGCGATCGGCCGTTCGCCGAACAGTTTCGCTCCGGCAGTAAGGAACCGCTCGGGGTTGACGGCTTCGCCGTTGATGCGTGTTTCGTAGTGCAAATGCGGACCGGTCGATCGGCCGGTCGAACCGACGCGGCCGATAACCTGTCCGGCGCGCACTTTCTGACCGACCATGACGCCGATGGACGACATGTGGCCGTAGCGCGTCGACAGTCCTTCGCCGTGGTCGATTTCGACCATCTGCCCGTAACCGCCCTCCCAGCCGGCCTTGACGACTTTTCCGGCGGCGGTGGAGTAGATCGGGTCGCCGACGGAGGCGTGCAAGTCCATTCCGGTATGCATCGACGGCGAGCGAACAAACGGATCGATACGGACGCCAAACGGCGAACTCATCTCCAGATCGCCGGCAAGCGGCTTGCGCAGCGGCACAAAGTTCAACGTGTTGGTGAGATCATTGGCTTGCGCGCGGG
>Ga0208849_1001067_pt1 | contig 20986 bp, 17 predicted proteins | sample NGESurdeep072012_10_FD_184470 | JGI IMG/M metagenome (GOLD analysis project Ga0208849, IMG submission 184470) | Arctic peat soil microbial communities from Barrow, Alaska - NGEE Surface sample 53-3 deep-072012 (SPAdes) | ecosystem: Environmental > Terrestrial > Soil > Wetlands > Peat ... | reverse complement strand
ACCTGGCCACGCGCTTCGACTACGACGCCGTGTTCGGGACCGTGCTCAACCGCTTCTGCGTCCAGGCCGTGGTGGGCCATCCCCTGTCGGTGTACGGCAAGGGGGGCCAGACCCGGGGCATGCTCGACATCCGAGACACCCTGGCCTGTGTGGAGCTGGCCCTGCTCAATCCCGCCGACCCCGGCGAGTACCGGGTCTTCAACCAGTTCACCGAGTCCTTCTCGGTGCTCCAGATGGCCGAGATGGTGGCCGACGCCTACCCCGGCACCACCCGCATCGAGCACGTGGAAGACCCCCGGGTGGAGAAGGAGGAGCACTACTACCGGGCCGCGCACACCAAGCTCCTCGACCTGGGCCTGGTGCCGCACCTGCTGGGGGGCGCCACCATCCACTCGTTGCTGGCCGTCGTCGACCGTCACCGCGACCGCGTCGACCTCCAGGCCATCGCCCCCACCGTGCAGTGGCGCAAGACCGCCAGCACCCTGCCGACCTCGGCCGGCCTCACCAGGGACTGAGCGCCGGCCCTAGGGCCCCTCGCCGCCCGAGGCGGTGCAGGAACGGGGGTCGAACGACGCCAGGGTCTGGGTGGGCGTCGTGGGCGTCTGTAGCGTGGGCGACGAGGCCGGTGCCGACGTCGTGGTTCCCCCCGAGCCCGAGCTCGACTTGCCGTGGGCGGCCGCGTTCACCAAGAAGTTCGTGCCCGTGACCACGGTCACGTCCGCTCTGTCGGTGGTCGGTCCCTTGGCCAGGGTGGCCGTCCCCGACAGCGCGTGCAGCACCTGCTCGGCGTCGGCCAGGTGGTTCGCCGTCGAGTAGTAGACGTAGGTCTGTGCCAGCGAGCCACTGGCAGCGGAGTCCCCCTGGCCGACGGTGTCGAATCCCAGGGCCTTGAGCGCCGTCGCGGTCTGTCCGGCCTGGCCGGTGGCGCCGGTGCCGTTGAGCACCGACACCGTGACGCTCCCCGGTGACGGGAGGGGTTTGCCCGTCATGGTGTCGGCGTCGGAGCCGATGCCGAGGAAGCCCGAGATGGCCTGGAGATCGTTGGGCTGACTCGTCAGCTCCACGTTCCCGTAGTCGTAGCCCTGGTAGTAGAAGTGCAGGCTGGACAACACGATCACCGGCAGCGTCTGTTGCGGGGTCTTCTGGACGTTGATGCCGTGGAACGTGGTCACCAGGCCGAACATGGCTGACAAAGACAACCCCGAGTCGACCTGGAGCTGGGGCGCCACCGCGCCGAGCAGGTCGTTGTCGGTGATGGGGTTGCCGAGTCCCTTCTTGTCCACCGCCGTGGCGAGGACCCGCAGGAATTCGTGGTCCCGGCGGATCCGGCTGAGGTCGCTCTCGGGGTCCGGGGTCCAGTCGGCGTGGTTGTTGGTGGTGACGCCGGGCCCCTTGTAGACGAGGTGCCGGGCCCGGACCACCTCGAGGGCCTGAAAGCCGTTCAACGAGCGGCACCCCGCGGTGGGCACGTTCAGCCCCGAGTAGGCGTCGAAGACCGGCACCGGGAAGTACATCTTGATATCGCCCAGGGCGTTCACCACCCCCTGGAAGCTGTCGAAGTTGAGCTCGACGTAATGGTGGATAGGGATCCCGAAGTCCTGCTGGATGGCGTTCACCAGTTGCTGGGGCCCCTCGACCAGAGCGGCGTCGATCTTGTTGGCACCCGAGGCGCGGGCGTTGGGGACGAACAGGTCGCGGGGGATCGACAAGATCGCCGCGGTCTTCTTGTTCGGGTCCACGTGGAGGATCATCACCACGTCGCTGTTCACGCCCGTGACGCCTTCGGAACAGAGGCCGAACGCCTTGTTCTGCTGCTTGAGCGCACAGCGCGACGTGGACCCCACGAGCACGATGTTCTCGACCCCCGACGGTGGCTGGGCCACCAGGTTGCCCACGACGATGCGGTGGATCTGGTGGGTGCGGTACTCGGCATAGCCGATGGCGGCGCCGGCGATGACCACGATCACGACGGCCACCACGATGCCGACCCGGAGGAGGCGCTGGGTGGCTCGACCGCGGGTTTTTTTGCGGATGTCGGCGCGACCGAATACCGGTGGCGGAGCCGGGGGGGTGCTTTCAGGCACGGGAGGCGAGTGTAGCGGTGGGGTACGGCGCGATTTCGTCATGCCGGGGGGCGTGCGGACCGTGTCCGGGCACCGCAACGGCGCACTGACGCGTGCACAGGGCCGTCGGGCCAGGCCAGGTGGGGCGGGGCCCGGGGCCAGTAGGGTCGCGGCGATGGTCGGGGAGCGACGTCGACCGGCGCCCGTGGACCGACGTCGGTTCGGGCGACGGCGAGCGAGGGCGAAAGCCCTGCTGCGGCTGGCCGTCCCCATGGTGCTGTCGGCCGTCGTGGTAATCCTGGCGGTGAGTGCGGTGGCGCAGATCGGCCGGACCTCGGGCCCCTACCGGCGGACGGTGGACCGGGGCTACGCGGCGCTGGCGCAGCCGCTCGTGGCCCAGAGCAACGCCTCGGGGGTGGCACTGTTCTCGTTCCTGCACGACGCCCCGTCGCTGGGGCGCCTGGCGTTCTTCTCCGACCTCGAGTCCCTGGCGACCGACACGTCCTCGTTGCAACGCCAGTACGACGCCATCACCCCTCCCGACGCCTCGTCGGGAAGGTGGTGCACGCGGGCGATGGCCGACCGTGCCGCCGCCGTCTCGACGTTGCAGGGCGCGCTCGAGCGCGTGCTCGGTGGGCGCGACGGGCTCGGTGTCGTCGACGCGGCCGCCGCCACATCGGCGGTGAGCCTCGCCGGCGCGCAACTGCAGGTCGCCGACGCGGCATGGGCGGCGTGCCGCCGCGCCCTGCGGCACGCGCCGGGGACGGCCCGGATCCCGAGCTCGACATGGGTCCGGGCCCCCGGCGTCCTCACCACCGGTGCCGGGGGCCTGGTGGCCGCCGTCGCCGGCTCGCACTCGCTGGCGCCGGTGCACCACATCGTCGTGCTCGCCGTCGTCACCGATCCCACCGCCGTGGCGAGCGGTTCGACACTGGTGGTTCCCGCCGCGACGAGCGTCGTGGCGCACGTCGTGGTGGCCAACCAGGGCAACGTGGACGAAGAGGGTGTCGAGCTGGGCGGGGAGATGACCCTGGCGGGAGCGACGGCGACCCCCGTCGTGGTGCAGCGGACCGTCGACCTCGCCGCGGCGCGGTCCACGACGATGCTGCTCCGGGCATTGAAAGTGGAGCCGGGCTCTTCCTACATCCTGCAGGTCGTGGCGGAATCACCCCACGCCCCGGGCACCGGGGCCCTGGCCTCGCGCTCGGTCCAGGTCCAGGTGCAACCGACGGCCACGCTGACCTCTGTGACGTCGTCGCCGCTCATCGCCGTCCGGGGCCAGAGCGTGACCCTGATCGCCGACATCGCGTCGTCGCTGGCCACTGCCGGGCCCCCCACGGGGACCGTGGCCTTCCAGGACGACGGCGCCACCATCTCGGGCTGTGAGGCCCAGCCTCTGCGCACCGGGCAGGCCACGTGCTCGGTGACCTACCCCGACGCTTCGGCGCACGCCATCAGTGCCGCGTACTCGGGCGACGCGCGCGACGCGGGGTCGATGTCGCCCGCCATCACCCTCAAGGTGAACTGAGCGCCGGGCCCGACGCTCCCGAGATGACCGAGCCGACCATGGCGCCTTAGGATCGGGGTGGGACGTCAGAGGAGGATCCGAGCGTCGTGGCCGAGAGCATCACCATCACCGACAACCGGACGGGCAATCAGCTCGAGATCCCCATCCGCAACGGCGGAGTCGAGGCGGGCGAGTGGAGCAAGCTCCTCCCCGGCATCTGGTTCTACGACCCGGGATTCACCGCCACTGCCGCGTGCGAGAGCTCGGTGTCGTTCGTCGACGGCGACGCCGGCATCCTGCGCTACCGCGGCTACGAGATCGCCGAGCTGGCCGAGCACTCCAACTACCTCGAAGTGGCCTACCTCCTCCTCCACGGTCACCTGCCCACGGCGGCAGAGTTCGACGGATGGCGTCACGAGATCACGTACCACACCTACATCCACGAGAACGTCCGCAAGCGGTTCCTCGAGGGGTTCCACTACGACGCCCATCCCATGGGGATGCTGGTCTCGGCGGTGGCGGCGCTATCGACGTTCTACCTCGACGCCAAGGACATCTTCGATCCCGAGTCGCGCCGCCGCCAGGTCATCCGGCTCATCGCCAAGATGCCCACGCTGGCCGCCGCCGCCCACCGGTTCTCAGTGGGGATGCCCTTCGTCTACCCCGACAATTCCCTGGATTTCGCCGGGAATTTCCTGTCGATGATGTGGAAGGTGGCCGAGCCCCGGTTCGACGCCAACCCCACCCTGGCCCGCGCTCTGGACATCTTGTTCATCCTCCACGCCGATCACGAGCAGAACTGCTCGACCACGGCCATGCGGGTCGTGGGGTCGTCGCACGCCGATCCCTACTCCTGCTGCGCCGCGGCCTGTGCCGCCCTCTACGGGCCCCGGCACGGGGGTGCCAACGAGATGGTGATCCGCATGCTCACCGAGATCGGCTCGATCGACAACGTGCCGGCCTTCATCGACTCGGTCAAGCAGGGAGCGGGCGGCCGGCTCCAGGGATTCGGTCACCGCGTGTACAAGAACTACGACCCCCGGGCCCGGATCATCAAGCAGACAGCGGACGAGGTGTTCGCCATCACCGGCAAGAACCCGCTGCTCGACATCGCCCTCAAGCTCGAGGAGATCGCCCTCTCCGACGAGTACTTCACCTCCCGCCGTCTGTACCCCAACGTCGACTTCTACTCGGGCCTCATCTACCAGGCCATGGGATTCCCCCTCGAGATGTTCCCCGTGCTCTTCGCCATCCCCCGCACCGCCGGCTGGTTGGCGCACTGGCAGGAGATGCTCGACCAGGACTCCAAGATCGCCCGGCCCCGCCAGCTCTACATCGGCGAGGAGCCCCGCCCCTACCTCCCCATCGGCCAGCGCTAGCCCGCTGTCGCCCAGCGCCGGGGCCGTCGGTCGGCCGGCTAGGGCATGGCCTTGGGAACCAAGCGCATGAGGCCCTCCTGGACCATCGACACCACCAGGTTCCCGTCGCGTGAGAAGAGAAAGCCACGGGCCAGGCCTCGGGCGCCGAAGGCGTTGGGGCTGTCCATGTCGTAGAGAAGCCACTCGTCGGCCCGGAAGGGCCGGTGGAACCACATGCAGTGGTCCAGGCTGGCACCCATGAACTCGGCGTCCTCCCACCGGGCCTCGTGGGGGGCGAGCATGGTGTCGAACAGGGACATGTCCGACGCATAGGCGGCCACGCACGCGTGGAGCAGGGGATCGTCGGGAAGGGTGCCGTCGGCGCGGATCCACACCCGCTGGACGGGGTCTCGGGCTTCGTGTGCCATCCACGGCAGCTCGCCCACGTGACGTTGGTCGATGGGATGGGGGCGGGCGAACCAGTCGGCGAGCTCGTCGCGAAACGGTTCGAGCCTGTCGTGCAATGACGCCAGGGTCTCGGGGTCGGGCACCTCGGGCATGGGGGCCTGGTGGTCGAAGGCGCCCTCTTCGAAGACGTGGAACGACGCCGCGACATTGAAGATGGCCTGACCGTGCTGGATGGCCACGACGCGCCGGGTGGTGAAGGAGCGGCCATCGCGGATCCGGTCGACCTCGTACAGGATGGGGACGTTGGGGTCCCCGGGGCGCAGGAAGTAGGCGTGCAGCGAGTGCACCCGGCCGCGCTCGACGGTGCGCCCTGCCGCCATGAGAGCCTGCGCCGCGACCTGTCCGCCGAACACCCGCTGACGCTGCTCGTCGGGGCTCACACCCCGGAAGATGTTCACCTCGATGGGCTCGATGTCGAGCAGCTTGACGAGAAAGTCCAACGCGTCGCTCACCGCCCCATCCTGGCAGGCGCCGCTACTACGGTGTCGCTGTGCCGAACACCGACTTCCCCGAAGGGTTCCTGTGGGGGACCGCCACCGCCGCGCATCAGATCGAGGGGGGCAACACCAACAACGACTGGTGGGCCTTCGAGCACGCCCCGGGAACGCCGTGTCTGGAGTCGAGCGGCGACGCGTGTGACTCGTGGCGGCTGTGGCCCGAGGATCTCGACCTCGTGGCCGGCCTCGGGCTCGGGGCGTACCGGTTCTCGGTGGAGTGGAGCCGGATCGAGCCCGCCGAGGGGGAGTGGTCGCTGGCCGCGCTCGAGCACTACCGGCGCCAGTGTGCCCGATGCCACGAGCTCGGCCTGTCCCCGGTGGTGACGCTGAACCACTTCACCATCCCCCGCTGGCTCTCCGAGCGCGGCGGGTGGGAGGCCGCCGACGCGCCCGAGCGCTTCGCCCGCTTCTGCGCGCGGGTGGCCGAGCATCTGGGCGACCTCGTGGGCTGGGCGTGCACGTTGAACGAGCCCAACGTGGTGGCCACCATGGGCTATCTCTTCGAGGTGTTCCCCCCCGCCGTGCGCGACTCGGCTCGGCGCCGGGCGGTCAACGCCTCGTTGTGCCGGGCCCATGTCCTGGGTGTCGAGGCTCTGCGGGCGGGGCCGGGGGACTTCCCGGTCGGGCTCACTCTGTCCATGCACGACTACCAGGTCGTCCCGGGGGGTGAGGAGCGGTTGGAGCGGATCCGGCGCCCCACCGAGGACGTCTTCCTCGAGGCCACCGCCGGCGACGACTTCGTGGGGGTGCAGTGCTACACCCGGATGCGGATCGGCCCCGACGGGGTGCTCGGGACCGAAGCGGGCGTCCCCACCACGCAGATGGGCTACGAATTCTGGCCCGAGGCGCTCGAGGCCACGGTTCGCCGGGCCTGGGAGGTCACCGGCATCCCTGTTCTCGTGACCGAGAACGGGATCGGCACCGCCGACGACGCCCAGCGCATCGCCTATGTGGAGCGGGCCTTGGCCGGGGTGCTGCGGTGCCTGGGGGACGGGATCGACGTCCGGGGCTACTTCTACTGGAGCCTGCTGGACAACTTCGAGTGGGTGCTGGGCTACGGGCCCACTTTTGGCCTGGTGGAGGTGGACCACGGCACCTTCGAGCGCCGGCCCAAGCCGAGTGCACGGTGGTTCGGGGACGTGGCGCGGGCCAACGCCGTGCCCTGAGGGGGGCCGGGATGGGGCTCGGCTGGGTACAACTCGGCCGAGCAGGCTAAATTCGTCCGATGGTCGCCGCAGTGAAGCGCCTGTGGCGCCTCTACCACACCCCTACCGGGAAGAAGATGTTCCGGTACGCCACGGTGTCGGTGATCTCCACCATCGTGTCCTTCAGCGTCCTGGGCATCGTCTTCGGGGTATTCCGGCTGTGGACCGAGGTCCCGAGCACCGTCTTCGCCAACCTGGTGGCCAGCGTGCCGGCCTACTACCTCAACCGCCACTGGTCGTGGGGCAAGAGCGGCCGGTCGCATGTTTTGAAAGAGGTCGTCCCCTTCTGGACCATGACCGCCATCGGGATCACGATGTCGATCGGCACGGCGTCGCTGGCGCACCATCTCAGCAACGTCTACAACCTCCAACACTTCGGCCGGACGGTCGTGGTCGAGGGGGCGAACACCGGGGCCTTCGCCTTGTTGTGGGTGGTCAAGTTCATGGTCTTCAACCGGCTGTTCCACGTGGACCCCGTGGCCCATGCCGACGCCGAGCTGTTCGTGGAGGCGGTGGTGGAGGTCGAAGGGGCCGAGCCCTGATCCCCGTCAGTCCCTGAAGTTCTGGGTCAGTCCCGGAAGTTCTGGAACTGCAGGGGGATACCGAAGTCCTGCTCCTTGAGCGCCTTGATGACCCCCTGGAGGTCGTCGCGCTTCTTGCCCGTCACGCGCAGCTGGTCGCCCTGGGCCTGTGACGACACGCCCTTCAAGTTCATGTCCTTGATGAATTTGTTGAGACGTTTGGCGTGATCGGCGGAGATGCCGGCCTTGATGGCGATGCGCTGGCGCACCGTGCCCTTGGTCGCTTCCTCGATCTTGCCGTCCTCGAGGGCCTTGAGCGACACCTCGCGTCGGACGATCTTCTCCTGGAGCACCTGGTGGAGCGCGCGCAGCCGGTCTTCGGTTGAGGACCGCAGGACCAGGTCGTCCTCCCCGAGCTCGATGCTCGAGTCGGTTCCTTTGAAGTCGAAACGGGTGCCGGCCTCGCGATTTGCCTGGTCGACGGCGTTGCGGACCTCTTGCATGTCGACCTGCGAGACCACGTCGAACGTGGGCATGGCGACACGTTAGTGCTGGGCTCACCCTGTCGGCCCTCGCGATATGGTCTCGCCTCGCGGGTCGGTGCCCGAGTGGCCAAAGGGAGCAGACTGTAAATCTGCCGGCACAGCCTACGAAGGTTCGAATCCTTCCCGGCCCACGCGTTCGCACGTCCCCGCCATTTCCCGAGGCTGTGCCGGGCGGCGCCGAGCCCCCCGGGGTGCACTTGCCGGGACGGTGACTTTCATTACAATGGCGTTACGAATGTGTCCGACTCGTATCCTCCCAGCCTGGCGGACGGGGGGCCGGAGCAGGTGCGGATACACCAAGCGGGTACGAGCGGATTCGGGGCGAGGGCCGACACGATGGGTGTAATGGGAAGGACCGCCGCATCCGCACGCGGCTTCGATCCTTCGGCGATCCCGGTCGTCGGGCGCGCCCTCGACCGCTTGACCATTTGGGACGAGGCTGTCCGCCGTCGTTGGCCCTTCAGCGCGCTGGTCGGTCCCGACCTCGAGCCCGGTGCCGTGCAGGGCGACGGGTCGCGGCTGCTGGTGCGGCCCGCCGTGCTCGGGTTCATCGCCGTGACCGCCATCATGCTCGGCTCGGTCCCGCAGGGGTCGCCGTTCGTGCTGAAGGCCCCCGGCGCGTGGTTCTTCGGGGTCCCCGGCGTCGGTGACACCACGAAGCACCCCCTCAACTTCCTCGGGCTCATCGCCATGTACGGGGGCCTCGTGCTGTTCATGCGGGTCTGGTACGGGTTGATCCGGACGCTGTCACAGGTGAAGGGGGTGCCGGTCCGCAAGCTCGTGATGGTGCTCGCACTGTGGATCGTCCCGCTGCTGCTCGCACCTCCGCTGTTCAGCCGCGACATCTACAGCTACGCCGCGCAGGGCGAGATGATGAGCCACCACATCAGCCCGTACCACTACGGCCCCGGTGTCCTCGGCGCCGCCCCGTCGGTGACCTTGGTCGACCACCTCTGGCTCAACACCCCCGTGCCCTACGGCCCGCTCTTCATGGAGACCGATGGCGTCCTCACCAGCGCATCGGGCCACAACGAGCTGGTCGACCTGGCCCTCTTGCGCCTCCTGGCGGTGGTGGGCGTCGGGCTCATGGCCCTGTCGATCCCGTCACTGGCGAGGAGCCTGGGGCGAGATCCGTCCTATGCCTTCACGATGGCCGTGCTCAATCCGGTCACGATCCTGCATCTGGTGGGCGGTGCCCACAACGATGCCCTCATGCTCGGCCTGCTCATGGCCGGCCTGGCCGTGGCGCGCCGCGGAAGACCGGTGGCGGGCATCGTGCTGTGCGCGCTGGCCGCGGCGGTGAAGGTCCCGGCCGCGCTGGGTGTGATCTACATCGGCTGGGACTGGCTGGGCACCGGGTTACCGGTGCGCGCCCGAATACGTCCGGTGGTCACCGCCGGCCTCATCGCGTCGGCGGTGATGGCGGCGTTGTCGATCGTCACCGGTCTCGGGTGGAGCTGGGTGCTCAACCTGTCCACCCCGGGGACGGTCCGGTCATGGGTCGCGCCCGCCACCGGAGCGGGGATCTTGGTCACCGACCTCGCCCATCTGGTGGGGATCGGGGTGTCGCTGCACACCACGTTGTCGTTGACCCGTGGGCTCGGGGTGCTCGTCGCCTGCGCCGCCGCGGTGTTGTTGCTGTTGCGGTCCGACCGGATCGGGGCCCTACGCGCCATGGGGTTGACGATGCTGATCATCGTGGCCCTCGGCCCGGTGGTCCAGCCGTGGTACCTGTCGTGGGGGCTGGTGGTGCTCGCCCCCGTCGCCACCGGGAAGGTCCGGACCCTCATCGTCGGATCGTCGATCGTGGCCGCCTTCATCGGGCTCCCCGCCGGCCGGCAGCTGGTGTCGGGCTTGTTCCAGGCCGACCCTTTGACCGTGGCGGTGGCGCTGCTGGTGTGCCTCGCCATCCTGACCCTGCCGTTGTCGCCGTTCGACCGGGAGCGGCTCCTGGCCCGGTGGCGACGGCGTGGCGACGGCGAGCCCGGAGCCGAGCTCGAGAAGTCGGCGGTGGCGCTCGACTACGTCGAGGCCTGATCCAGCCGCGTTGGCCGGATCACAGCATCCGCTGCAGGACGGCGACGTCGATCCACCGGCCGAATTTGCGGCCCACCTCGCGTTCGACGCCCACCAGCACGAAGCCACACGCTCGGTGCAGGGCGATCGACGGCTTGTTGTCCTGCGTGACTCGGGCGATGACGGTGTGGAACCCCCGGGCGACCGCTTGGGCCAGGAGCTCGTCGAGCAGCATCCGGCCCACCCCCCTGCCCCGCCAGGCGGCGTCGACGTAGAGCGAGTTCTCCACCGTGGTGGCGTAGGCGGCACGGTCGCGAAAGAACGACAGGGACCCGAACCCGATGACGGTGGAACCTTCCACCGCCACCACGGCCGGGTGCGCGCCCTGGTGGCGGGCGACCCACGAGCGTTGCTCCTCGACGGACCGGGGCTTGAGGTCGAAGGTCACGGTGGAGCCCGTCACCTCGTGGTTGTAGATCGCCCGGATCGCCTCGGCGTCCTCCTGGCGGGCCAGCCGGACCTCCATCGGACGATGGTACCGAGTGGTGCGTTCGACCCCGCCCGAGGTCGCCGGACCCCCCCTGACCCCACCGGAGAACGAGCACGTGGCGACTATGCTCGTCCGGCGCGGAGTTGCCGTGTCCGCCCCCTTAGCTCAGTCGGCAGAGCACAGCCATGGTAAGGCTGGTGTCGTCGGTTCGATTCCGACAGGGGGCTCGCCCCTGGCGGCGTAGCTCAGTTGGTCAGAGCACACGGCTCATAATCGTGTTGTCGCGGGTTCGAGTCCCGCCGCCGCTACCAGCCTGAGGGAACGGCCCCCGCCCCGTGCGGAGGGCCCGAGAAGGAGCACAGCCATGGCGAAGAACGAGAAGAGGGTCCAGGTCACCCTGGCCTGCGAGGTCTGCAAGCGCCGCAACTACATCACCACGAAGAACAAGCAGAACGACCGGGAGCGGATCGAGCTCACCAAGTTCTGCCGCTGGGACCGCCAGCACACCCTCCACAAAGAGACCCGCTGACCGTCGGGAGACCCGGCGCGGCCGGTGATAACCTCACTGACCGGCCCCCTTGGCCGCCCGGGCGGTGACCGGTGCCTGGCCGCCGAAGGGCAGTAGCTCAATTGGTAGAGCACCGGTCTCCAAAACCGGCGGTTGGGGGTTCGAGTCCCTCCTGCCCTGCCATCTGGCCGTCGAAAGGCGTGCGAAGCCGTGAACCGTGAGATGAAGCGCATGATGCAGCGCCAAGGTCAGATCGAGGCTGACGGCTCTCCCGCGAACCGGCGACAGCCGCCCACCCGCTCCCGGCCCGTGGTCCAGCCCGAGACCTCGATCTTCGGCCGCATCGCCGAGTTCTTCCGGGAGGTGAGGTCCGAGCTCCGGCAGGTGGCCTGGCCCACCCGCAAGGAGGTGGCGAACTCCGCCACCATCGTGTTCCTGACCCTCGTGCTGCTGGTCAGCCTCATCTTCTTGCTGAACTACGCCTTCTCGCACGCCGTCATCTTCCTGTTCAAGTCATGACCGATCCCGATCTCGAGCCGGTGGGGGACCTCGCCGCGCCCCTCGGCGCCGCGTCCGGGGACGACCCGGGCGATGCCGATGCCGGCGAAGTCGCGGCCTCCCTGACCGACGTGGGTGGTGGCCTCTCCGGAGACGCCGAGGAGAACGGGCACGTCGAGGAGAACGGGCACGTCGAGGAGGCCGCCGTCGAGGAGGCCGCCGTCGAGGAGGCCGCCGTCGAAGCGATCGTCGAGGGGCCGGGTTGGGACAACGACGAGGAGGACGAACTCCCCGTCGTCATCGAGAGCCCGTATGACCGCCCGGGGCGCTGGTTCGTGGTGCACACCTACGCCGGGTACGAGAACAAGGTGAAGTCCAATCTCGAGAGCCGGATCGTGTCGATGAACATGGAGGACCGGATCTTCGAGGTCGTGATCCCCATGGAGGACGTCGTCGAGTTCAAAAACGGCAAGAAGGTCGTGGTCCAGAAGAAGGTGTTCCCGGGCTACCTCCTCACCCGGTGCGACCTCAACGACGACTCGTGGTCGGTGATCCGCAACACCCCCGGGGTCACCGGATTCGTGGGCCCCGGGACCAAGCCCACGCCGCTGTCACGGCGCGAGGTGGAGAGCATCCTCCAGGTCAAGATCGAGGGTGGGGCCGAGCCCATCAAGAAGACCCGCCCCCGCCTCGAGTACGAGGTCGGTGAGACCGTCCGGGTCAAGGAAGGTCCCTTCGCCGACTTCTCGGGACAGATCGACGAGATCAACGAGGACCAGCTGAAGCTAAAGGTGCTGGTCAACATCTTCGGCCGCGAGACCCCGGTCGAGCTCGAATTCAGCCAGGTCGCCAAGCTCTAGCCCGCCAGGAGGCTCCCCGTCATGCCCCCCAAGAAGAAGGTCCTCGCCATCGTGAAGATCCAGCTCCCCGCCGGGAGCGCCACGCCCGCGCCGCCGGTCGGCACCGCGCTCGGGCCCCACGGTGTCCAGACCATGGAATTCTGCAAGCAGTACAACGCCGCCACGGAGAACCAGCGGGGCACGATCGTGCCCGTCGAGATCACGATCTTCGAGGACCGCTCGTTCAGCTTCGTGCTCAAGACCCCACCGACCCCCGCCCTCATCAGAGAGGCGGTCGGGATCGCCAAGGGAGCCACCGCCGCGGGCCGGGAGCGGGCGGGATCGATCACCGATGCCCAGATCACCCAGATCGCCACCGTGAAGCTGCCCGACCTCAACACCGACGACATCGATGCGGCCAAGCGCCAGGTGGCCGGCACGGCGCGCTCGATGGGCATCGCCGTCGAGCGCTGACGGCGTCGCCCCCGCTGCCTAGAACGAACAAGAGGAGCCCGACGTGCAAAAAGGTAAGAAATACCGGGCCGCGCTCGAGCATTTCGACCGGCAACATCTGTACTCGCCCACCGAGGCCGTGGAGCTCGTGAAAGAGCTCGCCCCGGCGAAGTTCGACGAGACCGCCGAGCTCGCCGTCCGCCTCGGGGTCGACCCCCGCAAGGCCGACCAGATCGTGCGGGGGACCCTCAGCCTGCCCGCCGGGACGGGACGGACGGCCCGGGTGGTGGCGTTCGCCCAAGGTGACGCGGCCGCCGAGGCCCGTGCCGCGGGCGCCGACGAGGTCGGCGCCGACGACCTGGTGGCGCGCGTCGAGGGGGGATTCCTCGACTTCGACGTGGCCATCGCCACGCCCGACATGATGGGCAAGGTCGGCAAGCTGGGACGGGTCCTGGGGCCGCGTGGGCTCATGCCCAACCCCAAGACCGGGACTGTCACCACCGACGTCGGCAAGGCCGTCACCGAGTTCAAGGGCGGACGCGTCGAGTACCGCACCGACAAGGTCGGGAACGTCCAAGTCCGGGTGGGCAAGACGTCGTTCACCAAAGAGCAGCTGATCCAGAACGTGCACGCTGTGATCGAGGAGCTGATGCGGGTGAAGCCCGCCGCGGCCAAGGGCCGGTACCTCCGCGGGGTGACGTTGTCGTCCACGATGGGCCCTGGGATCCGGATCGATCCTGCTCGTGCCCGCGAGCTCGACGAGGACCTGGCCGCATCGGCGTAGAAAGCCGTCTCCCGGGAAGTAGTAGATTCTCGCGGCGACCTCTCCGAGGTCGAGCACAACAGATCGAGTACAGCCGTCGCCGTAGACCTCCGGTCCCGCCCTCGGGCGTCGAAGGGGCTCCGTTGAGCCCGCCTGAAGAGGTGACGATCGTGACACTCGGCGGGGCGTCGGCCCTGCTCGGTGGATGCGGTGGCGGCACGACACGAGCGGTGCCGCACCGTTCCGAGCACGGGAGTCGATGATGGAGAACCCCAGGCCGCAGAAGGTGGCCGTCGTGACCGAGGTGCGCGAGCGCCTCGACGCCTCCGAGGCGGCCATCCTGACCGAGTACCGGGGGCTGACCGTCGCCGAGCTCGCCGCCCTGCGCAGTGTGCTCCGGGCCGCAGGCGGCGACTACAAGATCTACAAGAACACCCTGGTCAAGCTGGCAATCTCCGGTGGCCGCCACGAAGCGTTGGCGCCGCTGCTCGAAGGGCCCACGGCGATCGCCTTCGTGTCGGGCGAGGTGAGCGCGGCGGCCAAGGCCCTGCGCGACTATGCCCGGACCTACCCGAGCCTGGTGATCAAGGGGGGGCTGAGCGGCGACGGGTTCCTGTCGACCCAGGACCTCAGCACCCTGGCCGAGCTGCCGTCGCGCGACGTCCTGCTGGCCCAGCTGGCCGGGGCGATCGCCGCCCCGCTCCGCCAGTTCGCCGGCCTCCTCCAAGCGCTGCCCCGCAACCTGGCCTACGGCTTGTCGGCTCTGCTCGACGACCGTGGAGGGGCTCCCGCCGAGGCCGAGGCCCCGGCCCCGGTCGATGCGGCGGTTGAGACCCCGGTCGAAGCCGAGGCTGAGGCCCCGGTCGATGCCACGGTTGAGGCCCCGGTCGAAGCCCCCGTCGAGGCGGTCACCGAGACCGAGGTCGTCGAAGCCCCCCCTGAGCCCGCCGCATCCGTCGAGGCAGCACCGGAGGCTGCGTTGACCGGGGCGCCAGAGACGGCGGCTGCGGCCGAGACGACGCCGGAAGCCGAGCCGGGCGAGGGCTGAGCAGGCACCCGCACCGGCACCACGAAGACCTTTCCACCCATCGAGCAATTCAAAAGGAGCAGAGCCACCATGGCCACCAAGATCAGCAAGGACGACATCCTCGAGGGGATCGCCAACCTCTCGGTCCTCGAGCTCTCCGAGCTCCTGAAGGACTTCGAAGAGAAGTTCGGGGTCACCGCGGCCGCACCGATGGCCATGGCGGCCGCACCGGCCGCAGGAGGCGGCGACGCCTCGGGCGGGGAGGAAGAGCAGACGGAGTTCGACGTCATCCTCAACGCCGCTGGGGACAAGAAGATCCAGGTCATCAAGGAAGTCCGCTCGCTCACCAGCCTCGGGCTCAAAGAAGCCAAGGACCTGGTCGACTCGGCCCCCAAGCCCGTGCTGGAGCGGGTCTCGAAGGAGGACGCCGACAAGGCCAAGGCCCAGCTCGAGGAGGCTGGGGCGACCGTCGAGGTCAAGTAGCCCCGGGTGCCCCACGGGGCGGGAGTGCTTGACGACACCCTGGTGCGTCCGTAGCCTGTCGGTGGCAGTACAAAGGGGTTGCCATTCGCCGCGCGCGCGCGTATGCTGTGCGGTTGCCGTGCCCCTTTCTTCGCGCCACCCTTGCCGTATCCGGCGGGCTGACGCGCGCCGCTTTGCCCGCGGCGCAGGCGTAACTGTCACCGTGTTCGTGCTTGCCCCCGCCCGTCCCGTGTAGCACCCCTAGCCAACCCGTCCCCGGCCCCCCGGGGACACTCCACCCGTCACCGTCCCGCCGTCTCGTTCAATGCCCGCCACCCACCTGGGAGGAGTCGACCGTTGCCTTCACGGTCTAAAAGCCCGGAGCGTTTTTCGTTTGCCAACCTCGATGAGGTCCTGCGCCTGCCGGACCTGATCGCCATCCAGCGGGACTCGTTCCGCTGGTTCTTGGACAAGGGCCTGGCCGAAGCGTTCGCAGACATCAGCCCCATCGAGGACTTCACCGGCCAACTGAGCCTCGAGCTCGAGTACGACCCGTCCGACCCCGACCTGCGCCCGCCTCCCAAGTTCCCCGAGGAGGAGTGCAAGGAGAAGGACATGACCTATGCCGCCCCGGTCTTCGTCCGGGCGCGGTTCATGAACGCGCAGACGGGAGAGATCAAGGAGCAGACCGTCTTCATGGGGGACTTCCCGATGATGACGGACAAGGGGACCTTCATCATCAACGGCACCGAGCGGGTCGTGGTGAGCCAGCTCGTGCGCTCCCCGGGCGTGATCTTCCAGCCCGGTCGTGACGCCAAGACCATCGTGACCGGCACCGTCCACCCCTACCGCGGGGAATGGATCGAGTTCGACGTCGAGGCGAAGCCCTCCAAAGACGTCACCGCCGGGGCCCGCGTGGCCCGCAAGCGCCGGTTGTCCCTGTTCGTCCTGCTGCGGGCGCTGGGGTACGAGGACGAAGGCTTCCTCAACCGGTTCGTCCGGCACTTCGACTTCCTCGAGGGCCAGTGGGAGAAAGAGCGCGACCTCGCTCCCACCCGTGAGGACGCCCTCCTCGAGATCTACAAAAGGGCCCGCCCGGGCGAGCCCCTGTCGGCCGACGCTGCTCGCGCCTACTTCGAGAACGCCTTCTTCAACCCCAAGCGCTACGACCTCACCCGGGTCGGTCGGTACAAGCTCAACCGCAAACTGGGCCCCGAGATCGAGCGGATCTCGAGCGTGCTCGACATCGACCTGGAACGGCCCTCGCCCACCCAGGGGGTCCTGAGCCCGTCGGAGATCCTGGCCACGGCCACCTACATGCTGCACCTGGCCGACGGCGAGTCCGGGTACCGGATCGACGACCAGGACCACTTCGCCAACCGGCGCATCCGTTCGGTGGGCGAGCTCATCCAGAATCAGGTCCGCGTGGGGCTGTCCCGGATGGAGCGCGTGGTGCGGGAGCGCATGACCACCCAGGACGTGGAGGCGATCACCCCCCAGACCCTGATCAACATCCGCCCCGTGGTGGCCGCCATCAAGGAGTTCTTCGGCACCAGCCAGCTGAGCCAGTTCATGGACCAGAACAACCCGCTGTCGGGTCTGGCCCACAAGCGGCGCCTCTCGGCCCTCGGGCCCGGCGGCCTGTCGCGTGAGCGGGCCGGCTTCGAGGTGCGGGACGTGCACAGCTCCCACTACGGGCGCATGTGCCCCATCGAGACTCCCGAGGGCCCCAACATCGGCCTGATCGGTGCCCTGGCCACCTACGCCAGGGTCAACGAGTACGGGTTCATCGAGACCCCGTACCGGAAGGTCGTGGACGGGCGCGTGAGCGACGAGATCGTCTACCTGGCCGCCGACGAGGAGGAAGAGCACGTCATCGCCCAGGCCAACGCCAAGCTCGACGAGCGGGGCCGGTTCGTGGACGAGCGCGTCCTGGTGCGGCGCGGGCCCCAAGGGGCGGGCGTGCGCGTGGGCGCCACCACCACCTCCTACGGCACGACCAGCGAGATCGACTACGTCCCGCCGGCCGAGGTCGACCTCATGGACGTCTCGCCCAAGCAGATCGTGTCGGTGTCGACGGCGCTGATCCCCTTCGTCGAGCACGACGACGCCAACCGGGCCCTGATGGGCGCCAACATGCAGAAGCAGGCGGTGCCCCTCGTCGTACCCGAGGCGCCCTACATCGGGACCGGGGTCGAAGCGCGTGCCGCCCAGGACGCCGGCGACGTGCTCCTGTCGGAGGGCGACGGCACGGTGGCGGAGGTGTCGGGCGACCACATCGTGGTGGAGTACCGCTCCGGCCAGCGTGACCGCCTGGGCCACGATCTCGGCCGCCGGCGTTACACCCTGGCCAAGTTCCGGCGCTCGAACCAGAACACGTCGATCAACCAGAAGGTGATCGTGGACGAGGGCCAGCAGGTCGGGGCGAACGACGTCCTCGCCGACGGGTCCGCCACCCACAACGGCGAGCTGGCGCTCGGGAAGAACCTCCTGGTCGCGTTCATGCCGTGGGAGGGCTACAACTTCGAAGACGCCATCATCCTGTCGGAGCGACTCGTCCGAGACGACGTGCTCACGTCGATCCACATCGAGGAGCACGAGGTCGACGCCCGTGACACCAAGCTCGGCGCCGAGGAGATCACCCGGGACATCCCCAACCTGTCCGAGGAGATCCTGGCCGACCTGGACGAGCGCGGCATCATCCGTATCGGCGCCGAGGTCGGCCCGGGCGACGTGCTCGTGGGGAAGGTCACTCCCAAGGGTGAGACCGAGCAGACCCCCGAGGAGCGCCTGCTGCGGGCCATCTTCGGCGAGAAGGCCCGCGAGGTGCGCGACACCTCGCTCAAGGTGCCCCACGGCGAGTCGGGCAAGGTCATCGACGTCCGTGTCTTCTCGCGCGAGGACTCCCACGAACTGCCCCCCGGGGTCAACCAGCTGGTGCGCGTGTACGTGGCCCAGAAGCGCAAGATCTCCGAGGGCGACAAGCTCGCCGGACGCCACGGCAACAAGGGCGTCATCTCCAAGATCCTGCCCGTGGAGGACATGCCGTTCCTCTCCGACGGCACCCACGTCGACATCATCCTGAACCCCCTGGGCGTGCCCAGCCGGATGAACGTGGGCCAGGTGCTCGAGTCGCACCTGGGCTACGCGGCCCGGTGGGGCTGGGACGGGTCCGAGGCGCACCAGACCCAGGCCGGGGCCAACGAGGAGAAGACCCGGCCCCGCACCGATCCCGCCGTGTGGGTCTCGACGCCCGCCTTCGACGGGGCGCACTGGGACGAGGAGGACGACGCCGGCCGGCACCCCACCATCAAGCGGCTGTTCGAGCTCTTGCACTCGGACTCCGCCGACGGGACGCGGCTCATCGGCGGCGACGGCAAGGCCACGCTGTACAACGGCCGGACGGGCGAGCGCTACGACAACCCCATCTCGGTGGGCTACGTCTACATCTTGAAGCTCGCTCACCTCGTGGACGACAAGATCCACGCCCGCTCGACGGGGCCGTACTCGATGATCACCCAGCAGCCCCTGGGCGGAAAGGCCCAGTTCGGGGGGCAGCGCTTCGGAGAGATGGAAGTGTGGGCCCTCGAAGCGTACGGAGCGGCCTACGCGCTGCAGGAGCTGCTCACCATCAAGTCCGACGACGTGCTCGGCCGGGTCAAGGTCTACGAGGCCATCGTGAAGGGCGAGAACATCCCGGAGCCGGGCATCCCCGAGAGCTTCAAGGTGCTCATCAAGGAGATGCAGTCGCTGTGCCTCAACGTCGAGGTGCTGTCGACGACCGGTGAGGAGATCGAGATGCGAGAGCTCGACGAGGACGTCTTCCGGACGGCCGAGGAGCTCGGCATCGACATCAGCCGGCCCGAGCGTGGGTCGGACGAGGAAGACGAGCGTCGTGCCGCCGAGAGGAGCTTCTAGCCGTGCTGGACGTCAACAATTTCGACCAGCTCCGTATCGGACTGGCCACCGCGGAGTCCATCCGCTCGTGGTCCAACGGAGAGGTCAAGAAGCCCGAGACCATCAACTACCGGACCCTGCGCCCGGAGAAGGACGGTCTGTTCTGCGAGAAGATCTTCGGGCCCACCAAGGACTGGGAGTGCTACTGCGGCAAGTACAAGCGCGTCCGGTTCCGGGGCATCATCTGTGAGCGCTGTGGCGTGGAAGTCACCCGGTCGAAGGTGCGGCGCGAGCGCATGGGCCACATCGAGCTCGCTGCTCCCGTCGTGCACATCTGGTACCTGCGCGGCACGCGGAGCTGGCTGGCGTACCTCCTCATGGGGACCGAAGCTCGCGAGGAGCTGAAGGCCAAGCAGCTCGAGAAGGTCATCTACTTCGCCGCCAACCTCGTCACCTGGGTCGACGACGACCGCCGGCACGAGGACCTGTCCGCGCTCGAGGGCGAGCTCGCCGAAGAGGTCACCCAGCTCGAGCGCCAGCGTGACCTCGAGATCGACCGTCGCTTCAAGGAGCTGGAGAAGGAGCTGGCCGACCTCGAGGCCGGGGGGGCCAAGGATGCCGAGATCAAGGCCCGGCAGCGCCTGTCGGAGAAGGAGATCGGTTCGGTCCGCGAGCGCTCCGAGGCCGACATCGACCTCGCCAAGCGCGCCTTCGACGAGTTCCGCGACCTCTTCCCCCGCAAGATCATCGAAGACGAATTGCTGTGGCGTGAGCTGAAGATCCGCTACGACGACTACTTCGAGGGTGGCATGGGTGCCGAGGCCATCGCCCGGCTCATCGACCGCATCGACTTCGACGTCGAAGAGGTGAAGCTGCGCGAGGCCATCGACGCTACCGACGGCCGGCGCCCGCTCTCCGCCCAGCGCCGGCAGAAGGCCATCAAGCGGCTGAAGATCGTCACGGCCTTCAACCGTCGCGACGACCACGGCCGTCGGGCCAACGACCCGCGGGCCATGATCCTCGAGGTCGTCCCCGTGATCCCGCCCGACCTGCGTCCCATGGTGCAGCTCGACGGTGGTCGGTTCGCCACTTCGGACCTCAACGACCTGTACCGCCGCGTCATCAACCGCAACAACCGGTTGAAGCGCCTGCTCGACCTGGGCGCGCCCGAGATCATCATCAACAACGAGAAGCGCATGCTCCAAGAGGCCGTCGACGCCCTGTTCGACAACGGCCGCCGGGGCCGGCCCGTCACGGGACCGGGGAACCGTCCCCTCAAGAGCCTGTCGGACATGTTGAAGGGCAAGCAGGGGCGTTTCCGCCAGAACCTCCTGGGCAAGCGCGTCGACTACTCGGGTCGGTCGGTCATCGTGATCGGCCCCACCCTGCAGCTGCACCAGTGCGGCCTGCCCAAGCTCATGGCCCTGGAGCTGTTCAAGCCCTTCGTCATGAAGCGCCTGGTCGACCTGGAGCTGGCCCAGAACATCAAGTCGGCCAAGCGCATGGTCGAGCGCCGCCGGCCCCAGGTGTGGGACGTCCTCGAAGGCGTCATCAAGGAGCACCCGGTGCTGCTCAACCGGGCGCCGACCCTGCACCGCCTCGGGATCCAGGCCTTCGAGCCCGTCCTCGTCGAGGGCAAGGCCATCCAGGTCCACCCGCTCGTGTGCACGGCGTTCAACGCCGACTTCGACGGCGACCAGATGGCCGTCCACCTGCCCCTGTCGGCCGAGGCCCAGTCCGAGGCCCGTGTCCTCATGCTGTCGGCCAACAACATCCTGTCGCCGGCCACGGGCCGGCCCATCACGGTGCCGACCCAGGACATGGTCTTCGGTGGGTACTACCTGACCCTCGAGGTGGAGAACGGCAAGG
>Ga0208849_1001066_pt1 | contig 21020 bp, 22 predicted proteins | sample NGESurdeep072012_10_FD_184470 | JGI IMG/M metagenome (GOLD analysis project Ga0208849, IMG submission 184470) | Arctic peat soil microbial communities from Barrow, Alaska - NGEE Surface sample 53-3 deep-072012 (SPAdes) | ecosystem: Environmental > Terrestrial > Soil > Wetlands > Peat ... | reverse complement strand
GCACTGCCCGAGCCGGGCGGCGAGCCATCGCCGCCGATCTTCGAGCGCCTGTTCCTGTGGGGAGGGGTAGCGCTGTTGCTCGCGGTGGCAGCCTACTCCGGTCCGCTAGGCGAACTGCTCCACCATCCCGGCTTCCTGGCGCCCGGCATGAGGACATGGTAGCGATAAACCGTCTCAAACGAATCTTGATCGTCGACGACGAGCCGAAGATCGGCGAAGCGCTCCGCGCGTACCTTCAACGCGAGGGTTTTGAAGTGACGGTCGCCGGCACGCTCGTCGAAGCCGAAAACCCGGTGCCCGCCGCGGTGGTGGCGCTGCAGGCCGACTCGTATCCGTTTCGCGGTTACGCCACGATCGCCCGCCAGGCGACCGCCGTGGACGGCAGCTTCTCGTTCACCGGCATACGACCCGACCGCAACACCCGTCTGCGTGTCGTCCTCGGAGGCTCGACGGCCGCGGCGCCTGCGCAGGCGCCGGTTCTCGCCAGCCAGCAGCTGTCCGTGATCGTCGATCCGAGCGTGGCGATCAACGCGCGTCGCGTGGGTCCCGGCGCGACGCGCCTCAGCGTCCGCATCCGTCACGCGCCGCTGGAAGGCTCGGCGCCGGTGAGGACCCGCTGGTTCGTCGCCCCCGGCGGCACGCACGACTTCCGGCTTGCCGCCGTGACCTCGAGCCGCGAGCTCGGCGCCGGCGTGACCTACGCAAGCGCCACGATCGACCCGCCGTCGAAGCGCTTCGCCTACCGGGTCTGCCTGAACCCGCGTTGGGAACGCGCGATGGGTCCGGCCGCCTCGCACCGGCCATGTCCCGCCCACGAGTTCACCGAGCGCAGCGGCGCAGCGCCCCCGGCGTTCCAGGGCGAGGGCAGCGGTACGCCCGTTGCCGCGTATCCCTCGTCGGGCGCGATCGCCGCAGCCACCCACTACCTCGACTCCCGCGCCGGGAGCACGTCGTTCGCGGTGGTCAACAGCACCGGCGAGCTGAGCGGCGTGCGGCTGCACGAGCACTTCGAGACCGCGAGCGTTGTCAAGGTGATGATGCTCGTGGCCTACCTGCAGATGCTGAACGCCCACCATCGCGGCCTCGACGCGCAGGACGCCTCGCTGCTGTACCCGATGATCCACATCTCCGACAACGAAGCCGCCTCGGCGGTGCTCGCCATCGTCGGCGGCGCCGCGGTCGCGCGCGTGGCGCGGGAATCGGGCATGAGCGACTACGCGCCGGGGGTCGGCTGGTGGGCCTACACGCAGAGCTCCGCGGCCGACCAGGCGCGCTTCTTCTTCGCGCTGCAACGGCTGATCCCGCCACAGTTCTATGGATACGCGCGCGGCCTCTTGTCGGGCATCGAGCCGTCGCAGAGCTGGGGCGTCCCGCCGGTCGCGCGGCCGCGCTGGCAGGTGTTCTTCAAGACCGGAGCGCTCCCCGAAGAGGGCCTCTTCACCGAGGCCGCGCGCCTGGAGCGAGGAGGCCTGACGTTCACGATCGCGGTCTTCACCGACGGCGAGCCCTCGATGAGCTACGGCGAGGAAACGATCGAAGGAGTGGCGGCGGCGCTACTCGCCCACGCGCCATGATCGGCCACGCGCCACGATCGCCCACGCCATGAGCGCCCCACGCACCATGATCGATCCAGCGGCCCGCGCCGGCGCACGCTGCGAGCGCACGTGAGCACGCTGATCTACCGCGAGCGCCCGGCCGCCGGTGAGCCCCAGGGCCTGTTGATCCTCCACCACGGGCGTGGCGCGGACGAGCACGACCTGCTCACGCTCGCCGACGTCCTCGACCCCGAGCGCCGGCTGCATGTGGCCACCCCACGCGCGCCGCTGACGCTGCCCGGCTCGCCTGGCTTTCACTGGTACCTGGTGCCACGCGTGGGCTACCCCGACCCCGAGAGCTTCGCCGCCGCCAGACGCGCGCTCGCCGAGCTGCACGACGAGCTCTGGGAGAAGACCGGACTGACGCCCGAGCAGACGGTGCTCGGCGGCTTCTCGATGGGCACGGTGATGAGCTACGTGCTCGGTTTCGACGCCGAGCGCCCGGCGCCGCGCGGGCTTCTCGCCTTCTCGGGCTTCATCCCCACGGTCGAGGGCTGGCAGCCCGACCTCGCGCACCGGACCGGCGTGCGCGTGTTCATCGCCCACGGTCGGCGCGACCAGGTGATCCCTGTGGAGTTCGCGCACGACGCCGCGAGGCGGCTGCGCGACGCCGGCCTGCAGGTCGACTACCACGAGTCAGAGGCCGGACACCACATCGACCCCAGGGAGATCCCGCACGCCGGCGCGTGGCTGCACGCGACATTCCAGGCGCGCCCGGCATAAGGTTGACAACTACAGCTCAGCAGCTCTAGGAGGAGGAGTGGCATGTCCGCCGTGACGGTGGGTCCGCAGCAGTCCGCGAGCCGCACGCTCGAGGTGCTGATCGTCGGCGCGGGCTTCGGCGGGATTGCCGCCGCGATCGAGCTGCGCCGGCATGGGATCGCGAACATCACGATCCTCGAGAAGGCTCCCGAGCTCGGCGGCACGTGGTTCTACAACAGCTACCCGGGCGCCGCGTGCGACGTGCCCAGTCACCTGTACTCGTTCTCCTTCGCCCAGCGGCGCGACTGGTCGCGGCTGTGCTCACCGCAGCCGGAGATCCGCGCATACCTGGGCGACGTCGCGCGCACGTACGGCATCGATCGCCTCGTGCAGACGAGCACGACCGTCACCTCCTGCGCGTGGGACGCCGAGCGCTGCCGCTGGAGCGTGCAGACCGCGGACGGCCCCGGTCACGAGGCGGACGTGCTGATCATCGCGACGGGGCAGCTCGACCAGCCCTCGCGTCCGGACATCGACGGCGCTGAGAGCTTTGCCGGACACAGCTTCCACTCGGCCGAATGGGATCACGACTACGAGCTGGCGGGCAAGCGCGTGGCGGTCATCGGCACCGGCGCGAGCGCCGTGCAGTTCGTCCCGGAGATCGCACCGGCGGCGCAGCGCCTGAGCGTGTTCCAGCGCACTGGCAACTGGTTCCTGCCGCGGCGCAACCGCCGCTACAACCGGGCGATCAGAGCGGTGATCGAACGCGTCCCCGGGCTGCAGGCGCTGCGGCGGCGCTTCGTGTTCGAGTACACGGAGTCGCTGACGCTCGCCATCCGCCACCCCCGCAGCGTCGGGCGTCTCGCCGCCGCGCGCTCCGCCGGCTTCATGCGCTCGCAGCTGAAACACCCGGAGCTTCGCGAGAAGGCGTGGCCGGACTACACCTTCGGCTGCAAGCGGATCCTTTTCAGCTCGCACTACCTGCCGGCGCTCGCGCGTCCGAACGTCGAGCTCGTCACCGACGCGATCGCGCGCATGACGCCCACGGGGATCGAGACCGCCGACGGCGCGCAGCGCGACATCGACTGCGTGATCTGGGCCACCGGCTTCAAGAGCACCGACTTCATGTTCCCGATGCGCGTCACCGGCGGCGACGGCGTCGAGCTGCACGACTACTGGTCGGGCGGCGCGCATGCGCACCTCGGCATGTGCGTGCCGGGCTTCCCCAACATGTTCGTCATGTACGGACCCAACACGAACACCTCGGGCGGCTCGATCATCGTCTACCTCGAGGCACAGGCGGGCTACATCCGCCAGGCCGCCGAGCAGCTGAGCGCGCGTCGCGCCGGCGCGCTCGAGGTGCGCGCGGAGGTCGAGTACGCGAGCGACCGCGAGCTGCAGGCGCGCTTCGCCGGAACCGCGTGGACACAGTGCGACTCCTGGTATCGCGACGAGAACGGGCGGATCGTGACCAACTGGCCCGGCTACATGCGCGAGTACCTCGAGCGAACCGCGCGCCTGGACGCAGCCGAGTACCGCTTCGCGCCGCTGCCAAAGCCGGCCACTGTCGTGAGTGCTTAGGGTGCCAGGAGGGATGGCGAGCCGATGTACGACTACATAATCGTGGGAGCCGGCTCCGCCGGCTGCGTGCTCGCCAACCGGCTCTCCGAGGATCCGTCCGTGCGGGTGCTGCTGCTGGAGGCCGGTGGCGCGGACCGCTCGCTGAAGATCAAGATTCCCGCCGCGTTCCCCGAACAGTTCCACACGAAGCTCGACTGGGACTTTCAGACCGAGCCCGAGCCGCACGTCGACGGACGACAGCTGTACATCCCGCGCGGCAAGGCGCTCGGCGGCTCGAGCTCGATGAACGCGATGCTCTACGTCCGCGGGCGTCCGCTCGACTACGACGGCTGGGAGGCTCAGGGCGCTCCCGGCTGGGGCTACGCCGACGTGCTGCCGTACTTCAAGAAGTCCGAGGACAACGTGCGGGGCGCATCCGCCTATCACGGCGCCGGCGGTCCGCTGCACGTCGCCGAGCAACGCTCGCCGCGACCGATGAGCGCACGGCTGCTCGCCGCCAGCGAGGCCGCGGGAATCCCGCGCATCGCCGACTACAACGGTCCCGAGCAGGACGGCGCGTCGATGTTCCAGGTCACGCAGAAGAACGGGCGGCGCTTCAGCGCCGCCGACGCCTACCTGCGCCCGGTGCTCACCCGTCCCAACCTCGAGGTCCGCAAGCACGCCACCGTGCTCGGCGTGGAGCTCGAGGGCGACCGCGCCGTCGGCGTGCGCGTCGGCCGCGGACGCCGCGGCGGCGTCGAGGTGCTGCGCGCCGAGCGCGAGGTGCTGCTCAGCGCCGGAGCGATCGGCTCGCCGCAGCTGCTGGCGCTGTCAGGGATCGGGGCGGCGGATGAGCTGCGGGCCGCGGGGGTGCAGGTCCGCCACGAGCTTCCGGGCGTCGGGCGCAACCTCCAGGACCACCCGTTCGTGACCGTCATCTGGGAGGTCTCCGACACGAACACGCTGTACGGCGCCGACAAGCCCAAGCCGCTGGCCGAGTGGCTGCTGCGCAGAACCGGCAAGCTCAGCTCGACCGTCGCCGAGGTCGTCGCGTTCACGCGCACGCGCGGCGGCCTGCCGGCGCCCGACGTCCAGTTCCACATGGGCGCCGCCTACTACGAAGACCACGGCGCCGAGACCTACGACGGCCACTGCATGGTGATCGCACCAACGCTCGTCTCACCCCAGGCACGCGGCCGGGTGTGGCTGCGCTCGGCCGACCCCACCGCCAAGCCGCGCATCCTCACCAACACCCTGTCCGAGCCAGACGACGTGCGCTCGCTGCTCGCCGGGATGCGCCTAGCGCGCGAGATCGCCGCGCAGTCGCCGCTGCGGGAGCTGGTCGTCAAGGAGCTGAAGCCCGGCTCCGACAGCGTCGAGGACGCCGAGCTCGAAGCCGATCTGCGCAGGCGCCTGATGCTCATCTACCACCCCGTCGGCACCGCCAGGATGAGCGACACCCACGAGCACGCGGTGGTCGACTCCCAGCTGCGCGTCCACGGGCTGCACGGGCTCCGCGTGATCGACGCCTCGATCATGCCCACCATCACCGGCGGCAACACCAACGCGCCGACGATCATGATCGCCGAGCGCGGCGCCGACCTGATTCGATCCCACCCACCCGCCGCAGGCGTCGAGGCCAGCGGAAGCGTCGCGTGAGCCTGTCGATCAACTACCACCGCGAGGGCGACGGGCCGCCGCTCGTGCTGCTGCACGGGGTCGGGCACCACTGGCAGGCGTGGGAGCCGGTGATCGAGCGGCTCGTCGGCGAGTTCGACGTGATCGCGTGCGACTCCCCCGGCTTCGGTCACTCCGCGCCGCTCAGCGCCGGCATCGAACCGACGATCCCCGCCTATGCCGACGCGTTCGAGTGGTTCTTCGCGGAGCTCGGCCTCGAGCGCCCGCACGTCGCCGGCAACTCGATGGGTGGCGCGATCGCGCTCGAGCTGGCGCGCGGCCGGGCCGTGCGCTCGGTCACCGCGTTCTCGCCCGCCGGCTTCTGGACCGGCCCGGAGCTGCACTTCTGCCAGCTCTCGCTCGGAGCGGCCGGCGCCGCGCCCAGGGCTGCGCGCCCGGCGATGGAAGCGCTCGCGCGCACCCGCGCGGGGCGTGTCGCGCTGTTCTCCCAGACCTACGGCTATCCCGCGCGCCTGCCCGCCGAGGAGGCGGTCGCGACACTCAGGGCGCTGTGGGCCGCACCCGCGCTGAGTGGCGCGCTCGACGCGTTCAGCCAGTACCGCTTCGGCTCGCCCCAGCAGCTGCGCAGCACGCCCGTCACGATCGCGTGGGGCAGGCGCGACAGGCTGCTCCCCTACCGCCTGCAGGCACCGCGAGCCCGCGCGCTGATGCCGTGGGCGACGCACGTCGCGCTCGGCGCCGGGCACGTGCCGTTCTACGACGATCCCGCCGCCGTCGCCGAGGTGATCCGCGTGCGTGCGCGCGCAGCCGCGCCGGCGGCGGCTCGGCAACCCTGACACGCGTCGCCCGCCTGCGCTCGCCCGCCCCGCGCTGCGCTAGCGTCTCGGAGCCGTGGTGACGAGCGAACGGCCGGCGCCGACGAACAGATCCCACTGGCGCTCGCCACGAGGGCTGACCGCGGCGGTCGCAGCGCTCGTGCTGCTCGTCGCCGTTGGGCGGTTCGTGACGGAGACCGCACCGCCGCTGATCCTCCACCGCACGCTGGCCGCGTACGTGCGTGCGCCCGGCGGCCCGCCGGCGCTCGCGTGGCCCCGCGAAGGCCAGGCGGCAGTCGAGGTCGAGGGGGTCGGGGGCATCGCGAGCGCGCGCGCTCTGCGGCCCGTGCCGATCGCGAGCGTCGCCAAGATCATGACCGCCTACCTCGTCCTGCGTGAACACCCGCTCACGCGCCGACGCCAGGGCTTCACGATGACGATCACCCGCGCGGACGTCGCCGACGAGCAGCGGCGGGTGGCGCTCGGCGAGTCGACGGTGAGCGTGCGGGCAGGCGAGCGCATCACCGAGCGTCAAGCGCTGCAGGCGCTGCTGCTGCCATCGGCGAACAACATCGCCGTGCTGCTCGCGATCCACGACGCGGGCACGCTGGCGGCGTTCGTCGCACGCATGAACGCCGCCGCGCACGCCCTCGGCATGCGCGCCACCACCTACACCGACCCGAGCGGCTTCAGCCCCGAAACGATCTCCACGGCCACCGACCAGCTGCGCCTCGCGCGTGTCGCGATGCGTGAGGTGGCGTTCGCGACGATCGTCGCCGAGCCCTCGGCCGTGCTGCCAGTCGCGGGGCGCGTCGCCAACATCGACGCCCTCGTCGGCACCGACGGCTACGTCGGCATCAAGACCGGCTCCGACGGCGCCGCCGGAGGCTGCCTCGTGTTCGCCAAGCAGATCACCGTCGCCGGGCGGCGACTCACAGTGCTCGGCGCCGTGCTCGGGCAGCACCAGGGGCCGGAGATCGAAGCCGCGCTCGCCAGCGCTCGGCGACTCGGCGACTCGCTCGCTTCGGCCGTGCACGTCGAGACCGTGCTGCCGGCCGATACGCGCGTGCTGAGCGCGAGCTCCGCGGACGGTCGCCACACCACGGCGCTGACAGCGGCTGCGCTGCGGGAGATCGGCTGGGGCGGTCTGGCGCTTGCGGTGGAGTTGACCGTGCACGTCCCCAGGGGCGGGCTGCGCGCTGGTCAGCGGATGGCGACCGTTTCGGTCGCGGGCGCGAGCCGCGCGTCCAGCGGGGCGTTCTCCATGCGCGCCGTCGGCGACCCGTCGCTCGGCTGGCGGCTGGCGAACCTACTCTGAGTCGGCAGCGTCGGCCGTCTCGGGGTGCGCGTTCTCGTGTTCGGCCGAGCGCAGGCGCGAGTCGGCGCCCTGGTGGCGGCGCTCCAGTTCTCTGAGCCGCGTCGGACTGGTCAGGCGAGGGCCGTACGTCTTCGCTTTGTAGAGCTCATAGCGCTCGCGGTGGTAGCGCGCTTCCGCCTGCAGCTCCTCGATTCTTCGCAGGCCGATCATCACCCACGACTGTAGCGCTCCCGGCAGGCGCCTCACGGACGCGCGCGCCGTTTGAGCACGAGCACCACCGCGAGCGCGAACAGCACGCCGAGGACGACCGAACCGGCGGTGCCGGCGTCGCCGACGACGTCGGTGATCGACGGACCCACGAAGTAGGCACCGAGGCCGATCGACAGGGCCCACGCCAGCGCTGAGATCGCGTTGAACGCCAGAAACCGCGACGAGCGCATCGCGTGGATGCCCGCGATCCACGACGGTGTGAACAGCACCGCGACCGGGCCGTAGCGCTCGTAGAAGCGCTCGCCCCGTGCAATCAGCGCGAGCCGCCACTGGTGCAGCGGCCCCGTCGCCGTCAGCACGCCCCGGCCGGCCTTGATGCCCAGGATCCACCCGACTGTGCCGCCCACGGTGGCGCCGGCCCAGGCGACCGCGAGTACGGCGGCGAGGTCGAGCCGCCCATGCGCAGCCGAGATGCCCGCGGCGATCAGCGCCGCCTCGCCGGGCCCCGGGATCGCGATCCAGCTGGCGCCGGCCGCGAGAAACACCCCCACGTAGTCGACCGCGGGATCGTGGGCGTGATGACGCAGGACGGCAAAGCCGACCAGCGTCGAGAGCACCGTTCCGAGGGGACGCACCCCGTCATGGTGACGTTCCGCGCCGCCACGCCCGCACCGCCGGCAAGAAAGCGGTTCAGTAGGAGCATGCAGCCGCTCGCATCGATGGCGTACACCAACATCGAGGCCGCCGCCGGGCTGGTGCTGGCGCTCGCCTCGACGACGCTCGTGAACCTCGCGTACATCCGCGAGCACGACGCCGTCGGCGAGCTGCCGGCGCTGTCGCTGCTGCGACCGGTGCACTCGCTGCGCCTGCTGCTCGCGGACCGCGCGTGGCTCGCGGCCTTCGCGATGGAGTCGAGTGGGTTCCTGCTGTACGTGGCCGCCCTGAGACTGGCGCCGCTGGCGCTCGTACAGAGCGTCGCAGCCGGAGGGATCGGCATCCTCGCTGTGGCCTCGGCGCGCATCGGACGTCGCGCGCTGAGCGGGAGCGAGCGCGTCGGCGCAGGCATTTCGGTCGCGGGACTGCTGTTCCTGTCGCTTTCGCTGGTAGGTGGAGTCCAGCAGGGCACGCGCGGCGGGCTGCTCGAGATCGGCCTGTGGCTGGGCTGCAGCGGCGCGGCCGCATTGCTCGTGCTGACCGCGGGCCGCGCGGTGCTCGGCGCGGCGGCCGCCGATGCCGTCGCCGGCGGGCTGCTCTTCTCTTGCGGGGACATCTCGACGAAGATCGCGACCGAGGGCGGTGCCAGGGCGCTGTTCGCGCTCGCGGCGATCCTCGCCTATCTGCTCGGCAGCTCGCTGCTGCAGGTCGGCTATCAGCGCGGCACCGCGCTGAGCATCGCCGGCGTGGCGACGCTGCTGACGACCGCGCTGCCGATCGCCGCCGGCTCGGTGCTGCTCCACGAGACGCCGCCGCACGGCGCCGCGGGAGCGCTGCGCATCGTGGCCTTCGCGGCGGTCGTCGCCGGCGCGATCCTGCTCGGACGTCCCCGGCCCCGCGACGGCGGTCAGGGCTTGTAGCGCGTAGGGCCGCAGGCCACGCCTTCCACGGCAGCGCTCAGCTCGACCATGTCGACGCCCAGCGCCTCGGCGACCCGGCGCACCGTGTTCCAGCGTGGTGCCGCCTGGGCCAGCTCGATCCGCGCTAGCGCGCCTGCGGTGAGCCCGGCGCGGAATGCGAGCGCTTCGCGGGTGATGGCGCGTTCCTCGCGCATCCGCCGCAGGGTCGCCGCGAGCGCCGGGTCGGGCGTGGCTGGTCCTATGACCAATGCTCACCGCGCGGTGACGGCCTGCGCTCGATCGGCACCGCCAGCCCGGCGAGCAGCTCGTCGATCGTCACACTGAGCGCGTCCGCGAGGATGTACAGCGTCGTCAGGCGCGGCTCCACGAGCCCCTGCTCGATTTTGCCGATCTCGGTGCGATGCAGTCTGGCGGCGTGGGAAAGACGTTCCTGTGAAATTGGCGGCCGTCGCCCGACACGCACGCGGCGAACGTTGCCCCCGAAGCCTTCGAGGAACCTGGCGAGCTCTGCCTTGTAGGCCTCCATCGCGGTCATCGCTCCACTCTTCCTGCCGCCAGAGCTGAATGCGACCGATGTCCAACGGCCACTCGATCGAGTGGCCGTTGGCCGTCCGCCACTTGGTTGACCGACGGACGCTTGTCTGCAACGCCGCGAACAGTTGGACTCGGAGGCCTTACCAGTACCGATCCAGCCGAGTCCATACGAACATATGTTCGCATAAGTGCCCGCCGTCCGGAGCACCGCCCACGGCGAGGACCTCGGCTGCCTGCGCGCGGTGGTGTTCGGGAGCGATACCGCGGGGCCGTGAGCAGTCACGTTCACGTGGTCACCAGGCACCGGTTCGGCCGTTTGTCGTACATCCGTCCAAAAAAAAGCCGTCGAGCGAGATTCCCTTCCATCTCGCGGTGGAGATCCGCACACTCAGCCCCCGCTCAACAAGTCTGAAGGGGCAAACCCGTCGTGAGGCGGGGTCGCAAAGTAAGGGGTCTCGCCGAGACAGCCCGACTGCCAGCGAAGCAAGGAGGCTCCGTGATGCTGCTGCAGTCGAACCCGCCGTACCGCACCGCCACCGGCGCGGGGCAGGCCGACACTTCCAGTTGGCGTCGCCTCGGCCGGCACGCCCGTACGAGTGGCGGCTTCTCGCTGCCCGAACTGCTGGTCGTGGTGCTGATCGTCGGCGTGCTGGCCGCGATCGCGATCCCCGCGTTTCTCAGCACGACCACCGCGGCGACCGACGTGCAGGCGAAGGAACTCGTGCGAAACGCGCAGACCACGGCGGAGACGATCGCGCTCGACAACGCGGGCAGCTATGCCAAAGTCACGACAGCGGAACTCGCGGCGGAGGAGCCGACGATCCCGATCACCGCGAGCAAGCAACACGCCTACCTCAGCAACGCGACTCCCGGCGAACGCGAATACTCCGTCACCGCGACGGCCACGAACGGCGATGAACTGACCCTCACGCGGGCCGCCGACGGAACGGTCAGCCGTACGTGCCACAGCAACAAGACAGACTGCTCGGGAGCGGAAAACTCGAGCTGGTAACCACTTGGGGGAGACAAGCGCGGCCCCCTTTGGGGCGGGGCCGTGGAGTGCACACGCCAGCCCCCGCGGACATGAGAACACCGCGGGGGCTGGTGCAGTCCGGCTTGCATCGCTCAGCCGGCGAGCAGCGCCGCGAGCTTGTCGAGCTGGGTGCCCCAGCCGTCAGGCGCTCGTACTCGGACAACATAAATGTGCTTGACAAAAATAGTTGTCCGTGAGAAGGTGCACCCGTGCACGAGGTCACGGTCATCGAGGACGCCGCCGCCGCGGAGGCATCGCTGGACCCGATCCGCGCTCGCCTGCTGGCCGAGCTAGCCGAGCCGGCGTCTGCGAGCACGCTCGCCGCGCGCGTCGGGCTGACGCGCCAGAAGGCCAACTACCACCTGCGTGCGCTGGAGCACCACGGCCTCGTGGAGCTCGTCGAGGAGCGCCGCAAGGGCAACTGCACCGAGCGCGTGCTCCAGGCGACGGCCGCGTCCTACGTCATCTCGCCGGTCGCCCTGTCGGCGCTCGCACCGGATCCGACACGCGAGCCGGACCAGCGCTCGGCGCGCTGGCTGCTCGCGGTCGCGGGAAGGCTCGTCAGCGAGGTCGGTGAGCTGATCACGGGCGCGAGCGCAGCGAGAAAGCCACTCGCGACCCTCGGCATCGACAGCGAGCTGCGCTTCGCGTCCGCAAAGGACCGGGCTGCGTTCGCCGTCGAGCTGGCGGACGCCGTCGACGGCCTCGTCGCGAAGTACCACGACGAGGCCGCACCTGGCGGTCGTCGGCACCGGTTCGTCGTCGCACTGCACCCGACCATCACGAACAACAAGGAGCCCCAGTCATGAGCCGCGCATTCGAGATCACCCGCGAGGTCGACCTACCCGCGGGCCCCCGCGACGTCTGGACCGCGATCACCGCTGACACCGCCGCGTGGCAGTTCCCGACGGGGATGGAGATTCCCGCCGGCACCACGCCACCCGAGGGTGGGCCCGTCACGACATGGGACCCACCGCACCGACTGGTGATCCGCATGGAGTCGCCCGACGGGACCTTCAACGCCCTCGACTACGCGATCGAGGCCCGCGCGGGCGGCACGGCGCACCTGCGCTACGTCCACAGCGGGATCCTCGCCGACGGATGGGAGGACCAGTACGACGCGATCGGCGGTCACACGGACTTCTACCTCCACACGCTTGCGCAGTATCTCGAGCATTTCAACGGCCGCCAGGTCACCTACGTCGGCCAACCGTCATCCGGCATCGAGGGGCCCGAGGCCGCTGGAACGACGGACGCGATGGATGCGCTGCGCGCCGCTTTGGGCGTTTCGCAGAGCGCGGGGGTGGGCGACGCGCTCCACGCCTCGCTCGGCGACGCCGGCACGCTCGACGGCGTGATCGACTACTCGACGCCGGAGTTCCTCGGCGTGCGCACCGCCGACGGCCTGTACCGCTTCTTCGGGCGCAACCACTTCGGCGGCGTCGTCGGCATGAGCGCGCACCTGTTCGTGGATGGCGTCGACGCCGCGGCGAGCGAAGCGGCCCTCCAGGCTTGGCTCGACGGGGTGTACGTGTAGCGGCACGAGCTCACGCGACCAGGTAGGTCTCATAGATCACGCTTGCAGCCTCTCGCCCGCCGACACCGATGAAGACGCCTTTGTTCAGCCAGTCGAGATGCGAGGCGGCAGTCTCGATCTGTGTTGAGGTGCGAAACGTGTACTCGCTCGCGTCGACATCCTCGCCACGTGCAAGACGTGCGAGCACGTCGGGGCTGCCGTGGCGAATCCCGCGCGATCGAACGTAGAGCAAGTCGCCGCCATCCGTCTGCAGCGTGTAGCGAATGTCGCCGAGAGCGGTTCCGTCGGGGAGGGCGATCTGCCAGTCGGCGCTGCCGCCGGCGAGCAGCTTGCCGTTGATCTCGGGGCCCGTAAACGTCCCCCCGGTGAGCGGCACGATCCGCCGGTGGCCGGAGGCGACGTTTCCGAGATCCAGCGGCTGGCCCAGAGCCGCCCGCAAGCGGTAGACCTTGCTCAGCCGCGGAGCGGGAAGCCCACTCACTGGTTCGGGGCATCGGCCGCGGTCTGTCGGTACGGATGGAATCTGGTGCGATCGCCCGCGTCCCAAGCCTCGCGCAGCCCGGGGGCGCCGAGGTCCCAGTCGGGGCGGATCTCGCGCGTCACCGCCCGCAGATCGTGGCGCAGGTCGTCGACCGAGGGGCGCCCCCAGAACCAGTAGCCGTTGTAGATGCTGTGGATGACCAGGCCGGGCTTGAGAACGAACGTGTGCGGGATCATCGGGTCGTGCTCGGGGTCGGTGTACTCCTGGATGTCGAGGTCCTTCTGGATGATGCGCCCGGGGTCGGAGAGGAAGGTCCACTGCGCGCCGACCGACGCGCGGAACTCTTTGAGCTCGTGGTCGGCATCGGTCGAGATCGTGGCCATCTGGGTGTAGGCCACTGCGAGCTTCGGGTAGAACGCGGCGAGTTCGAGGTGCTGCTGGTGCTCCTTCGGGCAATAGTGGCCGCGCGCGAGCGTTAGGACCAGGGGATCGTCGCCCTGCAGCTCGCTGAGCCTCCGCGCGACTTTCGTGTGATCCGGCAGCTCGTAGTCCGGGAACACGCCACCGGGGGCTATGTCAGAGCTCACGGCTGGACCGCCTTTCATTCGTCAGCTCGCCATCGGCGGTCCGGCCCCGACCGCCTTAGACGCTGCCGTGATCTCGCCCTGGAGCGCCTTCAGCGCGGCGACGTAGATCTCCGAGAACGTCGGAAACGGCTGGATCGTGTCGGCCAGAACGTCGAGTGGGACGTGGGCGCGGATGGCGAGCGTGGCCTGCTGCAGCCACTCGCCCGCCTCGGGGCCGAGCGCGTAGGCGCCCGTCAGCCGCTCGCCGTCGCTGAGAAGCGTCAGGAACCCATTCTGCTCGGCGTATGCGCGCGTGTAGGTGGCGGTCTTCGGCACCTCCGAGAGTGGGACCGTCGCGCTGAAACGGCCGGCGGAAGCGCCCACCGCCGCGGCCTGCGGGTCCGTGTAGACGGCGCGCGGAACGGCCTCGTAGTTGGCCTTTCGCGGCTCGCCGAGGATGTTCGCGGCGACGACCTCGCCCTGGTACTTGCCGACGTGGGTCAACGGCCAGAGGCCGTTGACGTCGCCGATCGCCCACACCCCCTCCGCGGCGCGCAGGTGCGCGTCGACGGGAACCCCGTGTGCATCCGGCTCGACGCCGACGGTCTCGAGGCCGAGCCCGCGCACCCGTGGACGCCGGCCGGTGGCGACGAGCAGCCGGTCACCACGCAGCTCGCGTCCGTCGTCGAGCTCGAGGACGTAGTCCTCGCCCTCGTGTCGCGCGGCGATTGCGTTCGCCGCGAGCACGAGCTCGATGCCCTCGCGGCGCAAAACCTCGCCAAGCGCCTCGCCGAGCGGCGCCGGCTCCCGCGCGAGCACGTGCTCGGCCATGTCGATAACCGCAACCTCGCCGCCGAGTCGACGCACGGCCTGCGCCATCTCCACCCCGACCGGCCCGCCACCAAGGATCAGCAAGCGGCGCGGAACGGCCTTCATCGACGTCACCTCGCGGTTGGTCCAGACGTCGTCGAGCTCACGCAAACCCGGTACGGGCGGAACGACCGGATCGGCACCGTTCGCGAGGACCACGTGGTCTGCGGTGTGGCGCACGCCGTCGACCTCGACGACGCCCGGGCCGGCGAGCCGGCCGCTGCCGCGCAGCAGATCGATGCCGTGAGCTGCCAGCCAGCGCTCCTGTCCGGCGTCGGAGTAGTCGGAGACCATGAAGTCACGCCAGGCAAGCGCCGACTCCACGTCGACCTCGGCGCTCGCGGCTGCCTCGCGCGCCCCGTGGACCGCCTCGCCCGGCCGCAGCAGCGTCTTCGATGGGATGCAGGCCCAGTAGGAGCACTCGCCCCCAACGAGCTCACGCTCGACGACGGCCACGCGCAGGCCACCCTCCGCCAGAGCGCCCGCACAATGCTCACCCGGCGAGCCGCCGCCGAGCACGATCGCGTCATAGTCGCTGATTGGCACGAGCCTCTTTCCGGGTCGCCCCAAGCCGTTCCACGACCGAGGACGCACCACTCGGGGAGCACACACTTTCCTTCTCAACCGAGCAAAAGTCAAGGTCTTCAGCTTCCGAGCAGGCGCGGCGCTTGCCGCGGAGGCAACGGCATTGAACGAAGCCGGACGCTGGGCCGAGCTTTTTCGATCCGGACTGCTGCAGACCCGAGTCGTTTCCGCATTTTCCGCATTTTGCGGGTTTCCGTGTGCCCTTTGGTGTAAGCGTTCTTGACTGCGGAAGCTCAACTTATTTACGGTCGCTGTCAAGCGATCTCATTCGTTGGGGATCGTCGTTCGTTACCGAGCTGTTCCCATACGGGTTGTCTGCTGCTCTGTCTCGTCCGGTCGCGCCAAATGCTTCTTTCCAGGGGGGACATGTGCCTGCATATCGCCGTTACTCACTGATTCGGCTGCTGCTCGCGTGCGCGGCCATCTGTATTGCGTGTGGGGTGTTCGTTGGGCAGGCGTCGGCTGTGGCGCCGCCGTGTGCGGATCTGTACCTGGAAAACGTGTCGGTGTCGCCGACGAACCCGGTGGTGGGGATGCCGGCGACGGTCACGCTTACCGTGCACAACGGTGGGACGTGCGCGGCCGGGGGCTTTGTGACGCAGTTCCGGACGTCTTTGAAATCTCCGACGGGCCCTTCGGAATCGATCAGCAACCTCAACGCGGGCGAATCCAAGACGCTGGAACTGCCGTTCGTGTTCACGGCCTCGGGCAACTACGAGGCGGTCGTCGAAACCGATACCGGGAAAGCGGTCTCCGAGACGAACGAGGCGAACAACCTTGAAATCCTGGCGATCACGGTGCTGCCGCCGGGCATCAACCTGGTCCTCGAAGAATTCACGGTCAAACCCGTCGCGCCCGACCCGACGGAATCGGTTGTGCAGGGTCGTCCCGCGGTCGCGACGATCAAGGTCACGAACACCGGGAATGTTCCGGCGGGAACGTTCGTGGTGCAGTGGACGCCGTACGTGTTCGGGAAACCGTTGACGAAGACGGTCAGCGGCCTCGCGCCGGGCGAAAGCACGATCGTGACGATGGAATACACGTTCCCGACGGCGACGACGGTCACGGGGACCGCGTTGGCGGACTCGACGCACGTCGTCAAAGAGACCGACGAGGCCGATAACTCGAGGACGCTGAAAACGGTCGTGCAGCCGCCGCTCCCGAATCTCAGGGTGGTGGGTGTGCGCGACTACCCGGCACCCGCGGGCAGCGAATCGTCCCAGGAAGTCGAAATCGAAAACGACGGCAACAATCCGGCCGGTGACTTCATCGTGACGTGGAAACCGGGGCCGTTGATCGCCGCGCAGTCCCAGCAGGTCAATGGGCTCGGCGAGGGCGAACGCACGGTGGTGTACTTCAGCGAGGTCTTCAAAACCGCAGGCAACTTTGCAGGCACGGTGACGCTCGACAGCACGCATGTCGTCGCGGAGGTCAACGAGAGCGATAACACTGCGTCCTCGGACTTCGTGATTCCGGCGGCGACGGTCGATCTGACGATCACCGGCCTGAGCATCGAACCCGAAGCGCAGCGTTGTGGCTGTGACTGCAACAACTGCGACAACGTCAAGCCGGCGTATTCCGCGCAGACGATCGTGCAGGGCGTGCCCAACACCGTTCGCGTGACGGTGAAGAACCTCGGCAACAGCCCGTCGGGTAGCTTCGTCACGAGCTGGAACCCGAGCGCGGACAGCATCATCGTGCCCGGCAACCAGACGCTGACCCAGCAGACAGGTCCGCTCGGCCCCGGCGAAGAACGCGAACTGATCTACACGTTCACCTACCCGAAGGCGGGGAACTTCCGCAGCATCGCTGACGCGGACGCCTTCAACCAGGTCAAAGAGACCAACGAGGCGAACAACGAGAAGATCCTCAACGTGACCGTCGAACCAGCGCTGATCTCGCTGTACTTCACGAGCGGCATCGAATTCTCACCCGGAAACCCCGTCACCGGGGAACCAGCGACAGCCAAAGTGGGAATTCGCAACTACGGCCCAATCGCCACGGAAGCCTTCGCCGTCCAGTTCACGCCGAAGGAAGGCGGCTTCAAGCAGACGCAGGTCGTGAAAGGGCTCGACGTCGGGGAAGAAACGACGTTGACGTTCCCGGTGACCTACATCAAAGCCGGGTCCTATACGGCCAATGTGATCATCGACCCGACCAACAAAATCAACAAGACCCTCTCGCCGGACGAAGAGTCCGAACCGGTGACGGTCGTCAAGAAATGACCTGCATCGAAGAGCGCGATGAAAACGTGGACCGAATGAAGACATCCTCGAGCCCCGCACGCTCCAGGTCAAGCTGCTGAACGGGGCGCCGCTCGTCGCCACGGTCGCCGCGCTGGAGGAAGACGTGGAGATCCCTGACGTACCCGGGCTGCTCGCCACCCCTCAGGAAACCGCGACCGGCGAAGCGGACGTGGCGAAGGCGCTCGGACTGATCGGCGCATAAACGCAGATCAGGCGGTGCCGGGCCCGGCCCGGCGGGTCGTGGGTCCACCGCTTGGATCAGCGGGTTCGAGAACTGCGAAACGACGCGCCGAAAACGTCATCGCAGAGCTGACTATGCGCATCGAGGGAGCGATGGTGCCTGCTCCGTCCGGCTGACGACGGTGGAAAAGCGGTTACCCGCTCCTCTCCACCTCCAGTTTATACCGCACACGAGGCCTTCATGAAGCCTCGGGTCGTGCTGTATAACCGCCGAGCCGAGACCAGAACCTACCGAGATGGAGTCGCGAAATGCGTGTGTTGTTGTCGACGTATCCGACGGGACCGTGGCTATGACCGAGCATGCGGTGGTGATCGCCGGGGGCGGTCCAACGGGCATGATGCTGGCGGCTGAGTTGGCGTTGGCGAAGGTCGACGTCGCGGTCCTCGAGCAACGTCCCGATCAAGTGCTCGTCGGCTCACGGGCCGGCGGATTTCACTCGCGCACGATCGAGGTGCTGGACCAGCGTGGGGTCGCTGATCGCTTCCTCGCGGAGGGCCAGGTGGCTCAGGCCTCGATGATCGGCACGACCGTGTTGGACATGAGCGACTTCCCCACGCGTCATCCGTATTCGCTCGGAATCTGGCAGAACCAGATCGAGCGGATCATGGCCGCCTGGATCGGCGAGCTGCCGGTGCGGATCTACTACGGCAGCGACGTGACGGGCTTCGCGCAGGACGACACGGGGGTGGACGTCGAGCTGTCCGACGGCCGGTCGCTGCACGCGCAGTATCTCGTCGGGTGCGACGGAGGACGCAGCATCGTCCGCAAAGCCGCCGGCATCGAGTTCCCCGGATGGGATCCGACGAAGAGCAACCTGATCGCCGAGGTCGAGGTGACCGAGGAGCCGAAGTTGGGTATGCGGCGAGACGCCCTTGGCGTCCATGCCATCGGCAGGTTGGAGTACGAGATCCGCGACGGCGAGGTGGTCTACGGGGATGGCGGGCCGGTGCGGGTCATGGTGACCGAGCAGCAGATTGGGCCCAGCGGCGAGCCCACCCTGCGCGATCTGAGCGAGGCGCTGATCGCCGTCTACGGAACGGACTTCGGGATCCACAATCCCACCTCGATCTCGAGGTTCACCGACATGACACGTCAGGCCGCGGCCTACCGCGCGGGTCGAGTTCTTCTCGCCGGCGACTCGGCGCACGTGCACTACCCGGCGGGCGGACAAGGCCTCAGCCTCGGTGTGCAGGATGCGGTGAATCTGGGCTGGAAGCTGGCCCAGGTGATCAACGGGACCTCCCCGGAGAGCCTCCTGGACAGCTATCACGACGAGCGCCACCCGGTCGCTGCCAGCGCGCTCAAGCACACGATGGCTCAGACCGCGCTGCAGCGCCAGGACGAGCGCACGAAGGCCCTGGCCGACGTGGTGTCGGAGCTGGCGATGATGGACGAGCCGCGCAAACGCCTCGCCGGAATCGTCTCCGGCCTGGACATCCACTACGACCTCGGCCAGGGACATCCGCTGCTCGGACGCCGCATGCCCGATCTGGACCTCATCACCGCCGAGGGCCCGCTCCGTGTCTTCGAGCTGCTGCACGACGCCAAACCGGCGCTGCTCAACCTCGGTGAACCCGGCGGCTTTGACATCACTCCATGGGCTGACCGGGTCCAGCTGATCGATGCTGAACATGCCGGCCCGTGGGAGCTCCCGGTACTCGGTGCGGTCACCGCTCCCACTGCCGTGTTGATCCGGCCCGACGGATACGTTGCCTGGGTCGGAGAGCCAGCCGATCCTGAGCTCCATGACGCGCTGACCACCTGGTTCGGGCCGCCGACTGCGACCTAAGCGCACCGAGACCGACAACGTTGGGCGCGCCCGTGCCTAGCCCCTTCACGCTCCGCTTAGCGCTGGCGTAGGTCAGGTCTCGCCACCGACGGCCTCTGTGTCGTGAAGCTCTAGGTGCGGATCGGCGAGCCAGCGCGAAAGCACGGGATCACCGAGCCGGACATATGGCATGCCGTGCGCAACGCGATGAGACGAACCCTTCTCGACGACGACTTGACGATGCTCATAGGCCCAGCAACGGACGGAGCGCTGCTCGAGATCGGCATCCTCGACACAGAAGGCGATGACCCAAGTCGTGATCCACGCCCAGCCCCTACGACCAAAGTTCCACCGCTTTCTCGGATGAGGTGACAATGACCCGCCACACAGACAAGGAAATCGAGCAGGCCGCGAGCCGTTTCGAGCAGCTCGCCGACTCGCTGGACCCGGACACAGCCCAAGTCGAAGGCACCGACGACCTCCGCGAGATCGCCACCGCCGCTGACGCGGTGCGAGCCGATGATGCCCGCTTGCGCGAGGCCGTCGTCCTCGCTCGGGCACGCGGCCGGTCGTGGAACCACATAGCGCTAGCTCTCGGGGTCTCCCGACAGGCAGCTCGGCAGCGTTTCGCCGACAAGGCAAGCGCCTGACCGCCTTCGGCGGATGGACCTAACCGCAGCCAGTGGAGACGGTGGGAACCCACGCAACGTTCCCGCCGTGAATGAGTCGCGGGAGCAACGCCGGGCCAAGCAAGTATCAGTGGCCCGGCTCTGCCGCCGGATCGATGACAACCACACCTGTGGCGTCGAAGTCGCGTCGGTTGAGGGTCACAACTGCCAGATCGTGCGCCAGCGCAGTTCCAGCAATGAGGCTGTCCTTGATCGGCATCGCGCGCCCTTCCGCGCGGAGCGTCGCGAGCAGCTCGGCCCAACGCAGGCCCGTCGCGGCCTCCCATGGGATGCACTGCAACCTCTGCACGCCGTCCTCGAACCAGCGCTCCAGCCGGCTTCGGCGACGACCGCGCGGGAGCAGCAGGATGCCGAAACGGATCTCACCCAGGATGATCGGATCGACAGCGACCTCGGGCTCGTTGTGCCCAAGCCACTCGACAACAGGCTCGTCCGGGACGGGCTTGGTCGCCTCCGAGAGGACGTTCGCGTCAACCAGAAAGCGCGCCATGCGATCAGCTAGATCGAGTCGGTTGACTCCGACTCAATCTCTACGAACCAGCCGTCCTCAGGACACGACCGCAGCCAGTCAACCAAGCCGCGGTTCGGCGGCGGCGTTAGCCGGGTGAGCCGGTACTCATCAGGACCGACTCGGTCGACCTCGAACTCCTCTCCCGCCTCGATGCCATCCGCAGCACGAAGCTCCGCCGGGAGAACAATCTGTCCCTTTGTCGAGATGGTGGTACGCATAGGTGTAAGATAGCATCTTACTGCCCCGGTATCGATCGCCGTGAGCATCGAGCGCGCGCTCCAGCTCCAGTTCGAGAGCTGCCCGACGAAGTGTGCCCCGGGCGCGTCGACCTTCTGGCATCAGCGCCTCCAGAAGCCGCAGCACACGATCTGAGCAGCCTCAAACGCCGAAACCCCGGCCTCTCCGAGAGAAACCGGGGTTCGACCTTCGTCAAGATGGTGGAGACGGTGGTGGAGAGGACCGTACGTTGCGCAAACCCCGTGGTCGTGTGCGCTCCGTGCCTGTCTCTGGCGTAGTTGCGACAGTCGCCGATTAGGCAGCGACGGTT
>Ga0208849_1001065_pt1 | contig 21033 bp, 22 predicted proteins | sample NGESurdeep072012_10_FD_184470 | JGI IMG/M metagenome (GOLD analysis project Ga0208849, IMG submission 184470) | Arctic peat soil microbial communities from Barrow, Alaska - NGEE Surface sample 53-3 deep-072012 (SPAdes) | ecosystem: Environmental > Terrestrial > Soil > Wetlands > Peat ... | reverse complement strand
ATGGGCGAAGCTTGAAGACACGTCCGCTGATACTGCGCTGCGGGACATTAACGACCTTGTGGCCCGTGGCATCCTGAAGCGCGATGCAGGCGGCGGACGAAGCACAAGTTATTTGCTCGACCCCGGTTTGGGGTGAGCGGAATCCTCTGATCGAGCCCAGACCGCGCGCTACAGACACTACCATAGCCGTCCGTTCTCACAATTAAATGCACTGTCACCGTAATTGCTACGAAGTTAGCTTCTATCGATTGAAGGCGGATGGAGAGTTTTCGTTAGCTCACTATCGCCGTCGCGACAAACCAGCTGATGTGACCCGCGACATGCCGTTCCTCGAAGATGCTACTTACTGCATCAGTAAAGTGATCGCGAGCTCAAGTGTTGCCGTCCCCGCCCTGAGGAAGGTCGCTCGATATACGCGGGACCATTCTTCAATATTCGTAACCGACGGCCCGAAATCGTTAACTCCAACGCAAAAGGCGAAAAGGCAACAAGAGATTGAAGCTCTGGCGGATGCAATCGATAAGCTGGCCGACGAGGCGGGCAACGGCAGGGCCAGCTATATCCAGTTCGAAGGCATTCTCACCAAGCTGCATGCAGCCGGTTTTTTCCCGCTGATGACCGACCTTTCCGCCGTCGCAAAGACGATGGTCTGACGCCGTGCTTGTACCCGGAAAAAAGGAAAGGCTGACCGTCAAGCTTTTCCGAATTGTTGAAGGCGAAGCGGAGGGTCCTTTCGCCATCGCCGCGCTTTTAATGGTCGTAATCGTGGTAATTTGGCGATTCTTTTAGTGGCATCTCCGCTCGACGGGACGAAATCGCGTGGTCATCACGCTGCACGATTTTGCCCACGTGGACACGCTGTGCGGCCTGATGCCCACCCTACGCGTGCCCACCCTACGCGCTGGCGCTCGCAAATTGAGGCGCGCGCAGATCGTGCCCTCGCCCCTTGCGGGAGAGGGCGACTCGGCGGTTCAACAACAAGAAGGGGTGAGGGGTCGGGCGCGCCGCAACCCCTCACCCATCCGAGTTTGCTGAAAGGTCGGCGCTGCCCTCTCCCGCCTGCGCGGCCGTAGCCGCTCCGGCGCGGCGAAGGCCCGCAAGGGGAGAGGGCGTGCCCTTTACGCCACCGCATCTGCCAATTGCGGCGCGGAGGGCGGCGACTTCTCTCCGGTTTTCGCCGGCTCGAGCGCCGCCGCGACGGCTTCCTCCACGCGCTCGAGCCAGACGAATTCCATCTCGCGACGCGCGACGTCGGGAATGTCGTCGTAGTCGCGTTTGTTGCGCGCCGGCAGCATCACGCGTTTGATGCCGGCGGAGTGCGCGGCGACGACCTTCTCCTTGATGCCGCCCACCGGCAGCACCAGGCCGCGCAGGCTGATCTCGCCGGTCATGGCGGTATCGCTGCGGATGGTGCGGTCGGTCATCAGCGACACCAGCGCCATGAACATGGCGACGCCCGCACTCGGCCCGTCCTTCGGGGTCGCCCCCGCCGGCACGTGGATGTGGATGTCGCTCTTCTCGAAGCGGCCGGCGTCGATGCCGAGCGCGACGGCGCGGTTCTTCACGATCGACAACGCCGCCTGCGCGCTCTCCTTCATCACGTCGCCGAGCTGGCCCGTCAGAATGAGCCGGCCCGAGCCCGGAATGCGGGTGGCCTCGATGAACAGGATGTCGCCGCCGACCGGCGTCCAAGCGAGGCCGGTGGCCACGCCGGGCACGCTCGTGCGCATCGCGGTTTCGCTCTCGAAGCGCGGCGCGCCGAGGATCGCCACGAGATCGTCGCGCGCGATCGTGATCGGCCCGCTACTGCCTTCGGCAATGCGCACCGCGGCATTGCGGAGCGCCTGGCCGATCTGCCGTTCCAGACCGCGCACGCCGGCTTCACGGGTGTAGAGCTGGATGATGTCGCGAATGACATCGTCGCCGATCTCGACCTGGCCTTCCTTGAGGCCATTCGCCTCCATCTGGCGTCTGACCAGATAGCGACGCGCGATCTGCAGCTTCTCCTCGGCGGTGTAGCCGGCGAGGCTGATGATCTCCATGCGGTCGCGCAGCGGCCCCGGAACGGTGTCGAGCATGTTGGCGGTGGTGATGAACACCACGCGGCTCAGGTCATACGGCACGCCGAGATAATTGTCGCGGAACGTATTGTTCTGCTCCGGATCCAAAACCTCGAGCAACGCCGCGCCCGGGTCGCCGTGAATGCCGGCGCCGAGTTTGTCGATCTCGTCGAGCATCATCACGCAGTTGCGCGTGCCGGCCTTGCGGATCGCCTGGATGATGTTGCCCGGCAGCGCACCGATATAGGTGCGCCGGTGGCCGCGGATTTCCGCCTCGTCGTGGACGCCGCCGAGCGACACGCGCACGAACTTGCGGCCCATGGCGCGCGCGATCGACTGGCCGAGCGAGGTCTTGCCGACGCCGGGCGGACCGACGAAGCACAGGATCGGCGCCTTGCCTTGCGGCGCGAGCTTGCGCACTGCCAGATATTCGACGATGCGCCGCTTGATCTTTTCCAGATCATAGTGGTCCTCGTCGAGGATGCGGCGCGCGTCGGCGATGTCGATCGGCTTCTCCTCGGGCAAAGCCCAAGGCAGTTCGATCAGCCAGTCGAGATAGGTGCGCACCATGCCGTATTCGCCGGCAGCTTCCGGCATGCGCTGCAACCGGCGCAATTCCTTGCGCGCCTGATCCTCGATCTCCTTCGGCATCTGCGCGTCGGCAATGGCCTTGTTGAGCTCAGCCATTTCGGCGGCCTTGCCCTCTTCGCCTTCGCCGAGCTGCTTCTGAATCGCCGCCATCTGCTCGCGCAGCACGGCTTCGCGCTGGCGCTCGTCGAACGCCGCCTTGGTCTGCTTGCCGATCTCCTGCGACAGCCGCAGGATCTCGATGCGGTGCGAGAGCAGCCGCGAGACCTTGTCCATGCGGGCGGTGATGTCGACCGTCTCCAGGATCTCCTGCTTCTCCTCCGGCTTGATGTCCATGTAGCCGGTCGCCAGATCGGCGAGCGCCGGCGCGGCGTCGATCGACTGGATGGCGGCGAGCAGGTCCTGCGGCACCTGCGGCAGGAGCTGAACCGCCTCCACGGCTTGCGACTTGAGGTTCACGAAGCGCGCCTCGATCTCCGGCCCGCGCAGGGCGGGTTCGGGAATCTGCAACACGCGCGCGACCATGAACGGCCAGCCGGTCAGATACTCGACAATCTGAAAGCGCTGTTCGCCCTGGCAGACGAGATGATTGGTGCCGTCCGGCGCCGTGAGATAGCGCACGATATTGGCGACGGTGCCCATGCGGTGCATGTCGATCGCCGACGGATCGGCGACTTCGGCATCGCGCTGCATGAGAATCCCGACCTGGCGCTGGTCGCGCACCGCCTGCTGCGCGGCGGCCACCGATTTCGGCCGGCCGAGCGTGATCGGCAGCACGAGGCCGGGGAACAGCACGGTCGAGCGCACCGGCACGATGATCAGCGCGTCGGCCGGCAGCGGCGGCAATGCCCCCGCGGGTCCTTCCCTCGGCGCCTCTTTGGCTTGCACTTCAACTTCAGCCACGATTGGTCCCTGCTTTCTTCAACGTAATCACCAGACAACCCGCGACGGCGGCACGCGTGACGCCGCTGTAACGCCCAACCGGCAGCCGTACGCGCCGGTGGAACCGGCCTTGCGGCAGTTCGAGCCGATGGATGGTCGCCGTCCGCAATTCCGGCGGCAGCACCCGCACGCCGGCAATGACCAGGTCGCCGTCTTCGATGACCACCTGGGCGTCCTCGATGGCGACGCCGGGCAGCGCGACGAGCGCCAACACCTCATGTTCGTTCTCGAGGATGTCGACCGGCGGCTCCCAGGCCGGCTGGCGCGCCTGAGAGGCCCGCGGCCGGAACATCTCGCGGTGCATGCGTTCGGCGCGCGCGAGCACTTCGCACGCTTCCGACCACATCCAATCGCGGGCCAAATCTCGCGGCACGTCGCGGGCCATGAATATTCCCCTCCAGTGTGGATGAATTTATGTGTGGAGGCCACCGCCGAAATTCAACGGTACGGTGACTTGGAACAGTGACTTGGAGGTGAGAGGTAGGGACTAAGCCTTCAACTTGGGGACCAAGTCTTTGGCTTGAGGAGCAGGACTTTCGTTTAAGGGGCGCGACTTTGGCTCAGGAGCACGGACTGCGCCCTCACGCCAGAATGCAGCCCGGTTGTGGGTCACCGGCGAATTTCGCTCGGCTGAAGCCTGGATTTCCGGGGGCCATCCGCTAGAGTGCCAGCAGGCTAACGATGGGCGAAGCAAGGGAGTGAGTGCGAGGATGGCGCAGGTTTTCGTCTGCAGCGAGCTCGAGATGAAGGACGGCGACGTCCGTATCGTCCGACAGGACAAGGTCGAAGTCGGCGTCTACCGGCACGACGGCTCGTACTACGCCTACCGCAACCAATGTGCGCACCAGGGCGGACCGGCCTGCGAAGGCATCGTGCGGAACAAGGTCGTGGACCTGTTCGGCCCCGACCGCACGTTCCTCGGTCAGACCTATGACGCGGACGAGCCGCACATCGTCTGCCCTTGGCATGGCTGGGAGTACAAGCTCAAGACCGGCGAATGCGCGCCCGACCCGAAGATCCGGCTCAAGCGCTACGACGTCGTGCAGCGCGAAGGAGGCGTCTATGTCGTCCTCTGACGTATTGGAGCGTCCCGCCGACATATTGGCCCGCGCCGCCGCGGCGCTTGGCGCCGCCGTGGACAATCCCGACCAGGTCGCCGATGCCGATCTGCGCGCGCTCATCGCCAACGTCGTGCGGCTCTACGGCGTAAAGGCCGAGAACGGCATGCGCACGCCGCTGCCGCCGGACAACGCCGGCGTCACCATCGACGAGACGATGATCCTCGCCACCGATCTCCTGCACGCGCTCAATGTGCAGCTGTTCGAATTGTCGATGTGGCAGGCGATGACCGGCAACAGCATCGCCCCGCATCAGCGCGTTGACGCACCGCAATCCCGCTAGCTCAAACTCCCGCCAGCAGAAGGGAACAGCCATGAACGTGATGACGCCGATCGTCCACGATCCCAACCAGCAGAAATTCGACACCACGGACCACCTCGCCCACGCGGCGCAGCAGGCCGAGGATCGACGCTACGAAGATTTCATGATCATCGACGTCGACTCGCATCACTACGAGACCGGGTCTTTCAAGGACATCCTCCAGTACATCGAAGACCCGGTGATGCGCGACCAGTTCAAGTACACCAAGGGCCAGACACTGATGCTGCGCTCGACCGGCGGCTTTCAGGAAATGGCCGGCCGCATCGCCCGTTACGAATATCGCAACAGCGACCAAGGCGCGACCGGCGACCGCCACAAGGACATCACGCTGACGCTCAAGTGGATGGACGCCATGGGCGTCGACGTCGCGTGCCTGTTTCCCACCCCGATGCTCGGGCTCGGCCTCAATCCGATCGTCGAGGTCGAGGTGCAGTACGCGCGCGCCTATAACCGCTGGCTCACCGAGCATATCCTGGCGCACGAGCCGCGCATCGTCTCGATGCTCTATCTGCCGATGAACGACCCGGTTGCGGCGCTCAAAATGGTGGAAGAGTTTTCCGGCCGCCAGGGCGTGGTCGGCTTCCTGGTCACCACCGTCCGTTACAAGCCGCTCTACAACAACGTCTACATGAAGCTCTACGCGGCGCTGGAGGAGCGCGGGTTGCCGCTCGCGTTCCATGCGGCGACAAACTGGGGCGACCAGAGCATGGCGATCACCAACAAGTTCATCGCCAGTCACGCGCTCGGTTTCACCTGGTTCAACGTCGTGCATATGACAAACTGGGTGGTCAACGGCATCCCGGAACGCTTCCCAGGCCTGAAGTCGATCTGGATCGAGAGCGGGCTTGCCTGGGTGCCGTTCCTGATGCAGCGGCTCGACAACGAATACATGATGCGTTCGTCGGAAACGCCGTCGCTGAAGCGCAAGCCTTCCGATTACATGCGCGAGATGTACTACACCTCGCAGCCGATGGAGATGATCGGCAATCGCACCATGCTGGAAGAGACGTTCAAGATGATCGCCGCCGATACCCAGCTCGTCTACGCCTCCGACTATCCGCACTGGGACATGGACCTGCCGTCGACGATCTACGACCTGCCGTTCCTCAATCTGCAGGCGAAGAAGAACATCTTGGGCGAGACCGCGCGCAAGCTGTTCAAGCTCGACACCATCCTGTCGCCGGAAAAGAAGGCCCGGCTCAAGGCCCGTGTCCCGGCGTAGCAGCACCGATGTAGCGCGATCCCTTATTTGTAACGGTTTATCGTAACGGGATATCTATGGCTGCTCCGCCGCCGCCGCTGCCGCCCGATGTGCGCCGTATCGAGCTGACACGCAGCACGGTATTTCCGATGCTTGGCGGCCGTTCGACGTGGTCGCGCGAGCACCTGCTACCGATCTTTGCCACCATCGTCGCCGGCCTGACACTGATTGTGGTACCGATTCCGGGGCTGAATTTCAGCAGCAACGCGCAGACCAACGCAGCGTGGCAAGTCTATACGACGATTGCGGTCTACATCGCCTTCCTGGTGAATTATTACATCAATCAGATGTGCGGGCGACCCCGCTCGGGATGGCTGTTGGGGCTGGTCGGCCTCGTCACGCTGTTGAGCCTCGGCGGCAGCGTTTGGCACTTCTGGTACAATCTGTTTTACAACGTGCTGCCCGCCGCGCAGTGGCAGAAATCGACCATCGTACCCGTGCGCATCGCCGGCTGGTGGTTCGGCACCGGGCTGTGCGAGGAGGGCTTCAAGGCCCTGCCACTCCTTGCGCTGGCGCTGTTAGGCGCCGCAATGACCGCGCTCGGCCGCCACACCGGGGGCTGGCTCAGCCGATTTTTTACCGGTTTCGGCAGACGCTTCGGGCTGCTTGAACCGCTCGACGGCATCGTCATGGGCGTCGCTTCGGGCAGCGGCTTTTTCATCGCCGAAACGCTGGTGCAATACGTGCCCGGTGTGATGAAGCAGGTGAAATATCCCGGATCGCAGGCATTCGACGGCCTGGTGCTGCTGCTCGGGCGCGGGTTGCCCGACGTTGCCGAACACTCCGCCTGGGCCGGCCTGTTCGGTTATTTCATCGGACTGGCGGCGCTGCGTCCCGGCATGGCGTATATTCTTGTTCCGCTCGGCTGGCTGAGCGCCGCGGCGCTGCACGGCGGATGGGACGCGATCGACGTCGTCACCAGTAACGGCATCGTCATTCTGAGTTTCTGGGTGTTCGTCGGGCTGCTCAGCTACGCTCTGCTCGCCGGTGCGATTTTCAAGGCCCGCGAAATTTCACCGCGCCGCCACTCCAGGGTCGCCGCTGGATTGCACAGGCCGCCCGGATTCGCCCCCAAATCCACGGCCGCGGCAATGCCGTTCGACGCCGCCGAAGCGCCGGATGGGGATTGACCGCACATTCCGTTCCACACAGACATGCTGAGGGGCGCAACATGTCAGGCATCATCCGGCGACTAAAATCGGCCACAGCGCGCGAACGTGCGCTGGTGCTCGCAGTTCTCGCCCTCGGCTCGGCGCTGCTGTCGTGGGGTCTGCCGGAGCCGGACATCGTGTTCTTTCACAAGACGCCGATGCTGCCCGCCCTGTGGTTCGGTCTGGTGCTGTGCGCCGGCGTGGCGCTGTGGTCGTCGCGCAGTCCGTTCACGCTCGTGATCGTCCTCGTGGCATGCGGCATCGCGCGGCTCGCCGCGTTCGAAACCACAGTTCACGTCAACGGCAGCATTGAAGATCAAATCGTCTCCCAGTCGGGCGCACCGGTGCCTAATTTCAGCGTGCCGATTGTGAATTATCTTCTCGGCCTGTGCGGGATGCTGGGCGGGCTGATCGGAAGCGGCGTCCTGGTTCTCATCGTCTCCACGGTGGTGAGCAGCATTCGCACCGTGCCTGCTTGGACGCGCACCATTCTGATCGGGACCGTTGCGGGACTTTTTCTGGAATGCCTGGCAAGCCGAGCAGTAGGCGAATGGTTCATCCACACCGACAGCCTGCTGCCGCTGTTTCTGATCTGGCAGATGAGCGTCGCGGCTTCGCTGGCTTACAGTCTGGCAAAGCCCGCGAGCAAACCGGTCTCGCCTTAGCCGGCGCTTGCCGTCGAAACCGGCTGTGTGCCGCGCACGCCTTGCGCCAGCGTCCGGACCAGATCGGCCACGGCCGGCACGGTCGCCGGCGTCGGCTTGCCGCCGGGCGCCAGGGTCTTGCGCACGGCATCGACCAGCGCCGAGCCGACCACGACGCCATCGGCGCCGCGCACGATCGCGGCCGCCTGCTCGGCCGTGCGGACGCCGAAGCCGACGCAGACCGGCAGCGTCGTGTGGCGTTTGATGCGCACCACCGCATCGGCAACCTTGCCGGCATCTGGCGTCGCCGAGCCGGTGATGCCGGTGATCGATACGTAATAGACGAAGCCAGACGTGTTTTTCAGCACGACCGGCAGCCGCTTATCATCCGTGGTCGGCGTCGCAAGCCGGATGAAATTCACTCCGGCGGCAAGCGCCGGCAGGCACAATTCCGCATCTTCCTCGGGCGGCAGATCGACCACGATCAGCCCGTCGACACCGGCCGCTTTGGCGTCGGCCAGGAAGCGTTCGACGCCGTAGACGTAGATCGGATTGTAGTAACCCATCAGCACGATCGGCGTCGCATCGTCGCCGCGGCGAAATTCACCCACCAGTGCGAGCGTCCGCTTCATGTCCTGGCCGGCCTTGAGCGCGCGCAAACCCGCCGCCTGAATCGCCGGCCCGTCGGCCATCGGATCGGTGAACGGCATGCCGAGTTCGATCACGTCGGCGCCCGCGGCCGGCAACGCTTTCAGGATCGAAAGCGCCGTGTCGTAATCCGGATCGCCCGCCATGGTGAACGTGACAAGCGCGGGGCGGCCTTGTTGTTTGAGCGCGGCGAACCGCGCGTCGATGCGGGTGGTCATATTCGCCTCTCCCCACGCGGGAGAGGCCGGCCGTGAGCGTAGCGAGCGGCCAGGTGAGGGTCCCCTGGGAATGAGCTTAACCTCAGCGCCCAGGCCCTCACCCGCGCGCTCGGCGCGCGACCTCTCCCGCAAGGGGAGAGGGCAAGATGTGCTGCGGCGCGCATCACCGTCATTACCCTGCCCTGCTTTCCAGATGCCGCGCGACGGTCTCCAAATCCTTGTCGCCGCGGCCGGAGAGATTGACCACCATCAGATGATCTTTCGGCTTTTTCGGCGCGAGCTCTAAAACCTTGGCGACGGCGTGCGCGGGCTCCAGCGCCGGGATGATGCCTTCAAGCTTGGACAAGAGCGCAAAGGCGTGCAGCGCCTCGTCATCGGTCGCCGACAGAAAGGTGACGCGGCCGACGTCGTGCAGCCATGAGTGCTCGGGCCCGATGCCCGGATAATCGAGGCCGGCCGAAATCGAATGCGCTTCGTTGATCTGGCCGTCCGCGTTCATCAGCAGATACGTGCGGTTGCCATGCAGCACGCCCGGTTTGCCGCCGGCGATCGATGCGGCGTGCTGACCGGACTCGAGACCATGGCCGGCCGCCTCGACGCCGTAGATCTCGATATCGGTGTCGTCGAGGAACGGGTGAAACAGCCCCATCGCGTTGGAGCCGCCGCCGATGCAGGCGATCAGCGAATCCGGTAAGCGGCCTTCGGCCTCTTGCATCTGTTCGCGCGTCTCGCGGCCGATGATCGACTGAAAATCGCGCACCATCATCGGGTACGGATGCGGCCCGGCGATGGTGCCGATGCAATAGAACGTCGAGCCCACATTGGTCACCCAATCGCGCAGCGCCTCGTTCATCGCGTCTTTGAGCGTCTTCGAACCGGACTCGACCGGCACCACCTTGGCGCCGAGCATCTTCATGCGGAACACGTTGGCCTTCTGCCGCTCGACGTCGACCGCCCCCATGTAGACGATGCACTCGAGATCGAAGCGCGCGCACATCGTGGCGGTGGCGACGCCGTGCATACCGGCGCCGGTCTCGGCGATGATGCGCTTCTTGCCCATGCGCTGCGCCAGCATGATCTGGCCCAGCACGTTGTTGACCTTGTGCGCGCCGGTGTGATTGAGCTCCTCGCGCTTGAGATAGATTTTGGCGCCGCCGCCCGAAAGGCCGGAGGCCGTCTGTCTGCAATATGCGGTCAGCCGCTCGGCGAAATAAAGCGGCGACGGGCGGCCCACATAGTGCGCCAGATAACCGTCCATCGCTTTTTGGAAGGCCGGATCGGCCTTGGCGTCGGCGTAGGCCCGTTCCAGATCAAGGATCAGCGGCATCAGCGTCTCGGCGACAAAGCGGCCGCCATAGATGCCGAAATGCCCGTGCTCGTCGGGTCCGGTGCGAAACGAATTGAGCTTCTGTTGCACGCTCATGCGCCCTCTTTCTCACGTTCCCGGCGCGCTCGCAATTCCCCTTGGCAATGCGGCCACGGCGGGTCGGCCACAGCGGGTCGGCCACGGCGGGTGGACCGGACCGCCAACTCGGCTCGGCGTCTTCAGCCGCGGCCTCGGCGCGACCTCGCGGCTGCCGGGCCAGGCGGAGTGGCTGGAAGCCGCTCCGCCGCCTGGCGCGCGGCGCGCACGAAGGCACGAATTTTATCGGGGTCCTTCTGCCCAGGCACGCGCTCGACACCCGAGGAGACGTCGACGCCCAGGGCGCGCGTGATCTGCAGGGCCTCGGTCACGTTGCCGGCATCGAGACCGCCCGACAGCATGAAGGGAATGCCAATATCGAGATTTTGCAGGAGGCGCCAATCGAATGGTTTGCCCAGACCTCCAGGGCGCGTCGCCTCGCGCGGAGCGCGAGCGTCGAACAACATGCGGTCGGCCATATTGGCGTAAAGCCGAATCGGCGACAGGTCGGCGCGCGCGGCGATCGGAATCGCCTTCATCACCGGCAGGCCGAAGCGCGAACGGATGGCGCCGACACGCTCGGGCGTCTCGCCGCCATGAAGCTGCAGCAGGTCGGGCTTCAACGCATCGACGATGTCGCGCAGCATGCCGTTGGCGGCATCGACCGTGAGCGCCACCTTGAGCGCGCGCGAACCGGCCCGCGCGCCAAGAAGCTTCGCCGCCTCGAAGCCGATATGCCGCGGCGACGGCGGAAAGAACACGAAGCCGACCATGTCGGCGCCGGCCTCGAGCGCGACATCAAGCGCCTCGGGCGTCGACAGGCCGCAGATTTTGACGATGAGACTCATTTTTCCAAGCGTGCGACAAAGCCAATCAATAGGTCGAGTTCGACGATTATGGGATCCAGCCGATTTTTGATCACCTCGGCGACGATCTCGAGGTCGACCTGCCAATAGGCGTGCACAATGAAATTGCGCAAGTCGGCTAATGGCCGCCAGGGCAAATCAGGAGCCGCGCTTTTAATCTCACCCGAAACCTTGCTCAGGGTTTCGCCTATGATCGCGAGGTCATACAACGCCGCACGCAATGGCTGGCCCGCTCGAGCCAAGACGTCCGCGTCGAGACCACCGGCGTCGTCTTGGGCATATCGCGCAAAATCGCGTGCGTCGCGCAGGCCGTCCAGATCGGAGTGGGTCATACGGGCTCGACGAGGCTCGGAAACTCCTCTGCCTCGCGACCCTTCAAACCGCTCTTCAGAACGATACCCACTCGACGACCCAGCAGATCGGAAAGCTCGACTTCTGCCTCGGCCAATCCAAGCAAATCAAGTCCCGGACGCTTTTCAGCCAAAAAATCCAGAGCATCGTCATCGAACACATGCCCTACGCTGCCCCGCGGCAACAAACCGACGATCTTGAGCGGATGCTTGCCTTCGATCGCCGCAATATGCATGCGCAAAATGGTGCGATTGATGTCAGGCACATTCATCGTCACATCCTCGATGAAGCAAGCATAACATATGGCGATCAATTCTCGCCAATCACCCCGCCGGCGGCCGCAATCTAAGCCTCGGCGGCGGCTCCTGTTGGCGCGGCACGATGCTTGGTTCGGCCGCCTTGTCCACCAGCGCATCGAGTCTCGCGCGCAGTTCGGCCGTCTCGCGCTCTAGCCGTCGCGCCACTCTGCGCCAGCGGCCGTGCCCGAGCCGTACCGCAAGTCCGCCGACGATCACGCCCGTGATGAGCGCTGCGAGGACGATCACGAACAGCGGCAGCGTCAACGCCGCAGCGGGCGCACTCGGGCTGAAAGGATCGAGCGACAGCATCACGGGTTGGCGGTTGGCCACGGCGAAAGCGATGAGGATGATCGCGAGCGGCACCAGTATCAGCACCGCGATAAGTTTGCGCAGCAAGTATTGCTCCAATTCACTCCGCTTGCGGGAATCCAGATATAAGCGCTGGGTCGCCGCCGTCGCGGGGGACGAGCGGAATTAACCGGCGACCTCGCCGATACGATTGAGCCGCTCGCGCATTTCCTTGCCGGTCTTGAAGAACGGCACGCACTTCTCATCGACGGAGACATGGGCGCCGGTGCGCGGGTTGCGCCCCGTGCGCGCCGGACGCTCCTTCACCGAAAATGCGCCGAAACCGCGCAGCTCGACACGATCGCCGCGCGCCATGGCGGCGATGACCTCGCCGAGGATCGCGTTGACGATGTTCTCGACATCACGCTGATAGAGATGCGGATTCTGATCGGAAATTTTCTGGACGAGTTCCGACTTGATCATGTTGGCCCGCCTTTGACCGTCCGCGAACGCTGACGTCTTCGTTTCAGTTGTCCGTGGCGGGAGGTTGCCAAAGCGCCAACAGACCGTCAAGGTTGAAGCGGCTGAGCGTGCCCGTGCCATCCAGCCCGGCAAACTGGCGGGCCAGCCCATCGAGGCCGAACGCGTTGAGCGCCGCCACCGCGGCGGCGTGCAGGAACGGCAGATCGTCGAGACGGCTGTGCAGGCTATAGTCACGCACCGGCAGGCTGGCGGCGATCTTCTTGTCTTTCACCAGCCAGGCTTTGGCCGTCCGCTCGCCGCCGAGCGCGTCGATCAGCTTGAGGCCGACGCCCTGATGACCGGTAAAGACGCGGCCGTCGTCGATCGCGGCAAGCTGTGCGTCGGTCATATGCCGGCGATCCTGCACCAAGCCTTTGAACCAGGCGTAGGAGTCCAGAATGATCGCCTGGATCGCCGCGCGTGCTTCCGGACTGGTGGGTTCGAAGCCGTTCGGCGCCGCCTTCAGGGGGGTCGATTTGATCGACTCGACCTTGACGCCGATCTTGCCAAGCAGATCGGTGAAGTTCGGGTACTCGAACAGCACGCCGATTGAGCCGACCAGCGAGGTTTGCTTGGCGACAATGTAATCGCCGGAGATCGCCGTAATGTAGGCGCCGGAAGCCGCCATGCTGTCGACTACCACGGCGATCGGCTTCTTGGCGCGCACGCGGCCCAGCGCATCGTACAGTTGCTCGGATCCGGCGGTGGTGCCGCCGGGCGAATCGACGTGCAGGATCACCGCCTTCACCGCCGAAGAATCGGCGAGCCTGTCGAGCTGGCGCACGCGTTCCTCGTCGTCACGGATAAGTCCCGTAATGGTGACGCGTGCGATATAGGAACCGCTGACGAAGCCGCGCCTGCTGACCGACGCCATCATGGCGCCGATCGCCAGCACGATCACGACGATGGCGACCACGCGCCAGAAGGTGAGCTTGCGCCGCATGCGGCGGCGGTCGACGATCAGATCGGCATCAAGCGACATCGGTGTCAGTCCTTAGTTGCTCCGCCCATTCCCGCGAAAATGGGAATCCAGCGGAAAGAACTGGGTCCCCGCTTTCGCGGGGACGAGCGGAAGCAGACTCACTCGCTGCCTTCTTCTTCCTTCTCCGCCTCTTCGCCCTTGCGGCGCAGCGCAGTGCCCAAGATATCACCGAGCGTTGCGCCGGAATCCGACGAGCCGTACTGGGCAATCGCCTCCTTCTCCTCAGCGACTTCCAGCGCCTTGATCGAGACGGTGGCTTTCTGGGTGCGGCGATCGAACTGGACCACACGGGCATCGACCTTCTGACCGACGGCGAAGCGATCGGGCCGCTGTTCGGAGCGATCCCGCGCCAGTTCGGCCCGGCGGATGAAGGTCGTGAATTCGGTACCGACGACCTTGACGTCGATGCCGCCTTCCTTGACGTCGACCACCTCGCAGGTAATGACCGCGCCTTTTTTCAGCTCGCCCGCCACTTCCGGGGACACCGCGCCGCCGTCCGCCAGTTGCTTGATGCCGAGCGAGATGCGCTCCTTCTCAACATCGACGTCGAGCACTTGTGCGTTGACCTTGTCGCCCTTCTTGTATTCCTCGATGACCTGTTCGCCCGGCCGTTTCCAGTCGAGATCGGACAGATGCACCATGCCGTCGACGTCGCCGTCGAGCCCGAGGAACAGGCCGAACTCGGTCTTGTTCTTGACCTCGCCTTCGACCTCTGTGCCGGGCGGATATTTCTCGACGAACACCTCCCAGGGATTGCGCATGGTCTGCTTCAAGCCAAGCGAGATGCGCCGCTTGACCGGATCGACCTCGAGCACCTGCACCTCGACTTCTTGCGAAGTGGAGACGATCTTGCCGGGATGCACGTTCTTTTTGGTCCACGACATTTCGGAGACGTGGATCAGACCCTCGATGCCGGGTTCGAGTTCCACGAACGCGCCGTAGTCCGTGATGTTGGTGACGCGGCCCTTGAACTTGGCGCTGACCGGATATTTGGCCTCGATGCCCTGCCACGGATCGTCGAGCAGTTGCTTCATGCCGAGCGAGATGCGGTGGGTCTCGTGATTGATCTTGATGATCTTGACCTTCACCTGCTGGCCGATATTGAGCACCTCGGTGGGGTGATTGACGCGCCGCCAGGCGATGTCGGTGACGTGCAAGAGCCCGTCGATGCCGCCGAGATCGACGAACGCACCGTAATCGGTGATGTTCTTGACCACGCCGTCGATGACCTGACCCTCTTCGAGGTTCTGCACCAGCTCCTGGCGCTGCTCGGCGCGGGTTTCTTCCAGCACGGTGCGGCGTGACACCACGATATTGCCGCGGCGGCGATCCATTTTCAGGATCTGGAACGGCTGCTGATTGTTCATCAACGGGGAGACGTCGCGGATCGGCCTGATGTCGACCTGCGACCGCGGCAGGAACGCGACCGCGCCGTCGAGATCGACGGTGAAGCCACCCTTGACCTGATTGAAGATGACGCCCTGGACCTTCTCGTTATTCTGGAACGCCTTTTCGAGCTTGCCCCAGCTCTCCTCGCGCCGCGCCTTGTCGCGCGACAGCACGGCTTCGCCGAGTGCGTTCTCGACCCGCTCCAGATAGACCTCGACGGTGTCGCCCAACTTGATTTCGCCGTCCCGGCCCGGCCCGGAGAATTCGCGCAAAGCCACCCGGCCCTCGGTTTTCAACCCGACGTCGATGACGGCGACATCCTTTTCGATGCCGACGACCGTCCCCTTGACGACCGAACCTTCCTGCAGGTGACCATCGCCAAATGACTCCTCGATCATACTGGCGAAATCTTCGCGCGTCGGCGCGGCGATAGCGACTTGAGCCATGAACACTCCGAGCCCCGTGAAAATGAAAATGATCCCGAATGTGCGACAGCCGCCGGTTATGCCAGCGGTTGGGGCCAGTGCCAGACGATCGGGACAAAACTGCGGTCGGGCGCCTTACATGCGAAGCGAACGGGCTAACCTCCAGTGACGAAAGCGCGGTTAGCTGCGCTTTCGGCCCGTTCGGACGGCTTCGATGATATCGACGGCGGCCCGGAACTGGGCCGATATAGCCGGTGCGGCGGCTTCGGGCAAGTCCGTCCGGCAGAGCCGCTACTCGATCGAAATGTTCCCGCGGCGCACCGTCTCACGCCAGAATGCGGCCTCGGCGTTGAGGCTTGCCGCGAACTGCGTGCGCGAAGCCGTCGGCACCAGCATGCCAAGCTTGGTAAACCGCTCCCTGACCAGATCAGTCTGCTGCGCGCGGGCGACCGCTCCCGAAAGCCCATCGAGGACGGGATCGGGCGTGCCGGCCGGCGCGGCCACACCGAACCAATTCGAGGCCACAAAGCCCGGGTAACCCGACTCCGCGATGGTCGGCACATTCGGCAGCATCGGCACACGCTCCTGCGTCGCCACCGCGAGCGCCGTCAGCTTGCCTTCGCCGAAGCTCGTGCCCACTGCCGCGAGACCGATCGGAAAGACCTGGATTTCGTTCTTAAGAAGCGCCAGCACCGCCGGCGGCGAGCCCCGATACGGAATGCAGGTGATTTGCGTATCGGTGGTCTGCTTGAGCCTTTCCATCATCAGGTGATTGACGGTGCCGAGACCCGGTACGCCATAATTCACCTTCCCGGGATTGCCCCTGGCATAGGCAATGAATTCCTTGAGCGTCCGCGCCGGTACCGCTGGATTGGAAAACAGCACCAGCGGTACCTCTGCGGCTTTGGCGACCGGCGCCAGCGCGGTCAGAGGGTCGAACGTCATCTTCATTACGAACTGATTGATGACGAAATTATTGGCCGCGCCGATGAGCAGCGTGCTGCCGTCCGGCGTCGCGCGCGCGACCTCCTCGGTGCCGAGATTCCCGGAGGCGCCGGGCCGCGCCTCCACAATCAGCTTTTGACCGAGTTGCGGCTCCATGCTGACCGCCAGGAGATGCATGATGTTCTCGCCGACCCCGCCGGCGGCGTAAGGGCTGACCACGCGGATGGGACGATCGAAATGGACCGCCGCGCGGGCTCGCCGCGCGGCCAACGCGCCGAGCAAAGGCGCAGCCAGCGCCGTTCGCCGTGTGAACTGACCCATGATCCCTCTCGCTAGAATTTCGGAAACAATTGCTTGTCGGCGAGCCAGCGCGACATCGTTGGCCTTTGCCCGCGGGGCGCGGCCCGAAATTCATCGTGGCGTTCCTTGTTCGGCCAGACCAGCGAAGGCGTGACCGCGAGGCGCGTCCGGATCGCCGCACGGGTGACATTGAACACCATCAGATCCTGCGCCAGAGCGAGCGGACCCGCATAGTGCTTGCGAATGTCATTTTCAATTTCGGGCGCCGTGTCGAAGTCGTTGAAAAAGTGGAACACCACCGCCTGGCGCGGCTTTACCATCTGCAAAACCTTGCCGCATTCCTCCGGCGCAGTATGTGCCATGGTGCCGATGCCGATCGCGCTCTTTTCCGGATAACCCGAGCGCTCGACAAGCTGCTTCACCGTATTGAAGCATTCGTGGATCAACAGATCGGCGCCCTGCGCGTTGTCGACGAAGAAACGGCTTGGCGTCGTATCGCCGGAGAACACGAAGCACAGACCATTCCATTCCAGCCGATAACTCACGGGACCGTCATAGATGTGGATCGCCGGGAAGCTTTTGATGACGACGCCGTTATGCTCGTAGACGACGCCGGTCTTGCGGAAATCGAATTCGTGGACTTCGACCTCGGCGCCGGCATCGGGCAGGAGGCCGAGCCGCGTGTCGGTGTCCCACGCGAGCGACTCCATCTGCTTGTGCACGAAATGCTCGGTGCCATATTTCGGCTCGGCGCCCGATGGACCGTACAGCACAAGCGGCTTGACCCGTCCGCCGGTCCAGCTGCCGATCCAAACTTGGGCGAAGTCGCCGACATGATCGGCATGCAAATGCGTGGCGAAATAGGCGGTGATGTCCTGGTGCGGAATTTCAAGCGCCGTGAAATTCGTCTGCGATCCCGAGCCAAAATCCATGATGAACTTGTCGCCGTTGCCGAGTTCGATCAGCCAGGAGCAATTGGCCTGGCCGCGACGCACAAACGGGCGGCCCGTGCCGAGCGCGATAACGCGCATCTCGTCAGCCGCTAGCGGTTCAGTGTTGGGGAAATAGTAGTCGCGCTGACTTGCCATGATCGCTCGCCATGATCGTTCGCCATGATCGCTCGGGTCTGCTCTGGGTGTTCACCCGCGCTTGCGGCGGGTTCGCACATCCTCAATCATCTTGATAGCGGCGCGGAGTGCCGCGTCCACGCTCAAATGCGTGGTGTCGAGCAAGTGCGCGTCGGGCGCCTGCACCAGCGGGGCCGCGGTACGCCGGGAATCGCGCTCGTCGCGGCGGCGCAGGTCGGCCAGCACCTCTGCCTCGTCGGCCGCCTCGCCCCGGCCGTGCAGCTCCAGCACCCGGCGCTTGGCCCGCACCTCCGGCGTCGCGACCACGAACAGCTTTACGTCGGCGCCGGGCGCGATGACGGTACCGATGTCGCGGCCATCGAGTACCGCGCCTGGCGGCTGCACCGCGAAGGCGCGCTGATAATTCATCAGCGCTTCGCGCACCTGCGGGATCGCCGCCACGACCGAGGACGCTTCGGTAATTTTTTGGGTTTTCAGCGCGCTTTCGTCGAATTTTTTTGGATCGAGCGCCGCCGCCGCGGCGATCGCACGTTCGGCATCGTCAGGGGCATACCCTGCGTCGAGCATCGCCTTCGCGACGGCGCGATAGAGAAGTCCGGTGTCGAGGTGATGCAGCCCATAAATCTGCGCGATCTGCCGCGCGATGGTGCCTTTGCCCGAAGCCGCCGGTCCGTCGATGGCGATGATCATGCCAGCTCCGCACCCAGGCTCCGCATCAGTTCGACGAAGCCGGGGAAGCTCGTGGCGATGAACGCGCCGTCGTCGATCTTGACCGGCTTTTCGCTGGCGATCCCCATGATCAGAGCCGACATGGCGATGCGATGATCCATGTGGGTGGTGACCAGCCCCCCGCCCGGCGCGCGGCCCCTGCCCTGCACGATCAGATCGTCACCGTCGATGTCGACCTCAACGCCGTTGTTGCGCAAGAGCGCGGCGGTGGCGGCGAGCCGGTCGGATTCCTTCACCCGCAATTCCTTTAAGCCCCGCATGACCGTCTCTCCCTCGGCAAACGCCGCAGCGACCGCGAGCACCGGATATTCATCGATCATCGACGGCGCGCGTTCAGGCGGCACTGTGACGCCGCGCAGCCCGCCGCTTCGCACGCGCAGATCGGCAACCTCCTCGCCGCCTTCGTTGCGCACGCCGACCCGCTCGACCGCTGCGCCCATCTCGGCTAGCGTGGTCAACAGGCCGACGCGCAATGGATTCATCATCACGCCCTCGAGCACCACATCGGACCCCGCCGTGATCAGCGCGGCGACCAGCGGGAATGCCGCCGAGGACGGATCGGCCGGCACCACGATCGGCGCCGGCACAAGCTCGGGCTGGCCGGTGAGCGTAATGCGGCGGCCGGCCGCGCCCTCGCCCACCGCCTCGACGCGAACCTGTGCGCCGAAATGCTTCAACATCTTTTCGGTATGATCACGCGTCGCCTCGCGCTCGATCACCACCGTCTCCCCAGGCGCCGAGAGCCCGGCGAGCAGCGCCGCCGATTTAAGCTGCGCCGACGCGACCTGTGGCTCGAAGACGATCGGAATCGGGTCGCGGGCACCCGCCAAAGTCAGCGGCAACCGACCGTCGGTGGAGGCAATCGTGCGCGCACCGATCCGCTCCAGCGGGTCGAGGATACGCCGCATTGGGCGCTTGCGCAGCGATGCATCGCCGTCGAACACCGCCGTGATCGGGCAGCCGGCGACCGCGCCGAGCATGAGCCGGCAGCCGGTGCCGGAATTGCCGAAGTCCAGCGTCTGGGCCGGTGCGGCGAAACCGGCGACACCGACGCCGCGGATGCGCCACCCGCCGCCGCCCCGCTGTTCAAGCTGTGCGCCAAGCATTCGCAGCGTCTGTGCGGTATTGAGCACGTCCTCGCCTTCCAGCAGGCCCCCGATCCGTGTCTCGCCGACGGTGAGGGACCCAAGAATCAGCGCACGGATTGAGATCGATTTATCGCCCGGCACCCGGGCGCGGCCTTTCAGCGGGCCGTTGCGCCGGGCCGTCAGCGGGGTTCGATGTTCAGACATGGCGTAAATCCAGGCGCGGGCTCGATCCGGCGCGGCTTCTAGCACGATAGCCCCGCTACGTCGCGCTTCCGAACGTTTCCCGGATGCGGCGCAGTGCCCATAAGCGCTTTACGCGTGTCTGGACGCGCTGTGGCGCCGCGCCCGAGACCCCGCATCGAGAAAGCCCGCGAACGCTATTGACAGGCGCGGCCGGGCTCGCCAAGTGAACCCCCCAAAGCGTATCGCGCCGCACCGCATGGCTGCGGCGGCAGGAAGCGAACGCATCCAGATCACTATTCAGGGTTACTGACCTCATGGCGAAGCCCGAACTTGGCACCAAGCGCATCTGCCCCGAAACAGGCCGCAAGTTTTACGACCTCAGCAAGGATCCGGTGATCTCGCCCTATACCGGCAAGGTCGTCCCGGTCGAGCCGCTACCGCGCGCGCGTTCGGAACCCGCGGCGGCCGCCGCTGCCCGGGCCGCCGCCGCTCCGGTCGAGGAGATCGCCACGCCAGAGCCCGCCGATGCGGAATTCGTCTCGCTCGAAGAGGCCGACGCCGAGGCGTCCGGCGGCTCGGCGAAGAAGCCGGCCGAGGCCGAGATCGAGGAGGAAGAAGTCGCGATCGACGACGAGGGCATGGACGACGCCGCGTTCATCGAGGAACAGGAGGAAGAAGACACCGACGTGACCGATATCATCGGTGGCGATCGGGAGAACGAGGAGGAACGATAGTTCAGGCATCAGGGGCAGGCATCAGGTCTCAGGCGAGACCGCCAGCTTGGTCGTTGCCTTGTGCGTGACCACCGATTACTGATCCCTGTCTGCTGATAACTGATCCCTAAAGGGGCCATAGCTCAGTTGGGAGAGCGCTTGAATGGCATTCAAGAGGTCGGCGGTTCGACTCCGCCTGGCTCCACCAATAAAATCAAATACTTAGGTGATTTCGCATTTTGGCCTTGGCACTGATTTGGCACTGACGAAAGCGTTCACCTAGGAGACCCGGCAGCGGCCTGACTCTTGTGCCGCAGCCTGTGCACTCGTAGAAAAACACACAGGCGTCGAACGACATCCGCTCGGAGGAGCGGTGGCCGCATTTGGGGCAGGTCAACAGCGATATTTCCATCACTGCGCTCACGAGCAGTCCTGCTTGATGAACCCGCTGATCTCCTGTGGCGAGGCGAAGATCGCGTCGGCACGGTCACCCATCATCCCTGCACCGACG
>Ga0208849_1001063_pt1 | contig 21076 bp, 21 predicted proteins | sample NGESurdeep072012_10_FD_184470 | JGI IMG/M metagenome (GOLD analysis project Ga0208849, IMG submission 184470) | Arctic peat soil microbial communities from Barrow, Alaska - NGEE Surface sample 53-3 deep-072012 (SPAdes) | ecosystem: Environmental > Terrestrial > Soil > Wetlands > Peat ... | reverse complement strand
ATCGTCACGGCGAATTCATGAAGAAGACGCCCGACGATACCGCCCATAAAAACAATGGGGATAAAGACGGCGGCCAGCGATAAAGTCATGGAAAGAATGGTGAACCAGATTTCGGCTGACCCCTTGAGGGCGGCTTGGTATATGTTTTCCCCTGCTTCTATGTGGCGAACAATGTTTTCGAGCATGACGATGGCATCGTCGACGACGAAGCCCACAGACAGCGTGAGGGCCATCAGCGAAAGATTGTCGAGATTGAAGCCCAACGCCGACATGCCAGCGAAGGTGCCAATGACGGCGATGGGCAGCGCAAGCGAGGGAATGATCGTCGCCGTGGCGTGGCGCAGGAAGATAAAGATTACGCCGACGACCATCGCTCCCGCAATAAGAAGGGTTAGCTGCACGTTATCGACGGCGGCCCTGATGGACTGGCTGCGATCGTAGAAGACTTGCATTTTGATGGCGGCGGGCAGCTGGGCCTCGAGTTTCGGCAGTATTTTGTTAATATTGTCGACGACAGCCATCGTATTGGAGCCTGGCTGACGCTGGATTTGGATCGTCACAGCGCGTTGGTCGTTGTACCAATCGGCGGAACGCGCCTGCTCGACGCTGTCAACGACGTTGGCCACGTCGCCGAACGTAACCGGCGCGCCGTTGCGGTAGGCGATAATTTGAGGCCGGAACTGCGCGGCGTCGTTAAGCTGACCCTCGGTATGAACGACCTCGATTTTCGTTTGTCCATTGAGGGTGCCTGAGGACTGATCTGTGCTTGTAGCGTTGATCGCATTCGCGAGGTCGTTCAGGGTCAGGTGACGAGCTGCGAGCGCCGTTGGGTCAGCTTGAATGCGGACCGCATATTTTGCTGGTCCATGAACCGTGACCTGTGCGACGCCATCGACGGTTGAGAGCTGATTGACCAGCACCGTGCGCGCGTATTGGTCCGCTTTAGAAATGGGTAGGCTTTTCGAGGTCAAAATAATAAAGAATATTGGCTGCTCGGTCGGATTGGTCTTGAAGACCGTCGGCGGGTTCGGCATTGCATGCGGCAGCTGGCGAACGACGCTGGCAATGGCGTTTTGAACGTCTTGGGCTGCGGCGTCGATGTTGTGGTTGAGCTGAAACTGGATCGTGATACTCGTGGAGCCTTGGTTGCTCGACGAGGTCATTGAATCGATGCCGGGGACGGCTGATATGGCGCTCTCAAGCGGCGTCGCTACGGCCGATGCCATCGTCTCCGGATCGGCGCCCGGAAGGTTCGCACGCACGTTGATCGTCGGAAAATCCATGTTGGGAAGTTCGCTGACGGGCAGCGCAGCGTAGCCAAAGGCCCCGAAAATGACCAAGGCAGCCATGGTTAGGATCGTCATGATCGGGCGTTCAATGAACCTACGGGAGATGTTCATTGTCGGGCGTCCTTCCTGCCGCGAAAACTGACATCGCCGTCCTTGCGGCTCTTGATGCCGCCATCATTTGACACGCCGGCCGGCGGGAATACCTTGACCGGACCATCCGGCACGACCCTCAATTGCCCCTCGACGACGACGTCATCGCCAGGCTTGAGGTCACCCTCGATGGCAGCGTCCACTGAATCATCGAATAATATTTTGATATTGCGTGGTTCGGCGCGGCCATCCGCGACTAGATACACATAAGGACCGTCGGGGCCGTCGTTCAGTGCGTTATGCGGAACGACAAGGGCGTTGGGGATGTTGTTAAGTTCGACGGTGACATCGACCATCTGGCCCGGAAGAAGAGACAAGTCTGCGTTATCGAAATTGGCCCGCAATTCGATCGTGCCGCCGGTGTTGCTAACAACGTTGCTGGTGAAGTCGACGGGCGCTGAGAGCGCGCGGCTGTCGATGGTTGCGATCAGCGCTTGCGATTTCTGACGGGCTCGAATGCTCGGATAGTCGGACTCCGGAAGGTTAAAAGAGAGCTTGATCGGTTGGAGTTCTGCGATGGTCACGAGCACCATGTTGCTTGTGCCGTCCACCATGTTTCCCGCTTGAATCAAGATCGGTCCGGTCTTGCCGTCAATAGGCGAGCGGATTTTCGTATAATCGAGATTAAGTTGTGCGATATCCAGCGCGGCCTTATCCACCGCAACCGTAGCTGCTAGGGCGTCGGCATTGGTGGCAGCCGTATCACGCTGTTGAGAAGAAATCGTATTCTTTTCAAAGAGCGTCTGAGAACGCTGCTTGTCGCTATTGGCGTTCTGTAAAAGGGCTTCGTCGCGGAGCAAGGCGCCACTGGCCTGCGCCAGTGCGGCGTGGAAGGGTCTGGGGTCGACTTCGTAGAGTAGGTCCCCTTTCTTGACGAATTGGCCTTCTTGGAAATCGGCGGATTCGAGGGTGCCCTGAACACGCGCTGTCACATTCACCATGGAATTTGCAACCATGGTGCCGAGCGTGTGCTCGACAATGGGCATATCGCGTCGTTCGACCGTCGCAATTCGTACAGGGGCCACGTCCTGTCCGCGACTGCTTGCCGGTGCATCGACATTCATGAAATGCCAAAACCCGCCGAGCACGAGCACCAAAACAGCTGCTCCAACGAGCCACTTATGGGCTTTCGCGTTCCTCACCCTGACCCGTATGCGCTGAAGGATCAGGCTTTGACCGCGTACGAATCGTGGATCGTGGAACATCGTCACTGGCGTCCTATATCTGGATTTGAGAGATGACGAGCAGGCGATCATGAAAATGCAGCTTCGAACGCTTGTGCACGGCACGAAGGAACCTGGGCCACCAATCTGATCTGAGACCAAACCTGCGGCTGCACAGAAGGCGAAGGAGGCCGGCAGGCGTGACCCAACTTGCGTTTGCAAGGGCCGCGTTACGGCCAGTCGACGTGGATGATCGGAGCGCCAAGGCAGGCATCTCCGGCGATGCGGACAGCCATTCGGAACAACCGCGTAAGGAACTGAGGCGGCGAACCCAATGATCGCATAAATGGACCCAATTCACGGGCCATATATTATAGGTAAATCGCAAAAATAGAGGAAATATTGGATCGTCATACGACGGATAAAAGTCGAACGTCGATGACCTGAGTGTTGATTCTTTACAACGGCGTTCCGAGTTAGCGAGACAGATTAGGTGGTCGGGCTATCGCCGACGGCTACGCATTCACGGCGTTGCCTTTCGCCCTCGCCGACAACACTGCGAAGAAAGCCGGAATTGCGATCAGATAGGCCGTGCCGCTCGTCAGGAGCACGGCATCGAGTCCGAGCGTGGTTGCGATCAAGGGTACGGCCGCGGCGCCCACTACCGATAGCGACCCATTGATGCCCCAGGCCCAGACGAACATTTCGGATTTGCCAAGCCTCGCGAGCGACATCATCGCGGTCGGCATTGGGAATCCCATGAAGAAGGCCGGCAGCCCGACCAGCGCGATGCACAGCAAAACCCGCGCCGTATAGGGGTAGGTGCCGATCCAGCCGAGCACCGGGTCGAGCGCAAGGGTGTAACCGAACAAGATAAGGCTGACGATGAGAAGGATGGCCGGCAAGATCGCGCGCGCCCGCCCGAGGATGTGCTCCGAGGCCAGGCTGCCGATCCCGGAGAAGACGAGCATGCCGGCGATCAGGACGCTCGCCGATATCGTCGCGTTGCCGAGGGCGACGATGAATCGGCTGATCAGGCCCACCTCGACGGTGATGTAGCCGAGGCCGAGGCACGCGAAGTAGAGAAGTGTGCCGAGCGTTCGGCGCGAGCGGCCGAAGAAGACGCGCCAGCCAAATATCATCGGGATCACGATCAATGACGCGGCTGCCATGGCCGCGATGACCAGCGTCGCCCAGATCAGCAGGTAGCCCCAGTCATCCTGCAGGGTATCCAGCCGATCGAGCGCCCGCAGCAGGTCGCCCGGCTTCACGTAGCCGGCGAAGTAGGGCCGGTCGTTGGTCAGCGGGTGGGTGTCGAAAACATATTGCCGCGCGATCTCGTCAAAGCCGCCGTGAACGAGTGCATTCCAGGCGAGCCGGCCGAGGGCGGTTGCCGGAAGCGTTCCCGAATCCGGTCCGGCTTGATCGATGACGTCGCCGGACGGCGGCGCCGCGGCGTTCCCGCCAGGTGCCTGATCGGCGCCATCCACGGGTGCGCCGACACCGAAAGTGCCCGGTGGCCCGTAGATCGACGATCGGTAGTCGTTGAGCACGGAACTCGATTGGGTGGGATCGAACAAGAATCCCGGATAATAGATCTCGTCGAAGGACATTGCGCGCGTGTGTTGGCGCAGCTTCCCGATCTCCTCCGCCGTGAAGCCGCCTCGCTTGTAGAGGACAGTGGTCGTGGCAAGATAGGTGGAGGCGACGAAGAAGTCGTTGCCTATATCTCCATCGATTGCGCGCGCCGCCTCAGCGACTGTTGCGTAGAATCGGAGCACCGACTTCGGCGGCTCCTCCTTGTTCCATAGCGTCACCGAGAGCACGCCGCCGTCCCGCAAGGCGCGCATATAGGTCGTCAGGGCTTCGCGGGTGTAAGGGTACTTCTCGACGACGGCGAACCCGCCCGGATTGGAGAGACCGACCGAGTCGGCGAGGCTGAGGTCGACGATGTCATACCGCTCCGTCGTCGCGGCGAGGAACAGCCGCCCCTCATAGGGGACGACGTGAACCCTTGGATTGCGAAGGATGTCGCCGGTGAAGGCGCGAAGTTGCGGGTCGCCGAAAGCCTTGAGGACAGCAGGGTTGCTCTCGGCGACAGTGACACTCCTTGAGCCGCTTCTCAGTGCCACTGTCGTGGAGATGCCCCCGCCGAACTGGACGACGAATGTGTCCGGCGCCGCCTTGAGAAGGTAGGGGTAGAACATCGGTAGATAACGAAAGTAAGCGGTTTGCGAGGGCGGGAGATCGCGCATGATTCCCTCGGGCCCGTCGCCGTCGATGAACATCGCCAGATAGGCGTCGGCGGGGACTTCCGGCAAGTTGAATGCGGCGTTGTCGGAGAGGCCGGGCGCGAAATGCATGTAGGAGCTTGCATAGATCTGCAGGTCACCGAAAGGCGAGATGCTGCGGTAGATCCGCTTCGCGTCGGGATAGTTCCGGGCGTAAGCGACGCCCTTGTACTGAGAGACTGCGAGGGTAGGGATGCCGAGCACGATCGGCACCAGGAAATGACAAGCCAGCACTGCGCCGGCTAGAGCGGCTTGCCCGGCGGCGCCGGGGCGATTCCCCGTGCCGGCGAACCATAGGACGCTGCCCACCGACCAGAGTAAAAGCGGAACGACGACCAGGTTTTCGGGCGGAAAGAGGTACATCGCGCCAAGCACGATCAGCGCGGCGAGACCCGAACCGGTCATGTCGGCGAAGTAGACGCGCCCGAAAGCCTGCTGACGGATCAGAAAGACCGTTCCTAGGAAGAGGGCCCCCGCCAGGAACGGCAGGAAGTAGAGAAGGAAGTTGGCGAGCAACCGCCACTTTTCCGCCGGATCGGAGATTAGAAAGATCGCGTTGAACGGAACCTGTTGGGCGATCAGGTACGTGCCTACGACTAGTGGACCGAACAGGGCGAGCGCGACGCCGGCGGCGAGGCGCCAGCGCCGCTCGAACCAATTCCTGCGCAGATAGATGACGACGCTGGAAAGGCCGAAGCCGAGCATCGCCAGGCTGACGACCAGCGAGCCGAAATGGGCCCAGCTCCCGACCGCGAAGATTCGCATGATGCAAATCTGCAGGGCGATGATCGCGCCGGCGATGAGGCCGACCGCAAGGTATTGCGGCGCGTTCGCCCGGTCGTGCAGGCCTGGCGACGAAACCCGACCGAGGTTCACGGCTTCCGTCCAGCCTGGCGATCGGCAGGCGCCCCAGGCTTGCTATTCGGTGGGGCGCGCAGTCGCTGCCTCAATCGCCGTTGTGGGTTCCGGTGATGCCGGCGCCCCCAAGCTTCGTAAACGGCACGAAGGACAGCGTCCCGCCGTGATAGATGTCGGAGCGGACGACGCTGAACGTTCCGTCGGCCGCTTGCTCCTTCACTACCTTCAGCACGTGCTGTGCGCCCGGCGGGCCGACCGGGATGACCATCATCCCGTTTGGCTTCAACTGCTGCAGCAGCGGAGGCGGGATGTGGTCGATCCCGCACGTGACGATGATCTTGTCGAACGGGGCCTCTTCCTTCCAGCCGTAGTAGCCGTCGGCGTTTCGGGTGGTGATCGCCCTGTACTCAGTATAGCCCTCCGCGATCAACGTGTCGTAGAGGCCACGCGTCCTCTCGGCCAGCGGCTTGATGATCTCTATCGAGAACACCTTGTCCGTGAGGTTGGAGAGATAGGCGGACTGGTAGCCGGAACCGGTGCCGACTTCGAGGACCTTGTCGCCGCGCTGCACATCGATCGAATTGGTCATGCGGGCGACGGTGTGCGGACCGGTGATCGTCACGCCATAGCCGATGTCGAGATAGTGCCACTCGTAGGCCCGGTCGAGGTTTGCCTTGGTGACGAAATCCTCCCGCGGCGTCAGCAGGTAGGCACGCTTGTTCCGATTGTCCCAAAGGTCCTGGTGGGCAAGCAGAGCTTGGAAGCGATCCCACCGCTGGCCAAGGAAGTTGGGATCTTCTCCGCGGTTCTTCTGCATCCATTCGATGAAGCCGGCACGGTTATCCGCCGGCGGCGCGGCGTTCCAATCGTACGGGATAGGAACGTTGGCTGCGGCGAGAGTCGGAAGGATAGCCGAGGTAACGATCCCGGACGCCCCGATCAGGAACTGCCGGCGACTCGGCGTGGCGTGGTGGCCAACGCGAGCGACTATCGCCTTCTTTCGTGTTTGAGACTGGTTCCAGTTGCCCATAGATCGATCCTTCATTGCGGCGGCGAGTTGCTGTCCGAAGGCGGTTGCAGGAGCCCCTTGAGGAGAGCAGAACGACAATCTTGCCAGCGGATGCCACGTAGCCGATATAGCATGTGTCGACGACAGTCGGCGGGCACAACCTCAGTTCCGGCCGGTTTTGTGCCGATGTCGGTTCACAGACCAAAAGCGGGGCCGCCATCGGCGCAGCAATGCTGCCGAGCGCTCTTCTGTTGAGATCGAGGGCTGAGCTTGTCTCGCGCATGCCCGTCGACCTGGAGGTGAGAGATCTTATCACGCGCACCAATTACGCCGCCTCGCGCAGGGCAAGGATGGGCGTCACCACGACACGGCGCTCGGTAGCGCTGACCGCCACCCCGACGGAGATCGCGGCTGCCGCGAAGAGAAGCCCGACGTAGAACCACGGAACGGTCAGATGGTCAGGGGGCGGATCGAAAACACCGGCCAATAGCTGGACCAGCATCCATGCCACGGCCGCGCCGGTCAACGCGCCGAATACCGAACCGGCAACGAAGATCAAAAGTGCTTCGCTTCTCAAGAATGCCAGAAGTTGGGTTGGCTTTGCCCCGAGGGCCGCCATCACGGCAAAGCTTCTGCGCCTGTCGAGCACGCCCAGGGCAAGCACGAGCCCGGCGGCACAAGCCGATAGAAGGACGGCATAGCTCAGCTCCAGACGGGTCAGTCCTCCCAGATCGACGGCGGTGAGGCTCGATCCGATCAGCTTCGTTGCCTCTGTGATGTCGCGAACCTTCGCTCCCGGAATGTCCTTAACGACCTGTGTAGCTCGGCCCCCGACGGTCGCGGGATCGGCGGTCACCCTCATCAGGACAACTTCGGCGGCGCTGCTTCCTGTCGTCTTGGCGATGTAATCGGCGTTCGCCACGAGGAAAGAATCGCGCGGCGCCGTGGGGAACTCGCGAACGACGCCGATGAACCGGAAAGGCACGACGCGATACTGATGGTCCGCGGCGTTCTGCAGGCGCAGATTGAGCGTATCTCCGGGTTCAAGCTGGAAATCGGTCACGGTCTCGCCCGAGACGAGCACGCCATCCGGAGTGTTCTGCAAAGCCGCCAGCGAGGCCTGCGCGTCGCCATTGCCGAAGTAAGCGTTCGACATTGTCGCCGATCGCTCGATCGTTGTAGGGTCAATGCCGTAGATGTCCTGAAGGTCAGTGCCGACATAGGCAAAGCGATGCTGCATCGGCACAGCGGCGGCGACGCCGGGTAGAGCCGCGAGCTTTTCCAAAGCCAGTCCGGCCGGCGCGGACGAAGTACCGGTCACGGTGACGTCGGCCCCATTCGTCAACTCTGCGTCGATGCGGGCTTGTGCTTGATAGGTCGCGTTGAAGATCGAGGTTGAAGTCGCAAAGGCTATCGCGAGCGCAGTCAAGGCAACGCCTGCCGCAATACGCCCGGGCTGTCGCGCCAGGGCGGAGGCGACGAGCGGTGCGAGCGTGCCAGATACAGGTCGTATTGCTTCGGTCACAAGAGATGGCGCGCGAGCAAGGAAGAGCCGGGTCAAGCGGAGGCTCAGAAGCCCCATACCCAACCATAAGAAAAGCGGAGCGAGGAACGCCCAGTAGTCGACGGAGACCGCGGCAACGCCCTCAGGCGCCAGCACAATCTGGTAGCCAGACTCCGCGGTTCGCCAGAAGACGACGGCGGACAACGCCAGAAACAAGAGGTCAAGAAAGACCCTTGGCCACGAAGGACGTTTCTCGTCGGCAATCGACGTACGCCCCGAGGTGACGGTGAGGTGGCGAGCATCCCACCAGGCAGGAGCCAGCACGGCCGTCAAGGAGAGCAGGATGCCTGCAAGCGCTGCGGCGGCAAGCAAAACGATCTGACGGGCAGTGAAGAGCGACGCGGACAGAAGCAGATGTGAGATGGTGGCCCCGATCAGGAGCCCCAGCGTCGAGCCCACGATTCCCACCGCCATGGCTTCCGCTGCGGCGAACCGCAAGAGCACTCCGGTGGAGGCTCCTCGCAGGCGAAGGAGGGACTGGTCGCGGCGTCGCCGTCCGGCGCCCGAACGGGCCACAGCGATCGTCAGGAGTATCGCTACCGCCGCGCCCGGCGCACCAAGGAATAGAAACAACACGCGCGCATAGAGCGCATCCTCGCGGGTTGTATCGAGGATAGCTGCCAGGTTGTTGGCGAGAAGCCCGCTGCCAGCAATCCGCGCTTCAAAATTGTGACCTTGGTTGGTCACGGCCACGAAGGCGGCTTGTGGATCGTCTGCCAGATTTGCCCGGTCCAGCTTCGCGTGGATTTGCAGACGCACGCTATCGGGTCGGACCGTTGCCTGCGGATCGAAAAGCTCGTGCCACTTGGCCGTAGGAAGAACGAGAACATTGTCCGGCGGCGCTTGTGGCGCGGCACCGGGCGGCACCCCGATCGCCTGGAACATCGAGTCGGCGTTTGGAAGGTCGATGACCCCGTCCACCGTGACCGTTGCGTCCGGCAATCCAAGTCGATGAATGACGACCGAATCGCCCGGAGCAACGTGAAGATTGGCAGCCGTTTGCTGAGCAATGAGGTTACCCTCGACCTTGCCAAGAAGAAGCCGGATGTTGCCGGGAAAAGCGGCCGCATAGGACGAATCGAGGCCCAAGACCTTTCCTGGCCCGGTGACTTGCACCGTGCCGGCGCTCGTGGCCTCGAAACCGTCCGTCGCCGCATATCCGACGATAGCAGTCCGGGCGATTCGTGCCGCGCTTCGCATTTCATCGGCAATCGTATCGACCGCAGTACCGGGGACGAGCTCCACTTGCCAATCAATCGGCACGTCAGCCGTTGCGCGAGCCGTCATTTCGGCGGCGCTGGACCGCATGAAGGCTCCAAGTGCAACAATGAGGCCGACCGTAATCGCAACGCCCGCAACCGTACCGACAACGGTAGCGGTCCTCGCTCTCACCAAGCCGGTTAGCCATGCGACAATCATTAGGGACGACCTCTCGCCGGGCGGATGAGGCGCCCATGATCCATGTGCCAGACATCACCAAACGCCTGCGCGACAGCCGCATCATGGGTCGCGACCACAAGCGCGGTCTCTGTCGCCCCTGCCCAAGCGACGAGCGTCGCGATCGTGGCGCGAGCAGTTGCCTGATCGAGTTGCCCGGTTGGCTCGTCGGCAAGGAGAAGGGCCGGACGACTCGCCATGGCCCGAGCAAGGGCCACGCGTTGCGCCTGTCCACCGGAGAGTTCGTCGGGGAGCTTTTCGGCGAGGTCCGTCAGATTGAACCTCCCGAGTTCCGCCATCGCGTTACTCGTGGCGAGGGAAGCATTGCCGAGCAGAAAGAGCGGCAACGCGACGTTCTCGACGACGCTGAGGAAGGGCACAAGGCTCTGAGCCTGAAACGCGATCGAAATCTTTCCAGGCCTAAGATCATCGCGTGGTCCGAGTGTGGGCCACTGAACGTCGCCGCCAGTCGGGAGATCGAGCCCTGCAAAGAGATGCAGCAGGGTCGACTTACCGCTTCCCGACGAGCCCGTGATCGCGATCCGCTCTTTCCGGCGAATTTCGCAGGTGGTCGGTTTCAGCGCCTCGATGGTCTTTCCCCCTTGCAGGTAGCTTCGGCTGAGCTCCTGCGCAGAAACCAGGCTTTCCGGATCGGGCGCGTCAATCATTCACCACCCTGCCGTCCCGAAGCTGAATGACACGATCCGCTGCCTTCGCGAGCACCGGACTATGGGTCGCCACCAGGATGGCGACGCCGGCCTTCCGGCGTTCTACGAGATCCGCAATGACCTCCCGCTCAGTCTCGGAATCGACCTCGGCTGTCGGCTCATCACAAAGCAGGATCGCCGGTTCGGCCGCGAGCGCGACCGCGAGACCCGCTCGCGCTGCTTCACCGCCTGAGATCTGAGCGGGCAATGCGTTCCAGTGGGCATACAGACCGAGTCTGGTCGCAAAGCTTGCGATAGTAGCGTCGGTACCATGCTTCCCCGCAAGGCTTCTTTGGAGCCTGATGTTGCCGCCTACTGTCAGGTGATTAATCAAATTCCCCGACTGCATAAAGATGCCAATGTGGCGGGCGCGGATTGCCGCGCGAACGGTCTCCGATCGGCGGCTGAGACGCAGGCTCGCAACGTCGACGTGCCCTCCATCAGGCTCGTCGAGACCGGCGATCAGATTCAACAGTGTTGACTTGCCGCTGCCCGAAGGGCCAAGAAGGGCGACCAGCTCTCCTTTATCGAGAGCAAGGCTCACGCCACGCAGAGCGACGACCTCCGCGTCGCCGGAATGGTAGAACCGATAGAGTTCTGTCGCCTCAAGGATGGACATCTCACTTCCAGCGGAAGGAGTTGGACATCAACGACCAGTCGTCGACATTGTCGGCGCCTTGCGGCGCTGCCATATCGAGCGCGGCGAGATTGCCGTCCTTGAAAAAAAGGTAGCGATCGTGTTCGAGCCGGATTTGCTTGTTGGTGACCTGGTTCGGGTCAGAGTTTGACGTGTACGAGATGAGGATGGCAGCGCTGCCCTTGACCTTGACGTCCTTGACCGTGGTGACCTTGACCGCGCGGCCCACCTTTTCGAGCTCCGGCACTTGATCCGCTTTGACCGAGTCGGCCGTTGGAGCGGTGGCAAGGGGTGAGATGTCGATCTCGATTGTGTTGTACTTGTCTGAAAAGCGAACTGACTTCGCGTCGTCCGCCCGCGACCAACCTTCCGGAATCTTGATCGTGAAGCCGAGCGGCGACTCGTAGGTCACGAAGACCTGCGTGTCGGGAATATCGCCCGGTGGATTGTGCTCAGTGGCGATTGGCTTTTCCGCCGCGCTGGAGGGCGCCAGATGCCCCCAAAACAGTGTCGCCGCGATCATTGCGGCGATCGTCATTGTTGTGGTCCTGAACTTCATCTGGAGTTCCTTCCTTCAACGATGAGAGGACACTGACGCGAGCTGCGACGCTACAGTTCACCACTAAGAGACAGGGTTCGAGTTAGGGGCGAATTAGGCCTCCGGACTCGAAGTCGAGCATCGGGAGATGATCCAGTCAGCCAAGATGGTGGCGGTGGCACCAAGGAAGACGCCGCTCTGCGATCCTAGCTCTCGCGGTGTTGCGGAGCACAGGATGAACGGCCGCCTGACTAGCCATCGGGGCTCATGCTCTAGGGCTCGCGCGTCACGTGCCCGGCACATCCAGCCTCAACCAAGAACCGACCGCACACGAACTGCGGCGCGAGCAGAGAGCTGGTCTCGGAAATCTGGACAGGACGATACGTGGAATTTCTGCCTGACGGCGGGCACGCTGTGCCCTGCGAATCAGGAGAGACCATGCCAAGACGACCGCGCCGGAATCACACACCGGCCTTCAAGGCAAAGGTGGCGATTGCCGCGATCAGGGGCGATCGGACACTGGCTGAGCTTGCTGAGCAGTTCGACGTGCATCCCAATCAGATCACATCGTGGAAGGCGCAGCTTGAGGGCGGGGCTCCTGATGTTTTCGGTCCTGGGTGCAGCAACGGATCGGCGCCGCCAGCCATCGACGTGAAGTCGCTCCATGCCAAGATCGGGGAGCTGACGCTGGAGAACGATTTTTTGGAAGGAGCGCTCAGCAAGGCCAGCCTGCTGAGCGCAAAGCGATGATCGATCGTGAGCACGATCTGCCGATCACCCGGCAGGCGGAAGTTCTGCGCATCAGCCGGGGCAGCGTCTATTACCTGCCCCGTCCGGTATCCCGTCCCGCTTGCTGCGCCCTCGGGATCTGGCAGGGGCGCGGCCGAGGGAGCGAGGCCGGTGATCTCCGGCACGCTCACTCTGTGCTCGTCGCGCTCCTGCTCAACATTCGGCGTAGCAACCACCACTGAACGCCGATCGTCAGCAGACCGGGGATGGCGATCCCGCCGAGAAAAGGCCCATCTTCGGCAATGGTGTCTCCTAGCGAAAAGGCAGTGCTGCCCCCGCCGCTAAGCCGAATGCCTCCAGTGTGCCCAGCGCCAGTACCAACAGCATGGCGACGGCGAGGGCAGCAATGTCGACGGTTCGTTCGTTACGAGCGAAGGCGAGCGCGAGAGCAAAGGCGACCGCGGCACCGAGCGCGATGATCGCTTGAATGATGATCAGCGCAATCACCTCAAATTGTTGGTGAGGCCCAAGGACGATGCCCAGTTTCAAGGAGACCTCTGCCCCGATTAACGCACTGCTGATCGAGGCGGACAGCACCGCGGCTCCAATGACAGTCCCGACGGCGGGCATCGGATTTGTTCTCCCGAACCCTGCGGAATGCGCCCGGATGCTAGCTGGCGAAATACGACAAATCTCGCTGCCAAGGGTCGGCGCGACGCTACGACTCACCGAGAAACAGTCCGGTTACAAAGGTCGAGCAGCATTGGCGTTAGGACGCTTGGCCAATCTTTTTTGCTCGGCGAACGGCCCCCCAGTCACTAGCCGAGCGGAGTGTCGCCGGAGGTGGTCCCATAGAGACGCCTCCCGCGATCATCGAAGGGAGATGACATCCATGCGCTATCTGATGATGACACTAGCGCTAGCCGCCTACGCGTCGCCTGCCGCTGCGCTCAATCCTCAGCCGTTGCCACCAGGGATCTATGCCCACGAACCGCCCGATCCCTGCGTACAGGTGCTCGGCCGACACGCCCACGCGCGCTGCGTCGCCCGATACCAGTTGAAGCTTCACAATAACGGATCAGGCGGGGGAGCCGGGAAGATTCGCTAACCGGGCGAACGCAGGTGATAGAGCCCTGATCAATCCCGAGCAGCATTCGTGCGGCCGCGCCGCTCAGGGCCGGTCCGTTAGGAATTCGCATGAAACTGAATTTCGTCGACGAGCCGCCGCGCCGCAAAGCGATGAGTAACGCCGCAGTTTATGTCCTCCGATTCGTTTTCGTCGCGATCCTTTTCCTGAGCGCAATTGGCCTGGCTTGGTGGGTCGGTTCGCGCTGATGCATGGCGCTTCGAACGCGAAGGCCGGGAGTTCGATGCTCTGTGGGCGCATCAAGCCACTGCCGATCGGGAAATTGCCGTCTAATTCGCGCCTAATTAAAGCAAAGTACCCATGGCCCAATGGGTTGTTGGCGTATTCGCAACCTCACTCACAGGGCGACTCGAAAAAGGGTCACATATCCATGTTGAAGCAAGTCGTAATTGGAGGAATATCTGCGCTGACGATCGCCGGCGCATCGCTTGCTCTCACTACGCCTGTTTTTGCCCAGGATAACCGTAACCACTGGGTGCAGGATAACCATAACCACGATAGTGGAGGTGGTGGGAACTGGCAGCAGGATCACCGTAACCACGATAGTGGAGGTGGTGGGAACTGGCAGCAGGATGACCATCACCATGATGCGGGTGGGAATTGGGGTGGTGGTGGTGATATGGATCATCACCACCACGACCGCGACAATCGGGGTCGCTTCGGTGGATTCGGTCTTGGCCTCGGCCTGGGCCTTGGCCTAGGTAACCTTTATCAAGGGCAATCCTGCAATTATTGGTACGATCAGTATCGGTATAATTTGGCTATCCATCATCGTAGGGCCGCAAACTATGACTTGGCCCAGTACAATTACTGCGTCGGCGCCTACTAAATTTGCATAAGGTGTTCAGCAAGGTAATCGAAGGCCGAAGTCGACGTGGCTGGCGAGACGCCCTAGGGGCCGGTACGAAAGGGGCCGCTTGGTTCAGACAAGCCGGGGCGGCCCTTTTTTGGATAAGCGTCTGCAGCCTAACCCAGCCATTCTTTCGCCATCCGACCACAGCACGGGATTTTTCCTGAGCGGGGGCTCCCTCATTGCCCCCTTGCCCCGGGAGCTGCCCCAGACGCCCGGCCCCGCTTCGGCGGGGTCGGGTTGTGGCCGACAAACGCTCGACGATCATTTCGTTGGCCGTTACCATCCAGGCGGGGCGACGCCTACTGGGACGGGCGCAGATGTCGACCGATGGCAACTTCCTTCGGCAGGGTTTACTCGATTCCGCGCTGAAGACGGTTCTGAAGGCGGCTCGCGAGGGTAGCGCCGTTGCCCTTGAGTTAGAGGCCACGCGTTTGCTACGCGAACACCCAGGCTGCGAGATGTCTCTTGAGGATATCGAGACAGAACTTGTGCGGCTGGCTGCTGATCACGATGTCCGGATCGTCCTTGGGGGGAGACTCGGACGGCACCGTCGTTCCATTTAGGCGCCCGTGAGGCGCGACGGACTGCGTTGGAAACTCTGCCACTCGTTTTTCCCGACGAAGTTGGGTGCCGCAGCGTCGCTCCCTTGAGCCGATTTTGGCTCTGGCGAGCTTTGCCCCGCATCTACATATTGCGATCATGCCGGACACCAAGCTATCGACGGGTTGGCTCGTTCTCGTATCCATGCCGAGCGGTGCCGGCGGCGTCCCAACGCTTTCTGCCTATATTGTCGCGATAGCAGACAAAGGCGACGCGGTGAGGCAGGTGCGTAAGGAAATCGGCGCCAGTCCCGATACCCAGGTCAAGGCAAAATATTCGCTGCCGACGATTGAATTGGTCCGCCACGATATGACGGCTGGCGAAGTGCGTGAGTATGGTCGAACATCAATCAAGGCCCTGCGACTGTAGCCCGGCCGGCTTACGAGGAGCGAAGTGCCGTCGCCGGGAGCAGCGGCAGCTTGTGGACTGTCTCGGCCCGGCACTCACTCATATGGTGGAAACCGGGTTTGCGGTCTGCCGCTTCTGCCTACAAGGGCCTGGACCCGGGAGGCGTTCGGTGAGTTCAGTTCGCCCGCGATCGGTTAAGGGCAAACGGCCTGAACCCCGGGGACCGGAAGCATACTGCTGCCTGTTCTTGGCAGCGCATGGACCAGGTTGTCTGACGGCGCGTCTCCAAGCATCCAACGCGGGTAAGCAGGCGGCGACCAAGGCGCGCTACTAGATACAGCGGCCCTCATCATGGCGAAACCGCCGGGGGAAAGCGTGAGGCCGCGCTTCCAGGTCGCAGATCAGGGTTGGTAGACGCCCATCCAAAACAAAACGTTGGCGAGGAGGTGCAACAGCAACGGCGGCACGAACACGACGGCTATGAAGTCGACCGCTGGCGAGCGGCCCCGCGGGCCTACCAGCCCACCAGCCTCGAGATAGCCGGGAGTCGCATGGCGATCGAGGCTTCCGCTCGCGGCGGGCGGGTGATCAATCACCCGGCCCACAGAGCACGACGGTGTAACCGCGATGTTTCCGCCCGTGACGCAAGCCTAGTTTCCAGCGGGCGCGCAAACGGCGCCCACGCCCCAGTGCGGGCTACCTGCCGGGGCCGAAACGCTTGCTGCGGCCTTTTTGCAATCCTCGGCGGAGGCGAAATTCCCGACGGCCGCGACCGCGATTCCGCCCGTCGTGCTCGTCGCAACCACAAACAATTTCGTTGTCTCCTTCGTCGCTCCGGGATCGTCGGCAACCGCCGGACCGCTGAACGCAATCACGCTTAGTATCGGAAGAATGAGCACTAATTTCATCGGTTTTCTCCTGAGGGATTGTGCGCAAGAACTAGGGCGCTTGCCCGCTTTCTGCCTCGCCAAAGTGATCGGGGAATCGGGATCTATCTACTCCTTTAGGCTCACCAGGACGGTCTTCGTGGCGTCGAGAACGCCCCTCGATTTGCTACCTTAACTAACCGGCTGATTAATCGGTACACCGCCTCAGCGTATCTGCCTTCCTCAGCCTCACCCCGGCCGGTCCCCATTCTCTCGACGAAGACGACGCCGGACTTTTTCGAGGCCGCGGGAAAGCAGGCTCACCTGGGCGCGTGCGCTCTCAGACCAAGCAGCCGCGCATCCGGCTAGACGCGAACGCTTCGTGAAACGACTTTTTGGGCGATACCCGCAAACAGGACGAGGGGCGCGACCATCAGGACAATCAGAACCGAGAAGTAGCCCCACTCTGGGTCGGCCGACGCCATCTGCTCGCGGGTGGCCATCTGGCCGGCGAGGAAAGGTGGCATGGTGAGGGCATGGTCGGAGGTGAGATAGACGGCGAGGAGGTACTCATTCCAGGCGAGAACGAACACCAGCAACGCCGTTGCGATGCCGGCCCTCGTCAATGGGACAACAAGGACGAAGAAGATGCGGAAACGCGATGCACCGTCGAGCTGGGCGGCTTCTTCGATCTCAAGCGGAACCTCGGCAAAGAAGCCGCGGAGGAGCCAGACCGCGATCGGAAGATTCGCGGCGGTGTAGGTAAGCGCCAGTGCGAACTGGGTGTCGAGAAGGTGCACGCTGTCGACCATGTAATAAACCGGCAAAACGGTCACGACCGGCGGCAGGATGCGACTTGCCAAGATCGCGAAGAGAATGCCACCGCTATCGAATGTCCATTTGTGTTTCCGTGCCCGGCGATTGATTGGAACAATAGCGACGGCGATGAGCGCAATGCCAACGAGCCCGGCGAGACCCACGCTGGCTCCGAGCAGCGTCGAGGCCGAGGCAGCCGCAACAACCAAGGCAACAAAGCCCGCGACCGCGAGGGGTATGGAGACAAGAGACCGCATCAGGCCGAAAGCCGCGAAACCACCGAAGAGCACCGTTAGCCCGGTCGAGGCAAAAGCCACGACGACTGAGTTCACATACCGTCGCAGCGTATCGTCCTGAGGATTGAAAAGAATGTATGCCCAGGCATCGAGGGTCGGCTTGAAGTCGACAAAGGGCAAGAAGCGCGGACCGTTGATGACATCGAGCGGCTGTTTGAGCGTCGTCGCAGCGATCCAGTAAAGAGGGAAGAGGCAAACGACAGCCCAGAAGCCAAGAACTGTGTAGGTGGCGACCGACGCGATGCCGCCGCACTGGAACGCTGAAGGCTTGCCCACCATCGTTCCCCTTCGAAGCTGAACAACACTACCCGTTTTTGCGACGCCGAGAAACAAGTTAGGCGGCGCCGCACGCTGCACCCACTATGCTTGTGCTACCGAATGCTCTTGGCGGGCGGCTGTGAAGACCGCACGGGCGGCGTCGGCGTTGAGAGCGGCGATCCCCAGGCCAGATGAGATCGGGCCAAGCGGAACGCCACACGAATGCGGTTACGAGTCCAGCCGCGATGATTGCGACGTTAACGATGGCGTCGTTATGTGCTGAGAGGAATGCCGCCCGCGTCAGGCTGCCGCAATAGTGATTGAAGTTGTTGCCGCGCCGTGGTGTGAAACGACTCCTCTTGCGTCGAGTAAGCGGCAGCGCCCACAATGCGATAGTCGGGATCCGGAACGATCACCATTTGGCCCTCTTCCCCTTCCTGAGCCTCACTCCCGGACCTTCACGATTCTCCTCGACGAAGATAACGCCTGCCTTTTCGAGGGCAGTAGTGATGGCGTCGAGGGTCTTCGTATGCGGCTGCGTCACACCACGCTCAAAATTCTTGATGGTTAGGTCAGACACGCCAGACGCCTTGGCTAGATCGACCTGTCGCCAGTCTAACAACGCCCGGGCAGCCCGTAGCTGGGCCGGTACGATCATCGTTCGGACGGCCACTTCGAAACGAGCCAAATGGAGACACCCCCATTTTTGCTCAGGCGCGCGCCTTGAGGTAGCCCTTCTTCCGAAGGAAGTCGGTGAGGAGCTTCTCAATCAGAGACGAAAGTGAGCGTTGGTCATCTGCCGCGGCCTGCTCCGCGGCGGCCTTGGTTTCAGCAGGCAAGCGAAATGAGACGGGAAGAGGTGCGTTCTTGGCCATGTAGCAAATTGTAGTTGAGAGGATGTTCAACTACAATTACCTTGGTTTGCGCTACTATGCAAGCGAGCCGAGCAAGGTGCTGAAACACCCGCCCGGCTCTAAACTATGAGGGCAAGATCGACGGGTTCGGTGACGCCGGCCAGGAACTGGAAGGCGATCAACGACGCGCACCGGATGCTGACGCGGCCTAAGGCGACATTGATAACCGCGCGATAGGCCTCAAGGGCCCCGCGGCAATGATCAAAGGCGCCGACTACCAAGGGGGCACCCTGCAGCCGGCGCCAGCCCGATCCCTTTTGATAGTGGCGACAAAAGTCGTCGGGCCTCGCCGGACAATACAGATTAGAATTAGAGCAGAATGAGAGAACCGCCGACGCAGGAACATCGGATGGTCGTCATGCTTTGCCTCGGAAAAGCGACAATTGCGCCGACTGGTTAGTCTCAGGCTCCCTACGCAGGTAGAGAATTTGCGCATTCTTTTGGTCGAAGATGACAGCATGATCGGTCAGAGCCTCGACGTGGCTTTGACCGGTACGGGAATGGCCGTGGACTGGGTCCAAAGCGGCGCGGACGCGCTGGTGACGCTGCGTGGTGCCGAGTACGGATTGCTGCTCCTCGACCTAGGTTTGCCTGATCAGACAGGGGTCGAGGTTCTGCGGCGCCTGCGTGAGAGAGGCGACTCGACTCCGGTGGTCATCATCACCGCCCGCGACGACCTCGATAGTCGTGTCATCGGCCTCGACAGCGGCGCCGACGACTACATCATCAAACCATTTGATTTCGAGGAACTCCACGCACGAATACGCGCCGTCGTCCGTCGGCACCAAGGGCGCTCGATTTCGCAGGTCACTGCCGGCGAGGTTACGCTTGATCTCCTTACGCACTCGGTCACCTATCGCGACACTTCGACCGTGCTTCCAACCAAGGAGTTTGCCCTGCTGCAGGCCTTGGCCGAACGGCCCGGCGCAATCCTCTCTCGACGGCAACTGGAGGATCGCCTCTACGACTGGGGCAACGAGGTCGACAGCAACGCGATTGATGTGCTGATCCACTACGTGCGGCGGAAGTTCGACAAGGGCGTTGTGCAGAACGTGCGTGGCATCGGTTGGAGAATTCCGGAGGCCCGCGATTGAGGTCCCTGCGCGGGCGCTTGTTGTTATGGCTCCTGGGGTTGTTGACCGTCGTTGCGATGCTCGCTGGAGTCGCGGCCTATGTGATCGACCGTGGCGAAGTCGACCAGTCCCTCGATGTTCAACTGAGGCAAATCGCCCTCAATATCGGTGACACGCGACGGCCTGTTTCAGGCGACGGCGGCGGGGTTTCCCTCGATCCCGAGGACGCGCTGGTTGTCACCATCTCGGATGTAGCCGGGCAGCGACGGACATCCGACGCCTCCGTGTCCATCCCGCTGCAAACCGAAACCGGCTTCACCAATGTCACCGCCAGTGGCGAGGCTTGGCGGTCCTACACGTTGGTTGAGCCGAATAGGACTGTGCAAGTGTCGCAGCGGCGGGAAGTGCGCGACGAGTTCGCGGCAAGTTCTGCGGAACGCGTCGTGTTGCCGATCCTGGGGGTTCTCCCGCTGCTATGGGTCATGGTTGGCTGGATTGTTGCGCGCGCTCTGAAGCCCCTCGGCCGCCTCACAACACAGTTGCGCGGCTGGGGCGAGGATAGGACTGATTCACTCGAAATCCACGACGTGCCTGAAGAAGTCCTGCCGCTGGCCGTCGCCATGAACGACTTGATTGTGCGCCTTGACGGGCAGATCGAATTTCGTCGGCAATTCATTTCTGATGCCGCGCACGAGTTGCGGACGCCTCTGACGGCGCTCCGCCTGCAAGTCAACAATCTCCGCAAGACTTCCGAATACGCCGGCGGCAAAGCCGCCATCGACGAAATGGAAAGGGGCTTGCGCCGCACATCGGACATGATCTCGCAGGTGCTCGATCTGGCCCGCGCCGAGAGTAAGGCCGAGGGCGAGAAACTGGGTGCAGTGCCTCTTGAGGATGCCATCGCCGCTTCCGTCGAAGATGTCATGCACCTGGCGAACGACAAGGGCATCGATGTCAGTCTGGACTCTGCGACCGACGCAACCGTCGCGGGCCACCGGGCCGACATACGGACCGTTCTCAAGAACCTGCTGGACAATGCAATCCGCTACACCCCAAACGGTGGCTCGGTCGACCTTGCCGTCCGACGATCAGCCGAATCCGTCACTGTGGAAATCTGTGACACGGGACCCGGGATCCCGGACGCGCTCCTCGACCGCGTTTTTGAACGATTCTTTCGTGCGGCAGGGAACGGCGTCGAGGGCAGCGGTCTTGGCTTGCCGATTGTCAGTGTCATTGCCGCTCGCTGTGGTGCGACCGTAACCTTGCACAATCGGCGGGACCGTTCCGGTCTCGTCGCCCGCGTCGCTTTTCGCGAGGCAGCCATCACCGATCACTGACGCAAGCAGCGATTGCGCAGGAGGCGGTGCTGCGCCGCTGCTACGACGCCGCGATTTCATCTCCACCCGGTGAGCGTCGGGTCATTCCGCCGGCTTCTAATTCTTGCCTAAGTCAACCCGGCTATCCGTTGTCGCTATAGGGGCTGAGCGTGTCAAATCCAGAGGCTTGCCGTTGCCCAAGGCACGGCAGCCCTCG